>Ga0265338_10000544_pt1 | contig 66112 bp, 53 predicted proteins | sample 42126metaG_FD_193579 | JGI IMG/M metagenome (GOLD analysis project Ga0265338, IMG submission 193579) | Rhizosphere microbial communities from Carex aquatilis grown in University of Washington, Seatle, WA, United States - 4-21-26 metaG | ecosystem: Host-associated > Plants > Roots > Rhizosphere...
TCGGCGCGGGCTTCGTCGAGCGCGTGATTGGTGCGGATGATCCCGAAGAACGCCCACATCGCGAGCGACACCAACGCGAGCGACGCCGCGGTTTCGGTGTCGAATCGCGCGTGCCACGACGGGATGGTGGGCGGCAACAGCAGCGCGACGGCGGCGAAGACGGCCGCGGCCGGCAGCGCCCACCGCGCTCCGTACGCGATGCCGACGATCGCGATGTAGATGAACATCACGAACGCGTCCTGATGCGCGATCGCAACCTCTGCGCCGGTGAGCGCGATCATCGCGCCGTACAGGAACCAGAAGCGGCGGTCGGCACCGGTCCACACGGCGGGCAGCGTCGCGAGGTAGCAGGCGCAAAAGCATGCCAGCACGAGGTAGCCGACGATTGCCCAGCCGCCGTGGCTGTGGTTGTGCACGCCGTTGACGGTCTGCAACAGGTACGCGAGGAAGATCGCCGGGAAGAGCAGCCGCCGCCGCCCGGTACCCCAACGGTTGCGCGGCGAAACCGCCGCACCGCGTTCGGAGATGCGACTCGACCAACGGTCGAGCCGCATCTCCCGGTCGAGCTTCGAGTCGGTCACGGTCATGAGCTTCGCGCCGCCGGCGGGGCGCCGGTCACACCCGCTGCGTGTCGCGGCGGTAGACCCGCACCGCGAGCCGGATGCTCACGACGGTCCAGATCCCGATGACGATCCAGGCCTGCGCCGGCCACGCGCGGCCACCGACCACGGTCTGGCCCTCCCTCACGAGCCAGTACGACGGCAGCCACTTCACCGCGGTGCCGAGGAACCCGCCCGATGCGAGGGGTCCCCACGCGCCGCCGAGGATGGCGAACAACGACGTGATGCCGCCCAGCGCCGGGCCCATCGAGTCGATCGTCAGCAGGTGGCCGAGCACGATGCCGGTCACCGCGAACGGTACGAGCGCGACCAGCACGTAGCCCGTGAGCTCCAGCCAGTGCACGGCGCTCAGGTGCACGCCCATCGAGATGCCCGCGGCGTAGAGCAACACGATCGACAGGGATGCGAGGGCGTAGCCGCTCAGGATCTTCGTCGCGAAGTAGGTGCGCACCGGCAGGGGAGTGATGCGCAGTTGGCGGTGCCAGCCGACCGATCGTTCCTGGGCGATGCGCGCGCCGCCGGCGATCACCGCTGCCATCGAACCCCAACTCAACATGCCCACCATGTAGTAGGTCGCGAAGTTGATGCCGCCGAGCTTCTGGTGGCGGTTCGGACCGGCGACGAGGAAGAACAACAGCAATGGGAACGCGAGCGAGAAGAGCATGAACCGCTTGTTGCGGAACGTCCGCAGCAGCTCGTAGCGCGTGTAGGTGAGGGGGCTCGGCTTCTTCGGCTTCACCGGCGCGGTCGCCACGGTGCTCAGGGTCGCGGTGACTGACGTCATTGCAGTGCCTCCTGCGTGATCAAGTTGTCGACGGGGTCGCCGGTGAGCGCGAGGAACGCGGCCTCGAGGTTCGCGCCCAGCACTTCGATGTCGTGTGCGTCGGGGTACGCGGCGAGCAGCCCGCGCAACGCGGTGTCGGAGTCGGTGCAGGTGAGGATCACGGCGTCGCCGTGCTGTTCGGCCGTCGCGACGCCGGCCAGCGCGCTGACCTTGTCCATCGGCGCGTTCGGGAGGGTCGCCCGGATCGACTTCATGCCCACGCGCGCTTTGATCTCGGTCGACGTACCGTCGGCCACGATCCGGCCCTGGGCCATGAGCACGATGCGGTCGGCGAACGCGTCGGCCTCTTCGAGGTAGTGCGTGGCGAAGATCACGGTCTTGCCGTCACGGGCGAAGTTGCGCATCGCCGACCAGAACGCGTGGCGGCCCTCCACGTCGAGCGCAACGGTCGGCTCGTCGAGCACGAGCAGTTCGGGATCGGCGACGATCGCGGTGGCGAACCGGACCCGTTGGGTCTGGCCCCCCGACAGCTTCTCCGTGCGCCGGTCGGCGATGTCGGCCAGGCCGGTGAGCGCGAGGGCTTCGTCGACGCCGAGCGGGTTCGGGTAGAGCGAAGCGGTCAGCCGTACCAGCTCCCGGATGGTGAGCTGGCCGATGAGCGAGCCGGTCTGGAGCATCCCTCCGATGGCGCCCGCGGCCACCGCGTCGGTCGGATTCATCCCGAACAGCGCCACCTCGCCCCGGTCGGGTCGCGACAGGCCGAGCACCATGTCGATGGTGGTCGACTTGCCGGCCCCGTTCGGGCCGAGGATGGCGACGGTCTCGCCCGGCGCGATGTCGAGGTCGATGCCGCGAACGGCGTGGACCGGTCCGAATGACTTCTCCAGGCCGGTGAGCGAGATCCCGGCCCGCGGGGGTGAATACGTCGGCTGCATGCCTCGATCGTGCGCCTCCCCGGCGCTTCCGACCAGTCGCGGGCGTGACGAGTCGGGCATGACGAATGTCATGTATGCAGCGCGGCCGGGCCGCGCGTGCGACTACGCGGTCTGTGCCACTCGGTTGGTCTCCAGTGCCGTACGCGACGAGCACGGGCTGCTCGGGTAGTGCGACGCGACCGTCACAACGTGCGTGTACGCCGCGGTGTGCATGCATTCGGAGCTTCCGTGAACCACTTCGATGTCACCGCGAACGTGTGCGGGTTCCAGGACCACGGTCAGCTTGTGCGGGCTCCCGACCGATCCGAACGCGCTCTGGGCCACTGCGCCCAGGCCCGCGGACGCCGCGACGATCGCGAGCGCCGCGCACAGCAGGCGGCGGGTACGTCGCGGTGCCCGGCCCGATCCGGCCCCGTCGTGGTGGTTGTGCGCGGCGGCGGTGGTCATCGTGATCCTCCGTGTCTCGGCGTCCGATCCGGTCGGATTCGCTGATCTCAGGATCCACCAAAGCCGGTGCGGCGTCCGTCGTCGACCCGACCGACGGTGTGTGTCGCCGCGCACACTCGAGCGCCCCGGCGACGCGACCGAGCCCGACACCCGTAGCGGATGTCGGGCCCTTCGGCGTCGGTGCTCAGTGGTGCCGATTCGATGTGATCGGGATGTGGAACGTCCGACCGGATCGGTCGCCGTCTGGGAGAGGTGCGGGGTTCACCGGCAGTACCCGAGGGCGGTGAGCGTGCCCGGGTCGGCGAAGTTCTCAGCGGTCACGGTCCAACGGTGAGTCGTTTCGGCGGTCCAACCGAACGGCTCGACACCGGGGTAGGTCCTGTTCGTGAGAGCTCTTGCGTGGAAGCTCGCGAGCAGGCCCCCGAACACCAATGAGGTCCCCTTCGGGCAAGCAGCCGTCGCGCGTCCACGGTGTCGGGGTCTCGGTCGTCGGCAGTACCGATGCAGTGTGCCGCCGCACACACTTCGGCCCCGTGCCCGGCCGTGCGTTCGCGGCGTCGTTCGCGGATCTTGTCGGCAGATCGGCGGTATTGCATGCGAGACTCCGACGCATGGCGACGCGGCTGCTCGACTCGCTGGCCGAAGACGACCGGCGAACCGTGCTGGCCGCCGCGCGGCGGCGACGTTTCACCCGCGGCGAGGTGGTGTTCCACGACGGCGACCCCGGCGACACGTTGCACCTGATCGTGAAAGGCCACTTCGCGATCCGGATCACCACTCCTTTGGGTGATGTCGCGACTGTGCGGGTGCTCGGCCCGGGTGAACATTTCGGTGAGCTCGCGGTGTTGGAGCCGGGCCCGCGGCGAGGGAGCGTGGTGTCGCTCGAAGCCGGCGAGACGATGAGCCTGCATCGCGACGACTTCGCCGGGCTGCGCGCAACCATGCCGGAGCTCGATCAGGTGCTGACCGCGGCGCTGGTGGTGGAGGTCCGCCGGCAGGCGTCGGCGTTGGTCGACGCGTTGTACGTTCCGGTCGAGCGGCGAGTGTGGCGACGGCTCGCCGACCTCGTCGAGCTGTACGGAGATGACTCTCCCGTTGTCATTCCGCTGACCCAGGACGACCTTGCGCAGTTGGCGGGCACGACTCGCCCGACAGCCAATCGCGTCCTGCGCACCGGTGAGGAACAGGGCGTCGTGGCACTGGCGCGGGGCCGGATCGAGGTGCTCGACCTCGCCGCGCTACAACGTCTCGCGCGCTAAACCCGCGACCCTGAACGCGCGTCACGCCCGACACGCACGGTGTGTCGGCCTCGGCACAGATCCGACACCGCGTTGATCGCACAGTGAGGGCTCGGCATGGCACGACTGCTGCGCAGCCGGGGAGGTGGGTATCGTGTCCGAGGCCCCGAAGAGAGCTCCTGGATCAGTCGCTCGGCGCCGCATCGAGGCGCCGGTGGGAACACCGCGAGGCTCGGGCCGGGCCGAGTGGGGGGAGACGCGAATGGGAACCGTCACGTTCCTGTTCCTCGACGAGCCCGGCGACGGCGACGCGAGCCCCTCGCGCCGCGGTGTGTTGGCCGGCGACGTGCTGGCCGCAGTTCGCGCGTGCATCACGGCCTGGGGAGGCCACGAGCTCGATCTCACCGTCGACGGTTTGGGCGTGGTGTTCCCGAGCGCGGCCGCCGGGGTTGCGAGCGCGCGGGCGATGCAGCGCGCGGTGCGGACGCTGAATGGTGGAGGGCCGGGCGCGTTACGCGTCGGCGTGCACACGGGTGAGCCGCTGGCGATCCCCGGGGGCCGCTATTTCGGGGCGGCGGTATGGCTCGCGGCGCGGCTCCACAAGCGCGCGGCGCCGGGCCAGATCCTGGTCTCCGACACCGTGTTCGAGTTGCTCGATGCGACCGGCCGGGCTCGGTGCACGCCGGTCGGGTCGCTCGACCTGAAGGGCCTGAGCGACCGCGTCGTCGCGTTCGACGCGTCCTGGTCCGATGCCGGTATGCCGGCCGATGTCGACGTGGCCGGGCTGCGGACGGTCACCCTGATGACGGTCGACCAGGTGGGCTCGACCGCGCAGATCGACACGCTCGGCGACGAGTCGGCGCGCGCGATCCACGCCGCGTTGCTCGACGTGTTGCGCGAAGCGATCGGCGACCACGGCGGTCGAGAGGTGGAGTACACGGGTGACGGTTTGACTGCGATGTTCGATGCCGCGCTCGACGCGACGGGCTGCGCGGTCGCGATGCAGCAGGCCGCGTACCGCCATCGTTTGCGGTATCCGTCGGAGCAGGGCCTCGCGTTGCGTGTCGGGATCCAGAGCGCGGAAGCGGTCGCCGAGAATCGCGATTCTTGGACGGGCACTGCCCAACAAGCCGGCGCACTGTGCAGCGCGGCCGGCAACGGCGAGATCGTGGTGTCGCGGTTGGTGCGCGCGATCGCGGCGCCGCGCCGCATACACGTGTTCGAGCCGTTCGCCGAGGCCGAAGCGCCGGCCCGTGACGACGGCGCGCGGTTCTTGTTGCGTTGGGAACCGGAGCTCTCCGAGTTCAGCCTGCCGGCCGATCTCGTGGCGAAGCTGGGTCAGTTCGGATTCGTCGGCCGGCACGACGAGCTCGAACGGCTGGTGCGATTGTGGGCCGACGCGCGAGCGGGCGAGCCGCGCGTCGCGCTCGTGTCGGGTGGCGCGGGAATCGGGAAGTCGTCGCTCGCGGCGCACTTCGCCGAGATTGCGTGTGAAGGCGCGTCTACGATCGTGCTGTACGGCGCGTGCCGGTTGGGCCCACGCGACGACTACGAGCCGTTCGCCGACGCGCTTGCGCAGTACGTCTCGGCGACGTCGCGCGCGGATCTCCGCCGCCAAGTCGGAGCCCACGCGCCCGTGCTTGCGAGCGTGATCCCCGGCCTCGCGGCGCGCCTTCCCGACGTGCCCGGCGAGGTCGCGACCGGTGACGCCGAGGTGGCAGCAGTTGGTCGGGCGATCGAGGCGTTCGTTGCTGCGATCGCGCAGACCGCGCCGGTCCTGCTCGTGATCGACGATCTCCAGAACGCTGCTGCCTCGACACTTCGCGTGCTCCGCCAGGTGGCCACCACCGGCGGGTCGGTCGCCCTGATGGTCGTCGGTCTGTTCCGTGATCCCGTCGCGGGGCGTTCGCCGGTGCTCGACGCGCTCGGCGTCGACCCCGCGCGTCGCGACCAGACCGAGCACCTGGTGATCGAAGGTTTGTCCGACGATGACGTCGCCGTGCTCGTCGAGGCCGTCACACACGTCGCGCCGAGCGCCCTGACGCGCGACGCGATCGCCGCGCAGTCGAACGGCGTCCCGTACGCGGTGGTCGAGTCGGCCCGCTCGCAGATGGAGCAAGGCGTCACCTCGGACCTTCGCCGCGCGATCGAGCAGGCCGACCACGCCCGGCTCGATCGCCGCGAGCTCCGTGAGGAGATCGCGCGCGGCGTCCTCGAGATCCAGCGGCTCCGCCAGCCGCTCGCCGCCCTGCCCGAGATCGCTGCCGGGAGCGTCGACCGCGACGGCACCCCACCCGCGCCCGGACCGTGTCCCTACCGCGGGCTGGAATCGTTCAAGGCCGGCGATGTGGAATGGTTCTTCGGGCGCGAGCAGCTCGTCGCCGAGCTCGTCGCGCATGTCGCGGGTTCGAAGCTCGTCGGCGTGATCGGCGCGTCGGGAAGTGGGAAGTCGTCGCTCGTGCGCGCCGGTCTGGTGCCCGCGCTCGACTCCGGCGCGCTGCCCGGCGCGGAGCAGTGGTTGAGCCTGGTCATGACGCCGACCGCGCGGCCGCGGCAATCGCTCGCACTCGCGTGCGCAGCATCCGGCCGGATCAGCGGCGAGGCGGCACGCGACTTGCTCGAAGGCAGCGAGCTCGCACCACTGGTCGAGCGGCTCGTCGGGAGTGCCGGCGAGCGGGTCGTGCTGGTCGTCGACCAATGCGAAGAGCTCTTCATCGCCGCGTCCGAAGAAGAACGCGAACGGTTCGTCGACATGATCGTCGGCGCCGCCGCCGATCCCGGCGTTCCGATCACGCTGATCCTGGTGTTGCGCGCCGACTTCTACGGTGCGTGTGCCCAATATCCCGGCCTCGCCGATCGTCTCGAAGACAGTCAGGTGCTCGTCGGCGCGATGAGCGCCGACGAGATCCGCCGCACCATCGAGCTGCCCGCGCGTCACGCCGGGCTCGTGCTCGAATCCGGGTTCGCCGACGCCGTCATCGCCGATGTGAGCGGCGAGCCCGGCGGACTGCCGCTGTTGTCGACCGCGCTGCTCGAAACGTGGGCACGGCGGCGCGGGCGCAGCCTCACCCTGGCCGCGTACGCGGAGACCGGCGGGGTGCGCAGCGCCGTCGCGCGGCTCGCCGACAGCGTGTACGACGGGTTGGATCCTGCCGATCGCGATATCGCCCGGCGCATGCTGTTGCGTCTCGCGCGGCCCGGGAGCGACGACACCGTCGGCGACGTGCGCCGGCGGGCCCCACTCGGTGAGCTCGTCGCCGACGATCCCGCGGCGCAGCGCGTGCTCGGCCGGCTCGTCGAGCGGCGACTCGTGACCACCGACGAGCACACCGCCGAAGTTGCACACGAAGCCGTGCTGCGCGAATGGCCCCAGCTCCGGGAATGGCTCGACGACGACCGCGAGGGCCGGCGCATTCACCACCAGCTCGCCGATGCGACCCACGAGTGGGAGAGCGCGGCACGCGATCCCGAGCACCTGTACCGAGGCGCGCGCCTGGCCGCCGCTGTCGACTACGCCACGATGCACGCGGCCGATCTGAACCCGCTGGAGCACGAGTTCCTCGCGGCCGGGCGGGCCCGAGCGACCGCCGAGCTTGACGCGTCGCAGCGCAGCGCCCGAAGGTTCCGCCGCCTCACGGCCGGTCTCGTGGTCATCCTCGTCGTCGCGCTGATCGCCGGCTCCTTCGCGCTCATCCAACGCGAAGACGCCCGCAGTCAACGCAACACCGCTCGCACTCAGCGCGACCGCGCGACGCAACAAGCCCGCCTGGCCAATGCGAGCCGGCTCGCGACCGTCGCCGTGAGCGGCGCGCCAGACGATCTCTCCCGTTCCGCGTTGCTCGCGATCGAGGCGAACCGGCTCGACGACAACGCCCAGACCCGAGGCGCGATCCTCAGCGTCGCCGAAGACGCGGCACCGGTGCGCGAGATCATTCACGGGTCGTGGGAAACAGCCGCGATGAGCGCGGACGGCCGAACGGTCGCGACGGTGGGTGCTCGGGGCATCTCGATCGTCGACTTGAAGACCCGGCGCAGCCGCTCCATCAGCCGGCGGAACTTCAGCGGCATCCGAAGCGTGAGTTTCTCGTCCGACGGCAAACTCCTCGCGCTCGGCGGCAACGACGTCGAGGTCCTCGATGCGCACTCGGGCGCTCCCGCCCGCGCGCCGTTCCGCTTCACCGACCAGACCGGGCCGGGGCGCACCCTCGTCGTGCACGTTCGATTCAATCCCGACGGCTCGAGCATCGCGGCCATCGACAACAACGGCGGCGGATACTTGTGGTCCTTGGCGAACGGCGCGGAGCTGGCACATTTCGCCACCGGCAGCTACGGAAGCGGCTCCAGCAACGTCGTGTTCAGCCCCGACGGAAAGTGGCTCACGCTCACCGACAGTCATGCGGTCGTGTACAGCGCGCACTCGTTCCGGGCGGGCCAACTCGAGCCGCGATACCGCGCACAGCCGTACGTCGGCTTCAGTGAGTTCGACGTCGCGTTCTCTCCCGACGGCAACCGGTTCGCGGCCGCGACCGGCGGCGGCCAGATCCTCTTTCGGGATTCCGCGACAGGCGCGGAGGTCGGCCCGGCGATCTCGACCGGAACGGGAGTCGGGAGACTGGCGTTCAGTCCTGACGGCACCGCCATCGCGGGAACCCGCGCCGGCAGGATCTCGGTTTGGGACACTCGGGAGAGTGTGGGGGGCAGTCAGTCGGGCGAGCTCCTCGACGACACTCTGCTCGGCGGGACGCGCGCGACGGTGGCGTTGAGCTACGCGCCCGACGGCGCGTTGGTCGTGCTGACGACTGCCGAGATCGTGGTGCTCGATCCGCCGGCGCGACTCGGCACGTTCATTGCGCCGTCGAGCCCGATTCGGGGTTACGGCATCGAATCGCTGGCGGCCGCTCCCGACGGTCGCTCGATCGCGGCCGCCGACGGGCTCGGACGAGTACGGGTCTGGGACTTGGCCTCCGGCACGCTCGAACGAACGATCAACGCGACGACGCCGGCCGAGAGCGCGCAAGCCGTTGCGTACCAGCCCGGCACCGGGACGATCGTGGTCGGCTCGGGTGACGGAACCGTCACAGCGTGGGATCCGCGAACCGGTCGGCAGATCCACAGCCCACTTCGTTTGACACCTCCGAGCGTGCCCGTGAACGGCAACGTGTTCTCTCCCGGAGACGGTGTGTTCAGTGTTGCGTTCGACGCCGGCGGCCGTACCCTCGTTGCTGCGACCGGGGACGGCCGCGTCGTGGTCATCGACCCGCGTACCTGGAAAGTTCGCCGGACCATCCACCTCGTCAAGGACGTGATCGAGTCGACGAGCACGCTGGCGATAAGTCCCGACGGCAACACCGTCGCGCTGGGCGCGACCGGGGTCGTGGAAGTCTCCGATATCGACGGAACACACCGCCGACAGGTCAACGTCGGACCGTTCGCAATCGAGACGCTTGCCCTCGCACCCAACGGCTCGCTTCTCGCCGCCGGGCTCGAAGACGGTCGCGTCGTACTGGCAAACCTCGCGACCGCCCACGGAGCGGGAACCATCGTGTCGAACCACGGTGGTGCCATCGCGCTCGCGTTCGACGCCAAAGGCACGACGCTCGCCGTCGGCGGCGACGACGGCGACGTCACCCTCTGGAGCGTCGCCGACCGGCAAGCAGTCGGTCCGCCCCTCTCGTCTTCCCAATCGCTCGGCATCTCCGGGCTGGCCTTCTCGCCCGACGGCAACAGCCTGTTCGCGGCCGCGGGCGACCTCTCGGTCGTGCGCTACGACCTCCGACCAACCGAACAGATCGAACGACTCTGCGCCCTGATCGGCCGCAACCTCAGCCGCGCCGAACGCGAGACATATCTCGCAGATCCGACTTCGGGTAGCCAGACCTGCCCGCAATGGCCGGCCGGTACCTGAACCGGCGGCGACGATGGAGGCTATGCAACCTTGTTGTCGGCGTCGTTCGCGTTGCGTCACGGCAACGCGAAGAAGCCCGACACCCGGTAGCGGGTGTCGGGCCCCTTCGAAGGTCTGCGCTCAGTGGTGCCGATTCGGCGTGACCGTGATTTGCAACGTCCGACCGGGCGTCCAGCCGGCATTGACTCCCGTGTCGTACCGAGCGAACTCGGTGATCACGTGCTGACCGACGGGCAGTGGCGGCAACTCCACGAGGTACAAGTCACTCGCGGTGAGCGCGGGCCCGGCGGGCAGCCCGAGGATGTTGTCGGCGGGCAACTCGAGCGTCTGGATCGACGTCGTCCGGGTCCGGTCGAGGTGCCGCAACGGGTTGCCGTCGACCGTCACGTCGACCTCGCCGATGTCGTCGGTTGCGGCTTTCGCTTCGGCCCGAAGGACACTCGCGCTGTCCGTGGGATTGTCCTGGGTTTCGATGGTGCCCCCCGGGGTCAGCACGAGCCACTTGCCCTCGGGGATCGAGCACGTCGTCTGTTGATTGACGTCACTCGCGGCTGGCAGGAACCACACGGGTCCCTGTTCGTCGGGGGTGCAGATCGTCGGGTCGGCGAGTGGGTTGTCGGCAGTCGGGAGGTCGAACGACCACTGTGTCCACGCTGCGGCCTCGCTGTTCTGTGAGGAGTGCGAGAACGAATCCGACTGACCTCCCTGTGCACACGCGCCTGCGACCGACGCCGTAGCCAACGCAAGTGCGCACGCGCCGGCGAGCACCCCGGCGACTTTCGAGGAACGTCGATGACGCGCCACCCATCGTGTATGGCTCTTCTCCGTGATCATGCTGTTTCCTTCCATAGTCGGCTTCATGACTGTCGCTATCACTGTGCGGGAGTGGCCGCAATAAATCCGTGGTTTCGCGCACGCCCGCACCGTGTCCGCCGACACAGACCGGGCAACTCGTCCGCCTCGGGAGCGGAACGGTGCCTCCGGCGGTGTGTCCCGCTATTGGATTCGCGCAAGCTCCGCGAGGAGGTCGTCGTCGAGTGGCCTCGCCCTGAAACCGACGTCGAGGTCGACCTCGGCGGCGGACCGCGCGCCGACGAGCACGGTGGTGACCGCCGGGTGGCGCATCGCGAACTGCAGCGCGGCGGCTCCGAGCGGGATGCCGCGGGCGCGGCACGCGTCGCGGAGGCGTCGCGCGCGCTCGAGCACTGCGCCGGTGGCCGCGGCGTAGTCGTAGGTCGGGTGCGCGTCGGGATCGATGAGCACGCCGGTGTTGAACACGCCTCCGATGATCACCCCGACGCCCCGTGCCGCGCACCGCGTCAGGAGGTCGGCCCCACTGCGATCGAGGAGCGAGTAGCGGCCGGCGAGCAGCACGCAATCGAGGTCGACGCGCTCGACGAATCGCTCGAGCATCGCGGACTGGTTCATCCCGCACCCGACCGCGCCCACGACGCTTTCGTCGCGTAGCCGCAAGAGGGTCGGAAACGCGGTGCGGAGCGCGTCGGCTTCGTGGGCGTCGGGGTCGTGCACGAGCGCAACGTCGATGCGGTCGGTGCCGAGACGGGTCAGGCTCGCTTCGAACGATCGCATGATCCCGTCGTGCGAGAAGTCGAACTCGGGCTCGAGGTCGCCGACATCGGTGAAGATGGTCGCCGTTCGTGCGGGCCCGGCCGGTCGCAACACTCTCCCGACTTTGGTCGACAAGACGTATTCACCTCGCGGTCGGCCGCGCAACGCCCGTCCGACGCGGCGCTCGCTCACGCCGTGCCCGTAGAGCGGCGCGGTGTCGAAGTAGCGAATGCCCGCGTCCCAGGCCGCGTCGACGGTCGCGCGCGCGTCTTCGTCGGAGACTCCGGAGAACAGGTTGCCGATCGGCGCGCACCCGAGTCCGAGTGCCGTGACCGCGGGTCCGCGCCGGCCGAGCGGCCGCGGAGACGACCAGTCGTCGATCTTCGTCACCGCCGCCACACGGCGCCGTCGGGGAACGCGAGTGCCGCGTACGAGTCGGGGAGCAGATCCACCGAGTAGCCGGCCGCGGTGGGCAGCACGTAGCGGCCGTCGCGCGCGACTGCCGGGTGCACGAAGTGCTCGTGGAGATGGTCGGCGAACTCGGTCGTCCGGTCGTCGAGTGAACCGCTCACGCACACGTAGTCGATCGCGCAGAGATGCTGCACGTACTCGCACAGGCCGAGCCCGCCGGCGTGCGCGCACACGGGAACGCCGAACTTGGCGGCGAGCAGGAGCACGGCCAACACCTCGTTGACCCCGCCGAGCCGGCACGCGTCGATCTGGCAATAGTCGATGGCCTCGGCCTGCATCAGCTGCTTGAACACCACACGGTTCGCCGCGTGCTCTCCGGTGGCGACGCCGACGGGCGCGACCGCGCGGCGAATGGCCGCGTGCCCGAGGATGTCGTCGGGGCTCGTGGGCTCCTCGATCCACCGGAGGCCGAACGGCTCGAGGTGGCGCATGCGCTCGATCGCTTCGCCGACGTCCCACACCTGATTGGCGTCGGCCATGAGCGGGAGATCGCCGATCTCCTCGCGCATCACCTCGCAACGGCGAACGTCGCCGGCGAGGTCGAGGCCGACCTTGGTCTTGAAGCAGCGCCAGCCGTCGGCGAGCGCCCGGCGGCACAGGTCGCGCACGGTCGCTTCGTCGTAGCCGAGCCAACCGGCCGACGTGAGGTACGCGGGATACCCCGTGCGCTCCAGCTCGGCGACGCGTTCGGCGCGTGTCGGTGCGAGCGCACGCAGCATGTCGAGCGCTTCATCCGGGTCGAGCACGTCGGTGAGGTAGCGAAAGTCGACGCTCGCGACGAGCTGCTCGGGCGAGAGGTCGGACACGAGGCGCCAGAGCGGCTTGTGTTCGACGCGCGCCCACAGATCCCAGACCGCGTTCACGATCGCCGCCGTCGCGAGGTGGATGACGCCCTTTTCCGGTCCGAGCCAGCGGAGCTGCCCGTCGTTGGTGAGGCGCCGCCAGAACGCGGCCCCGTCGGCGACGAGCTCCTCGAGCTCGCGCCCGACGACCAGTGGCGCGAGCTGCTCGATCGCCGCGCAGCACAGGTCGTTGCCGCGACCCACGGTGAACGTCATGCCGACACCCTCGTGCGGGCCGTCGGTCGCGAGGAACACGTACGCGCCCGAGTAGTCGGGGTCTTGGTGCACCGCATCGGAGCCGGCGAGCGTGATCGACGTCGGGGCCCGGATGTCGAGCGTGCGGGCACCGGTGATGCGGGTCATCTCGGCAGCATGTTAGAAGGAGCATGTTGGCGGCAATGTGAGGGGAGCGGAGCGATGCCGGAACGGGTGGTAGTGGTCACGGGATCGGTCGGCGGGATCGGCTCGGCCATCGTCGACCACTTCACCGCGCGCGGCGACACAGTGGTCGGTCTCGACCTGCTCGACGGCGTCGACGTGTCGCGACCCGACGATTGCGCCGCCGCGGTCGCACGGATCCTCGCGGAACACGGCCGCATCGACGTGCTCTGCAACAACGCGGGCGTCGGAGCCACCGGCGACGTCGTGGCGTCTTCGCCCGAGGAGTGGCAACGCGTGTTCGGGGTCAACGTGTTCGGTGTCGCGAACATGTCGCGCGCGGTGCTGCCCACGATGCGCGCCGCCGGGCGGGGTGCGATCGTCAACACCTGTTCGGTGGTCGCTTCGGTCGGCTTGGTCGATCGTGCGGTGTACTCGGCGTCGAAAGGTGCGGTGCTCGCCTTGACCCGCGCCATGGCCGCCGACGAGATCGCCCACGGGATACGCGTCAACTGCGTGTCGCCGGGCACGGTCTCGAGCCCGTGGGTCGAACGCACCGTCGCCGCCCTCCCGGATCCCGAGGCCGGGTTCGAGGCGCTCCGCCGCCGGCAGCCGCTCGGGCGCATGGTCTCCTGCGCGGAGGTCGCCGCCGCGGTCGCGTATCTCGCCGACGACACGACCTTCACGACCGGCGCCGACTTCCTGCTCGACGGCGGGATCACCGGCGTGCGCATCGTCGAGTGATCGTCGAGGCGGAGTCGTGACGCTGCGCGTCGCTTTGGTCGGCGGTCCGATGTACGACCGGCTGTACGAGACGTTCGCACCGGGTGAGGTCGAGATCGTGGTTCACGCCGACCATCCGACCCTCAACCGGCGGGTGGCCGAGATGCTCGCGGCCGGTGAGCGCATCGACGTGCTCGCGACCCACTCGAAGTACGCGCCGTCGCAATCGCAATGGCTGCTCCCGCTCGACGACCTCGTCGACGACGCGGCCGTCGCGCCGTTGGCGCCGCGCGCGGTCGAGCTGTGTCGATTCGACGACGCGCAGCTCTGCTTACCCCGCCTGATCGACGTGCGGGTGCTGTGGGTTCGCTCCGATCGGGTCGACCCCGCGCCCGACACGTGGGACGCGCTCCTTGCCTCCGACACCGTGTTCGGCTTCCCGGGGCGGGAGTCCGGCTTGTTCGGCAGCTTCTTCGAGCTCGTGGTCGGTCTCGGAGGTGGGCTGTTCGACGCCGAGGTGCACCCGACGATGGCCACCCGCGAAGCCGAGCAGGCGATCGAGACGCTCTGCCGCCTCGCGGCGCGCGCTCCCGCCGACCTCGTCGACTGGCACTACGACGAGGTCGATGCCGCGTTGCTCGACGGACGCGTCGACGCGGCCGCCGCGTGGCCCGGCGGATGGGGTGCGATACGCACGTCGGCGCTCGCCGACCGGCTGGTGCCGCATCCCTATCCGGCCGGTCCGGCTCGGCGGGTCTCCTACGCCGGCTGCCACGCGTGGGCCGTCCCGAGAACCTGCGCAGACGTCGACGGCGCGCTCGCGCTGCTCCGGCGATTGCTGGACACCGAGCGGCAAGCGATCGACGCGGCCGGCGGGAGCATCTGCGCGCACCGCGGAGCACTCGCCGAGGTCGAGCCGCACGGCGAGATCGACCGCCGTCGTCTCGAGATCACGCGCCAGATGATCGACGACGCCATGATCACGTACCCGCCGCTCGTCCGGTTCCCCGAGATCGAAGACGCCGGATGGTCGGCGATCCGCGACGCGCTCCGCGGCCAGTGCTCCCCGGCCGCGGCCGCGCGTGCTATCCAGTCGGTGTCGGAGCAAATCCTTGCGTAACTGGGGCTGACGTGGGCATCTACCGGACGTTGCGATCGGTCGTTCGTTTCGATCGCATCGAGACCGATCCCGTGCAGCGTCGGCTCGCGCGCGCCGCGTCGGTCGCCGACCTCCGGCGCATCGCCAAGCGCCGGCTGCCGGGCGGCGTGTTCGACTACATCGACGGCGCCGCCGAAGACGAGCGCACGCTCGCCGCGAACGAGCGGGCCTTCGCCGACGTGACGTTCCGACCGCGCGTGCTCCGTGGCATCGCGAAGATCGACGCGACGTCGACGATCCTCGGCCGGCCGCTCGCGTACCCGTTGGTGCTCGCGCCCACCGGGTTCACGCGCATCGCCGATCCGCAGGGCGAGCTCGCCGTGGCGCGCGCCGCCGCGCGCGCCGGGCTGCCCTACACCCTGTCGACGCTGAGCACGCGCTCGATCGAGGAGGTACGCGGGGTCAGCGACGGGCGGCTCTGGTTCCAGGTGTACGCGTGGCGCGACCGCGGGCTGGTCAACGAGATGATCGACCGGGCCGCAGCCGCACGCTTCGAGGCCCTCGTGCTGACCGTCGACACGGCGGTCTTCGGTCGCCGCGAGCGCGACGTGCGGCGCGGGTTCTCACTGCCGCCGGCCATCGGGCCGGGCACGATCGTCGACGGTGCGCTCCACCCGGGATGGACGTGGGCCTTCGTGCGCAGCGAGCCGATCCGGTTCGCCAACGTCGCCGGCCGCGACGTCGGCGACGGCGCGTCGCCCGTGAACCTGTCCGACTACATCAATACCCAGTTCGATCCGGCGCTCTCGTGGCACGACGTCGACTGGCTCCGGTCGGTGTGGAACGGTCCGATCGTGATCAAGGGCATCCAGACCGTCGACGATGCCGTCCTCGCAGCCGACGCTGGTGTCGACGCGATCGCGCTGTCGAACCACGGCGGGCGCCAGCTGGACGGCGCGCCCGCGTCGTTTTCGCTCGTCGCACCCGTCGCCGATGCGGTCGGCGGACGCGTCGAGATCATCTGCGACGGCGGGGTCCGCCGGGGGAGCGACATCGTGAAAGCCGTTGCGGCGGGGGCGAACGCGTGTATGGCCGGACGCGCGTATCTCTACGCCCTGGGCGCGGCCGGCGAGCGCGGCGTCGATCGCGTCCTGACCTGGTTCCGCGACGACGTCGAGCGCACGCTGAATCTGGTCGGCGCGCCCGACCTCGCGGCCCTCGACCGCACCTTCCTCGCCTGACTCGCCGAAGATCTCCGGTTGAAACGCTCAACCGGCCTCAGGTGTTCGTAAAGTCTTGATGCCGTCACCGTTCGGATGGACCGACGCGACATGCTGAGTGTCGCGGCGCCGGCAGTTGGAGCACCTATGAGTCCCCGATCACTCGCCGGTACGGCCGCACTTCTCGCGACGCTCGCGTTGACCGCGTGTGGTGCGCAATCGCAGTCGCAATCCACGGCGAGCTCGACGAGCGGTCCCGCGGCGTCGGTACCGGCCAACTCGCCTTCGACCACGGCGAACATCGTGGCCTCCGCGCCCACGGCGCCCGTGGTTCCCACCACCGTGCAGCCGCATGCGCACACCGGCGGCACCGTGGTGATTCCGTCCGGCGGATTCGGGCCGCCGGCGCAGGTGACGCTTCTGAGTTTCGTCGACCCGGCTTCGGGTGCCGACCAGTTCGCCGTCCCCGTGGCCGGTGACCGTTTCGTGGGCGTGCGGCTCCGTGTCACGTTCGGCGGCACCAGCCCGGTGCAGGAGAACCTTGCCGGCGACACCTCGATCCAGGACTCCCAAGGCTCCACCTACTCCTCCACCCAGGCGAATCTTCAGGGCTGTCCGGCGTTCACCACGGGCTTGACCCTTTCTCCGGGCAAGACGGCGACCGGCTGCGTGACGTTCGACGTCTCGGCGGCCACGACGATCACCGAAGTCATGTTCACGCCCGGCGGACAGTTGGGCAACGTGACGGCCGAGTGGGACATCCCGTAGCGGTCAACCGATCAGCGTCGTCTTCGGGTGTGCCGGCAGGAGGACGGGCGGTCGGGGCTGCTGGTCGAAGTCGAAGTCCTTGGTGAGGTCGCCGAGAATCGGCACGTCCTCTCGAACGGTCGGACGCGGGTCGGGTCGCCCATCGGTCTTCGGGTCGAGGCGGGCACCGCCGAGGAAGTCGTCTTCGATGAACTTGTCGTAGGCGTCGAAGCTCAGGATCTGGTGATCGACGTATCCCGACTTGGCGTACGGGCTGATCACGATTCCGGGGACCCGTAGGCCGTAACCGTTCGCGTCCACCCTGGGCGGTACGACGTTGTCGTAGAAGCCGCCCCAGTCGTCCCAAGCCAGGAAGATCGCGGTAGAGCTCCAGTCGGGACTCCGCATGATCGCGTTGACGACTCTCGTGACGTAGGCGACTCCGGCACTGATCGGTGCCGGCGGGTGCTCGCTCTGCCGCTGCGACGGCACGATCCACATGACGTCGGGGAGGCGCCCGCTCTTGGCCGCCGCCATGAAGTCGTGCAACGGCTGAATGTCGCCGAGCTGGTGGTCGTTGCGGACGGTGTCGAAGTAGGGCAGGGGATTCCAGACGCCGGGCGTCTGCGCGTTCTGCGCTACCGGCGCGCACGTGACGCTTCCGGAGACGCAATCGGGCTGCTCGCCCGCCGTGACGTAGTAGCGCCACGACACGTTCGCGCGGTGAAGGAGATACGTCAGGTCGGTCCAGGCGTAGATCGGCCCGTTCTCCGACGGGACCAATGGATTGCCGGCGCGGGGCATGTTTCCCGGGCCGGTGCCGAGGAGATACTCGGCATTGCTGCACGACTTCGGATCGTTGTGCCGCGTGCACCGCGCGGACCATTCGGAGACCATGAACAAGTGCGCCGGGAGACTCCACGACGCGTTCGGCTCGAACATGTGATCTTGCAGCACGAAGTCGCGTGCGTAGGTCCAGTAGTTGGGCAGGTCGCTCTCGGTGTGATATCCCGCGACATCCGGTGGACCCGGATTCTTCGCGCTGACACACGTCGGATCCTGAGGGTCGACGCACTGGCGGCCCACGATGCGCGCGCGCTTGACGAAGCCGTCCATCCGGCCGCCGTCGATGTCGCGCGAGGCCTCGACGATCTGATGCGGACCGCCGTCGTTGCGGTTGAGGTGGTCGGGAAACAGCCGTACACACGGACGGCCGCGGGTGTCGGGCAGGCACACCGTCGGCGCGCCGTGCTTCATCGGGATGCCGTCGGCGCCCGGGAACGTCCCGAAGTAATTGTCGAACGAGCGGTTCTCCTGCATGATCACGACGATGTGCCGGATCTTGTGGATGCCGGTCAATGCCGCTGGTTTGTGGCCGGAGAACGCATAAGCGGTCGCGAGCACGCTCAAGCTCACCGCGATCGCGATCAGCCGGGCCACTCCGGCAACCCGTCGCCGTGTGCTCGGTACGGCAGACACCGCGCAAGCCTCCCCGCCTCGATTTGCCGATCACCCTGGCAGACGGCCCGGGCGGGGCAAGGAATCGCGGCAAAGTCTTGACGGGTGCGTTACGTCAGTTGAGACGCGGGCGCCGCGCGAGGCGCGTCGCGCCGGCCGCGGCGTCTTTGGCCGGTGCTCCAGCTTGTGCGGGCCGCGCCGGGCGTGATCCGTTGGGAGTCTCGTGGAACGCTCCCGACTTCGCACGCGCGGCACTCGGCCCCGGCCGGTGTCGGTCGCGCTCGCGCTGATCGTCGTCGTCGGCGCGGTGATCCGCTTCTGGCACCTCGGCTCGACCGCGCTGAACTTCGACGAGTCGTTCACCGCCATGACCGGCCGCCTGCCGCTCGGAAGCATCTTCGGGTTCCTCCGCAACAACGACTCCCATCCGCCGTTCGACTACCTGCTCCAACTCCCGCTCGCTCGGGCCGGTGTGAGCCCCTTCGTCTTCCGGTTGCCGTCCGTGCTCTGCTCGATTGCCGCGCTCGCGCTCTTCGCCTGGTGGATGCGCGATCGCGGACGCGTCGGCATCTACGCCACGGCCGCGATGGCGATCTGCGCGTTTCAGGTCGTGCACGGCCGCGAGGCGCGGATGTACGCCCCGTTGGAGCTCATCGGCGTGGCGTGCGCCGTGGTCGCGGACGCGTGGCTACACACGCCGCGGCGTAAATATGCCGTGCTGGTCGGCGCGCTGACGTTCGCGGGGCTGATGACGCATGTCTCGATGCTGCTCCTGGCGGTGGGCCTGCTCGCGCTGGCCGGCCGCCGGGTCGACGCCGCCGCCTGGCAGTGGCGCGGGGCCGTTCTTGGCGGCTTGGCCGCTTGGGCTCTGCTCTGGGGTGCGTCATTCCTCGTGCAGGCACGAGGCGGTCATTCGTCGTGGATACCGCACACCACGGCCGCCCGTTTCGTCGACACCATCAGCGCGCTCGTAACCACCCAAGCCGGTGTTGCCGACATCGTGGTGGTTGCCATCTGCGTGGGTGGGATCATCTGTTGGCGTCGCGACGCGACGTTGGCGCGGGTCCTGGCGTGTTGCTGTTTCGTGCCGGCGGGCTTGGCCGGACTCCTCGGATTGCGCTCGCCCGTGCTCCTCGATCGGACGCTCACCCTCGCGGCGTGGGGTCCGCTTCTCGCGTTGGCCGTGGCCGCCGATGCGCTCAGCCGTCGAGCCCGCGCGCTCGGCTTCCCGGCGGCGGCAATCACGGCCGTGGTGATGTTGGCGTCGACGGCGGGTGCGATCGCGGCGCCCGGCCCGACGGCCGCGCTCGACCAGCTCGACCGCGTGGCCCGTCCGGGAGACGTGATCGCGATCCAGCCGCTTCCCAAAGGTGTCGAGCTCGACTGGACGCTCGCGATCCGTGGCGACGACGGGCCGACGCGTTCGGTACAGCTCCCCGGAATCCGCGACGCCGCCGCGGTCGCGCTCACGGGCCGCCGGCCGACGGGCCGGGTGTGGCTGATGCAGATCACGAGCCGGAAGATCGCGCTGGCCGGGGACCACCTCTGCGCGCCGACCTGGCATCGCGGTCTCACTCGGATGTTCTGCATCCGGCGTGAGTTCGGGCGGCGGTTCCCATCCGGCTCAAAGCCGTCAATTGCGTCGATCTATGCGCGGTACGCGGCGATGAAATAGCGGAGATGGCGACTCTTTACGAAGCCGTGAGACCTGGTGACCTCGCGTTTCGGTGTGCTTGCGCGCGGTTGGGCATGCTCTTCGCGTGTACGAGCGGGTAACGCGGTCGCGGCCTCGATCAGTGGGCCCGCTGCGAGTTCCCGAGATCACCGCGTACTTCTGGATCGTGAAGGCGCTCTCGACCGCGATGGGCGAATCGACGTCGGACTATCTCGTGCACGCGATGCCGCCCGCGGTCGCGGTGTGCCTCGGGTTCGTCGGCTTCACCGCGGCCTTGGCGGTGCAGTTCTCGAAGCGGCGATACATCGCGTGGGCGTACTGGCTCGCGGTCGTCATGGTGGGTGTGTTCGGCACGATGGCGGCCGACGTGCTGCACGTCGGGCTCGGAGTTCCGTATTTCGCGTCGACCGCGCTGTACGCAGTCGTGCTCGTTGCGGTGTTCGCGACCTGGCAGCGGACCGAAGGGACCTTGTCGATGCACAGCATCGATACGCCGCGACGAGAATTGTTCTACTGGGCGGCGATCGTCACCACGTTTGCCCTCGGCACGGCTCTCGGTGACGTCACCGCGGTCTCGCTGAACCTCGGCTACGCGCTCTCGATGTTGGTATTCGCGTGCGTGATCGCGATACCCGCTCTCGGCTCTTGGAAGTTCAGGTGGAACCCGATTCTCTCGTTCTGGTTCGCGTACGTCGTGACCCGTCCGCTCGGTGCGTCCTTCGCCGACTGGGTCGGCAAGCCGTCGAGCGCGGGCGGCCTCGGGTTCGGCAGCGGTCGGGTCAGTGTGGCCTTGACGATCGTGATCGCGGCGCTGGTCGTGTACCTCGGCGTCACGCACGACGACGTGCAGGCCGACACTCCGTGAGCAGGAGCGCGTAGCGAGCCTCGAGAAGGGCGCCGGCCCCTTAGCATCGGGCTCGTGCCGGGTGCGGAGATTCTCGTGGTCGAGGACGACCAGCGGATCGGTAGCTCTCTCGCTCGCGCCCTCCAAGGGCAAGGCTACGCCGTCAAGTGGGCTCGCAACGGTGCCTCTGCCCTCGAGCTCCTCGATCCCACAACCGCGTTCGTGATCCTGGATCTCGGCCTCCCCGATGTCGACGGCGTCGACCTCTGCCGAACGCTGCGCGCGCAGAGTCCCGGCGTGCAAGTGCTCATCCTGACTGCACGCGGCGAGGAGGTCGATGTCGTCGTCGGCCTCGATGCGGGAGCCGACGACTACATCGTGAAGCCGTTCGGACTGGCGGAGCTGCTCGCCCGGATCCGGGTCTGCGAACGCCGGCGACCCGACACCGCGTACCTCACGATCGGCGACCTGGAGATCGACGTCGACGAACGGCGGGTCACCGTGCGCGGCGAGCCGGTGGAGCTCTCGGTCAAGGAGTACGAGCTGGTGTTGATGCTCGGTCGCAACGCGGGCGAGATCGTGCGGCGCTCTCACTTGATCGAGTCGATCTGGGACGAGCAATCGATCGGATCGACGAAGACCATCGATACGCACGTCTGGTCGCTTCGGCGCAAGCTCGACGCGGCCGACCGTCCGAGCCGGATCACCACAATCCGCGGCGTCGGATACCGGATGGAGCGCCAGTGAGACGGCGCATGCTGACCTCGATGGTCGGCATCGCAGCAGTTGCGATCGTGCTCTTCGCCTTGCCCCTCGGTATCGCGGTGCGCAGTCTCTACAAGAACCACGAGGTGATCAAGCTCGAGCGCGAAGCGACGCGCGCGGTCGTCGCGTTGCCCGCGAAGGGCCTCGACCGCAACCGCATCACGGTTCCGATCGCCTCGCGCGGCGTCACGCTCGGCTACTACGACGGGCACGGCCGTCTCATCGCGGGTTCAGGACCGCGCGACGGCGGTCCCGATGTCGCCGGCGCGCTCGCGGATCGCGTCACCGAGTCGGGCGGACGGACTCTGGTGATCGCCGTACCGATACCCGACGAGGCGAAGGTCGTCGGTGCGGCGCGCGCCGCCGAGTCCGCGAGTCGGGTCGACGATCGCACCTACACGACGTGGGCCGCGATGTTCGGGCTCGGCTGCCTCGCGCTGATCGTCGCGGCGCTGCTCGGGCGCCGTCAGGCTCGGCGCCTCGAAGTACCGATCAACGACATCGAGACAATTGCCGTGAGGCTCGGCGACGGCGACTTCACCGCGCGCGTCGATCCCGACCACGCGCCCGAGCTCGCGCGCGCGGCCAACGCGTTGAATCAAACCGCGATCCGGCTCGGCGACCTGATGGCGCGGGAACGCTCGTTCACCGCAGACGTCTCGCACCAGCTCGCAACCCCGCTCACGAGCCTGCGTCTCGGTCTGGAGAGCGCGTTGATGACCCCGGGCATCGACAAGCAGGGCGCCATCGAAGACGCAGTCGCGGAGGTCGAACGACTCCAGGGCACCGTCACGACCCTGCTCGCGCTGGCTCGGGATACGCCCACCGAGGAGCCCGACTGTGATGTCGAGCGTGTTTGCGTCGACGTCGCCGAGCGGCACCGAGTGTCGCTCGCGGGCGCGAGTCGCGCGCTCGTGCTCGACATCGACCCCGCGCTCCCGGCGGCCGGCTGCTCCGCCGACGCGCTGCGCGAGATCGTGGAGGTGCTCGTCGACAATGCCGAGCGCCATGGGAACGGCACGGTTCATCTGCGCGGGCGGCGCGCGGGCCGCGGCATCGTCGTGGAGATCGAGGACGAAGGAAGCGGCATCACCGGCGACACCGGGCGCATCTTCGAGCGGGAGTCGTCGCGAGCAAACGGGCGCGGCATCGGGCTCGGGCTCGCGCGTGCACTGGCCGACGCCCACGGCGCGCGCCTTCGGTTGACGAGGGCGGCGCCCCATCCCGTGTTCGCGATCGCGCTCGTCACGTCCAGATCCGACCACGCCGGTGAGCCGGACTGACGCATGCGCGCGCAAAGCTCACCAGTTCGTCGCCGCGGGCGGTCGATAATCGCCGGCGCGATCCTCGCGGCGCTGTTGTCGAGTCTCGCGGTAACGGTCGTGACCCAATTGTGGACGTTGCCGATGCACGTTCCCTTCCAGTACGCGCATTCACCCGGCGACGACGAGCAGGACGCCACGCTCGACTTGATGCTGATCAAGGACATCCACGAGGCGGGCTGGTTCAACACGAACCCGGCGTTGAACGCGCCGTTCGAGCAGCACTGGGCCGAGTGGCCGATGGGCGGCGATCTTCTCGCGTACACGGTGAAGAAGGCGCTCGTCGACACCACCGGCGACGTGCCGCTCACGTTCAACCTGTTCTGGCTGCTGACGTTCCCGCTCACCGCGCTCGCCGCGTTCCCGGTGCTCCGCGCGCTGCGGTGTTCGTGGTCGTCGGCGATCGTGGGCGCCGCATTGTTCTCGTTGGCGCCGTATCACTTCCGCAACGGCGCGGCGCACGAGAACCTCGCGTTCTACGTGGGCGTTCCCGTCGTCGTGCTGCTCGCGATGAAGATGCTCGGCCCCGACTCCGGGCTCCCGTCGGTCGCGGAGCTCCGGCATCGCGCGTCGTGGTGGCGGATCCGGTGGTGGCTTCTCGGCGTCGTGCTGGTCGGCGTCACCGGGATCTACTACCTCGCATTTCTCCTCGCGCTCGTCGGCCTCTGCGCGTTGGTGAGTGCGCTCGCGCGCCGCCGCCCCGGCCGGCTGGTGATCGCGGGCGTGCTCGGCGCGGTCGGCCTCGCAACTTCGGCGGTCGCGAACCTACCCACGCTGCTCTACCGCTGGCAACACGCCACGAACCTGCTCGGAGTGCCCGATCGCGTGCGGGGCGAGTCGGAGTTCTACCCGCTCCGGATCGTCGAGATGCTCAGTCCGGTGACGGCGCACCGCTTCGGTCCGTTCGCCGCCCTTGCCGATCATCTCTACCAACCCGGGCAGGAGGGGCTCGCGACCGCGAACCTCGGGCTGCTCGCGTCGATCGGCTTCGTGTGCGCGGTGGTTGCCGTTCTCGTGCGCGGTGTTCGCGGTACGGATCGTCGGGGCTGGGCGTTCGAGGCGCGGCTCGGCGTCGTCATGATCGCGGCGTTGCTCATCGCGACGGAGGGCGGGTTGAGCCGGGTGCTCGAGCTCGTCGGCCTCCAGGGCGTGCGGGCCTGGAACCGGATCGCGATCGTTGTTGCGTTCGCGGGCATCGTCGTGCTCGCACGACTTCTCGATCGTGGACGCGTGCTGCTCCGCCGGCGGCGCGTTCCGGGCTTCCGTCTCGTGTGGGTGTTGCTGCTCGCGCTCGTTGTGGTTGTCGGGGTGCTCGATCAGGCGTCGCCCGCGTTCATGCCCGATCCCGCCGCTCGGGCGAGCCTGTGGCGTTCCGACGGCGCGTTCGTCACATCGATGCAACGCCAACTTCCGAAGCACGCGATGGTGTTCGAGCTGCCGGTCGTCGACTTCCCCGATCACAGCGCCGTCCAGCGCCTTTCGGCCTATGACCTGATCAAGGAGGGCTACCTGCACTCGTCGACGCTGCGGTGGAGTGCCGGCGGCGTTCGTGGGCGCGACGGCGAGTGGCAGTGGCCGGCTTCGAGGCTCCCGATGCGCGATCTCGTCCGAGGTGTCACTGCGATGGGCTTCTCGGCGTTGACGCTCGACCGCAATGGGTATCGCGACAACGGCGCCTCGGAGGTGAAGCAACTCGAGGCGTTGCTCGGCGAGCCGATCGCGACGAGTGCCGGCCGCCTGCTCGCGTGGGACCTACGGCCGGCCGAGGCGACCTTGCTGGCCGGCATGAGTACGCATGCGCGTCACGCGCTCGCGCAGCAGATGCTCGACGCGCCGCGTGTCTACCTCGCTTCCGACGTCGACCCGCTCACGAATCGGGGCGACCCCCTCGCCATTTGTGCTCGTGGTGTCGTGACGCTGGTGAACCCCGGGCGCGGGTCGGTGCGCGAGGAGCTCGAGCTGGCACTCCATCCGCGGCAGCTGCCGGCGCGCCTGGGCAAAGTGACGATCGACGGGACGGCGCTCGCGACCACGAACGGCCGGCACGGAACCGACGTGACGGTCGAGCTCCGGCCGGGTACGACCCGGGTGCAGATTGCCGTCGACATCGGCGCCGTGCGCTGCCAGTCGACGCCGACGAACGGCATGCCGTCAATCTCGGCGCGGTTCCGTTAGATCAGCGCGCGCGCACCGGAGGCGGCGTCGGGGCGGGGAATTCGAGCGGCCATCACCCACGGACCGCTGGTCGCGTGGTGCAGGTCCGCGCCCGGTTGGGCTCGGCGCCGGCTCGGCATCGGGATCGGCTCCGGACGCGCGAGCAGGGCCCCGCCGCGCGCGCCGTAGCAATTCGACACGTCGAAGCCGGCGGGATCGAGGTCGGCGGCGCCGCGAGTGATGAGCACAATATTTCCGAACACGTTGACGTTGGACACGACCTTCGGGAGGTGCGCGCACGCCATGACCAACTCGAACACGAACACGGTCAGCGGCGTCTCGTCGGTCGTGAGCCAGGGTCCGACGGTTGCCGTGTGCGCCCATGACCAATCTTCGATGACGTACGCGCCGCCGGCGCGCAGCCGCGGAAACAGGCAGTTGAACGTGGCGCGCGTCGGTTCGACGAGGTGCGACGCGTCGTCGACGACCAGGTCGATCGGCTCGCCGTCGAACTCGGCGTCGAGGATCTCCCGCAGCCGTCGTGCGTTTGCCTGATCGACACCGCAGTACGCGGAGACGGTCTTGCCCAAGCCTCGCGTTGCAATGAAGTGCGTCAGCGCTTCGCTCGGCGTCGATCGGCGGTCGATCGTGACGAGCTTCTCGGGCTGCGTGATCTCCGCGAAGAGCGCGGCGCTGGCGCCGTCGTACGTGCCGACCTCCACGATGCGTTTCGACTCGAGGTGATGCAGGAGCTGCTCGTACTGCTCGACTTCTCCGCGCGCCTTCAAGAGGCAGAAGTGTCCCGGCTCGGACCTGAATCGGCGGCCTGTGGGTCGGCAGGCGTACTCGATCGCGCCGATCTCGAACGACTCGTCATCCCGCCAGGCCAACACGACGGGCGATCGTACGACGGTTCGTCGGCGCGGTGACGGGATCCCGGCGAGCGCCGAAGAATTCACCTCTTGGACTCGCTGCGGCCCGCCCCCTGCCTTCGGCGCGGCGGCGAAATGTCACCGGCGATCGCACTAGCGTCGGAAGGCAAGCGTGATCGTTCGAGCCTTGGAGTCGAAGCCGTGACCGCCACGATGCAGCCGTCTCCACCCACTCACGCGGCGGTCGCGGCGCGTGCCGTCGACGCCTCGAAGCTGTACGGAGCAGGTGAGGCCGAGGTCCGCGCGCTCGATCGCATCTCGGTCGAGTTCGCGGCGGGCCAGTTCACCGCGATCATGGGCCCCTCGGGGTCGGGCAAGAGCACGCTGTTGCATTGCCTCGCCGGACTCGATCGCGTCACGTCGGGGCACGTGTACCTCGGCGATCTCGACATCACCACGATGCGCGAAAAGGCGTTGACCCGCGTTCGTCGCGATCGTCTCGGCTTCATCTTCCAAAGCTTTAACCTCATTCCGACGCTCACTGCCCTCGAGAACATCACGCTGCCGATGGTCGCCGCCGGCCAGCATCCCGATCAGCAGTGGCTCGACCACGTGATCGACATCGTCGGGCTGCGGCCGCGCCTCGCACACCGGCCTTCGGAGCTGTCGGGCGGCCAGCAACAGCGCGTGGCGGTCGCCCGGGCGCTGGCCGGGCGCCCGGAGATCGTCTTCGCCGACGAGCCCACCGGCAACGTCGACTCGAAGGCCGGCACGGAGATCCTGAACTTCATGCGGCAGGTGGTGAACGACCACGGCCAGACCATCGTGATGGTCACGCACGATCCCGCGGCGGCGAACTACGCCGACCGGGTCGTGTTCCTGGGCGACGGCGCGATCGTCGACGAGGTAGTGGCGCCGACCGCCGACAGCGTGCTCGCGCGCATGCGCAAGCTCGGCGGCTAGGCGCCATGTGGCGGATCTCGCTCAAAGCCATCGCCGCGCGCAAGGTCCGCCTGCTGCTCACTTCGGTCGCGATCGTGCTCGGTGTCGCTTTCATGGCGGGCACACTCGTGCTCTCCGACACGATCTCGCGCACGTTCAACAACCTCGTCTCGAACGTCAACGCGGGACTCTCCGTGCAGGTACGCGCCAAGGCCTCGTTCAAGGACGTCGAAGGCAACCAGCAGCGAAACCGGATTGACGCAAGTCTGCTCGGCACGATCCGGCGCGTGCCCGGCGTCAAGGACTCGGCCGTGAGCGTCAGCGGGTTCGGCATCATCGTCGACAAGGCGGGCAAGGGGCTCAATACCTCGGGCCAAGCGCCGCCACTCGCGTTCGCGTGGGCGACCAGCGCGACCCTGAATCCGATCCACCTCGTCGCCGGCCATGGTCCGACGGCCGACGACGAGATCGTCATCGACAAGCATTCCGCCGATCTGACCCACTACAAGATCGGCGATCTCGTGCGCGTCGTGACGGTGTCGGGCTCGGGTTCGAGCGCCCGCTACCGGCTCGCGGGCATCGGGAAGTTCGGTTCGGCCGACAGCCCCGCCGGCGCGTCGCTCGTCTTCTTCACGCCCGCAGTCGCCGAGCGCCTCCTCGCCAAGCCCGGAAAGGTCGACTCGATCCAGATTTCCGCCGAGCCCGGCGTCTCGCAGTCGACACTCGTACACCGGGTGAGCGACGCGCTCGGCCGGCCGCGCGGCATCGAGGTCGTCAGCGGTGCGTCGGTCGTGCAGGAGCAGCAGAAGACCTTCCAGGACAACTTCAAGTTCTTCTCGGTGTTCCTGCTCGTGTTCGCGATCGTCGCGCTCATCGTGGGCTCGTTCGTCATCTACAACACGTTCTCGATCACGGTGGCGCAGCGCCTGCGCGAGAGCGCGCTGCTCCGGGCGATCGGAGTCTCACGCCTCCAGGTGACGATGGGAGTGCTGCTCGAAGCGCTCGCGACTGCGGTGGTCGCGTCGGTTGTGGGGCTCGGGCTCGGCATCCTGATGGCAAGTGGCCTGAAGGCGCTGCTCGGCGTGTTGGGCATCGACATCCCGGCCGGCGGGACCGTCGTGAAGAGCGGGACGATCATCGTCTCGCTCGCGGTCGGGATCTTCGTGACGCTCGTCGCCGCGGTCATGCCCGCCTTGCGGGCGTCGAGGGTGCCGCCGATCGCGGCCATGCGCGAAGTCGCGCTCGAAGACCGGCGAGCGAGCCGCGGACGCATCGTTGGTGGCACCATCGTGACCGCGCTGGGCCTCGTGAACCTGCTCAGCGGCCTGTTCGGCGGCGGCGGCGGGAGCGCGGGGCTGAAGATCGCGGGCGGCGCGCTGATCATCTTCTTGGGTGTGGCGATTCTGGGGCCGCTGTTCGCGAAGCCCGCGGCGCGCTTCATCGGTGCGCCGCTGCCCGCGCTGCGCGGGATCACCGGCCGGCTCGCTCGCGAGAACGCGATGCGCAACCCGAAGCGCACGGCATCGACTGCCGCCGCGCTCATGGTCGGTGTCGGGTTGGTCGGCTTCGTCACGATCTTCGCCGCCTCGGCGAAGGCGTCGGTCAACCACGTGATCGACTCGGAGATGAAGGCCGACTACATCATCAACACGTCGGGCATCGGAAGCGCGCTGCCGCCGGTGATCGAATCCGAGATCAAGCGGGTTCCCGGTGTCGCGATCGCGTCGGGTCTGCGCATCGGCTCGATGAAGATCGGCGCTTCGGTCAAGCAGGTGGAGGCGGTCGATCCCGCGGTCGTCGATCAGCTGTTCGACATCGGTGTCACGAAGGGCAGCGTGGCGGATCTCGGCTCCGACGGGATCGCGGTCTACAAGAACAACGCGAAGTCGCACCATTGGGTCATCGGTTCGCGCGTGCCCGCGGAGTACGCCAAGACCGGACCCGCGACGTTGACGGTGCGGGCGATCTACAACGAGCAGGTGCTCGCCGGGCCCTACGTCATCTCGCTCGCGAACTACGAGCACAACTTCGCCGACCAGTCCGACATCATCGTCATGATCAAGACCGCTCCCAACGCGGGGGCATCGGTTCGCACCGGCATCGAGTCGATATTGAAGCGATACCCCAACGGCAAGCTGCAGAACCGCGCAGAATTCAAGGCCGCGCAGGCCAAGCAGATCAGTCAGCTGCTCAACTTGATCTACGCGCTGTTGATGATGGCGATCGTGATCGCGGTGTTCGGCATCGGGAACGCGCTGGCGCTGTCGATCTTCGAGCGGACGCGCGAGATCGGGCTGCTTCGCGCGGTCGGCCTGAGCCGCAAGCAGGTGCGATCGATCGTGCGCTGGGAGGCGGTGATCATCGCGCTGTTCGGCACGCTGCTCGGACTGCTCATCGGGGTGTTCTTCGGGTGGGTGCTCGTGCACGCCATCGCCGACCAAGGGATCAGCCGGCTGAGCTTGCCGGCATCGCAACTCGCCGTGTTGGTCGTGCTCGGCGCGTTCGTCGGTGTCCTCGCCGCCTGGTGGCCCGCGCGCCGGGCCGCCCGCCTCGACATCTTGAAGGCGATCACGACCGAGTGACCGCGGGATGGCGCTTGGGCTCGTTCAGGGAGCCGCGTGGAACACGTCGTGCGGCACGGTGACTCCGGTGTTCAGGGAGATGATGTCGGCGAGGGTGTGGCGGTAGTTCACGCCGTACGCGCTCATGATCTCCGGCAACGCCTTGTCGTTCAGGTAGAAGAACCGGTCGCCGTCGCGCAGCTTCTGGAACTGGTCCTTCCAGATCGCGAGTTGGAGCTCGCCGAACTCGGTTCCGGGAACGTGACGCTCGCTCACCATTCCGACGAACGCGTCGATCTTGTCGACACTGCCGTAGATGGCCCGCAATCGCGAGGCGAGGGTCGTGCGCCGCACCCCGGTGACGGCGTTCTCCTGGGCGCCGGGCCCGGTGGGGTCGATCAACTTCCCGTTTCGGTCGCGCAGCTGTACGAAGTCGAGGATGTGGGGATCGTTGATCGTGAGGCCGGCTCCGAGGGCGTCGGTCGACTCGCCGGTGATCGCCGTGAAGGAGGTCTTGGGTGGCAATCCGTACGCGCGGCGCATCGCGTTGTAGCTCGGCATGCCGTGGTCGCGGCCGCGCATGATGTCGTCGACGCCGAGATCCGACACGTCGGAGAAGCACTGCGGGTCGACGACGGGGGTCTGGCAGGCGGCCGGATCGGTCGTGCCGGGCTTCGGTATCTCGAAGAGCACGCTGCGCATCGTGTTGTCGATCTGCTCGTCGTTCTTGTACTCGTGCTCCTCGCCCAGCGCCGCGAGCATGGGGCCGAGCCCGATCTGCTGCAGCAGGGCGGGATTGCCGAACGCGACCGACAGCGGGATCGTGAGGGTGTGCTGGCTGATGTTGTCGGTGACGGCGATGCCGTCGGCCGTGAACGCCGCCAGCTGGGCGGGGGAGTACTCACCGTCGAAGAAGTCGACGTCGAACTCGCCGTGCACCATCGAATGCGCGCGGAAGCCCACCGTGGCGAACTCGTCGGTGATGCCCGGGTTCACGTTCTTGTTGTATCCCCGGTACGGCGAGAGCTTCACGCCCAGGGCCGGAAGGAACTGGGTGTACGTGATGTACTCGATTTCGGCCCCGACGACGCGCCGCGCGATCTGGAACTTCGTTTGCGGGGTCAGCGACTTCGGAAGCTCCGCGACGATGCGGTTGTGCTCGCGCGCAAACAGTGTCTGGATCGCGGTGAGCGCGAGGTTCTCGTTGGCCCGCACGTCGCCGGCGACCACCGTGTCGGTCGGGTTGCCCATCTCCTGGCCGAAGAGGTCCATCGCCGGTGCCTTCGCGGCGTTGCCCCGGGCGGTGACGGAGGGCAGGTAGCCATTGGGCAGGAGCAGGGTGGCGCTGTTGTCCGACGGGTTGCCGTCGAGGGAGCCGTTGCGCAACCAGTCGAGGCGGGCCGCGGACACGCCGTAGACGTTCGACCCGTCGATGAAGCTGCTGAGCGTGTTGACCTGCTGGCGCGTCGACGAAGTGCCGGTCCCCGGCGCGGCGGGTGTCCGGTTGAACGCGATGCTGCCCAGATCGTCGGTGAACGATTCGAGTGGATCGCTCGCGTTGAACGGAACCGGCACGCTCTCCGCCGGTGTTTCGTTGCGCAGACCCATGTCGTGGTCGAGGAACTGTCCCCACGCCCAACCCCATTGCGAGATGTTGTTCTCGGAAAAGAGGTTTTGGCCCACATCGTTGAAGATGCGATTGCTGACGTAACGGGCGTTCGGGCCGCCGACCATCTTGGCGATGCCGTCGGCATAGTTCGCGGATGCGACCCGTGTGTAGTTGGTGCCGGCCTCGCCCCATTTTGGGTGTGCGGCGTTGTTGGAGGCTCCGTTGAGCATGCGAGCCGTGAAGGCCGGCGCGGCGACGGCCGTGCGGGCGCGGCCGGCGGCGGATGCGCCCGACGCCGCGCCGTCGACGCCGAGTGCCGCCAGCGCGACCGCGATCGCGAGGATCACGGTGCGGGTCGCTGCCGTCGAGAACCCGCCCGCGCGGGAGCTTCCGCCTCGGTGCATCCGGCTCCCCCCGAAAGCTCCCAAACCGCCCGTATCTGCGTACACGATCCCACAGCGGGCGCCGTCCCGCCAGGGCGGGCGCCGGACGCCCGCCGGTAGGCGGTTTATGCGCCGGCCCATCGTGCCGGGCCGTGGTCGACGGATCCACTGCCGGTCGGGACCAAGGTCATCCGCTCGGCCCACGGGCGTGCGACCAACGGCCCTACTGGCGGGCCTCGCAGGTGTCGATCATGGAAGCCATGAACATCGTGTGCGAGAACTGTGGTGCGTCGGTCGTTGTACCCGACATCGACTCGCTGCGGCGGGTCGCACGGGAGGCCACCGCCAGCGAGCCGAAGTCGTTCCTCATCACGACCCGGAACGCGTACGGCTCTCGTTTGCTGCACCGCTGCGTCGTCGTCGACCGCACGCGCGCTTCGTAGTTTCTTCCTGAATTCAAGATAAATAGACCGGCTTTGGTCGCGGAATTGCAGCCAAAAGGCTGATATTCAACCCGGGCAGCTGCCGGATCGGTCTTTCGGTCTCAGGGTGCCGATCTCGGGGTCGATGAATGGGGTGTGAAGACTGTTGTTGGCGCGCGCACCGATCTGTTGGAGCTTCGCCGTCGCGTAACGGCGTCGTTCGGTCGGGCGCGCGCGGAATCGACCCAGGTGTGGTGGCAACTCGCCGGCGGCGTCGTGCTCGCGGCGTACGTGGTGTCGTTGTTCGCGGTCCGGCGACCAGCCGCCGGCTACTCGTCTCTTTGGGACGGGTGGGCGGGCAACGTCGCAGCCGCGTTGCCGATCGTGCCCATCTGGCTACGTGTGCGGCGCTCGCCGAAGCTGCGGACGGCGTGGACGGCGATGCTGATCGGGGTCAGCCTCAACGTGATCGCCGATCTCGTGTTCCTCCTGCACGATCAGAATCTGCGGCCGATCCCGAATCCGGCACCGAGCGACTTGCCGTTCCTGTTGTCGATGCTGGCGTTCATCGTCGGGGTCGCGATCATGACGCAAACCGCGTTCGGTCACGGCCACGCCAGTGTGCGTCTCGATGGCGCGGTCGCCGGCTTCACCATCGGCGCAATCGCGGTCGTGTTGTGGTTCCGGCCGGTGCTCCAGGTGAGCGGCCGGCCGCTGCAGGTCGCAGTCGGCATGGCCTACCCGCTGTGCGATCTCGTATTGCTGGTGCTGCTGGTCGCCGGACTGGCACCGCAGCGATACCGTCCTTCGTGGTCGACCGGGCTGTTGATGTTCGGCATCGGGTGGTTCGTGTTCGGCGACACCGTCTATCTCAATCGGACCGCGGCGAACACGTACGTGCCGGGCACGCCCCTCGAGGCCACGTGGGCGATCGGGATCTTCCTCATCGGGATCGCGGCCTGGGCGCCGAGCGAACGAGGCTCCGAACTCTCGGGCGAGCGTCGAGCGCGGCCGCGCGCCGGCGTTGCGCCGAGCGGGATCGGGCTGATCCCGGTGGTGTTCGGGATCCTCGCGCTCGCCGTGATCCTGGTGTCGGTGTTCCGCCACACCTCGACCGTCGCGTCGACGCTGGCAGTGGGCGCGCTCGGCGTCGTCATCGTCCGGATGGCGCTGACCCTGCGAGAAGTGCGGCAGGCGTCGGAGAACTTCCGCGACGCTCGCACCGATGTGCTGACCGGCCTTCGCAACCGCCGCGCCTTCCTGGAACAGCTCGCGTCGCAACTCCTCACGATGGGGGACGGTCAGCACCTCGGCGTGATGTTGGTCGACCTCGACGGCTTCAAGGAAGTGAACGACTCGCTCGGACACCACAACGGTGACGAGTTGCTGCGCGTCGTCGGCCGGCGGTTCCAGCGTCGTCTCGGCGACCGGGGATCGATCGCTCGTCTCGGCGGCGACGAGTTCGCGAGTTCCTGCGTCGTCGCGTCAACCGAGACCTTGATCGCGATCGCGCACGAGCTTGCGGCAACCCTCGCGGAGCCGATCTCGCTCGAGGGTGTCACGGTTCGGGTGGGCGCAAGCATCGGCGTCTCCGTGTCCCCGGCCGACGGCGTCACCCATACCGACCTGCTCCGCACCGCCGACGTCGCCATGTACGAGGCCAAGCGCGCTCAGTCGAGCGTGTGCTCGTATCACGCCGAATATGACCTGAACAGCCGCGATCGGCTCACGTTGATCAACGACCTCCGCACCGCGATCGACGATCGAACGCTCACGCTGCACTACCAGCCGACGCTCGCGCTCCGGTCGGTGACCATCCACGGGGCCGAGGCGCTCGTCCGGTGGCATCACCCGACCCGGGGACTCCTTTTCCCCGATGACTTCGTCCCGCTCGCCGAGCGGGTCGGCCTGATCCCGCAGCTCACGCAGGCGGTGCTCGCACTCGCGGTGGCGGAGGCCGCTCGGCTGGAGGCGGCCGGCCATTCCCTGCAGATGAGCGTCAACATCTCGCGCTACGACCTGATCGACGAGCACCTCCCGAAGTTCATCGACGATCTCCTCTCGGAGCATGGCGTCGCGCACAACCGCCTGACCCTCGAGATCACCGAGTCGTGCCTGGGCGCGGAGCCCGAGCGGGTGACGCAACAGATCCACGAGCTGCGCGCCCGCGGGATCCGCATCTCGATCGACGACTTCGGCGTCGGCTATTCCTCGATGTCGCAGCTCCTCGAGCTGCCGATCGACGAGCTCAAGATCGACAAGTCCTTCGTGCTCGCGCTCGAGACCGACCACCGCGCCGAGGCGATCATCCGATCCACCATCGAGCTCGGACGCGCGCTCAACCTCAGCATCATCGCCGAGGGCACGGAGTGCGCCGACACCCTCAACCGGCTGCGGGTGCTCGGCACCGACATCGCGCAGGGGTACCACATCGCCCGGCCGCTCACGGTCGAGCAGCTCTACGAGTTCCTCGACCGCGGCCCACACCACTTCGGGCTGCTCCCCGAAGCGGTCGAGCGTCAGCCGTTGCCGTCGCCGTCGCCGATCCGCCGACCCGACACCAGATCGAGCGAGATCCCGACGTAGCGGTCGTGCTCGCTGCGCACCCAGCGCGTGAACGGGAGGAGCCGGAGCTCGGCGACCACTGCCGGGTCGGTGACCTCGGTGGCGATACCGGTGACGGCGACGCTCCAGCCTCCCGAACCCTGCGCGTCCACCCCGTCGATCTCGAACGCGACCACGGTGTTCGTGGTCGCTTCGGCGAGCCGGGTGTTTCGCTCGGTCTGGATCACGATCTCACCGTCGAAGAGCTGGAAGTTGACCGGGAGCACGACCGGAAGCGCGTCAACGGTCACGCCGATCCGTCCGAGGGTTTGCGTGTTCAGGAGGCGGAGGCACTCGTCGCGTTCGAGCACCTCGAGGCCGTTGCGGTCAAGTCTCACGAACGGTCAGTCTGCGGGTGCTCGGGGGCGACTCGGTAGGGCCGAAGGTCCCGAAAGTGATTCGTCATCGACCTGGCGCGAGGACCTTGGCCCCTGGCGTCGTGGGCCCCGATTGAGCGATGCTGCCCGCATGATCGACACGAGGACCCGAGTTTTGGCAGTAGGCCTCCTGGCGGCGGTTGCACTCGCGGGCTGCGGGAGCAGCTCGAAGCCCGCCAGCTCGAGCACCACGGTCGGGACGCCGACCACCACCCAACCCGCCACGACCCAACCCGCCACAACGGTGGTCACCCTGCCGGTCGAGACGATCGCCAGAGCGATCCTCCTGCCGGCGAAGGTCGCGCCGGTCAGCGACGAGTGCACGCTGGCGGTCACCAACCTCGAAGACGGCAACGTTTCTCCCTTGCTCTGCCCGGGCGGGGGAGTCAACCGGGTGGCCTGGGTGCACTACGCGCACGGCCACGTTCGCGACCTCCCCACGACTGCGTCGAAGACGATGCAACTCGGAATGGGTGCGAGCGCAACCGCGGTACTGGGTGCGATGTGCTCCGACTACGCCAGCGTCTACGGCACGAACCCGTTGACGATTTCGGCCGAGAAGCTCGCGGCCGCTTACTACGGCTGGACGGTCACCGACACGAAGGTCTCCCACTTCGACCACACGAGTTGTCCGGCGGTACCCGCTTCGTAGACTTCGCACGGCTCGATCGCACGAGCGACCGGACGGGGCACGTGTCGAAGTCAAGGCTGGTCTGGGTGTTGGTGTTGCTGGCTGTGGGCGCGGCGTGCTCGTCGCATGCGCAGTCGGCGCCACGGGCAAGCTCGTCGACAACGTCGACGTCGGGCCCGGCGGCAACGCCGACGACCACACGCCCGGCCACCGGCGCCGAGCTGGCAACCGATGCGTTCGTATGGGGATACCCGCTCGTCGTGACCGAGCGAACGTTGCAGTCGTTGGCGTTGCTCGCGCCCGAGAACCGGCTGACGTTTCAACCGGCGCGATCGGGGATCACCACTCGCACCATCGTGGCTCCCAACACCGACACGCTGTACGGCGTTGCGCCGCTCGATCTGCGGAGTGAGCCGTACGTGCTCACGCTGCCCGCGATACACGATCGCTACTACTCGTTCCAGTTCATCTCTGCCTACACCGACTCCTTTGCCTACATCGGAACGCGCGCCACGGGCGGTCGCGCCGGGCGCTGGATGATCACGCCGCCCGGCTGGCACGGTGCGGTGCCTCGCGGCGTCACGCAGGTTGCGTCGCCGACGCCCCAACTGCTCCTGCTGGGGCGATTCCTCGTGGCCGACGATGCCGACGTCGCCCGGGTGCACGCGTTGGCCGCCCGAATGAGTCTCGAGCCGCTCTCGACGGTCACCGGGGCGCCGGCACCACCGGCCCCGCCGGCGTTCGGCTCACCCGCCGGCACACCCCAGTCGGTCGGCGCGGCCGGAATTGGATTCTTCGACGAGCTCGGCAATGCGCTCGCCGTCGATCCGCCCGTCGACGCCCGTGCGCGCGCGACGTTGCAGAGCTTCGCGTCTCTCGGCATCGGTGCCGGACGCCATCCGAGCACTGAGGTGCACGACGCGAGCACGCGCGCCGCGCTTGCCGCCGGCGTTCGCGACGGCGAGCGGCTCATCGCAACCCAGCGGTCGGCAGGTGCGCGCACCGTCGACGGTTGGACCTTCAACCTGCACGTGGGCCGCTACGGCGACGATGGGCTCCTTCGGGCTGTGGTCGCCGCGACCGGTTGGGGTGCGAACGTGCCGGCGGAAGCCGTGTACGCCCACGCGTCGGTCGACGCGCAGGGCAACTCGCTCGACGGAGCCCGTCGTTACGTCGTCCACTTCCCGGCCGGGGGTCTGCCCCCGGTCAATGCGTTCTGGTCGGTGACGATGTACGGACCCGACCGGTTCTTCATCGCGAATCCGATCGACCGTTACGCGATCGGAGATCGCACGCCCGGTTTGCAGTACGGAGCCGATGGATCGCTCGACCTCTACATCCAGCACGATCCACCGGCCGGCCATGCGGCGAATTGGTTGCCGGCGCCGACCGGACCGTTCTTCCTCACGATGCGGCTGTACCTGCCGAAGCGCAGTGTCCTCGACGGTGAATACCGGTACCCGACCGTGGAATCCGAGGGCGCGTAGCCGAAATCCCGCGGGTACACCGGGCGTGCAACCTTTCGGGTGAGACTGTGGTCTGATCGTTCGGCCCGAGCGGCTCACCCGAACTCTCCGGGAGGTTCCCATGGCCGGCGCCGCCGACTCCGATTGCCCGGCCTGCGGAGCGCGAACCGATGACGATCCCTGGTGCGGTGTCTGCGGGCTCGATCTCCGCGGTGACGAAGCGGGTCTTCTGCGGCACCTCGCAGGTGTCCTGAGCGCGGCCGAGGTCGAGCTCGCCGGCGTGCGCGCGCGTCGCGATGCGATCGCGACCGAATTGGCCGAGCGGAAGTTGGCGGCCGGCCGGTTCTTCGAGCCGCCGCCGGCGGCCGAGCCGCTCCCCGTGTTCGCGCCGCGGCCGATGCCGCGAGCAACCCGCGCGGAGTGGGGGGTCGATCGGGTCCGGAACTTCTTGCTGTGGACCGGGGCGACGCTCTTGGTGCTCTCCGCGCTCGCTTTCACCGCGGTCGCGTGGACCCATCTCGGTCCGGTTGGGCGTGCGGTGCTGTTGGTCGCGTTCACCGGGGTCTCGGCCGGTCTGGCCTCGGGAACGCGGCACCGTCTTCCCGCGTCGTCGGGTGCGCTCACCGGTTTGACGATCGCGCTCGCGCTGGTCGACTGGCAGGTTGCCCGCCGCGCCGGCGGTTCGGGCTCCATGTCGGGCGCGGCATGGTGGGCGATCGGAACCGCTGTTGTCGGCGCGCTGTCGGCCGGGCTTGCGCGCATCGCCGCACCGGTGCCCGCGCGCCGCGCGATCGCGGGGCTCGGGCCGGCCGCCGCGGTGTTGACGGTGATCGCGGTTGGGAACGCGGCGTGGAGTTGGGCGCTCGGGTTCGCGCTCGTCGCGGGCGTGCTCGCGGCGGTCGACCGGTTCGTCGGTGCGCGGTTGACCGATCGAGTCGTGCGCACCGCGTTGCCGGCGGCCGCGGCCGCGGTCTGGGCCGTTGGTGCGGTCCTGGCGATCGCGGCCGCGTTCGGTCCGTCTACCGTCGTGCAGACCTTCACGCCGGCCGCCGTAATGCTTGCGCTGGCCGTCACGCCGGGCCTGGGGTCGTTCGGCCGGCGACCGATCACGACGATCACGCGCGTCAATGCCTTCCTCGTGATGGCGGCCGGGATCGGCGCGGCGCTGATCTTGGCGTCCAGTTCGGTCGGGCCGGTCGGGCTGGCGACCCTGGCCGTGGCCTTGGGAAGCGTGGTGATCGCGGTCGCGCCTTCGCTCGACGCGACGGGGCGCGCTGCGGCCTACGGCGCGGGCGCCGCGGCGGCGGCCGCGGGCTTCGTGCTCGCGTTCGTCGAGGCCGCGGTGTGCGAGCTCGGTCCGCTCGCCTGGTTCGGGCACGCGTGGCAGGGCACGACGCACGCCCGCGCACTGGCGGTTGTGGTGGGCCCGCACACGACCGGCGCCGACGCGATCGGATGGTGCGCCGTGGCGATCCTCGCGACGGCGGCCGCGGCGATCGCGATCGCGTCGGTTCCGCAGCGCGGCCAGCCGCTCGCGCGGAGCTGGCGCGCGGCGGCGGGCGGGCTCGCGCTCGCCGCGATCGTCGTCGGCCCGATCGCCGCGGGTGCCACCGTGCTCGTGGTTCTCGTGGTTGCCACCACCGCGCTCGTGCTGGCACTCGTGGGTTCGGGTCTCGCGAGCGGTCGGTACGCGCAGGCCGCGCTCGCGAGCGGCGTGCTCGCCGTGATTCCGGCGGCGCCCCTGGCGGGTTGGGCGTCCGTGACGCGGGGAACTTCCGTCTCGGTCCTCGCCACCGTCGTCGTCGGCGCGTTCGTCGCGGCGGCGGTCGGCCGGCAAATGTCGCTCCGCGCCGCGCACGCGGGTCTCGCCGCGCTCGCGACGATCGCACTGGCTCCCGTCGTGACGCTCGCGTCCGGAGGATCGCGTCCCGTCGCCGGCTTCGTCGGCGCGGTCGTCGCCGGGATGCTGCTCCTTGCCGGCACGTCCGTGCGTCACGACACGATCGACGGGCTCGTGGTGGAGTGCACCGGCGGCGCGGGGGTCATCTTCGGAGTGCTGCTCGCCGTGCCGTCGCTCCCGTGGATGGCGGCCGCGCTCACGGCGATGGTGCCGCTGCTGCTGACCGCAAGTGCGCGTCGCAGCCGGAACCTCCTCTACGGCGGTGCGGCCGGTGCCGCCGCGCTCGGCGCCACGTGGATGTGGCTCGCGGCGGCCGGCGTGACGCTGGTCGAGGCCTACACGCTGCCCGCGGCCGCGCTCGCGTTCGCGGCGGGCACGTTCGTGTCGGAGCGGGTGCGAGGGTGGTCGTGGCTGAGCCTCGGATCCGCGATCGTGCTCGTGCTCGCGCCGACCGTCGGTCTGGCGATCGTGCGGCACGACGACGGGCGGGCGATCGCATCTGGTGTCGCGGCGCTCGCGATCGCGTTCGTCGGGGCGCGGCGCCAGTTGCAGGCGCCGCTCGTGCTCGGCGTGATCGCGTTGCTGGCGCTCGGGGTCGACAAGATCGGCCCGCAGGCCGTGCGGCTGCCGCGCTGGGTGATGCTCGCGATCGCCGGCGCGCTGCTCTTGTGGGTGGGAACGACGTTCGAGCGCCGGCGCGACGAGATGTATCGCGCCGCCCGTCGCCTCGGCGGGTTGCGCTGACCGCTTAGAAGCGCATCTCCGTGTCGATCGAGATCGACTGCCCGCCGGGGTCGACGCCGACCCGGCACGGTGGGCAGGTCGTGGGCGTCGTGCCGTCCTTGAAGGTGCCGGCCTTGAAAGTGCGCTTGCACTCGTCGCACTCGACGTACGTTTCGCGCGGTCGTGAGGTCACGCGCTCATGGTACCGATCGCGAGCTGTTGGCGCGGCCACGGGCTTATCGTCGCGGTCGCCGGGCCGGTTGAAGTTCGTGTGGAGATGTCAAGAGGATCGTAAGAATCGCGCCGATCGACCCGCCGGCGCCGCAGAATGAGTGCGTGACGCAGGTGGTCGATTGAGCGCCGTATCGCCAGTAGGTCTCCGGCCCGCCGAGGAGTGGACGGGGTCGATCACCGCTGCGGCGGTCGCGGCGGGACTCGCGCTGGTTGCGATCGCGTCGGGCTGGCGGGGCGCCGACCTGCCGGCGCAGCTCTTCCACGTGGAGATGTTCCGTCAATACGGGTTCGTGCTGTGGAACAGCCAATGGTTCTCGGGTGTGCCCACGCTCGATTACAGCGTCCTCTCGCCGGTGCTCGGTGCGCTGACCGGACCGCTCGTCCTCGCGGCGGTGAGCGGCACTGCATCGGCATTTCTCTTCGACCGGCTCGTGCGGCACGAGTTCGGCGTCGCGGCCCGGGTCGGCTCACTCTGGTTCGCGCTCAGCATGGTCACCAACCTGGTCGTGGGACGGGTCACCTTCGCGCTGGGTGTGACCTTCGCGTTGGCCGCGTTGCTCGCGCTCCAACGCGACCGTACGAAGGTCGCGATCGTTTGCGCGTTGCTCTGCGGGCTGGCCTGTCCGGATGCCGGGTTGTTCCTCGCGATCGCGGGTGGTGCGGTCACGCTCGCTCGACCGCACGCACGTGCTGCGGCCGCGCTGACGTGCGCGATGGCAGTTGCGCCGGTGCTCGTGATCGCCGCGGTGTTCCCGAGCCCGGGCGCCGAGCCGTACGAGCTCTGGGCGGTCGGATGTGATCTGGCCGTGTGCGCGCTCGTGCTCGTCGTTGTGCCGCGCCGCATGCGGGTGATCCGGTGCGGCGCGGCCATCTATGCACTGGTGGTCGTCGCTACTCGGCTCATGTCGAGCCCGCTCGGCGGCATCGTGAGCCGCCTCGACCAGTACGCGGCCGGCCCGTTGCTCGCCTGCGTGCTCTGGGAGCGCCGCCGCGCGCTGGTGATCGTGCTGGCCGTGCCCTTGCTGTTCTGGCAGTGGTTCCCGACGGTCGACACCATTGCGTTTTCGCGCTCCGACCCTTCCACGCACCGCGCGTTCTACCAGCCGCTCCTGGCCTATTTCACCGAGCATCCGCCCGGTTTCGGCCGGGTAGAGATCCCCAGCACGTACCGCCACTGGGAGACGGCATTCGTCGCGCCGCGCCTTGCGCTCGCGCGGGGCTGGGAACGCGATCTCGACTACGCGTACGACGCCGAGTTCTACGACAACTCCCTGACCGCCGACAGCTACCGCACGTGGCTCGCCGACAACGCGGTGCGCTACGTCGCGCTCCCGAACGCGCGACTCGATTCGTCGTCGACGGTCGAGGCCGGTCTGCTCAACCGGGGCTTGTCATATCTCCAACCGGTGTGGCACGACGCACAATGGCGCGTGTGGCGCTTCACGGGATACCGAGGCCTCGTCGATGGTCCGGCCCATCTCGAGGCGTTGACCGCCGACAGCTTCGAGCTCGACGTCTCTCGAGCCGGGACGGTCACTGTGCACATCCACGACTCGCCGCACTGGGCGATCGACGGCGGCACCGCGTGTACGGTTGCCGCGCCCGGCGGATGGCTCGAGATCGAGCACGTCGTCCCGGGTGAGCTTCGCGTCACGCAAGCACTGCGCGGAACGCGCTGCGACGTGGACACGTGAGAGAGGTAACGCCTCAGCGCGAATCGGGATCCGGGCGCGCCTGCCCGGCGAGCGTTCGGGACACGAGTTGCCGGGAGAATCCCCACGCGCGGGCGATGTCGGCGATGGTCGACCCTTCCGAGAGCTGCAGGCGCCACATGGAGAAGCGTGACGCGGCGCGTGCGCGTTCGATCTCCTCGAGCCGATGCGAGAACGATGCGCGAACGGCGCCGGCTCGGGTCCGCGCCACCATGTCCGACGCCCGCACCCCCGACTGGAGGTCGCGCCGAGCCCGCTTGAGCACGGTTTCGTAGGCCCGCAGGTCGTCTCGGACTTCGGCGACGACTTTCATGAGCGCGTCGATCTCGCGCACGGCGAGGTCGCGAAGATACTCCGACGAGGCTCCGGTCGGAACCGATTTACCCGTCATCAGGGCTCCATTCTACGGTCGGAACGGCGACGTCAGGATGCAGCACCTCAGCCCGAACAGGGAGCGCGCCCACGGGTCGATGTACACGGAGTGCTTCGGGCGGACCGGCCGGGCCGCAGTCTTTTTTGCGACCGCGGTGATCAGCGCGGCGAGCGGGTTGACGAGACCGTGGCCGAAGATCGCATTCGGTCCGAGGTAACTCGCCGTGGTCTCGATGAGATTCGTGATCCGCGCCGCGGTTGCGGTCGGATCGACGGCGACGATCAGGGCGGCTTCCGCGGAGGCGTAGGGAGTCGCCATCGAGGTGCCGGACGCGTCGGCGTATGCGTCCGGACTGGAGCCCCACAGCGACACCACTCCGACACCGGGAGCGGCGACGTCGAGATAGGCGCCGGTGTTGCCGAACGCGGCGTGCGCGAGATTGCTGTCGACGGCGGCCACCGCGATGGCTTCGGGATAGGCCGCCGGATACATCGGTGCGTTGCCGGCCTGCCCGTTGTTGCCCCCGGCCGCGACCACGACGTCGCCTTTGCTGTTCGCGTATTGGATCGCGTTCCGGAGATCGGCCGACTTGCCGCCGCCGAGACTCAGATTGATCACCCGCGCGCCGTGATCCGCAGCCCAGATGATTCCCTTCGCGACATTCGACGCGTTGCCCCCACCGTTCGCGTCGAGCACCCGGATCGGTAGGATGTGCACGCGGGGAGCGGCACCGTCGATCCCGAGCGCGTTGTCGACGTGCGCGACAATGATGCCGGCGACGAACGTGCCGTGACCGTTCGGATCGACCCGGCCGTCATCCGAGGGGTTCACGTAATCCTTGCCGGGCAGCACTGATCCGGCGAGATCCTGGTGGTCGGCCTCGACGCCGGAGTCGATGACCGCGACGGTGACGGCTGCGCCCCTGGTGACCGACCACGCAGCCTCGAACGAGGTCTTGTCGAGCGCCCATTGTTGCGAGCGCAGCGGGTCGTTCTCGGTGTTGCGCGCGGTTCCCTGCGCGGAGACGACACCGAGAAGCACCGACGCCACCACGAGTGCAGCAACCAGCGTGGCGGTGACGACTCGCCGGGCGGGGCCGGAGTCGAGACGGAGGAGGCGGCAACCTGTCCGGCTCACAAGGAAGGAGCCGACCCGGAGTCGCCGGCCTCCCGAGAGGGCAATCGACCGTAGAAGTTGGTTCAGGGCGGCGCGGTCTCGACCCAGGTCTTCACGCGCACGAATGAGCCTTGTCGGCCAGGACGGTTGCAACTCGGTTCGCGAGCTCGTTCGGGCTGAACGGCTTCACGATGTAGTCGTCGACGCCGGCATCGAAGGCGATGCGGATGTCGCATTCGCGGCTGCGCGCGGTCAAGAAGATCACGGGTGTGTCCGCGTGTACCGAGCCGTCGCGGATCTGCCGGCAGACTTCGAGCCCGGTGAGATTCGGCATCGCCCAGTCGAGGACGATCAGGTCGGGACGAAGTTGCGTCGCCGCCTCCAGGCCGGTCGCGCCGTCGGGTGCGGTGATCACCTCGTATCCCAGACGCCCGAGCTTGAACGCGACGATGTCACGGACGTCAGCGTCGTCGTCGACGATCAGAATCGACTGCATGGCCTTGCTCCTCAGTTGCCGCGACGGGTGTCCGCCGACGGAAGCGTGAACCTCGCGGTGGTGCCCTCGCCGAGCGTCGACTGAACAGTGATGACTCCGCCGTGACGCTCGATGACGTTCTTGACGATGATGAGCCCGAGCCCGCTGCCCGGCACCCCGCGCTCCGTCGCGACTGTCGATCGGAAGAACGGCGCGAAGAGCTTGTCCTGCTCGTCGATCGGGATCCCGATTCCGGTATCGGCAATCACGACCTCGACGTCGGGGCCGAGTCGCCGGGACGACACGGCGACGCTGCCACCCTCGAAGTTGAACTTGACCGCGTTCGAAAGCAGATTCAGGAGCACGCGGTCGAGCTGCGGCGCGTCTCCGAGCACGGGGCCGGTCTCGTTCGAGAGGTCGAAGCTGAACGCGACGTTCTGCTCGCGCGCGCTGGGGAGCAGCGCGTCGGCGGCGGCGCGTACGATCGGCAACAGTTCGAGGGGCCGAAGTTCCACATCGAACGCGCCGGATTCGATACCGCCGATCGTGAGGAGGTTCTCGATCATCATGAGTAGCCGGTCGGTGTTGCGGTGCACCACTTCGAGCATGGATCGCTGCTGGCCCGAGAGGGGGCCGACGCTCGGATCGGCAAGGAGCTCCGTGTACGCGCTGATACTCGTCAGTGGTGTGCGAAGCTCGTGCGAGACCGTCGCGACCAGGTCGCTCTTGTTGCGATCGCGCTCGCGGAGCTGTTCGACCGTCTGGTGCTCCCGACCGACGGCTGCCCGAAGATCCTTGATCATGCGCGTCAAATCTCCCGTTGCTCGTTTGCGCGCCGCGTCGGCGAGCTTGCTGGTCGTGATGTCACGTGAGACGATCTCGAGCCCGGTGACGTCGTTCGACAGAGCGTCGCGAACAACGGCGGTGGTCACTTCCATCCAGATGAATCTGCCGTCGCGCGTCCGCACCCGTTGCGCCTTCACGACCGCAGAAGCAGTTTCGACCGCGCGCTCGGACGACCGCGTGAATATTCGCTGATCCTCGCTGTGTACGAACTCGTCGAACATGTGACCGTAGAGCTCGTCGGGCTCGTATCCGAGCACGGTCTGCGCCGAGCGGGACGTGTAGACGATTGCACCAACGAGATCGGTCAGGACGATCACGTCGTTGACTCCGTCGACGACGGTCCGCAACCGCGCCCGTTCTCGCAGCGCGTCTTCTATCTCGCTCCGCTTCGCGAGATCGCGGACGAACGCGTTGAAGGTGTGATGCTCTTGATTCGAGACCATCCACACGGTCATCTCGATCGGGATCTCGCGCAAATCCTTTCGCAGACCGGCGAGCTCGAACCATGTCCCGAGGAGCGGGCGTGCGTCGTCGTGCAGGAGACGCTCCATGCGCAGGGCATGGACGATTCGGTGCTGGGGGGCAAGCACGGTCTTGCCGAACGGCCGGCCGATTGCTTCGGTACGCGACCAGCCGAAGAGTGCCTCGGCGTGCGTCGTCCACTCGGTGATCGTGCCGAGGGTGTCCCAAGAGACAAACGCGTCGTTCGCAGATTCCACGAACTGGCGAATGCCGTCGTCGGGAGATCGTCGGCGCAACTGGGCCCGCGCGCGGGCGACGAGCTCGTCGAGCTCCACTGGCTTCGTGAGGTAGTCGTCGGCGCCGTGCTCGAGTCCGTAGACGCGGTCGGTCAGATCCGTGTCGCCGGTCACGAGAATCACGGGGAGATGCACGGTCGACGGCTCAGAGCGGAGCCGCTCGATCACCTCGACGCCGTCGAGGCCGTTCATATGACGGTCGAGCACTACCAGGTGGATCAACTCGTGTTGGAGGATCTCGAGCGCGCGCTTGCCGTCGCGCGCAACGATCACGTCGATGCCCGCATCGCGAAGGACCCGAGCGAAGAGATCGCCGGTCGCGATCTCGTCGTCGACGACGAGTGCACACGGCCGGATCTCACCGAACAGTACGAGTGGACGCTCATCGACGGACATAGGTCTCCTTTCGGCGGTGATGCTCGAGACACGATCTCGCGCGTCGGGGGAGCCACCCGCCCGGAGGCGGAGACCGGGCGGATGGCACTTCCCGTTGTGAAGCTCGGGTAGCGGGCTCTTTCCAGAAGCTGCGGGGGATCGCTTCTTCCAAAAGCTCCGGTGTGAGCTTCTAGGGTATCTACGGCGAATCGAACGCTCGGGTTGAACCACCGTCTACACAACTGTGCAACACGGCTCGCACAACGTGCGATCGGTGTGCGTGTGCAGCGCCGTTGTTCACGAGTTGAAGACGTCGATCAGGCCGGCGCGCGCCGCGACCACCACGGCTTGCAGCTTTGTGTGCGCGCCGAGCTTGCTGAGGATGTTGCTCACGTGGTTGCGCACGGTGTGTTCGCTCAGTCGGAGGGTTTCGGCGATGCGCGTGGTACTCAGGCCGTCGGCGAGGGCTCGAAGCACCTCCAGCTCACGGACGCTCAGATCCGCACCGATCAAGTCGGGCGAGTGCGTTCCGAGCTCTGCCAACATCGCGACGACATCGGCGGGGAACGCCGCGTCGCCGTTCGCCGCGGCCGTCACGGCGTGGGTCAGGTCGGCAATCGGGCCGCCTTTGTTGATGAATCCGCAGCATCCTGCACCGAGTGCGTCGGCGAGTGCGTGGTCGTCGGCAGTTGCCGTCAGCATGACGACGTTCACTTCGGGGTTGAGTCTTCGGATGCGGCGCGTGCCCTCCGCGCCGTGGCCGTCGGACAACCGATAGTCCATGACAACGACATCGGGACGCGTGCGACCGACCAGCTCCTCCGCGGCTGCGAGCGTCGTCGCGATCCCCACGACCTCGATAGCGGGCTCCTTGCTCATAGCGGCAGCGAGTCCGGTCGCGACCATCTCGTGGTCGTCCACGAGCACGACGCGGACGATGCGATGGTCTGATCCTGGCAGGTGTGGCGCGGAAATCTTCGAAACGTTCATCGGGATAACCCTTCTACCGGGCTTCATGTTGAGACTTGCGAACTTGGCCCAATGCAACAGATGTGTCAGAGACTCGTAGTGAGAATGGGTTGTAGAGCCGCGGCCCTAGCGCGAACGAGTCACACAGTTCCTCGCGTTTGCGCCTGGTGCGATGCCCGGTTTCGGCGCACGGTGAGCGGCGTGAACGCGAATGTCGACGATCTCACTGCGATGAGCCATGAAATGCGTACTCCGCTTCAGGCGATCGTCGGGGTTATGGAATTGTTGGCCGAGACCACGCTGGACGAGCGTCAGACCCGTTGGGTGGAACTGGCACAGAGCGCGAGTGATCGACTCTTGGGTCTCCTGAACGGAGCACTCGATGTGACTGGCGACAATGCCGTCTCGATCGGCGCCGGACCCGTCGGGGTCGATGCCGTCGTGCGGGCGTCGGTCGCGCTGGTCGAGCCGATCGCGATCATGCGCCCGGTCGCGTTGCGGCTCGCGAGCGAGACGGACGCCAGGCTCTTCGTGCACGCAGAGCGGAGTCTGCTGGGTCAGGTGCTGGTCAACCTGCTGTCGAACGCGATCAAGTTCAGTCCCCGAGCCGGCACTGTCACTGTCGCGACTCGCGAGGCAGGTGCGCACGTGCAGATCGAGGTGGAAGACGAGGGGTCGGGCGTCGCGCGGTCGTTCGCCGACCGAGCGTTCGCGCCCTTCGACCGACTCGACGCGGTGGAGCGAGGTATTCCGGGCACCGGCCTCGGGCTCTCGCTCAGTCGCAACTTCGTGCAAGAGATGGGCGGGACGCTCGAGATCGTGGAGAGGGCTAATGCCGGTGCGATCTTCCGCGTCGAGTTGCCGCTTCTCCCGTTGCGGACCGGGACGCGCGTGTTGCAGTGAAGCGCGGCGCGCTACCCGATCCTGCGGGAACTCCACCCGCCTCGCGGGGACATCGGGCGGGTGGAGACTCCCGTCGGGAAGCTCCGGGGGAAGAGCTTCGCTCAGAAGCGTCAGCGGAGAGCTTCTGCCTCTACCTTCGGCCGTCCGAGCGGTGAAACGAACCATGGATCGCCCAACTCTCGAGCACGGGCGGCACAACTCGGTGACGGGCCGGCCGTTCGCGCGAGTACTGCTCAACGCGGTTCGAAGCGGTAGCCCACGCCGCGCACCGTCACAATCCATCGCGGGTCTTGGGGTGTGACTTCGATCTTGGCCCGGAGCCGGCGCACGTGTTCGGTAACCGTGGCCGTCGTCTGCCACTCTGCGGACGAATCCCAGACGCACTGGAGTAGTTGGGCCCGCGTGACAACGACACGTGGTGAGCGCGCGAGGCATACCAGCAACTCGAACTCGAGTGGTGTGAGCTCGACCGCATGCCCGTCGACCATCACTTCGTGCGCGGCGAGGTCGATGTGGAGACCTTCGAACTCGAGCGGCGCCGGTTGCGACGACCGTCCCGCTCGCCGGAGCACCGTGTTCACTCGCGCCGCGAGCTCGCGAGGTGAGCAAGGCTTCACCATGTAGTCGTCGGCTCCGAGCCGCAGTCCCTGGACGACGTCTCCTTCGTCGGAGCGCCCACTCAGGATGAGGATGGGGATGTCGCTGACCTCGCGAACGTACGTGAGGACGTCGAGCCCACTGATCTCAGGCAGGCCGAGATCGAGCACGACTGCATCGATCTTGCCGTCTCGGATCACCTGGATTGCGGTGGCGCCGTCGTGAGCCTCCACAACGCTGTAGCCCTCGGCAGTGAGTGCGTCGTTCGCAACAACGCGCACGAACGCGTCGTCGTCGACCACGAGCACGCGCGTTTTGGCGGTTGTGATCATGCCGGACGAGAGAGGTGTGTAAGCCTGGTCAACCATGGCCCTCAGTCAGTTCTTCGCCGGGTGACCGATGGTCAGCGAGCGAGACGACGATTCAGGGGCCGGGGTCCGGGGCCTGGACTACCTTCAGGCACGAGCTGGCAGAGAGTATTGCGTCAATATTATAACTCTTTGCCGCTCGAGTTGTGGGGAAAAAGCGGACGATATGGGCGTCGAAACTGTGTTCCGTGTGTTCGGCAGCGTTGACTGGCTACGCAGAGCGTTCAGAGTGCGCGGCTCGTGAACAGTGATGTCGAGCGCCAACCAGCCTGCGAATGCTTATGCGTCGACTTTGGGCGGGGAGTCCAGGCCGAAGGCCGCGAGGTGCTCCGTGATTCGCTCGGTTACTCGATGCGGGGCCGCGCTGGCGTCGATCGGTGCGAGGAGACCTCGGCTTGCGTACCAGTCCAGCACCGGCTTCGTGTCACGGGCGTAGGAGAGAATGCGCTCCGCGACGACGTTCGGGTCGGTGTCGTCGGCTCGCTCGCGGGCGCGCAGCCGTTGGAGCGCCGGCCCGAGCGGCAGCTCGAGGAGGATCACCAAGCCCACCGCCCGCGGTCGAAGTCTTTCGAGCATCTCGGCCTGGCCGATCGTGCGCGGAAAACCGTCGAGCAGCACCGCTGACGCGGTTCGATGCCGAACCAGCCGCGAAGCGATGAGCTCGAACACATCGACGTCGGGAACGAGCCGGCCGGCTTCGACGCAGGCGTGCACCCGGGTGCCTATCGGCGACCCGATCGCGATCTCTCGGCGTAGCGACTCGCCGATCGAGATGTGCACGACGCCGGGAAGCGTCGCGAGTTGGCTGCACTGCGTGCCTTTGCCGGCACCTGGCGGCCCGGCAATCACGACGAGACGAGGCTCGCGAGGTGAAGTTTGTTCGTACGGTCCGAGGGACATTCGCGCTCCTCGTCGGTTCAACGACTTAGGCGGGGTTGTCCAGGTCGGAACCAGGGTCTAGGGACCCGGCGAGGAACTCGTGCGCCGCTCCAGGGGAGCGCCGGAGAACTTACACGTTGACTGCGGTCTCGGCTATCGCGTGCCTTCGCGTATGACGGCGGATCGAGTCCGGCCGCGACTCACCTGAAACTGCCGAGCAGCGTGTCACGCTCAAACTGAGACGAACTAGGGACATAAGTCCCATTTATGTGATGCAGATGCGCGCGCGGTCGTGGTTCAAAACGATGTTGCTTGCCTGATGCATTCAACGTATTTAGAGCGTGGCCCTGACTTTCGGCTTTACGGACTTTCCGACCGCGTCGAAGGCAGGGGCCATGGAGCGCAGCGGAGGCTACGACGAGGGCATCGCCGCCCAGCTCGAAAATCTGGGGCCCACGCGTCTCGGCGCGTTACTACGCGCGGTCCGCGATCAGCGGATGCAGAGTCGCCGAGCCGTCGCGAAACGCACAGGGATCAATGCGAGGAAGCTCCGCAGCTTCGAGCACGGCAATGCGCCCGTACCTCGCGACGTGCTCGCGTCGCTGATCGCGTACTACGCCGAGGATCTGAGCGCGCGGTTCGCGACTCGGGTTCCGGTTCGTGAGGAGGCCGGCGTCGCCGTTGCCCCATCCGAGGCCGATGCCCTCTCGTCGCGTACAGCCGCACCGGCGCCTGCCTCGTCGGGTCTCGCCGTCGAGACGCTTCTCGCCGATCTCGCGCTCGCTCGCCTGGGCACGTTGTTGCAAAGCACACGCGTGCAGCGTTCGGACAGCCGACGCGATGTCGCGAGCCAGATAGGCACAACTGCCCGCGCGCTGCGCCGGTACGAGGCCGGTGCCGCGCCCGTGCCGCACGGGATTCTTACTGCACTCGCCGAGTTCTACGGCGAAGACCTCGACACCCGATTCGGCCGCCGCAGCCCGGTCCCGGTCGACCCTCCACGCGTGGTCGGTTCACTCGAGGACGCGCAGATCCACTCCGGCGACGGCGATGCACTGCTCGGCGCGTACGTCGAGATCCTCGAGCGACTTCCCGCCCCGTCTCGCGGGGAGCCGTTCGCCCTGCAAGCCGACGACATTGCCGCGCTCTCGACCGCGCTCGCGGTCGAGCCCGAGCTCGTGACGGGACGCATCGCCGAATTGCTCGCCTGGACGACTCGGTTGCGGCGCTACCAACGGCTCCGCCGGCGTCGACGGATCCTGTCCAGCGCCGGTCTCGTCGTCGCGCTCGGGACTCTCGCCGGCTTCGGTGTCGGTGCGCTGGCCGGCGCGCTGCCGAGCAAGGCGGATCCGAATTCTGGCGGCGTCACGGATACGACGACGGTTGCGACGTCGAGCACGGTCCCGGAGCCGTCCACCACGGTTGCGCCCTCGACCACCCTCGCGCCCTCGACCACGGTCGCGGAACCCTCGACCACGATCGCGCCACCACCGATCGCCGTGACGATCCCGCCGGTGCCGGCCACCGACCCGCCGACGACCGCCCTGTCGATCAGCACCGCGGCCACGGCGACGGAACCTCCGACCACAACGATCCCTCCGACCACAACGATCCCCACCACCACGACGTTTCCCCGCCCCCTGGTCAGCACCGACACGACGCCGATGTCGATACCGGGCAGCGAACCGATCACGATCATCACCAACCCTTGAGCAGCGTCGGTCGGGGCGTCGTTGTTCGGCGCCGTTCTACGAATGACTGGAAGTAGGCAAGGCATGACGAACGCGATCAATCTGCTGCTCGTGGAGGACAGCCCTTCGGATGCGCGGCTCTTGGAGTCGTATCTCCAAGAAGGACTTCTTGGTGTCGGCTCCATCGAGCGCGAGGCAACCTTGGAAGGTGCGCTTGCCCGCCTCGGCCGCGACGGGATCGACGCGGTACTTCTCGACCTCGGCCTGCCCGACAGCTCGGGACTCGACACGTTCCGTCAGGTGGCGGCGAGCAATCCGACGGTTCCCATCGTCATCGTGAGCGGTCTGAACGACGCTCGCGTCGCCGAGGAGGCGGTTGCGCTCGGCGCGCAGGACTATGTGCTCAAGGACACCGCGGCGCCCAAGGACCTCGCTCGGGCGGTCACGTACGCCATACGCCGCCGGCAGGTGATCGAGGACGGCGAGCGCGTCAAGCGCGAGCAGCTCGATGCCAAGGACCGGTTTCTCTCTCACGTGTCGCACGAGCTCCGGGCGCCGCTGGCCGCGGTGCACCAGTTCGTTTCTCTCGTGGCCGACGAAACCGCCGGCCCGTTGGGAGACGAGCAGCGCGAGTGTCTCGCGATTGCCATGCGCAACATCGGCCAGCTTGCGCAGATGATCGGCGATCTCCTCGTGATGGGACGCGTGAACAGCGGTGTCGTCGAGATCCGAGCCGAGAACACCCACATACTCAGCCTGATCGAGGAATGTGTCACCACCTTCAAGTCGGCGGCTGACGAAAAGGGCGTCAATGTCGACGTCGACACCGACGTTGGAGGGGGGGCGCTGCCCGACGCTTGGTGCGACCCGGTGCGCACAACGGAAGTACTCAACAACCTTCTCGACAACGCCGTGAAGTTCACGTCGTCAGGTGGGTCGGTCGCGGTGAGCGCGAGTCATGACGAGCGCGGAGTGCGTGTTGCCGTGCAGGACACCGGCCGCGGCGTGCAGCCCGAGAACCGCGAACGGATCTTCGAGCAGTACTTCCGCGAAGCCGGCGACGGTGACTCCGGACGTGGCGGTCTCGGGATCGGTCTGTTCGTGTGCCGTGAGCTCGTTGAGCGACAAGGTGGCCGGATCTGGCTCGAGGTCGACCCCGCGGCGCGGGGCGCGCGCTTCGAGTTCACGCTCCCGACAGTCGTGCCCGCACTCGCGGGAGCGACACGATGAAGAAGAGCAAGATCCTCATCGTCGAGGACGACGACGACCTTCGAAAGGGATTGGCCCTCCGCCTGAAGGCGAGTGGCTACGACGTCGTGCTCGCTTCCGACGGGTTGGCCGCAGTGAGCGTGGCTCGCACCGAGCAACCCGACCTGGTCCTGCTCGACATCGGCCTCCCGGGCGGAAACGGTCTTACCGTGCTCCGGCGCTATTCGGATTGCGCCGCGCTCATGTTCATACCGGTCGTGGTGCTGACCGGTCGCGACCCGATGGCAGTGGAGGGTGCGGTGCGAGAGTTCGGGGTCGCAGGCTTCCTTACCAAGCCGGCCGACAACGCGGAGCTCCTACGCGTCGTCGAACGCGCTCTGCGGGGCGAGCCCGACCTCGCGGCCTCGACGGCGGCAACCGATTCACCGGATGGTCTCCGGTCTCGCAACCGCCAAGAAAGCAGGTTCGTCTGATGCGCACGCAAATCGCGCCCGCGACCGCGTTGCAGCAGATCTCGCGCCTCGCCCTGCTCGCGTCGATCGTCGACTCCGTTGACGACGCCATCATCAGTGTGACGCTCGACGGCATCATCACGAGCTGGAACCCCGCCGCCGAGCGCATGTACGGCTACTCCATCGAAGAGGCTGTTGGCCGGCCGATCTCGATCGTCATCCCGTCCGAGAAGCAGCAGCATGCGCAGGCGCTGCTCCATGGAGTCGCCGACGGCACTCCCGTGGTGCGTTACGAGACCGTTCGCGTCCGCAAGAGCGGCGATCTCGTTCCGGTCTCCGTCATGGTTTCCCCGGTGCGCGACGACGAGGAAAGTGACGTTGTCGGGGCGGCGTCGGTCGAGCGCGACATCACGGATCGCCTGAAGTTCGAGAACCGGGTGCGCGCGGCCTCGGAGTACGCGCGGAGCCTGATCGAGGCGAGCTTGGACCCTTTGGTCACCATCAGCCCTGACGGCAAGATCACCGACCTCAACGAGGCCACCGCGAGGGTCACCGGCCGATCCCGCGACTCGCTCATCGGCACCGACTTTGCCGACAACTTCACCAATCCGGAGACGGCCCGCGAGAGCTACCGGCGGGTGTTCGCCGAGGGATCGGTCACCGACTATTCGCTCACGATCTGTCACCGGAACGGGAGGCAGGTGGAAGTGCTCTACAACGCGTCGCTGTACAAGGACTCCGGCGGCAAGGTCCTCGGTGTGGTCGCCGCCGCTCGCGACGTCACGGCCCAGCGGCGCGCCGAGAGCGAACTTGCCGCGCAGCGGGAGGCCGAGATGAAACGGCTCGCCGAGCTCGAGCGGTTCCATGAGCTGACGGTCGGGCGCGAGCTGAAGATGATCGAGTTGAAACAAGAGATCGCCGAGCTGACCGCGCGGCTCGACGCCGCGGAGGCCCGCGCATGACCGGCACGACCCGGCTCGCGCTCCTCAACATCCTCGAGGACTCCGTGGAGGAGAAGGAGCACCTGCGAGATATCCAAAGAGCGGTCCTCAACATGCTGGAGGACCTCGACCTCGAGAAGGCCAAGATCGAAGCGGCGAACGCCGAGCTCCGACAGGAGGTTGCAGACCGCACGCGTACCGAAGCGATGCTCCAGCGCCGAACCGACGACCTCGCGAGCTCCAACGCGGACCTCGAGCAGTTCGCGTACGTCGCGTCGCACGATCTGTCGGAGCCACTGCGGGCCATCTCCGGCCCGATCTCCCTCCTCGCGCGCCGCTATGAAGGCCAGCTCGGTGCCGATGCCGACGAGTTCATCGGGTTTGCGGTTGACGGATGCGAGCGAATGCAGGCAATCATCGACGGACTGCTGGCCTACTCGCGCGTCGGCCGGCTGGAAGTCGCGGAATCGTCGGTCGACTGCAACGTGCTGGTCGCGACAATTGTCGCGTGGCTCGCCCCGACGATCGAGGCGACCGGCGCCGAGATTTCGGTCGGCGAGCTGCCGGTGGTGTTTGCCGAGAGGACCCAGCTCGGCGAGATCTTCCTCAACCTGCTCTCCAACGCGCTGAAGTTCGTCGCACCCGACCAGCAGCCGCGGGTGGCCGTCTCCGCCGAACTCGTCGGCAATGTGTGGCGCTTCGACGTCACGGACAACGGGATCGGGATCGACCCGAAGTACCGGGAACGCATCTTCGGGATGTTCAAACGCCTTCACGGCCGCGACGAGTTTCCCGGCAGCGGCATCGGCCTCGCGCTCGTCAAGAAGAGCGTCGAGCGGCACGGTGGAGTCGTGGGCGTCGACGGCGTCCCGAGCGGTGGGAGCCGCTTCTGGTTCACCCTCGGAGCCCTCCCGCGGACCACATTATGAAGAATGTGATGCCCTCGTTCGCGACACTCGGGATCGATCGGGCGCGGCACGTGCGGATCCTCCTCGTCGAGGACAGTCCCTCCGACATTGCCATGACCCGAGCCGCGTTGAGCGAGGGAAGGGTTGCCAACGACCTCAGCGTCGTTTCCGACGGCGAACAGGCGATGGCGTTCATCCGAAAGGCCGGCAAGTACGCCGACGTCGATCGCCCCGATCTCATTCTTCTCGACTTGAACCTGCCCGGAAAGGACGGTCGGGAGGTGCTCGCAGAGCTGAAGGAAGATCCCGATCTGAAGTCGATTCCGGTCATCGTGCTCACGACTTCCAGCGCGGAAGGCGATGTCGACCGCTGTTACGAGACGCATGCCAACTCCTACGTCGTGAAGCCGATCGGCGTCGATGCCTTCCTCGACGCCGTCCGTGGCATCGAAGACTTCTGGCTCGCGCTCGTCCGTCTCCCCGACGGGCACGAGCGGCGGGCCTGACGCGAGGTGCCCGTGGGTTCGTTCGAAGCGACGTAAATCTTCTGGTTTCCTCGGTGTCGCGTCGTGCCCGAGTGTGCGTTGGATCGAGTCCCCGTCGAACGCCTTCCTTGCTTTGAAGGAGGTAGTTGATGGCAGATCAACCGTCCATGTCCAGGGAAGTGTTGCTCGCTCGAACCCTCGTCGAGATGGGCGACACCCTCACCGACGACTTCGACGTCGTGGAGTTGTTGAACCTGCTCGTCTGTCGCTGCGTCGATGTGCTCGGCGTAACGGCGGCCGGCCTCATGTTGGCCGTGCCCCATGGGAACTTGCGGTCGGTGGCATCGTCCAACGAGGCGTTGCGGAAGGTCGAGCTCTTCGAGCTGCAGGCAGAAGAAGGACCATGCCTGGATTGCTACCGCACCGGCGAGCTGGTCACCGGACAGGACCTGGCCGTGGATCGCGCCCGCTGGCCGCAGTTCGCGCCGGTTGCACTCGAGGCCGGCTACGGCTTCGCGCACGGCATTCCGATGCGCTCGCGCGGCCACGTCATCGGCGCGCTCAATCTCTTCCGCACCGACAACAGTTCGAGCGACGAGTTCGACGTGATTGCCGGTCAGGCCATGGCCGATATGGCGACCATCGCCATCCTTCAGCAGCGCGCCGTGGCCGAAGCTCAGCTCCTCAACGAGCAACTCAACTTCGCGCTGAACAACCGCATCCTCATCGAACAGGCGAAGGGTGTCGTCGCGGCGCGGCTCGGCATCGACTTGGAGCACGCCTTTTCGCGGCTTTGCGACCACGCCCATGAGAAGAATCTCGGAATCGCGTCGGTTGCCGGCAACGTGGTCGACGGCACCCTCCTTGCCGACGGGTTCGAGGCGACGCCGGGATCGACGCCGCCGGCTGCGCCGTGATCCCTACCGGGCCGGTGGCGGCGTGGTCGTCGTCGTGAACTGGTTTGTTGCGTCCCTGTCGAGGTGCAGCGTCGCGTGACGATGACTGATGGGAGAGCGACGCTCAGTGGGAACGTTCGACGACACCCTCGCGCACGGCGATCGCGACCGCCTCGAGCTTCGAGTGCGCGCTCAGCTTGGACAAGATCCGCTGCACGTGCTGGCGGATCGTGTTGACGCTGACGAAGAGCTCGCGGGCCATGCTCGGAGTCGTGGTACCCGTTACGAGCAACGCGAGCACCTCGCGTTCCCGCGCGGTCAGGTCGGCGCCCACACTGTGGTGGTTCTTACCCAGGCGCGGCATCAGTCTGGAGATCAGCTGGGTGGGAATGTACGGGTCCCCGGCTGCCAGCTGCCTCACCGCGGCGACGAGCTCGGCGGTGGTCTCATCTTGCGTGATGAACCCGGTGCATCCCGCGTCGACTGCCGCGCTGAGCGTGCCCTCGTCTCGCGGACGGGTGAGGACGAGGATCTGCGTCGTTGGATTGGCGTTGAGAATCTCGGCGGCAGCGCCGGCACCACTCTGATCCGGAAAGGAGCACCCGACGATCGCGACGTCGGGGCGCGCTCGCTCGGCCTGGTGGACCGCGCTGCGGACGTCGAACGCGCAGCCGATCACTTCCAGATCGAGCTCTGCGGCGAGACGGGTCGACAAGCTGTCGACGAACATCTTGTGACTATCGACGATGAGTATGCGGATCGGACTCACAGGCTCTCGCTCGTGCTCCTCGATTGGACTCAGCACCTCGGGCAACCGACGTGTTCCCGACTCGAAGCTTCCTGCAGCCTCGGAATGAGCTTCCTCTCGTAAGTCTCGACGAGCGTGGTGCCGAATTGAGCCACGGAGCGCGCGACGCCAGCCCACGATTCCGACAACGCGCCCGTGCGGTCCACGTTCTGGACCGCGCTGATCGTTAGGTTGACGGTCATGGTGCGGAACGCATGAGCGAAGCCACGAGGATCATCGTCAACTGCCCGGACTGCCGTCAAGTGCGCGTGGACCCGGCCGACGTCACGCTCCGGAACTGCGTCGACGACGAGAGCTGGTCGTATCGGTTCACCTGTCCGCACTGTGATCGGCTCGCCGCGGCCGAGACCGAGTCGTCAGCCGCGCTCGGCGCGGTCACCGCCGGCGCGCTCGTCGAGCGTTGGCACCTACCCGCCGAGCTCCGCGAGCGACACGACGGGCCGGACCTGAAGCTTCAGGACTTGCTCGACCTGCACGAGTTGCTCAACGAACGCGACTGGTTCGACGCGCTCGTGCGGATGTGCCGGCGGGAGCCGCCCACTGCGTGAGCGTGTCGGTGTCGACCTCGCCGGCGATGATGCCGCTCGCGGTTTGGCTGAGCGATCGATTGGCGGAGCGCGTATAGCGGCGGATCAATGTGAACGCGGCGTCCATGGTGATGTCGAGGCGTTCGGCGACGATGCCCTTCGCTTGTTCGATCACGACGCGCGACGTGATCGCGGTCTCGAGGTGGCTGGTGACCAGCCGTTCGTCGCGCAGGGCTCGCTCCTGCAGGATGCCGATCGTCGCGACGTCGGCGAGCGCCCGGGCCTCGAGCTGGTCGGTCGGTTGGAGCGGGTCGGGCGACGTCGAGAACAGGTCGAGCACGCCGATCACCTGGCTCCGGAGCTTCATGGGGAGCGCGGACACCGACGCGAACTCGGAGCGAGCGAGATCAGCCGGTTCGCCGCTGTGCACCGCGAGTCCGGTGCGGTATGCGTCCAAGCTCGGTCCTTGATCCTCGTGTAGCTGATCGAGCTCGAAGAGACGCGCGGCTTCGTTCGACGCCGCCACGTGCTTCAGCGTGCCGTCGCGATCGGAGAGCATGATGCCGGCCGCCGAAGTGTCGAGGAGGTCGACGCACTGAACCGCGAGCCGGTGCATCGACTCGACGATGTCGTGGTGGTCGAGCGTGTCGGCGAGCCCGACGAGCGCCACGAGCATTTCTTGTCGAGGAGCCATGCGCTCACCTCTCGCCGTTCGACACGTTGCCAAAGTCCGGTGTGACGAACACTACGGTCCGAACCGAGGCCGTGGACCCACTCGCGCTGCTCGTGGCGAAACCTTCACAACGACAACGCGTCGACAATATGACGACCGCGCCGGTCGCATTTCCTCGATCGATGCGACTACCTCCGAGCGACGTCCGAATTGACGTCACGGATCTGCTGCGCCTTCCGCTCCTCCTCCGACCGCGGAGAAGCCTTGCTCTCCTTCGACGCGCCCGCCGAGTCGTCGTCGGCGCTTGCCGCGACTCTCGGGTCGCATGTGCGCCTGCTCGCGGTCCGTCGGATCGAGCGCCGAGATGCTCGTACCGATGCTCCGCCCGGCCTGATCGACGGGCGATCCTCGGGTTCATACTGAACAAGATCACTCGGGTTAACGCGCGAAAACGGTGGTACGCTGCCCGCGAGTAGGGCAGTGGCAGCGGGTGACGGATGGCGCGGGGGACGCGAGGCGAGCGAGAGTCGCGGATGCGCGGCCGGCAGCCGTGCAGGACGCGCGCGAGAGCCCTTCGCCCTGTGTTGACCGTCGCGGTCGTGCTGACGGCGATGGCGCTCGTCGCGCCCGCGGCGCCGGCCTTCGGTGTCTCGGTGACGCCGGTCGTCAACACCGTCTGGCCGCGCAGTGGTCCCGTCGCCGGTGGCGGCCAGCTCACGGTTGTGGGATCCGGGCTCACCGACGCGTCGGGTGTGACCGTCGCGGGTGTCGTGGCGCCGGTGTTCAGCGTCGTGTCCGACGCGAAGATACTGGTGACCGTTCCTCCGTCGGATGGGGGCGCGGTGGTCGCGGGCGCGGTGACGGTGACCACTCCCGGCGGCACAAGTGGCGCGACCCCGCTCGGCACGTACGCGTATCGCTCCGGTGGTACCTCGATCATGGTGCCGTCGTACATCTCTCCCGGCAGCGCCTGGTCGCAGATCGACGCCGGCCACCCACCGGTCGACCTCGCGATCATCAACCCCAACAGCGGGCCGGGCTCGTCGCGAAGCAGCAGCTACGCGTCGCAAGTAGTGACCTCGCAGGGCGCGGGAGTCGACGTCGTCGGTTACGTGCACACGTCGTACGGGTCCCGATCTCTCCAGACGGTCGAGAGCGAGATATCGGAGTACGAGAGCTGGTACCACCTCGACGGGATCTTCGTCGACGAAGCGTCCACGAGCTGCTCGTTGGAGACCTCTTACTACGCGCCCCTCTATGCGTTCATTCACGCGCAGGCCGGCCTCGATCTCACGATCCTCAACCCCGGCGAGTCGACGAACCAGTGCTACATGGCCGCGGCCGACGTGATCCTCGGGTTCGAGGGGTCGCCGGCCGACCTCGCGGCGGTGGGACAGCCGCCGGCATGGATGGCCGCGTTCTCGCCGGGCCGGTTCTGGGGCGTCGTGTACGGCGCGTCCGGGCTCACGTCGGAGCGTTCGGCGCTCGCGACGCTGGCTGCCGACGGCTTCGGCGAGGTGTTCGTGACCGACAAGAACCTCCCGAACCCGTACGGCGCGCTCCCGACGTACTGGACGCAGGAAGTTGCCGACGCGGCGGGTCCGGGATCCCCGACGGCGCCGGCGCCCCAAGTGGTCACCTTCACGACGACGCCGCCCGCGCCGGCAGTGGTGGGCGCGAAGTACGTGGTTGGTGCGGGCGGTGGTGCGTCGGGCCAGCCGGTCGTGCTGACCGTTGATCCGGTCTCGGGCTCGGCGTGCACGATCTCGGCGAACACGGTGACGTTCGCCGCGGTCGGCACTTGTGTGATCGACGCGAACCAGGCCGGCACGGCCGCCTACACGCCCGCCGCGCAAGTGCAGCAGCAGATCGCGATCTCGGCCGCGCCCGTCACCTCGGCGCCGGTCATCACGAGTGCGGCCGCGTTGTCGGTTCCGGCCGGTCAGTCGTTCACGTTCACGGTTACCGCAACGGGGTCACCCACGCCGACGCTGCGGAGCTCGGGCAGCTTGCCCTCGGGAGTGAGGTTCGCCGCGAACCGCGACGGCACGGCCACGCTGTCGGGCAGCGTCCGGCGCCGCGGCACGTACCGCTTCACGATCTCCGCCACCAGCGGAACCGGCCGCAGCGCGCAAACGGCCACGCAAGCCTTCACGCTGACAGTCTCCTGACCGCAACCCCCTCATTCCGGCGTGAGTGAGCGGTCTGGGAGACCCGCGGTCTGGGAGACCCGCAGCTCACGCCGGTTCGAGATGACCGGCCGCGCCGCCGCGCCAGAGACGGGGAAGCCCCACTCGCGGCGGACGCGGCCAACGTTCGTGTACCCAGGCGCGGGTCCCGACGAACTTGTGAATCCGACGCGGTGACGTGGGTAGCGCGGCTTACGTGCGCCAGCCCGCCTCCGAGGGACCCCGATCCCCACGAACGGATGCCGAAGGGGCGGGCTGGCCGCACTGATCAACTATCCGGCGCAGTCATTACATCGGACGGCCGGTCCCGAAAGTGAAGCGCCGACCCCACAGGGCGCCCGCGCCCGGGGTCGTTGCCGCGCCACGGACGTGCGGCCTCCTGTTCGCACCCGATACGTTTCCGGCCCGCCGTTGCCGTTCGTGGTCGGAGGGCCTGCGAGCACACGGCGAGGGGGCGGGCTTTCGTGATCTTCCTCGGTCGTCGACCGACGCCGCGGCAACGGGTGCTGTTGGTGCTCGCCGTGGTGATGGCGATCGTCGGGGTCGATTGTCTCGCCACGGCCGGCGCGACCGTCGTGCGGCCGGAGTCGGCCGCTCGCGATCAGTCGCTCGAGGGTGACCTGATGGTCGCGCACGGCGACAACTTCACGACCGGCGCGATGGTCATGCAGACGGAGCTGCGCACGGCGACCGGTGTCGTGCCCTTGGCGGTGCCGGCCGCCGAGCACGCGGCCACACTCGCGCTCGCCGGGGAACGCGTGCGCGTTCGGGGAACGCGCGACGCGAGATCGTTCGCGGTCTTGAGTGTCGCGTCGAGTCCGGCCGCGCGCGGCGCGCTCGCCCACCCGCAGGTCTCACCTCGCGCCCAGCACACGATGCGCATCGCGGTCGTGCTGATGCGCCTGCCCGGCTCGAGCGCCGAACCGGTGACGACCGCGTCGGTGAGGGCGTCGACGTTCGGCGCGCGCAACTCGGTCGCGAGTTGGTTCGCGGAGGGCTCGGGCGGGCAGGTCACGGTCACCGGCACGGTCTACGGCTACTACAACGGCGTGAAGACCTGCGACCTCGCGAAGCAACTTGCCGCCGGCGCCGCGGCCGCGAAGAAGAGCGGCTTCGTCGCGTCCGACTACGACCATCTCGTCGTGTACACGCCGCCGCAGCCGTGCGACTTCGGTGGCATCGGATGGGTCGGCCAGAACGGCGTGTTCCTCAACGGAGAGACCGCGCCCGGGCTGATGGAGCACGAGCTCGGCCACAACCTCGGGCTCTGGCACGCCGGCGAGTACACGTGCGCGAGCACGAAGCTCGCCGCGACCTGCCTCACGGTCTACGGCGACGACACCGACGTGATGGGCAACCCGTATGCCAACCACGGCTACAACGCCGAGCACAAGTACACGTTGGGCTGGATCCCCTCGTCGGAGGTGCGCACGATCACCTCCGGCACCCAGACGATCGCGCTCACCGCGTCGGAGAAGCCCGTTGTTGCCGGCGCGATCGAGTTGATCCGGATCCGGGCGGCCGACGGCGCCCGCTACGCCGTGGATCGCCGTGCGTCCGTCGGCTACGACACCGGCCTCTCCGGCGTGTGGATCCGCAAGCTCGCGTCGGTCGGCACCGACGACACCGAGCTCCTGAGAGGCAGCGCGCTCGCGGCCGGCTCGGCGTTCGTCGACCCGTTGCACCACGTCACGATCGCGACGCTGACCGACAGCGGCCCGACGGCGTCGGTTCGCGTCTGCGTCGGCCCCTGCCCGGCGACACACTGACCTCGCGGCTCCGCTGCGTTGGGGCTCCCGATCGGTCCGGATACGGTTTTCGCTCGTGGCCACACTGATGCGAGTAGCGCCGATCTTTCCCGTCCGCGATCTACGCGTAGCTCTCGCGCACTACGAGCGACTCGGCTTCGCCACACGCGAGTACGTCGGCGGCGGGTACGGGTTCGCCACGCGTGACGGGATCGAGATCCATCTCGGCGTCGGGGGCGAAGTCGACTCGCGCGCGGCGGCATATCTCTTCGTCGACGACGCGGACGCGCTCGCGACCGCGTGGCAGGCGGCCGGGGTCGAGGTCAACCTGCCGCAGGACACCGAATGGGGACAGCTCGAGGGCGCGGTCGTCGACCCCGACGGCAACGTCATCCGATTCGGCTCCCCGATGGAGTAGCCGGAATCAGGGCGTCGACGGGGGAGCGAAGCCCCCTTGTCAGAATTTGAAGACGCTTCCGCCCGGCCCGGCCAACCAGTAGTGCGAGCCGAGCCGGGTGGCTATCCCGACGATCGGTTGGTTCGTCGCGCGGGTCGAGCCGTAGAACAGCGCGTCGCCGAAGGCGAAGACGCTGCCGTCAGACGCGACGAGCCAGTAGCCGTTGTCCGATCGCATCGCGGCGATCCCGGCGATCGGCTCGTTCATCCCGGCCTCCGAGCCGGCGAAGTGGGCGTCGCCGAAGCTGAAGATCCCGCCGTCGGATGCGGCGAGCCAGTAGCCGTGGCCGCTTGCCGTGGCGGCCATCCCGACGATCGGTTGGTTCAGTTTGATCGCGCCGGTCGATCCATGGAAGTGCGCGTCGCCGAAGCTGAAGATCCCGCCGTCGGATGCGACGAGCCAGTAACCGTGGCCTGATGGTGTGGCGGCCATGCCGACGATGGGTCGGTTCAGTTTGATCGCGCCGGTCGATCCGTAGAAGTGCGCGTCGCCGAAGGTGAAGATGCCGCCGTCGGATGCGACGAGCCAGTAACCGTGGCCCGATGGTGTGGCGGCCATGCCGACGATCGGTCGGTTCAAGGTCATCGCGCCGGTCGATCCGTAGAAGTGGGCGCCGCCGAAGGTGAAGATGCCGCCGTCGGATGCGACGAGCCAGTGGGCGCGACCCGACTGTGTCGCGGCGATCCCGACAATCGGCCGGTTCAGGGTGAGGCCGGCCGGGGCCGCGGGGCCGCGTTCGACCAGCGACGTGTGCCGGCCGGTCGGCGTGAGGTCGTTGCCGACGGCGAAGCAACTCGTCGTGCTCGCACACGACACCGCGGCCAGTTCCGTGTCCGTGCCGCCCGGGTTCGCGCTGAGGTCGGCCGACCAGCGCGTCCCGTCCCACTGCTCCACCAACGGCTGCAAAGAACGCGAGAAGCCCAGGGAGAACCCCGAGGTGCCGACCGCGAAACAGCTGCTCGGGCTCGAGCACGAAACCCCGGAGAGGAGGGAGTGGTTGTCGTACTGAGGCACGGGCGCGTCGACTTGCGACCATCGCTCGCCGTCCCAGCGTTCGGTCACCGTCTCGGCTGCTCCGGAGAACACTTCGGGCGACGCCGAATAGCCGACCGCGAAACAGCCGTTCGTCGTCGCACACGACACGCCGGTCAACTCGGTGTAGCCGGAGAGGCCGTCGGTTGGAGTGTCCATGACCGACCAGCGATCGCTGTCGAGCCGCTCCACCAGCGGCAACTCGCCGACCGAGTTCGGCGGTGTCCACGACCCGACGGCGAAGCAGCTGTCGGTGCTCGGACACGACACACCGTTCAGGGTGGCGCCCTTCCCGCCGGGGTCGGCGCCGGTCATGACCGACCAGCCGGACCCGTTCCAAGATTCGATCAACGGTTTGCCGTTGTGGTTGCCGACGGCGAAACAGTTGTCGGCGCTCGGGCACGACACGCCAGAGAGAGCGTTGAAGGGGCCGCCGGGGTCGGGGCCGGCCATGTTCGCCCACTGCGCCCCGTTCCATTGCTCGGCCAAGGTCGCACTGCCCATGTTCGGCGCATTGCCGACGTTCGGCGCATTGCCGACGTTCGAAGACGCCTGCCCGCCCACGGCGACGCAATCCGTCACGCTCGGGCACGACACCCCGCTCAGGTTGCTGGAGATCGAACCAGGACCGTTCGGGTTCGCGACGGCCGACCAGTCGGTGCCGTTCCACTGCTCCAGCCACGTCCGCCCGGTTGCGTAGCCCACCCCCACGCAGAACGTCGCGCTCGCGCACGACACCCCCGACAGTGTGGTGTAGGAGGAACCCTTGCGGTTGGGGCTCGCGACAACCGTCCACGACGGCGTGGCACCCGCCGGCGACGCGAACGCGACGACCGAACCCAACGTCAGTACGACCGCGACGGCAACCGCCACTGTCGTCGGTCCCCGGCGTCGCAGACTCCGCATGCTTTCCCCGATCACCGACCCGGCGCTCGCCGGGCTCGGCGGCGTTGACTGCTCCACCGCTGGGACCACGCAACCGGCCGACCGCGCACCACCGCGCCCGCTTCCCGTCAGTATGACGTTCGACGCCGAGAATAGGTTCCATCTGCCGCGTCGTTGATCACCCGTTGTTCCAACAGCCGACGAGAAGCACCCTGACTCGCCGAGCTCAGGCGCCGAACATGGGTCAGCCTCGGCCCGTCGGGTTGGTCGGCCCCGTCCTCTGACAAACGATTGTGACGTGAATGGTTTGGCGAGTCGTCAGCGTGAAGGTCGCAGAGTGACACGTTCCCTTTACGGTGACGTCGTGAGCACCGGGCGCGTGCTCGGTCACAGTGAAGCGGGGGCTGTGGCCGGTGAAGAAATAAGCGCCGACCGGCGAAGGGACGGTGAACGTTCCATTCGCGTCCGTCCCGAATGTGCGCACACCGCCGCCGATTTCGGTGAGCGACACCGTCCCCGGCACCGCTACCGCTCCTTCCGAAGTCTCAATGACGAGTTTGCCGACGATCACTCCGTTCGTCGGCAAGGCGACGCTGAGAAGTTTGCCGGTTGATTGGTCGATGACCTTCCGTTGGCCGAGCGGGCTACGAAGATGAACCGTCACCCCCGACCGGCATGACGGACCTTGGCCGCTGTAGTTGTTCTTGACGTGAACGAGTATCCGTACGGCGGTCGCGCTCTCGACGACACGGTCGGTGATCGTCGCGAGACACCTCGCCTGCGGCCAGAGTGAGAGTGTCCGTCCGTCCCAAGAAAGCGTGGCGCTGTCGATGGGCGCGACATGGTTGGCACCGACGTTCGGGAGCAACTTTGCCCAGATCAGAAGCCCTGCGAGCAGGGCAAGCACGAGGAGGGCGGCAGCCCGACCGCGCCACGGCCTCTTGGACGAATCGGACCCGTGCCCTGGTTGCGACAGATGGTGAGGGGGTGTCGACACATCGACCACTTGAGAATTATCCCACCCTCTGAGCCCACTGATTTCGCGTCTCGCGCCAACCGCCAATACGCCGAACCTCTCGAGCAAGATCGCGATCGGCTGCCGCTCAGCCAGCCGGCAATCGCGAACCGTACGGGTGCTGTCCGTCGGCAAGTCGGAGTGGACCGCAGCCCATCACGGGTGGGCTGGCGCTCGTAACGCTGCCTGGCACCCCGCTCCGCCCTTGGTGCCGGAGCAAGCAACCGCTCGCAGTAGCACGAGACCTGCAGCACTCGAGCGACGGCCGCGATGATCACGCGTCGTCGTAGGCGGCGTTGACGAAGCGCCGCCACCCTCGTCGGGACTCAATTGCCGAGGCATCGCTGCACGAGCGTATGACTCATCCGAGTTTCTCCTGCGGGCGCGGTTTCATTCGTGTTTTCGGGGGTGTTCGAGGTGGTGTTTTCGGTGGTGGGCCCAGCACAGGAGTGTGAGGTTGTCGAGGTTGGTGGGGCCGCCGTCTTCCCAGTGCCAGATGTGGTGTCCTTCGCACCAGCCGGGGAGGACGGTGCAGCCGGGTGCGGTGCAGTGCCGGTCGCGGGCGACGAGCGCCCGCCACAGCGGGGCGGGGATGTTGCGGGTGGTGCGGCCGACGTCGATGATGAGGCCGTCACCGTTGGTGATGATCCGGTTGATGTTGCAGTCACACGCCAACCGTTCGAGCGTGGTGCGCGACAGCCGCCCGTACCGTTCGCCCTCGGCCCGCACATCGGCGATCAGGTCGGGATGGTCGGTGTCGTGGTCGTGGAGATCGGCGACGAAGCTGAGATGCGGTTGTCCACGCCGGCGGGTGGAGGGGCTGACGTGGTTGTGGTTCGCGATGAGTGAGCGGCGGCAGATCTCCACGAACGCCTCCGCGTACCGTTGGGAGGTGCGGCGTTTGT
>Ga0265338_10000545_pt1 | contig 66088 bp, 89 predicted proteins | sample 42126metaG_FD_193579 | JGI IMG/M metagenome (GOLD analysis project Ga0265338, IMG submission 193579) | Rhizosphere microbial communities from Carex aquatilis grown in University of Washington, Seatle, WA, United States - 4-21-26 metaG | ecosystem: Host-associated > Plants > Roots > Rhizosphere...
TCAGTATCCTAAAAAATAACACAGGCCGCACTGGACGATTTGATTATCGTTGGAACGGCGTGGCGGGAACATTGACTGAACTTGATTCGGAAGGAAAACGCGATTTAGCAAAGCTTAGAGAAGATCTCGCCCAACGAGCGGCTCACCGCGATGATATCTAAACTGGCGGCGCGCCGATTGCGTGAACTATTCTTAGACGAATTCTGTTCCGTGTATCTACGTGACATGAACGTTGTTACTATAAACGAGCAACAGCAAGAAGTCAAGATCTCCCCCGTAGCAGAGGGGGTCATAGTAGATGTGTGTGAAGAGTTCATCTACTTAGGTCTCCCTAACGGGGAGATTCTAAAGACTATCCCGCACGCGACAGTGGGAATGATAGAGCTTGGTTTGGTAACAGCTGGAATGGAAGAAATGGAAACGGCGGGAGATGGCGAGGAAGTACATTGAATAAATTGATTTTCGGTCGCGATCCTACTCCCGGAATAGTCAACGTTACTCTTAAAGATGAGAAAGTGTTTCTTTATAAAGAAACTAGTGAAGTCGAAACATTTGATTACTCCCCGTGGGTCTTGTCTAAAGATAAAGTAAAAGCGACTTCTGAGCGACTGAAGGGAAATCAATATTGGAAATACGTCACCCCGACAACGTGTGAGAAATTTCATAATCTACAAAAGAAGTTTCAACGAGATCTCTGGCTCCCGAGGAATATCGAGGAGTGCGCCCTGCTCGATTTGGGTTTTACGTATTACAAAAACATGAAAGTTGCGGATGTAAGTATCCTCTCCTTCGACATAGAAACTTCTGGATTGAAAATGGATCACACGTCGGAGGTGTATCTAATCTCGAATACGTTTCGACGCGATGGGACCACAACAAAAAAACTCTTCTCAATTGACAACTATCCTAATCAACAAGATATGGTTCGAGATTGGTGTAGGTGGGTTAGAGAAGTAAATCCGAGTATTATGACGGGCCACAACGTCCTGGCCTATGACTTGCCGTATCTAGCGAACATAGCCCCACTTAAACTTGGCAGGGATGATAGTGAGATTGAATTCTCTGATAATGTGTCTAAATTTCGCAAGGATGGGTCGCAGCAGTATGATTATCATAATGCCAGAATTGCAGGGCGGGAGATTATCGACACCTTCTTCTTAAGTATTAAGTACGACATTGCTCGCGAGTTTCCGAGTTATGGTCTAAAGCCAATCATTCGTCACTTAGGATTGGAAAAGAAAGATCGAACCTTCATTGATGCGAGCAAGATTCGGCAGTATCTCCAAGACCCCGACATGTGGTCGAAAGTGAAAGCCTATGCCGAAGATGACAGCGAAGATGCATTAAAGCTTTTTGATTTAATGGTCCCGGCATATTTCTATCTAGCCCAAACAGTACCAATGACATTACAACAAATTATTAATACCGCTACGGGTTCACAAATTAATAGTTTTATGGTACGTTCATATTTACAAGATGGGCATTCGATTGCACAAGCCGACCGCATTGTTGAACATCTCGAAGGTGGAATTAGTTTTGGTGTACCTGGGCTTTATAAGAACATGTTGAAAATTGATTTGAAATCTGCATATCCTAGTCAAGTGTTACGTTTTAAATTGTATGATGAAAATAAAGATCCAGATGCACATTTTTATGAAATGGTAAAATATTTTACTCTTGAGCGTTTTGAATTAAAAAAACAATTTAAAGAAACTAAACAACCATATTTTAAAGATCGAGAACAAACAGCCAAGATTTTTATTAACAGTGCCTATGGTGCATGTTCTACAAATTATTTAAATTACAATAGTCCTAATTTAGCAGCGAAAATTACGTATGAAACCAGAGAGATGATTGATATGTCGCTTAAATGGGCAAGCGGAAAAGATAAACATTATTGGATAACTCTCTTTAAAGAAAAAACAGGACAATTGGATGAAGAATAGTGGAATTTATAAATTGCAGAACATTATCACAGGCGATTTTTATATCGGCTGTTCTGTTAAAGGACTTAAATTTAATTATGCATAATTTTATTATTGGACCGTGCGACACCGATTCCATTTCTTTCTGCAAACCTGATATGTCGCCATTTACACCCGAAGAACAACAACGTCTGATCCAAGAAATTAATGATATATCACCGGAATGGATGGATTGGGATGCAGATGGATATTATGATGCATGTCTCGTACTAAAAGCGAAAAATTATATATTAGTTGAAAATGGTAAATATAAATATCGCGGTTCTTCATTAAAAGATACAAATCGTGAACCCGCCGTTCGTGAAATGCTTCAGACATTGATTAAAGATATCATTGAAAATGAATCAAAAGACTTAGTCTGGATTTATGAAAAGTATATTAAAGAAGCTGCTAATATTCAAGATATTACTAGATGGCAAAATAAAAAAACGATCACAAAATCTGTACTTGAACCGGAACGAATGAATGAACAAAAAGTATTAGATGCAATTAATGAAGCAGTTACAATTGGCATTAGTCCTGGTTATCAAGAAGGCGATAAAGTTTGGTTATATACAGCAATTGAAGGACAGATTCAAGCCCGCGCTAAAGGCGAGTTGATTTTTTTTAAAGACGGTCGGCCCAAGATGATCGATAATTGTATACTTCGAGATGTGCGTTTATGGAAACAAGATCATGATACATTTCATTATATTGAACGCGTGTATAAAACCGTAGAAATTTTAGCGAATGTTATTGATATGAATATTTTTATTGATTATACATTAAAATCTAACCAGGACAAATTAAAGGACTTGACTTGTGCCAAAAAATGTGATAAACTCACCTCCAATGCCCAAGGATTACGGCCAGATTCACGATATTACGGAGTACGCGATTGCCAAGGCGGTAACAACCGACTTCCCGCGCATTCTCAAGATATATGAGAAATTACTCCCGGCTTTACAACACTACCAGCAATATCTCGGAGTTGCAAGCGTTATGATGGCGGTGGAAGAGGCACAGACACTATTAAAGCTTCAATTGAATCAATTTGAACAAGTACGAAAGAATAAAGGAAAAATTGATAATGGCGAATAAAGCACAACAAGGACCTAAAATACTTTTTATAGATATTGAAACTCGGCCTTTATTGGTGTACGCGTGGGGGCTTTTTGATCAGAATATCGCCCTAAACCAGATTAAAGAAGACTGGTGTATTTTGTCTTTCGCAGCTAAGTGGGCCGACAATAAACATATGTACTACGCAGATCAAAGTAAAGTCAAAGACATTAATGATGATAAAAAAATCATGGAAGAGATTTGGAAGTTGTTGGATGAAGCCGATATTGTTGTTGGGCAGAACATCAAAAGTTTTGACCGTAAGAAAATCAACGCTAGATTTCTTGAGCATGGGATGGCTCCGCCTAGCCAATACCGCCTTATTGATACACTGAGTATTGCCAAAAAGAATTTCAGTTTAACCAGTAATAAATTAGAATACATGTCTAATTTGCTAAACGAAAAATACAAGAAACTATCGCACGGTCGATTTCCAGGATTTACTTTGTGGACGGAATGTCTAAATGGTAATAAAGACGCATGGAAGGAAATGCAGAAGTACAATAAGTACGATGTGCTTGCGCTTGAAGAGTTGTACAACAAGCTTGCGCCATGGGATAATAGTATTAATTTCGGCGTGTATAGCGAATCATTAGAATTGGTTTGTTCATGTGGAAGTAAAGATTTCGAGAAGAAAGGATTTGCGTACACACAGGCAGGTAAGTATCAACGCGTGATATGCAAAAGTTGTGGCAAGCAGCACACTGCGAAACAAAATCTGTTGACGAAAGAAAAACGCAAAGCGCTCTACAAATAGGATGAGTTGTGAAAGTTAAGATAAACGGCGACAATTGGTCAATAGAAGTTGTTACCACTAAACAGATGAAGCGTGAGCGGGAAGACGGTGAACATCTTGGTGGTTTGTGTATCCCAGGTGAGAAGCGCATCTTGTTGGCTGAAGACTGTGTTGATTATAAGACGGTCGCCCATGAACTCTTTCATGCATATGTGTCATATCTTTACCTGGGCGACACAAACGATGTTCATCTCGACGATATTGAAGAAATTTATGCGGCGTGGTACTCTGATAAGGGCGCCGAGTTAGTAAAAAAATCTAAAAGCGTACTTAAGCGTCTAACGAAAGGAAAACGATGAATACTACTTTGCCCACTGATTCTAATGAGCGCAAAGATTATGCTCTCTTTAGAGGCTGTCTGCGTTATTTTCCTGCGGCTCTTGCTGGCGTAGCAAAAACCTCTAAATTAGGTAATGATAAACATAACCTAGGTCAAGAAATGCACCATGCTAGAAATAAATCCACAGATCACGGAGATTGCATTCTAAGACATTTAATGGATTTAGAGGATTTGAGAGCGGCAATGAATCGCGGAGAAAATGTGACGCAAGGAGATATTCTAATTGAAGTTAATTCAATGGCGTGGCGCGCCCTAGCACTATCTCAAGAACTACATGAACAATTTGGTTCACCACTGGCGCCTGGAGCTAAGGGGGATGAAGTAAAAAAGACGCAGGTATTGACGACAACAGCGCCTATTCAAAATGTGTTCCGTTTTGACGTGGGAGATAGGATAAAACATACGTTGAATGATGGCCCCGAGGTTACTGTAGCCGGCAATTACTATGATGTTAAGATGAAACCGTGTCTTTTTATTCGGGAAGACAGCGGAAATATTTTTAGTGTAGATCAGAATGCGTATCAACTTGCGCCAATGAAGGAATAATTATGAAACAGTTTGTATATTTATCAGGACCGATGGGTGGATGTACTTTCAAGGAAATGAGCATCTGGCGAGAATACGTTGCCACTAAGCTCGATAGTCCTACCTTGAAATGTATTATCCCAACTCGCTCCTTCTCAGCAAAATTTATTCCCAAGGAAACGGATAAATGGATTAATCGGCGCGATTATTTTGATTGCGTACGATCTCAATGCTTGTTAGTTAACTTTATAGGAATGAAGAGTTTGTCCATCGGGACTATTATGGAGATTGCCTGGGCATATCAAAAACAGATTAATATCGTGTGCGTGTGCGAACCTGATGGCCCCCAAAATCACCCAATGCTAAAAGATTCGATAACTCATGAAGTGGCGTCGCTTGATGAAGGAATTGCTGCGATTAAAGAGTTATTATCAGAGGAATAATTATGAAATTTTGTTCATTTGCAAAAGACGGCGGAAATAAATCTACTGTAACAGGTTTTTGGTTCATTGAACTTAAAGGACTATTTTCAATAGTGCTATTAAAATTTAATCCTGGATCGAGGGAAGTATATCATTTTCATGCATTTAATGCATTATCCTGGTTCATAAAAGGTGAAGTTATTGAATATTTTCAAGACAGCAGCCCATCCAAAATCTGGCGACCATCTATTATCCCAAAGTATACACCAAGAAGTAACTTCCATAAAGTATGGGCAAATAAACCAACGTACTGTCTATCCATTCGGGGGCCTTGGCATCCAACTTGGAAAGAACATCTTATTACTGAAAATCAAACTGTTACCTTAACACATGGAAGAAAGATAATATGACAGTTGTTATAAATTTATTTGGAGGCTCGGGGCTCGGGAAGAGTACAACGGCGGCTCTTATCTTTGGTGAAATGAAACTGCAAGGTAAGCACTGCGAGCTTGTGCGAGAGTTTGTCAAAGAGTGGGCTTGGGAAGGCAGGAAGATTCAGCCCGGAGACCAAAAGATCATTTTTGATAATCAACTCGCCCGCGAGAAAATTTACTATAATAAACTAGATTATATTGTTACCGATTCGCCCCTTGTTCTTGGACCCATCTACCAAAAATTCTATACGGGGAAAGATTCAATTGCTGACGACGTGTTTAATACATTGAAAACTAATGAACAAAATGGAGTGGTGTACATGAATTTTCTGCTGAAACGAAATAAGCCTTTCGATCCTAGGGGTAGGTACGAGACCGAAGAACAGGCGCGAGAAGTAGACGATTATGTGGAGGCCTATCTGAAAAATAAATCTATCCCGTTTCACACAGTCATGAGTGACGACCGTGAACGCGTTCATGAAATTATCGAGAAAGTAATCCAACGTGGTAATAATACAGCATCCTGATCCTAGGCTGATGCAGCGTACACGGTCAGTGGAAAAAGTTACGCCTGGGCTAGTTAATACGGCAAATGAGATGATTGCGTGTATGACTGCGCACAACGGCTTAGGTTTAGCGGCAAATCAAGTAGGCTTGGATATATCACTAATCATCCTACGACTTGATGGTGGGCCTATAGCAATGTTTAACCCGTCGTTAGTGCAGAAGTCGCCAACACAGGAATATAACAACGAAGGTTGTTTAAGTTTTGAAGGAATGACGCGCTGTATTAAGCGGCCTACATGGGTAAAGATAAAGTATCGGGATATAAACAATAAAATGCAATATACTAAATTAGACGGGCTGATGGCGAGAGCTTTTATACATGAGCTAGAACATCTTCATGGTATATTATTTATTTCGCATTTAGAGAAAGATTTAACTTGACTTTTCAACAAACTTATGGTAGGATGTGTGTATGCTGAAATTTATTGAATTAACGGCAACAGCCGAACATATAGACGTAAAACGCGGGGGCGTGATCACATATGATACCGACGTGATTTACGATGGTCCCGCTATTATTCTTACTTTTAACCCCACTGGCGACTACGGCCTTGTACTCGTGAACGATGTACACACAGGCGGCCCCGTTAAAGTACAGTGTCGTCCGGTTGGTACTCCCCCTGTGAAGAAATTTGTGCCAGGGGACATTGTCGCAAAGCTGGCCGTGTTTGGGCAGGACGAAGAATAAGTCTCGCTCTGAAGTCGAGGCGCTTCGTGGGCGAATTCGGTCGTTGGAGAAAGAGCTTAAATATCATAGGCGCAGGTCACATATCGATCAATCGATTGTTGATGATATGTTGGATGGGGCGCCGGTAGAAGACGTGAAGATTGGGGAGCCCTGTCCGGATTGTGGTAAGGGTCAGCTTTTTGAAATTGATCTTGGATTTCTTACATTGAAACGATGCGATGTCTGCGAATATAAAACCAAAAAAAGATAGAGTAGTTTTGCGTCACTTTTTGACGAATAAACTACGAAAAGCCTCGTATCAGTGGCCGGCTAGAAAACAAGCCATTCAGGCTGCCAGGGTAGAACGAGGGAAGTATCGCTGCGCTATTTGTCTCGGTGAATCTTTTGGACCGCGTGATATTCAGGTTGATCATATTTTACCCGTCGTTGATGAAGAGGCGGGATTTATAGATTGGAATACATACATCGAGCGACTATTCTGTTATGTCGAGGGATATCAAGTTCTGTGTAAAGCGTGCCACGCCGCTAAGACATTTTTTGAACAAGAGATTCGAAAACAAGTAAGACGAGAAAAAAAGAAAGACGAAGAGGATATATAATGTGGATGAAAAATAGTGATGGCAAGCCCGACAGTATGCTCACGCTAGGCGTGATTAGTCTCGGTGTAGTGCTTGTTAAGTTTTTTCTGTCGGAAATGTCATTCGGCCCGATTATATTCGGACAACTTGATGGAATGGTTGTTGCATCTATTTTAACTCCCACAATAGGTGCTTATGTGGCCCGCCGTTACACCGACGCCAAACTCTCACAGAAAGAAGATAAATCAGATGCTAAATAAATTTAAATATACGCTTGCGGGAATTTTCACGGTAGCAGGTTGTACTACCGCCTCTATCGTTGGACACAGCAATCGGCCTGTTACACTCCCGACAACCGGGACAGATTTTGCTAAAGTTGCCGTTATGATCACTAATCCAGAACATAACTCGGGCGGCACAGGAGTAGTACTTGACTCACGCCCAGGCCTAACGCGCATCCTAACAAATTTACACATCTGCCGTTTGATTCAACGTGGCGGGCGAGTGATCACGGATACGAACGAAGAATATCTTGTAGAACAATTTCAAACGTATACAAGGCATGACTTGTGCGTAATAGGAATTACCGCTGATTTGGGAGTTAGAATAAAAGTTGCACCCCAGGCTCCTGCAAATTATGACGGGAGTTACGTAGTCGGGCATCCACGCCTACTTCCGACAGTCATTACTCCAGGTCATTTTTCTAAAAGACAGACTATAGATTTAATGGTTGGCCTAACCCCTTGTGATGGTAAAGAAAGTGAAGATGAGGCTATCGCATGTGCACTACTTGGTGGAAAACCTATGACCCGCGTTTATACTGGTCAACTCACTAGCTCACTAATTATGCCGGGTTCGAGTGGTTCGGGGGTCTTCAATAGTAAAGGTGAGTTGGGTGGAGTTATTTTCGCGGGACTTGAAGGACTAGGATACGGATACCTCGTTCCATGGGAATATGTCCATGATTTTCTGACTAACATTAATCAGTATAAAGTCCGAGTTGTAGATCCAACAAAACCCCCTGAAAACTTTTTCGCTATATACGCTAAACTTGAAAAAGAATGTTTACGTAAAAATGATAAGCTAGTGAATATGTGTCATAATATAGCTAATTTAGGATTGTGGAATGAATAAGGTATATCTGGGGCTCGGCGGCGCCTTTGTCGCCGCGCTCTTTTACCTCTATAAGATGTTTGTGAGTGCGTCTACCCAAGCCGTAGTTGTTCACACGCAAGATGAAGATAAAAGTCTTCAGCAACAACAACTCGAGAATCAACAAAAACTAGCTAAGGTAAATAAGGATCTAGCGGCGTTGTATGAAAAGCGGAGCGAAATTGTGGTTCCACAAGTAGACCCCCAAAAAGAGGCAGACGAATGGAATACACAAAAAAAATAATTCTCGCTGTTGTATTGGCACTTACGAACCCAACCGGCGCTACTGTCTACCCTATTAAAAAGGGCGCGTCTGCACAAACAGACGGCTTCCTATTCGATAATGACTCAGAACGTGAAGCGGCCCAATACCGCATTGATGCAGACTATTATAAGACGCTATCTGATAAGCTAAATGAAAAGGTAACTCTTGAAGAAAAAGAAAATCAAATCCTGGAGCAGCGCCTTCAACTGTACATGAGTGAGGCAGGGGCTTTAGCTAAGAATCAGGCCGTCAGTGAATCTACTGAGAGATTATATTTGCTGGGAGCATTTGCTCTTGGAGTGATTGGGACTGCCTTTGTCGTCCGAAACGTCAGACCGTAAAATTATTCATGATCTCAGCGACGAAGAATTGCTCGCGATTGCAAGCGGGGCTAAAGTTGAGAAGATCCTAGAAAAAGTTTCTGAAGCCGCTAAGTTTATTTACGCCCTCAAAATTCGGGAGGGACGAACCAAGATTTCTGCTCAGCTAGTGTATTATACGTATAAGCATTGGAAAGGTTGGAATAATAAACGGGAGTCTAAGGGACACTTCTTCCGGTCATTTAATAAGTATTTTAAACCAGTGAGAATGTCTGATGGCATGCATTACTGGCTTGATGAGCGATCATTTGACACCTCCGAAGAAAACTACTGGTTAATGCGTAAGGAAGCGCGTCTTGAAAAAAGAAAAACAAAAAAAACCGAAGCGTAGTCAAGTAAGACATGCAGCATTGAAACCGAAATATAATTCGCGTATCCTAAGTGAATATATGGACTACGATTATTTAGATAAACTTTCAGTCGTTGATAAAGATTTTTTAGATAAGTTTTCTCGGGAATATTATAAGGGCTCATTTGAGCATGATGATCGAGATCTAGATAATAGTCCTGAGGCTAAAAAAGCGTCTTACGATTCTAATAATCAACGCAACAGGGATTTATACGGGCATTTACGTAATAAACCAGATCGCTTCAATAATCAACAACTATTGAGCTATGAATCTCTGGCTAATAAGTCAGATGCAGCTAAGTCTCTTGAAAATGAGTTGAATCGGGAGAGAAATCCACGACAGATGGAAGAAGCGTACGTAGATTTGATTGAGGATGGGGAGATTAAAGTGATGCTAGAAGAATACGACGCAGCTATGGCTAACTTTATCGAAGTTTTAATAGACCCAGAATAACACTAACTAACGATACAACTACCGCCACTATTTTCACTAAATTCATACCTATTTTAGTCAGCGCGTGCACTGTCTTTACGTGCTCCTGCACTGGCTCCATGTGTTTGATAAACTCATCTAACTTTTCTTCTTGAACTTCAAGTCTTGCTTCTGATAAATCCGAGCGCAGCATATGCTGTTCGAGACTATTAGTATTCTTGATTGTTTCAGTCTTTACGTCGCTAACGTCTTTTTTGACGTCGGCGAGATCTTTCTTAATATCCAAAACTAGTGTAGTGAGAAGCTGTGTGTCTAGTGAGTCCATGGCTTATTTGTACTTATCCAAGTCACGGGTTGAGGGTTTAGTTCCGCCTGCGACCGGATGTGCTTGCGGCATGAATTCTTTTAATACTTCGCGATATCCAGGTTGTTGCATGAGTCCGAACATGATGGCCGTACGAGTTTGATCGTCCTTGCTCGCAGCTTTAGAGAGTACGGCGCTAAGTGCTTTTTGTGCTTGTCCGCCCCGCTGCCCTAATTCTTGAGCGACACTCAACATCCAATCAGGAGTAACCTGACCGATGCCGTAACCTAGAACGTTTGCGCCCTTTGCCGCATATGCTTTAAGTGTGGCAGTCGGACGCGGGAGATAAATTTCCTTTTGAATTGCGCCAGTAACCGAGAACTTGTTAGCGAGATTTTGTGCTTGAGCTTCAATTTGATGACCTAAAGTAGGATTGGCTATTTTGATTTGATTAATCAGATTAGTCAGATCCTGACGAGCAGCTGCACCAGGTACATTAGGATTTTCCTGTTTACCAAGTAATGCTGCAAATGTTTTCATAACGTTACGAGGATCTTTATCGGTAGCACCAAGAATCTCTTGAGCATTCTTTAGCGCATGAATGCGTTCATCCGTTGGTTCAAGTTCATCCATTTGTTTTCGTAACAAAGTCTGTATGTCTTCAATAGCTTCTGCTGTGGCTTTTTTAGCATCAGCAGTCTTAAAACTGGTATCGCCATATTGACTTTTTTCTTTCAAGTCTTTATACAACTGATAAAGCTGTTCGGGCTCCGTTAGGTCTTTACCACCGGCTCGAACGGTTTCATTTACGTCTTTCCAAAGCGCAGCTTCATCGTCGCTTAAGAGCTTAGAAGCGATGCGTTTGTAACCAGTGATATTGCCTTGTTCATCCAAGATTGGCTGACGAATAATCCCGAGACTTTTACCTAGAACATCAGTAGGTTGAAGCAACATCTCAATTTTAGGTCTCTGAGTCGGCGTCGCGTCAGGCTCGATCACTTTCTTGGATACCGTTGTGTAATAATCTTGATTTCCTACATCTTCTTGTGGCTGACGTACAACTGCTAAATGTTTTTGTCCCGTTACATTTCCTTGATCATCCGTAATAGGAATGTCTGTGGGCTCATGGTGTAGTTCTAATTCGTTTGGGTCAGACCCTGGAATTGCCGCCTGCTCCGCGCGTTTTTGAGATAACATGTCTTCGGCGGCCTGAACGTCTTCTGGATCATTAGGATCTATTAAGCGAGATGCAACTTTACGAAAAGTTTTAGTCGGCTCGGTGCCATTTGACTTTTGTCGTATGATGCCTAAAACATTATCACTACCATCAATTGGCTCGTATGTTAATTCAAGAGGATTAGGATTACTCCCTGGTACGGCACGCTGCTCAGCTTGACGTTGGGCAAATTCCTGCTCAAACTGTTCTTTCTGACTTGTGGGAGGCGGTGGCTCAGTGGGGGCAAGCGCATCCTGCTCCATCTGTTTTTGTTGGAATAAATTGGCAAACTCACCCTTTTCCGTATTACCTAGTCCAAAATAACGTCGAATAACCTGTTTAACTTCTGGACCACTTTTAGCAGTTTTTAATATTTCATGAAATTGTGCCATTTCTCGCTGAGCTTCAGCAAGACTGGATGGCGATGTATTACTTAGATGAGATTGCATGAAGTTATCAATTTCTTCAGGCGGTATTCGAACGCCATTTTCTTGTGCTATGCGAATAATAGATTGTTTTTGTGCGCCTAATTTATTTAATTCAGATTCTAATTGACCAGGCAATTGTTGTGCGAACTGGAGCATCTCGTCGCCAGTTTTCTTTGCTGCCTCTTTGCCTACAAGCATTTCACCTGCAAGACCGCGCTTGAATGCATCTGGAGTCAGACCAAATACAGTTTCTCCCGCTATTTTTGTTGCACCTTTTACAGCGCTCGCTGTTTTTTGAGCAGCGTTAGCTGCCTTACTAAGTGCGGGTGGAGCAACTGCACTTCCTGCTATGCCTGCACCCGCTCCTTGAGCCATATCTTCAGCCATTTGAGTTGAAGCGAGCGGCGCTTCTGACGCGCCTTGTGCTCCCAGAGCTCCACCAATGGCCATTGGGATTGCTCCAGGGGCGATTTTATTTAATACTTGGCCAGTAGCTGCTACGCCAGGAGCACGAGCCGCAAGAGCTGCCATTGCTGGTTTTGCCGCCATACTCCCTGCGCCATAACCCAGAAGTCCACCACCTATCGCGCCGCCAGCATAGGACATAGGATTTGTTGCTTGGGCCAGTGCGTCACGTTTTTTATTTGCAGCAAGATATTCATTATACAGATCAGAAAGACTTTGTTTTGGACCAGTAGCTTGCGGTCCCATGCCCATCATGCCCGCACCTTTTTCAAGGCCCGCGCCTAAGGCGGCGCCAAGTTGTGGAGCATGATTTAAGGTGAGACCTTGTTCTGCGCCCGCAAGAGCAGAGGCTAATTCAGATGGTTGGGCCTTAGACATGTACGCCTCTAATTTAGCACGCTCATCGGCGCTAGGTGCAGCAAACATTGCCGTTTCAGCGGCTGAGCGTTCTTCTTTAGATGGAGGGGCAAATAGATCTTTGTCGGCCATTATTGTTCCTGCGGCTTATAGCCGCGATCAACTAGCGTTTTCTTTGCTTTATTATAATCCCCTTGGTAGTGGTCCTTGGCGAATTGCATAATCTTAGGATCTTGTTTTACTTGACCGCCAATTTGGGGATTACGAGCAAATTCTACTCCGAGTAAGTTTCTTGCGGCGTCTGGACCAAACTTGTACTTCTGTAGATTCGGCGACGTCTTTAGATCGTTGAACAAATTGTTAGAATAGATTTGTGACTTATTATCAATATATTGTTGGTTCTGTTCCCGGATGACTTTCAAAGTATCTAATAAGAATTGTCTGTTTTCATCTGTAAGTTTACCTGTTGCGCCGATAGACACGGCATTGGTGAATCTGTTCTTCCAATCAGGCTTACCTAGTGTAACACCGATCTGGGCATCTGAAATATGACCCTTTTGACCAAAAGCGCGATTCAATTGATCTTGTTCTTCACGCGGGAGATCGCCGAGTTCCTTACCTGCTTCGAGAGCAGCAATAACCCTGTCAGTGGAATTGAGGTTATTCCTATCATCCTTAACTTCTTGTACAAACTGATGACGCAACGTATCGACCTGCTTAGCTTGTTGTGCCGTCAAAAAACTACGATTAAGTTGGATAGGTTGTTGTGAAGTAAGGTCGCCTTTTTTTTCTGGAACTATGGGACCGCTCACACCAGGACCCGTGAGCCCCCCGGTAACTGCGCCGGTTCCAGCATTAAAGCCTAATCGTTCGCCCGTGCGAGGATCAACAAAACTCTGAGCACGATAATCTCTTACCCACTCTTGTGGATCTAGAGGACGTCCACCAGATTCAAACGCTTGCGTCGTAGGATTAAATGTAGCTTCCAGCTTCTCGCCAGTCTTTTTATTTACCATCGGTAGTTGTTGAAATTTAGTTTGTTGCGGCTTCCCGATAGTTTTTAATAAGTTTTGTACATCAGATGCTGAATAATTGTCTATATTTGGAAACATGGAAGAGTCGGGCTTGCCATCTTTATCTTTTGGGAGAACGCGCTGAACGAAGTAGTTTCTATACGCTTCAGACATAGGAGAAGCAGGGTCATTAGCCGCCATTTGTTGTTGCAGAGCCATACCACGTTGTTGAACAACTTGTCCCTGCTCAAAGTCACTGACGGGACGTTCGCCCATTTGTTGAACAAGCTTAACGCCAGTAAGGTCAGGATTAAACTGACCACTATATTTACCTGCCATAGATTGGCCGATTTTACCGCCAGCAGCCATTAGACCTGCGACTAAGTCACTTTTGCTGCGTTGATTCTGGAGTTTTTTATATTCATCCATGAAGTTTTTATATCGATCTAACTGCGAAGCTTCTTTGGATGGAGCGGATTTGACTACTGATTCTTCTGGCATGATTGCATCAGATTCAGCATTGATTTCTTCTGGTTCAGATGTTGCGCCAGCTAAATCATCTGCTAATTCTTCAGAATCATCTACTTCTTTATCAGGAGTCTCGTCAACAGGAGAAAGATCCGCTTTGCTCTTAGAATCATCTTCAGAGGACTCAACGTCATCAGCGCTTTCTTCTAATTCTTTATCGTTGTCTAGTTCATCATCTTCATTAGCCATGATAAATCCTTAGTAACCTGGGACTTCAGAAGTGGCAGCATTTAAATCTTGTTGATATTCTTGATCGGCCTGAGGAGAATACTGGGCCTGAGGCGAGGTAGTTTGAGCATCAAAATAACCAGACATATAGTCATTACCGGTACTCGGATTAGCATTATTATATGCATTATATGCCGCACCAGCGCCCGTGTCAACTCCCTGCCCAATTCCTGCCCACATATTTGCGGTGTTCCCTGCGTATTGATTTTGTGTATTCGCAATACCTTGATATTGACCGGCACGACCAGAGGCCAATGCCATCTGATTATTAAACTGTTGTTGCTGTAACTGTTTATTATACTGCTGTTGTTGATTAGACAATTGAGTATTTTGATTCATGAGATTTTGCTGATTTTGTAAATTACGCAATGCCGCTTGATTAGCATTCTGAACATTCGTATTTTGAACATTCTGTGAATTCTGCGTATTAAACTGATTGATGTAATCCTTAGCACGAGCAATTTCAGCTTGTTGGCCGAACTGCTGAGCGCCGATTTGACCAGCGAGGCCGCCAGATTGAGAAATAGCTTGAAGCGCATTTTGTTGCGCGTTCTGCGCTACCTGGTTAGAATTGTTGGCCAGCATTTGCGCGGCCCCTTGCGAATTTTGTAGCTGAGCTGCAAGCTGCGCTCCCGAGCCGCCCATTCCCGTACGTGCAAACTGATCCATAATTTGGGCATTCTTCGCCTGTGCCTGTCCTGCAGCATTTTGTTGAGCACTTGCTAAAGCTGCAGCTTCGGCAGGAGTCATACCCATTTGACCAGTTTGGGATAATTGCGATAGTGCTGCCATTTGTGCCTGAGCTAAACGCGGGTCTACTGAAATATTTCCCATGGCAGTCGGCCCCATGGCCAGAGCCTGCTCATTTTGTGCCTGGTAAGGACCTGCGTTTTGATAATCCTGGAGGTTTAGTTGTTGTCCTGCGATACTAGGAGCAGACATTCCTAAATATTGATTTAGGGCATTTTGTTGGGCAGCCATCGCAGCATCGCGCTGGGATTGTGCTTGTGAATTACCAATTATGGCACCAGCTACACCACCCATTATTCAACATCCTTTTTGACGAAAATCATATTACCTAATACTTTATATAACTGCCATCGGTCATTCAATAATATTTGAAGATTACGAGATGCGGCATTTGCATCTAAACTAACACTTCCTACTAGAACAGAACAATTTTGCTGTTTAGCTATATCGTTAATTTGTTTTTCCATGTCGTATGATACTTTAGACCGTCTAAATTCTGGCGCAACATAGATATCGCGAATGTAGCACTCGCCATTTTGAAAAATTTGGAATGTAGCAAAACCTTTTTCAGATTCTACTATGTTCATATTCTCGCGTTCTTTTAAATAGTCACCATATAAACTCATTATTTACCTCCAGGAGCCTGGACCGTAGACGTCCAGTTAGCAGGGAGAGGTGTCGAGTCGGGACTAGGGGCACCTAAAACAGATGCAGCATCCGGAGAATACTCAGAGTTGTAATATTGTTGCCAAGGTTGTAATGCTGCGGCATCAGATTTACCGAACGTAGGATTGGCGGCCAAAGGACCGTTAATATAATTACTAATCATTTGATTCGCTTGAGCGGGCGTAAGCGATCCATTTGCTAACCCCTGCTGTAGTGCAAGTGATAATGCGGGACCAGGAGCATTAGGATTTGACGCGGATTGAAGTCCTGACCCACTATATACCGGACCACCAAGGCTCGGAAGAATCGACTTAACCGCATTTTGAAAGTCTGCGCCAGTAACTGCACTTTTTTGAGTATTAATTGCCGATTGTAAGGCGGTTGGATCAAAGGATACTGGATTGTATCCGCCCGCAGCAGTAGACGTACCGAAGATATTCGCTTGTATTTGTTGTCCAGGCCCTCCGCCCGCCAGTTGATTCAAGGCATTATATCTGGCGAATTCTTCAGGCGTTGCCGCTTGTGCTAGGCCACCATTGTTTGCTGCGGCAAGAGGGTTTGCCGTAAATTTACCTGCATTGAGAATATCTTGTCCAGTAAGGCCCCAAGTCTGCGTACCAGAATTGACTCCAAGTTGCTGTAGTTCTTGCGGCGTCAACTTATTCGATAATATGTCTTGTTGTAATTGTGCTTGTTGTTGAGGAGCCGATGTTGCCAAATTATTATACTCATTGTTTACATTGGTGCTGATATTGGCTAGCCCGCTTCCAAATGTATTTTGAATTTGTTGTTGATCCTGAGCAGATAATCCCTGTAATGCATTAAGTTTAGCATTGGCATCAGTCGTGAGACCCTGCACATTGCGATTTGTTTGATTTGCAATATTTCCGAGACTTTGTTGAAGCTGATTACCTTGACCTTGTAGAAACAAATCATCGAGTGTCTGTTGACCCGTACTGTAATTTGGTTGTCCAACTGTATTCTGTAACAATTGAAAACGACCCATTTCGTTTGCGGCACCAGCGGCTTGTTGGCCAAGAGCACTACTTTGATTTTGTAGTTGATTACCAACCTGTTGCGCCTGAGTACCATAGGATTGAATAGCGGGATTATACCCACCAGAATTCAACTGCTGAAATTGATTATACTGACTTAATGCTGTTTGTTGATCAGATGACAGAGGTTGATTGCTAGCTTGGGTCTTAGACGCATTATAAGCATCTAGCAAAGCTTGCGGATTTTGAAATGCAGTTTGGATAGTCTGAGTGCCTTGCGATAGATTCTGATTTAGAGGCTGATAGGACTGATTGAGTTGATTATTCGCTGTATTAACACTCTGGTTAACTTGATTGGCCTGATTCTGAAAATTACTTTGAATGCCTTGTGATAGCTGTACGCCCGCGCCTTGATTGGCTTGTAGGTATTGATTGATATTGGGCGGACCAGCGGGAGTAGTACGTTGGGGGGTACCAGAACCGCCCCCTGCAGACGTAAAGCCGCCCGATGCGCCAGGAGGCCCTCCTGCGCCAGTCGTATTCAATACCTGCGAACCCCCGCCAGCTTGATTCTGGGAGTTAGGATCGTTGGGGTCGTATTGATTGGAAACGCTAGCCATTAAGAATATACCTCATTCCTATTTGTTAAGCAGTGGCGATGTTTTGACCTATGACTAATATAGTTAGGCTGTAGCTATCGGAATTTGTATTACCTGGGGGCACAGGGAGCCCAGATATATTATTTATTAATATAAAGTTATCACTTGTGATTGTATACGAAATACCAGGTTGAGCCGTAGGAAATCTCAGTACACCGGACTGATTTGTATAACTAATACATATTACGCCCGCGACTTTCGTCGTGAGCGAATTCTTAAACTGCACGTCGGTTGTCGGTTTTCCAGTTGCATCGACCGTTACCGTAATCGTTGTATAAAACTGATTGAGGTTAGTGAAATCTACTCCGTTTTTTAATACATTCACGACTTGTTGCATAAAGTTATTAAATGGAAAAGCAAGCTTTTCGACTAGTTTCTGATCCTTCGAGTCGAAATCTTCCTTTTTAATAGTACGGAGATCAGGTATCCTAGCCAAAATTAACTCCGGTATGCGCGCTCAGAAAGAGGCCTAAAAGTCAATGATGTACCAATAAGCGAGAATTTTTCTCTAGCAACTAAGTGTGTGAATCGAGGACGAATAAATCTGCAATATTGCTTGTTTCGTGGAATGTATGTTCGTAAAGGTACGCTGGAACCTTCTCCGCCCCAGTTCTGATTACCCCACACAAACGAGCCCCAATCTCCATTGCCCGATTCATTAAACGCAACTTCTTCAAAGCTAGGCGCCAAGTCGCTCGCATAACTGACTGTAGCCGCGTAAAAAGTTGTATTATCAAATAGGAAGGTGCCTTCGCTGACGTGCTTGGCAATAGATGCATCACCAAAAGTTTGTGGGACAAATACAACGTCGCTCTTAACGCCTCTATAGGACGTGATTGGCCCTTCGATAACGGGCGCGGCATATTTTACGAGAATATTCGTTGTATTTTGTACTAAATCCGTAACTAGAAGATCAAAGGTAACAGTGCCACTAGACGTTGGATAATTTTTAAAGATAGCATTAGTATTAGCGTTAATTAGACCGACAAGTATGTTAAATGCCGTTTGAAAATCAATAAAATTTGGACCTATTGGATTAATGCTAGAGAAAAAGTCAGATTCAGCTAAGCCAGGATCGGTGTCTAATTTATTCGCTAGATTAACTAGTGAGCCCGACAAGTCTGCGCCTGCAGATATACCCAACGTAGAAAAGTAGTCCTTATAGCCCACTCCAGGATCTAAATCCAATTTCTTCAATAACTGATTGAATTGATAAAGTGTAAGATACTGGGTTTGAACTAGCACGTCCCCTACTTGAATATTAGCAACGGAAGATACTGTGATTTCAGTCGGAGTAACAACAGCATTAGCTGCAAGCTGAAGGGGATACTCTCTATCAGCATAATCTGTGCGATCCACACTCTTGCGCTCTTGCTCAATAAAATTTTCATCACCAGGACCTACGTATAATCGTTGTTCGTTGAATTTAACAATGCCGCATGTTTTAGTGATAGGCCAGCGCGTCCAAGAGTTAGTGAATATATTGAACCTAAAGCACTGTGTTGGTTGAGTATCATTGGAGTTAGTAACTGTCCACATCAGATAAGCACGATCAGATTCGTAGGCAACTCCAAATGTATTTGGGGCGTAATTAAATGCCGGAGTAATAATGCGTTCTAGGCTATCTTCGATAGGACGAGAGATAACATTGACTCCAGTATCTGTGACAGTGACAACTCCCTGAGTTGAGAACATGTAGATCTGGTTGTTCAATACCGCAGCGCTATCAGCTGCGAGGATGATAGCAGAATTATCAAATGGATCAATAATGAATTGGCCGTTGACGCCCGTCAAGCGGTATATTCCATCTTCCTTAAAGATCATTAAACCAGTGCGAATCGGGAGAATACGAACAATCGCTTTATCTTTAGGTCCAACTAGAAACTTATTCACAATTGGGACGGCTTCTGGTTGTTGAAATTTAGAATAATAGATGGCGTTTAGTTCTTCTAGATTTGTGGAAGAAACGCTAGTGCCAGACGTCGGGAGAGCGGGACTGAATTCGTTACCAGTTGCTGTGCTGTTAGCTGTGACGCTGAAGGGTCCGTCAAAGATATTCTTGGCTTGTAACAAGATTTGGCCAGGCAAATCTGTTGGTCCAGAAACGTAAAAGGCGTATACTGTTTCGGCGGGATTAGCATTAATATTTTTAACGATAGAACGAGCGGTCTCATCAATGGAGACAGCGGGACTGATAGATCCACCCAGTAACACATCTTGTATAGCAGTATTTTCTCCAGTGCCTACTTGTATTAATACAATTGCGAATGCTCCACCAACAGGAGTTGTACTATTGACTGCTGCCGCGCAGCTTCCATTATCTGTATTCGTTACTGTCACGGTATTAGTGCTTTGAACAGCACTAAAATCAGTTACGGCATTCATCGCGTTCGCAACAGCAATAGCCACATCTGCAGCAGTCACTGCTTGACTTATGTCTACTAGAATTGGCAGTCGACCTGCCGTGTCACCAGCGCTGGGTTGAGTAGTCATATCTGTGCCAGTTTGTGTAATTGAGATGACGAATGCTCCACCAGGAGGGACTAATCCAGCGACAGCAGCAGCAGTTGCTCCAATAGCTGAATTTGTCACAGTAAGAATTGGGCCGGTAGTAGATGTACCAAAATCAGTAGTAGGGAGAACGCCGGCAACAGCAGTTGCTATTTGCGCGGCAGTCGTGAGACCGACAATTGGCACTCGAATGCCTACTCTATTAAATGTATCAGCGCCAGACGGGGGCGCCGTTGTGCCCGTTTTATCAAACCAGACAAAATATTGATTTGTATTGTCCGCAGAGTTGATTAAAAAATAACTACCATCTGTCGTGGCAGCAAAAGTATCAAAAGTTATACTAGTAATTTCAACTGAGCCGCTTTTATTAAACCACACAAAGTACTTACGAGCATCTGATGCTGCATTTATAAGAAAATACCCACCATCAGTGGTCGCCGCTTGTGTGTCAAAAGTAAATTCTTGAATCTCTTTTGTTCCAACAAACGTATATGTATTAGATGTAACCCCTTGAGTGATTGTTATAGTGGAAGTCCCGCTAATAAGATTAAGTACGCTCAGTAAAGAGAGATTTAGTTGTTGTATGGTGCCCGTGTTGGCATAAAAGACAGTATTCTGAAATAAAGCTATATCTTTAGCAATCGGAGGCGGATAATTAGATTGTAGGATGCCTTCGCCAGAGACAGGATTAGTGTACAGCAGCGCTCCATTACGACGAAACGATTCAGGTGTGGCGTCTACGACCGTGACGGTACGAGAAGCAAGTTGAGCCGAGGTTGGATAATCTTGTATTACGAGATATTCTTCATCACCAGGATCAAGTTGAGACAGAGTTACGCCAACTGAAGTTTGAACAATACCGGTTCTATATATCCTGTAAAAAAACTGTGTATCTGCGGTAGTAATGCTAGATGGAATTTGGAATGTAAGATCAACGTTAGCACTATTCGTAGTGGAATAATTGGTAAGGACTAGACGGGAGCTAGGTGCTCCCTCTACAAAATTATTATTTGCATCGTAAAAACCCCACGTCATACGATACGCGACTTTAGTCTGACCCGGAGTACTTGTTTGATAGATAAACCAGCCGCCAGATGAATAATCGAGAACGCCATTTAGATCTAGAGCTTGTACTCCGCCCGATGGACGAATATAACGAGGGGCAGAAGTAAACTGTGACGCATCAGAGGCAGAGATAGTCTCAATACCTTTAGACGTAGTGAAGTAAAAGTTACCGTTGGCTTCAACTGATTTAATACGCAAGCCAGTTTCTGTTTCCAGATAGGAACCGTCGAACGCTGTGAGTGTGCCCGATCCGTTATCGAACATTAGAACATTGGAGTAGTGTAAAAGTAAGCGATTTTTGTACACCATCAACTGCTTAGCTCGATCTGTACCAAGACCAAACAACGTGCTGTACTGATGGAGACCACGACGGGGCTCTACGACGCCATTACGATCAATGACTACATTATCTGCGACAGTGAGTGAGCCTGGGGGTACTTCAGACAGAGAGTTAGGAAAGGTATATAAACCCGCAGCTTTGAGCAATAGCGACTGGATGATCCACTCCTAACTAGCCACGGCGGCGATATAAACGTTGAATCAGACCCGACCGTAAGATGCCATGACGGTTAACTAATTTTGGGGGACTTTCATCAACTCGGTTATCAATAATTGTGCCCGCACGAAATTCCATCTCTTTGGATTTCTGTTGGGCAAGAGCTAGGCCTTGTGCATCACCTTGAGATTCGAGAATGCGTTCAGCAGTTTTCTGAGCAAGATAAACGTGTAAATCTGACGGAACTTGCGGAATACAAGCCTGTTGTGCTAGAGCAACGTGATCACCAGGCGCAAGAAATTCAGGGATATCAGAGGGATTATTTACATACATCTGATTATATGTATCATTACCCCACGGGACTGATCCTATAGATGATCCGCCGCCGGCACCAGTTGTTAAAACAACACTTGTGCCGTCTAATACCGCAGTAAATTGAGGCATAGGAATGGCCGCTTGAATTGCCGTTGCAACCTGAAACGCAGTGACTAATCCAACAAGACTAACGTGAATGGGTGTACGACCGACGGTGTCATAGCTACTTGGTTGAGGAGTAAACCCCGTTTTATCAAACCATAAGAAATACTGATCAACGTTGTTGGTATCATTCAGTAAGATATATCCACCATCAAATGCATCGGCGGCAAGTCCTGGCGATAATGTAATCGTCGTAGACCCACTATTAAAAGTCATACTTTTCGATGCCTGGCTGACGGCTAATGGAGTTACGTCTATATTCAGGATCGTATGTGGAGACTTAAACTTATAGAAATCTACTAAGGTACTTGTACTGAATGCAGTTGGGATATTATCAAACGTGAGCGTGCCACTAATACGATCGATAGTATTAATGACGGCAACGTTCGCGCTCGGGACAAGCTGGCTCGGCTTGATATAGTACATGAAGCGGAGGGAACCAGTATTGATGCCGTTGAATGTCGGGAGCAACCCTATCCTATTGTTCCTAACATAGTAGGCATAAATTAGATTGGTCGTGTATGCGCCGTTATAGTTCGGCTCATCACTCCAGGTTGTTTGCGACATTGGAAGGTAATTTCCATTAATGTCTTTAAACATTAGATCATATAGCTTATTACCAACCGCTCGATATGGGATTTCATACTCTCTGGTGTTTGCCTTAAGTGGAGTGATCTGCTCATAAAGCAAATGATCCTCATGCAGCATCATAATGGCAGGAACAAGTCCAAGCATCAGTTCTTCATCTGCAAAGGCTAATATGTCAGAGTCAGTAAACGTATTTTGATTCGTAGGAATATTAATACGTCTCTTGACACTGTCAATTAATGTCTCAGAGGTATAATATAATGCCACAGATTACCGTTTCATTTTAGCTTGTTTTTTAGCCTTCAAATGTTCGATAAGTTGGTCGATCTCGTCATGTCCCAAATCGTCATACTCGTCATCTTCAGTAGAAGCGTCGCGGTGCGGATTAAGCATCTTTTGATCGGGCTCGCCTTCGTCGCCTTCTGGTTCGCTGCGTCCATGTTCAGTCTGTTCTTCGTCGTCTTCGGCGGCAGCATCCATGGCGCTTCCATTGCTCCCCATATGCGGGAGTTTCGAGTCTAGGTGCTCACCATAACTAGAATCTTTATCTGCATTCAGCGAAGCGGGTGGACCTGTGGGGCCGTCAGCTAGGTGTTGAGCTAGATCAAGACCTTTATGAAGTCCGGCTTTATCAGGCGCCATTACTTCTACTCCGTGCATTTCATGCGGGAGACGATTTTTTACTTTATCGCCCATCATGTCCATCGCCATATTACGAAGTTCATGAAGAACTGACATTTTTGCATTGGCATGAGCATCAGCATCATCGCTCTCATGCTCTTTGCCAAATTTTTCTAACATATGTTTCATTTTCCCTCCATTAGGAAATTAAAATTATACCCAAGTACCAGTTGATGTTTGAAAACGTAAGACGAGTCCAGCAGATCCATTTGTTCCGGCAGTGCCCGCTGTTCCAGTACCGTGACCCGCACCACCTGCTCCGCCAGTGCCACCCAATGCTCTGATAGTTCCAGCGGCAGTAGTAATACGATTGATGATATAAATAAATCCGCCTGAACCGCCTCCGCCACCCGCGCCGCCTCCGACATTACCAACGGTAGGAGACTCACCTGCGGCACCATTAGATCCGTTTGCTTCAATAGTACCTAAATTATTTAATGTATCAATGTACATAACAATTTCTCCGCCGCCAGCGCCAGAACCTCCACCACCGCCGCCGTTATTGACTGAATCGCCCCCACCAGAGGCGCCGCCTTCTCCAGCCATTCCGCCGTTGACATTTAGTGCTATGGCGGGAGTAGCTGGAAGTAACTTACGAAAATTTGTATAACTAACAGCATTTATACCTGGGGTTCCACCCGAACCCGCGCTCCCGTTACCTGCGGTACCTGAATTACCTGCCAGAATTGGATATTGAGCTGATCCTGTTACACCTCCGCCTGATGTTCCAGTAGTGGTGGTGCCGTTATTTCCAGAGTTGCCGCCGCCGCCAGTTAATAGGTCAGGATTTGTTACTATTGCACCAGAATTATACAAAGGCCCCGTAGCGCCGCTGCCGCCATCGCCCTGAATCGTATCGGAACCGCCCGCAGTGGCATTATTTAATGCGTTACTCCGAATAAAACCATTATTAGTTAACGTACCACGGACATTTATCGAATATCCGTTAATCTCTAATGTAATACCACTATTAATTGTTAAATTTGTTAAATATGGTTGGCGAACCAATAAATAAGTAGACCCAGATAATGTGGCCCAAGAAACAGTCGCTACACCATCAAGCGTTGCTGAACCATCTGAGGCGTCACCAAAATCAAACGTTACGCCGCTACTGCCCCCAGCTGAAGCCCACGTAGCATTGCCCGACCCATCCGTTTGAAGAAATTGACCAGATGTTCCATGCGTAAGCGCGGCCCAGTTTAACACCTGCTGGTCGGCAGCATTATATAATGCGCGATTCTGCCAGTCTATGGATATATTACCACTAGAATCTAAAGCTTGTCTATTTCCCCACTGTATAGAGTCATTATGAGATGCATCCTGCAATGTTGCACCGTTGACGTTAACTTGAAATCCAGATCCAGAAGGAGTCCTTATAGTAGCAACATCTACAAACGTGCTATGCACATCTAAAAATTGTTTGGAAGATGAACCAAGACTAAAAGTGACATCTGTTTCGGGCACTATATCAGTTGATAGAGTAATAGAACTTCCAGACCAATCAAAAACTTTAGCGGCGGCGTTATTAAGTAATTGTCTGAGGTTTGCATCTAGTGCACCAACGCCAGAAGTATCAAATAATTTTCTAAGAAAAACATTAAAAGCAACAAAACCATTATTATCTAATAGAAATAAGGAATAAAGTCCGCGCCAATACGTAGCAAGTGATCCTAAATAATGAGACGCGTCAGTGGGAATTAAATCTTGATTTATGTTCGTGGTTGTTAGATTATCAAGCGCAGTCGATGCGCCGCCTCCGCCTCCCGCAGTCGCCCAACTAGTGTTTGTACCATCAGTTGTTAGAAATTGTCCAGAATGCGTTGCTTGAGACGGCAATAATGCATTCGTTGCTGCGTTTGCTGTAGTTTGGCCCGTGCCCCCTTGATTGATGGGTACAACTCCGACTGGAGCCGGGACAAACCCGCTCCCATTATTCACTACAACCGCATTTTGATCAGTATCAAATGCAATAGAGCCTTGGACTTGTACCATAGATGCAAGATTAGCAGTAGTATTTTTCGGGAGAATAATTTGATGCTGATTATCAGCCTGACCGCCCTCGATGAGTTTATTTTCGAGAGTTTTGGCGGCTTTATCGGGAGACGGTTTGTAAAGATCGTTAGACATTTTTACCTCATCACTAATGAAATAATAGTAGACAATAGGATACTGGCAGTTACCGCCAATTTTAATAGAAATTCAGTTTTCTTGTGCGCTGCATGCTCTTTTTTAATTCTACGAATAAATTGTAATCTTCGTTGACGATCTACAGTACGTTGATCTTTTAGCGCAACTAATACACGTCGTTGCATTTCCAATTCAGTGTATACTTTTTTATGTAATTCCTGATGCTCAACAATCTTAGACGCCAACTCGTTATGTAGAGAATATAACGGCGCGAGATCTATTTTTGCGGGAATTTCTACGGTCCTATCAACATATTGAATAATAGGTCGTTCGATTTCCACTATTCTCTCCACATCACGGTCTACATATTGAATAACGGGCCTATCGATATACTCGATAGAAGGCATCGGAGAATTTAAATGATCTCGATGACTAATTCTCATTAGGCCCTCAAAACATACTTCGCAGTAATAGTACCGGTAGTATTTGATCCATGAGTATAAACTAATTGCATGTATTTATATGGTTCGTCTACGAGAGAAAAAAACTTATGTCCAGATGCAGTACTCACAGTGACGGCTGAACCAACATTATCCCACACAGATCCATCTAGACTTCCTTGAAACTGCAAAGAACCGTTTGTATTATCTATGCTTGACCAGTTTGCCATCACACCAACCACGCGATATTGAAGAACGTTGATGGCTTGCGAGGTTTGGTCAGCACCAGCATTCATGGAGTCAAGCCAAGTAGTTGTGTCTACAATGATGTTAGTAGATACAACCTGAAGCGATTTAGTGCTTTGATCATATATAGTGCGAATTACTTGATTAGCGTCTAGTTGAATCATGGTTTCCCTTATGTACCAATAAGTGCTAGAGATAAATTAGTGGGGTTTAGAAAACTTATAGTGCCGCCATCATTAGTAGAAAACTTAAACTCTAACACATCACCAGAACTAACACTGATAACATCGCTAAAATTTATAATATAAGGACTAGGATCGACGACAGGAAATGTATACGTTTTAAAACTAGTCGTAAGAACCGTATTTTTGTATAATGCGATAGTGATAGTATCAGCGGCACTCCAGCCGCTAATTGTCGAGTCTACAGTGATATTAAATTGATATTTACCTGTGGTCGGAACTGTGTATTGACCTGTGGTCAAATTCATAGCACTGGATGTATCAAAATCAGCAGTCGTCCACACGATGGTCGTGGGACTAGTCATGACCCCTGTCGTGGCTGAATCATGCCAACGACCGTTAACATTCGGGAGCCCACCGCCTGAGCCATTTGCTGCAGCAGTAATGCGACCTTGTGCGTCTACTGTGATATTGGCGTTTGTATAGGGACCAGGAGTAACGGCTGTATTCGCGAGCGCGATAGTGCCGGTAGATGTAATCGTGCCGCCAGTAAGACCTGTGCCCGTTGCGACACTAGTGACGGTGCCCCCACCTGCGGGAGTAGTCCAGGATGTATTTGTCCCATCTGTCGTGAGAACCTGACCCGCGTGTGTTGATTGGCTCGGGAGTAACGTGTTGAGCGCGTCATTAGTGGTAGTTTGTCCGGTGCCGCCGTTGGGCACAGACAAAGGAAAACTAGGAAATGTAAAGCTAGCATCTGGGAGAGTAATGACGCGGTTAGCAGTTTGTGCCGCAACGATGGTTGTAGATGTGCCGGTAGTTGCGCTAGCGGACGCGGTGAATATGAGTTGTTTACTCGGGTCCGCCTCATTTTTAATCAGTAACCCTTTTATGATGCCGAATAATCCATATGCCATTTATTGACCCAATGTTTTAACGCGGTAATGCATGACGCCGCTATAGCCCGTTGCACCCAGATCACTAGATTTGTATTGTACCTGTCCGCCGTCTGTTATGTTAAAGATAACACCTGAACTACCGTTGATGCCGTATTGGATTAGAGACCACTTAGAGCCAGAAGCCGCAAGATTATCGTAAGTGACGTTGATTATGCCGCTCTCGGAGAAACCCGATGGGTTGGAGGTAGATGTTCGGTAGACGCTATAGCTTATGTCAGCGGATCGGACTGCCCCTGTGTTAATTAATAGCCCAGCAACATTAGTGAAGGCCGATATGTTATTGGCGATGTTAAACGTCGTTTCGGCGAGATCGTTGGGACCAAAAAGCTCGGTAAGAACAAGTGTGACTTCGGATGCCCAATCGGTAGCAGGCTGACCCCATCCGGGACTATCTCCGGGGGAAGGATATTCAAAAGGTATATTATTGACGACTAGACTGATAGGCATTGATTAATGATACCTTTATATATAAGATGGGAGATATCTCATTCCTATTTGTTAACGAAAAAAAAGCTTGACATTTATGCGCGTCTGTAGTATATTAACTGTATGTTTGGGTTAATTATTGTTATAGGCCTGGGTGTATTAATTTGGGCAACAGCTAAGGAAGCAAAAAACATGCCAACTTCGTGTGAAAAACACCAGTGGGTGGTCAGGTTTGAGGGGAAATCAGGCGAGTTGATTTGTAAGGCGTGCGGTAAGATGCCGGGAGATAAATAGTGGCATTTACGTGGTGGTCAACAATCACAGACGCTTCCGAGACAGGCGGAGTCGGCTCCGCAGTCAACAATGCTTTGGCAGCCCAACGATATGCGGTACAAACAACACATGTCACTCCCGGATCTCTCGAATATACATACTACGTTCCTATGGGATCAGACATCACCCAACTGAAGAGGATAAATCCTCCACAGATCGATTGGGGATATCAAACATTAGAACAAAAGCCGTATGAATTTCAGGCAGCAGTTGATTTTTGTGCAGCCCTTAGTGACGTAATGCCGTACGGTATAAAAGAGATTGTCTTGAAGGAAGATTTATACATGCAAATATTAGGCTATTTAGGTAGAAATGAAGAAACGGAACCTGGTATAACAAAATCCTTGACATATTCGGTCAATGACGGCAATATTGTACTGAAGAATGAAAAATGGCAATTTGATTTGGACAAGTACATGGAATTTGTAAAGGAGTCTCCAGATGATGTTGAAAAGGACTGATGCCCGTTTTGATGGTATATTCGGTCAATTACTTGATGACAAAGGGACAGTCATTGCTTTTACGCTAGAACACAGCTACATTCAACCAGATGGTTCTTGGGCGCCCAAGATCCCGCTAGGACAGTATATTTGCGTGCGCGGGCCACATCGGCTTCACGGGATGGATCACGATTTTGAGACGTTTGAGATTACGGGCGTCGCAGGCCATACAAACCTTTTATTTCATTGGGGAAATTTCGATAAAGATTCAGAAGGTTGTGTTCTATTGGGCGAGCAGGTTGTGAAACAGGCGGACGGCACTGAGATGGTGACGAATAGTAAGGCGACGTTTGCAAAATTCATGATAGAATTAGACGGCGTTAAGGAATTTATGATAACGGTTGTATGAAATTCGAGAATTATGATTGCTGGAAGCACAAGAACTGCCTAGATGCGTTTTTTGTGGTGTCATCTATAGTTCAAGATGATAAGAATTGCGCAATTTTGAATGGAAATTGGGCAGTACAGGGCGTCGAATCTTGTTGGTTTGCATCAAATATATGTCGGATCTTTATTAAAGACGATCAATATGATGCGTGGCGACGATATGAACCTAAGGGAAGGTTTTTGTACCGATGAGAACACTATTTGTTTTTGCTGTATTTGCGCTTGATGCACTCCCGATTTTAGGCTTGACTTTGGGCGCATTATGTGTTATACCTATGTGTGTATATTAAGAAAGGTAATAAATGTTTAAATTCTTACAGAAACTTTTTACTATAAACAAAGAAGTCGAAGATAAGTATGATGAATATGGCGAGCGTATACCTGGTGAACTCGCAATGCTCCCGGATTCACAACTTATGATCCCCGCTAGGTCTGCTCAGATGATGCGAGCTAAAGCATTGGATGATTTGAGAAAACAATGTTTTAAGAAAGTCTTTTACCAGATCCACAAATCGATTAAAGTCGGTCATACAGCAGCAAAAGTTGAAGCGGTAATTATGCGGCCTGAGATTATGGAGTATTTTATAAATCTCGGATATGTTGTATCACGAGTCACTCCTCCAGATGATGGAATAGGACGTAGGAATCGTATTATTGGTGATGAATTTGATGAGCTAACGGGTGAACCGATTGGGGAAGTGGAACCGTACCATTTTTATGTTGTATCGTGGACGCCCGAGACGAATTAATAAAGAAAAGGCCCGGATTTTATCCCAGGCCTCTTCAAAAATAAGAATAATTCTAACTATTATTTAGTTGGAATTTGTTATACCAGCAACAAGAGTACTTCTACCCGGCGCCATTGAGAACACACATTGGTCAGTGTACGCTCGTAATTCGTAGCCGGCGTTGTTTTCCAATTCACGGAAGAAATCATCACCTTGACCAGGACGGCGGAAGGTAATATCCGTGGAACCAACGCGCATGAAATCTTCCATCGCCAGAACATAAGCATAACCACTCTTAACATAAATGCTAGGAACGATTTCTACTTTACCGTTTTGACCATGGAACGTGATCGACTGAGATCCGTTTTCAGCTTCCGACGTGCGATACGATTGATCGTACATGCGGAGAGCAGCTTGTTCGGTCAGCAGATCAGCCCAAGTGCGGGGATTAACAAACACGCAAACGTCACTATCGAGACCTTTTTCAACGCCACGAGCAATCGCTTCTTGGATCACTGCGAAAGACAGTGGGCCAGTGGGCGAGATCGTAACGGTGTTACCTTTGAACAGGTCATACACCGAAGCGTCAATGTTGAACAGCACGCCAGTGTTCGTCAGGATCTTGTGGATACCGGCGAATTCGTTACCATAAGCACCTTTGTGCCAGATAACATCAGTGGCCACCGTGCCAGCGGGGAGCAGGTCCACCGTGACGAGGTAGTTGTTCATGTCAACAGAAGTTACGTTAGCATAACCGCGCAGAGTGCCCGAAGATGAGCGAATTTCCAGCGGCATGTTGATCGCACCAGCCCAGATGCCAGGAGCCCATTCAGCAGTAACGACAGTAATGACGTTACCAGCCGTAGAAGCGACTACACCGTAGCCAGATTGACCATACAGCATCTCGATTTCGAGTTTCTTGGCCATAGACCTCATCATATTCTGAACGAGGAATTTGGTAGAATCTTCGAATGCGCGTTGACCACCACCGGCAGCGCGAGCCGCAGCAGCATAGCCAAGCACCGAGCGCAGCACCATCTGAGATCCGCGCACTTGCGCTTCTTTCAGTTGACCTGCGATGGGAGCTTGCAGAGCAAACGCGTCGTCTGTGCTTCCAGCGAATGTTACACCGTGTTCTAGCGAACTTGTTACTACTCTTTTAGAGCGGATTAGTCATTTCTGCTAATCTCTGCACCTTTATATATTCGTGCAGGTCGGACTATCGCTTCTTCCATAAGGAAGCCAATTCATTTAGTCTCTCACGGGGAAGATGGTACTTTTTCTTAAGCCGATCAGTAATTAAATCTAAGTCAAACTTAGACCAATCACCACAATGGGCTTTTTGAAAGTGACAAGCAGAACACACGGTTACTAGATTTTCTGAATCTAGAAACGCTTCATTACATATCCAATAGGGGAGTATGTGATGCGCATGTAAATGTCCGCCACGAATTTTACAGTAATGACAAGTATGTTTATCCCGATTAAATACAAAATTTCTCAATGGAGTAAATTCATGTATTTTAAAATCTCTCGGCCTTCGTATATATTTCCCGTCTTTATAGTTGGGATTACGCTCTGCCGTTCTTTCCTTAGCATTTTGCGACAATCTTTTTCTTACTTCGACTGTGTGCTTTTTGCCATAAAAAGGATTTTTTTCACCCGTCCGAGTTTTTGCGTGCTCACTTAGTATCTGTTTGTGTTCTTCGGTTCTTTCGTATTTGCCTGCATTTGGACTAATTCGTTCATTTGCTGCTTGACTTGGTGTTCTTAAGACACCTAATCGTTTTAGTTCTTTTTTTACGAAATGCCGAGTTACACCAAATTTTTCAGCTACTTTATAAGTGCTTTTTAACTCGCAGTAAGCGTCTATTAGTACCGCATCACTGATTATTTTCATCTTCTTCCGCCTTGTCTCCTTAAAGTGACTGTATCACAGAAAGGGGTCCAAGTCAATTAGAATCGGTTTTATTTGGGCCTAGAGTTAACCCAAAATGAGGGGCTGAGAATACAGGTTACCCAGTTGGGCTTCCCGACCAGAGAAACTGATACGATTCAGCAACTTCACGCCATCCGGAATAAGATTTTCGATCTTATCCGCATACACGATCTTGAAGTTCGCGTTAAGGGTATCAGCAAAATTATTACTTGAACTTGCCATAATTAATTACTCCTTATTTAATCATTTCACGATAATCGACAATCACAACAAGTGGTGCGTCGGTCGTGCTTAGGTTGAGGGCCGTAGCAGCTACTTCAATTGCGATGTTACCTTTCGGGGTAAGCCATCCAAACGGAGTATTGTTAGGTCCAGTTACTGCCAAAGAAACACCAGTCGGGCTAAGAACCTCGACTTTGTATACTCTGTCAGCATAATTCTCTAGAGTCGGAACCGGGCCAAGTGACGGGGTAACAGTAGTGCCAATGTTCAGATACAATCCAAACACAGAGTTACCAGCGTTATTGTCAACTGGAGTAGTCCAAGTAAGAGTTTCGATAGCATCTACGGCTGCTGTCTGGCCTTGTGCCCTAAGAAGGGCAACAGGTACTTCCGCGCTAAACGTTTTATTAGCCGGAGTAGCGTTATGACTAATAGACGCATCAAAAATCAATCTTTCTGTGCGAAGCATTTGGTCATAAAGCTGTGGTTGTTCTTTCAAACGAACCGTACTCATTTTGTCTCCTAAATTAAAAGTTAATTATCCGAGCTAGATAGAATACAACCAGGCTCTAATCTATTTAGCTTATTTCTCGGGTCTAATAGATTACCAAGAAACTCTAAAAAGTTAGCCCCATGGGCTCCTCGACACAGCTATTCGCTGTGGCTACAAAAACACAAATCCTAAGACTTATTCATTTTCCCATTTATGCACTAATTTGCCCTCGACTTTTGGTACAGAGGAATCAGTTTGCACGGGATCGTGAAAAAATAATGGGGGCACCATGCCTGCTTCTTCAACAATATCTAAGATCTGTTGAGCATAGTTAATTTCGGGCCTAATGCCGTGAAGTTTACTATGGATTTTGCTGATCATGGCGCTTCGTTTCATATTAAATCGTGTTGTTACCAATGAAATAATAATTATCGCGCTTCTCAAGATACTCAATCTGAACTAGAAAGGTCGATGTAGCTGCTGCGGCGAGACTAAGCCCCTGCGCTGCGACTTCAATAGCGATGTTACCTTGTGGTGTAACAAACGACGAACCAACTGCGGGACCCGTGACAACTAGGACAGGATTAGTTGGTCCAACAGAAGTGGGCACTGCAACAGTTGCGGCAGCGGAAAGAGTAACTGCGCCGTTAAGAGCAATCAAACTGCCGTTAACCGTACCACCCAAGGTATCAGTAATTGACGTTACTGCAATCACGTTACCTTGGAAAGTACCAGCGTGACCAGAGTTAATAGTTGCGCTAGATCCAACAAGCCAGTAAACATTCGCCGCCTGTGCTCCGCCCGACAACGTAATCGTGGGAGTACCGCCCGCGCCAGTAACCAGAGTGCTAGAACATTTAAATATATAGATACCATTGCCGTTCAAAGTAAGAGTACCTGCGCCTGATGCGGCGAGATTAAATGTACCAGATGATTCTGAGTATACTCCTGGAGTAAGTGTTTGACCATCTAGCGTAGATGAAATTGGCGTTGCAGTTTGCGCGGCCATTGAGTTATAAGCGGCGAGCGCAACAGCTTGTGCCGTAGCGGCAGCAGTGTTGCCTTCATTCAGCGCGCCAGAAACTGTTCCAGGGGGAAAACCAGTCACGGAACTCGCATTGTTCGGGAAGATACCTAAGTTGCCAGTAAGAACGCTAGAGCCGGTGTTCGTAACAGCGGAAGCACCTAAGATTGCGTACGTGGCAGCAATGCCGAGATTAGACGGGACAGGCACCGATGCCGGGAGAATTTGGCTGACCGACACGTCATATACTTTTTCGGCTTCGTTGTGATCTAGATTTAGCAACAGCCCAAACACTGAATTACCCGAGCTATTATCAACGGGGGTAGTCCAAGCAAAATCGTTTTCTACGGCATCAGCAGCGGCAGTTTGCTCCTGCGTCCGCAACAGGACCATGCCTGGAATGTCTTCAGTTTGTGTTTTATTAGCGGGCGTGGCATTACCAGTAATACTAAAATTGAAAACGAGGCGTTCAAATCTTAGATTGTGCTCCTGGTAGCTCGGAAGGTTCTTAAGGGTGTACATTAAACTCGTTCTCCTATTAGTTAATATATCAGGTTGGGGCGACAGACACGTCGCCCCAACCCTATTTGTTAACGTAAGTTATTATACTTTACCTGAGCCAAGTGTTTTAAAAAAGTCCTTAGCTGATACCTTCTTGGCTGACTTATTGGCCTCATCCTGCGCTTTTTGAAGCTCCCGCGTCCCGGTGGCCTTTACGTCGGAGGCACTAGCGGGCTTAGTGGCGGTCTTCTTAATCTTACTTCTGCGGTATTGATTAAGACGATTCTTACCCACTAATTGCTCAAAAACGTCGTCCGTAGACATAGAATAAAGCTCTTGTTGTTCGCGATGGATCTCATCTCGTACAATCGGTAGAACATCTTTAGCGGTAATATTCTTTAGACGGGGATTATTAGTTTTAATACCTTCTTGCACGGCCAAGATCATCATATCAGCCACGCGTTTAACGACATAAGGAGTCTTTGGGAAACCGTAACTATTGTCATCCAGCGCCGAACTAATGTCATTTTCGATCTCAATAGCGAACTGATCTTGAAGCCGTTGGGTCTCGCGAGCCTGCGCTTCGGCACGCTCACGTTCGCGTTCGGTCTTCATCGCTTCCAGTTCCCGCTGCATCTTTTCTCGCTCTAGCTGTTCAGGCGACTTCTGCATTTCTTCGATGCGATACTTAATGCGATCTTCGGCCATCTTATCAACATCGTAGCCCATTTGTTCAAGAGCTTTAGCCGGGTCTTGCTGGAGTAATTGGATGAAAGAGTCCATCTGTTTGCGCATGTTGGCAGCTTCTTGCCACTTTTGATCAGCGGAGTAGCCCATTTGCGCGCGTTTCAGCAGTTCAGATTCATCGACTTCGAGATCTTTACCGCCGACTTTCAGCTTATAGGCCTTTTTAGCTGCAGCTTCTGCTTTTTTCTTTGCTGCGGGAGTTTCGACCAGATCTGAACCATCATCTTCAATGACGTCATTAACGTTAGCTTGTGGCGCACCTTTCTTAGGTGCCTTGGGATCAGGTGGGAGTGTATTAAGAACTTCTTGTGTGGCAGCTTGTGCCGGAGTTGCTGTAGAGGCGGGAGCCGCTGGTGCGGCGGGTGCTGATACGTCAGCCATATGTATTCCTTTTGTTACGTCCTCGTGTGGAGGATAGTTAATATAAGCTCCCGAGAAATCGGGCTACTTAATCCTATTTGTTAAGCATGTCTCGCAATCTTTGGAAGGCGTCGGTACCCAGCGAAGTCTCGGGGGCATAAGGTATATAATTTGTGGGGTTTATGCCCATTCCGACAATGGGAGCATTTTGATCAACGAATTGTTGCTTCGATTCGCCTGTGAGTGGTGATGTTCCTTCAACTAATTTTCTAGCTACAGCTTCTGAAGCATCGTCTATAGGACGTTCTATATTCGATTTATAATAATCTATGGCAGACCCAATTGGACGCAATGGAGAGATAGATTCAGCGGTAGAGCGTTCTCCACCGAGTGCGCCAGCCCCGAGCGCTGCCCCAGCTATCGCAGATTTATCAAATGCCCAGTCCGGGAGAATTCCCGCCTTTTGTTCGGCGTATGTCGTAGTTGTTGGATTGGATCGATTGATCTCGCCTTTTGGTCCATAATTGACCCAACTGTTTTGTCCCCTCGTTTCGGTTGTAAGGGCCTTCTGTGCTTCAGGTGAGTACATCTGCATGTGTGCTCGCCAGGCCGCCTCTTCTCCCTTGGGACCGAAAGAATAACCCTCTTTAGCGTGACCGAAATAATCATGCACGATACGAAAGATATCATTAGCTGGCATTTTCTGCCCATCTACATCAACCGTCTTTAAAAGAGGATGATCTTGTATTTGTCCTGAACCGAACCCTTGTTCCGTCGGATAATACCAGAGATGGTGATTTTCATTCAGATCATTGAAAACATCTTTCGATGACTTATATGGATTTTGCATATCGGAAGTAATAGGAGAGACTTTCAATCCCGCCTTCTTGAGTTCTTTAAATTGATCGGCTGTTTCATTTATGAGAGCATCGTAAGCGCGTCTGACTTCCGGATCATTTGGATTATGCGGCATTGTTTCAAACGCCTGAGCAATACGGCTAGCTCGTTCAGTATTAACGGGCGTTGGAGCAACATTATGCTCTAGCGCGCCTAAACCTTTAAGCTTAGCGTATTCGTCCGCGAGTTGTTGAATCTCGTGCAGACTTGGCATAGATTACGACTTCTTAAGTCCACCAAGAATGCCTGCAAGTCGCTTAAACCGTTCTTTTCTGGCTTCAGGTGTCACAGGCGATTCTGGTCCCACGACTTGTGGGAGCGCCGGGAGCTTAGGACTAGCCAGTTTTGCAGGACTAGCAAGTCGATCGGACGGGAGATGCGACGACAATTTCAGAGGGACGGAGGCGTTCAGGTTCTTGTCGTTGAATTCTTTTTTAGCCCAAGGATCTTTTGCCATCTGTGGAGGTTTAAATGGATTTCTCGCCATGTTACTCTTCATCCTCTTGATTTAAAGATTGTTTAACTTTTTGAAAACGTCCAGGTTTAATATCGTGATATTGTGACGGATCAAAGTCACGTTCTTCTTGATCGCGCCGAGCTTGATCAGACGCATCTGCGTCGGCTTGAGCCCGCAGCTTGGCCTCTGTCTGTTGCATCGATAGTGGCGCTTGTACCATAGCCTGCATTCTACTCTGTGCATCGGGAGCACTCATCGTAGGGGCGTTCGGTTGTAACTGATTTTGTTGGGTAGGAGCTTGTGGTGTCGGCTGTGGAGGAGGAGCTTGTTGCGGTGCTCCACTGAGTTGTTGTAGCGCTTGAAGCTTCTGTTGTATAGCTGAAAGACCTTGATCTGCCGCTTGACCTATCGCTTGCGCGCCCTGTTGAATCGGGAGACCCATCTTTTGACGTATCATATCTTCATAGGAAGCCATTATTTAGTGCCTTTCATTATGATAGGCCCAACGTGGCCAAGTATATCGCGGAGTTTTTGGAAGCGCTCCATGTTCATAGGACCTGCGACTTCGAGTGGCATATTTGGATTGGACTGTATGCGAGCAGCAAGTGCCTCTAGCCCAGGCGCCAGGCCTTCCGCCGCACCTATCGCTTCTAATTCGGGAGGAGCCGCTAGCGCTGCAGCGCCCCGTGACGCCACGGGTTGTGGCTGGGCAGCCAGACGTTTTTCGTCAGCGATAGTATTTTGCCATTGGCTCGGGAGTCCAAATGCACCGATAGCGGTATTGCGAAGTGTGGGCGCGGGCGTAGTGGTATCCCCTGGCTGGAGACTCGCCTGAACGCCGGCCTCCCTTTGCTGTTTATCTTTATCCAGATCGTCTTGAAGCTGATCAAACCAACTCATCGTTTTCCTTCAATCGCTTCCCGAATCTTAGCAAACCGTTTTCTCCGCTTGCTGGGAGAGGGACTTTGTATCTTTTTCGTGTTCGGCTGTAGTGAAGTAAATGTGTTAGCCGATGTGCTGTTAGGACTAGGTACATCCATTATTTTGACCACATAAAAAAGATAATATGTTCGACGACCATCAAGACGCTTAATATAAAGAAAGCCTTGCGCCACCAAAGTTGTTTCTGGCGCGGAGTTTTAGGCCGTTTACCGGACGCTATTTGCTCGTCAGTAAGTATATAAAGTTTCGCCACTACAATCCTATTTGTTAAATAGGAGCGCCGCCGTACAACGGGGCTCCAGGGGCTAGTAGTTGAGCTATAATCTGTGGGGGTATAGCTAATGTGGGATCAATTTTACTAATATCTAGTTGAAAATAATCACTACATACAGGTATATTCCCCGCACTCCATCCATCCGTATTTAGATAATGTCCTATTTGAACATTAGCGGATAATTGTGGTTGCCAGCTAATTTGTGTAACAGTTGAAAACTGGGTTGTTACACCATTTGGGTGTGTTATAGATATCGATATGCCGATCATAAAAACTCCTTAGTATGGTTCAAAGATTTCCCAAGCAATCACAGAAGTATCCGTGGCAGATGCCGAAGTAATAGTAAAAGATGTTCCCGCAGTCCTAGCTGTTACTGCTATAGCTTGCGGTAGAACAACTGTGCCTAATGATTGAGTAGTTAAAAATATACGGCTAGTTGCGGTCACAGAAGTATTAGCTACTGTTACGGTTCCTGCGGCTAAGGTAGAAACTCCCTGTTTAGCATTAACGCCTTCTTTTGTGCGGTATCCTTGACCTATAGTTGCTACACCAACGCTGCCACCAAGAACATCAACTAAATAAGTTGGAGAAGTATTATTTCCAAATCCCCAAAGACCTGCAGCGGTTACTGTACCGCGAGTGGCGACTGCAGTAGTTGCTGCTGTTTGGAAAGTAATTACTCCGCCAACTCCCGCAGCTGCAGATCCGCTAGCAGCTCCTGCCTTCAATAGGAGTTGCCCACCGGAGCCGCCTGTTGTAGCGCCTGCCCCGCCAGTTCCAGCCGCAACAGTTACAGAACCACCTGTAATACCAGTAGCGCCTGTTCCGGCACCGCCAGTACCAGCAGTAATGGTTATAGCACCGGCAGTGCCACCAGTGCCAGCCGCGCTAGCACCGCCATTACCCGCATTAATAGTAGTACCGCCTCCAGCCCCGCCATTTCCAGTACCGCCTGTTGCAGATCCACCAACCGCGCCACTAATAGTAGTTAAACCGCCAGCACCGCCATTAGTGACGGAAGACGTACCGCCTGCACCCGAGGATATAGTCGAAGATCCGCCGTTACCAGAGGATACAGTTCCTACGCCGCCCGCTCCAGAAGTTAAACTAGATGCACCGCCGTTACCTCCCGCCGCTCCTGCACCGCCGTTACCAGAGTTAATAGTAGTTGCGCCGCCATTACCGGAGGTTGTAGTGCCAGCACCACCGACGCCAGAAGAAATTGTTGTACCGCCGCCGGCTCCGCCCGTAACACTTGCTCCACCAACTCCAGAAGCAAGAGTTGTGGCTCCTCCGATACCACCTGTCGAACTTCCTGCACCGCCAGCACCGGAAGTCCAACTAACTGCTCCACCATTTGCTCCAGCAGTGCCTGTACCTATACCACCAACACCCGCTGTGCCGGAAATATTACCCCCAGCCGAACTACCTTTACTATTACCAGAGACTAAAGTAATACTACCGCCAGTTTGATTTACGGTATTATCCCCTCCCGCATTAGCTCCGTTAATTGTAACTGGACCACCGGTTCCACCAGAGCCAGTCGTTGAAGCCACTCCACCAGCAATAGCAACTGTGCCGCCATTTGAACTAGCAACTGCTGCCGAAGTACCACCAGTAATGTTTACGTTGCCGCCATTGGCTCCTGATACAGCGGCTGCCGCACCACCAAGCACTGAAGTTAAACCGCCATTGCCGCCAGTAGATGAACCAGCGCCGCCTGGACCGGCTTGCAATGTAGCACCACCGCCATTGCCGCCAGCAACGCCCGCTCCACCGGCTCCGCCTTTAAGCGTTAAACCGCCACCTGCTGCTGAAGTAGCCGATCCTGCTCCCCCGACACCCGCAGTAATATTTACAATTCCGCCGATGACACCAGCAGTTCCTGAACCCACGCCGCCAGCACCGGCTGTTGCGGTAATAGAACCAACTCCGCCTCCACCAATAGCTTGGCCGCCAGTAATAGTTACAGTGCCCGCATTACGATTTACAGTTGCATCACCCTGAGCATTACCGGCAGCTAGAACTAAGTTTCCTCCAGCCCCACCTGACCCAATTGTTGAACCGTCTGCTGCCCTTACTGTAACGCCGCCGCCATTTGAAGCTGCTCCCGCTGCTGCGGGACCACCACTTAATGTTAAAAGACCGCCATTGCCACTTGTAGTTCCACCAACTCCGCCAGTGCCTGGAGTAAGCGTCATCGCCCCGCCACTGCCACCAGTAGTTGCGTTTGCTCCGCCTGTACCGGAAGTAAGTGTTATAGCGCCGCCATTACCAGCAGTAGTTGTGAGTCCGCCACCACCAGTTCCAGCAGTTACACTTATTAATCCGCCAGCCACATTTCCATAAGATGTTCCAGAAGTTACTACAACCGTACCACCAGCACGATTTACAGTATTGTCACCATTTGCATTTCCACCAGATAAACTTAAGTTTCCGCCTGAACCGCCAGAACCAGTTGCAGTTCCGACTGCACCTGAAACTGTAGCTGTACCACCCGCACTACCCGCGACTGCTGCGGCTGTTCCACCAGTAACTGTGACTGCCCCACCAACTGTACCCGCTGTTCCTACACCACCTGCACCGCCGCTAAGAGTGGCAGTTCCACCATTTCCACCGCCAACGGTAATAGGAGAATATCCCGTGGCGCCAGAAAGTAAAAGAGCACCCGATAATGCGCCAGTTGGATTTGTAGTCGGATTAACTGTTAGTCCATTTGTTGATGTTGAAGTGAAGGTTGCAAAATGTGTTGAATTATAATTTAATTCTAATTGAGGACCAACAGTAGATGTGAGGATTAACTCACCCGTAGCATCGTTCCAAAAGAAGTTGGCATTATCTTCAGTTAATTTGATTCCATCAGAAAATATAACTGAGCCCGCTGTAAATGGGCCAGTATTATTAGTGCCCCCGTTAGCAATTGGAAGGAGGCCAGTGACTCCAGTAGTTAAAGGCAATCCAGTAGCATTCGTTAACACAATAGAAGAGGGAGTTCCCAGTGCGGGAGTAATTAATGTAGGACTATTAGAAAAAACGATATCCCCGGTCCCAGTTGTGCCAGCAATGGGGTTACCTTGAATATCGGCAATTGTTGGATTTGGATATGTACCAGTTAGGTCGCCACCAGCTGGACCAGTTGGAGAGTTGCTTATATATTTCATGTTAATTCCGTAACTGCCATGTTACCATTGGCGCTAACCCAAACCGCATCAATTCGGCCAAGGTAAATTGCATTAGAATCTATAATAAAGACAGATTGTGGCGCCATTGCTACGGTAAAATCGACATTAGTCGCAGTAGTTCCGAATTTCATGTAACATATTTGGGTAGAATTATTATTTAATACAGCGCCTTTTCGTCCAGCATTTGATGCTAGAAGCGTTTGATTAGATGTACTAGACGATACAGAAGTTACTGTGGCAGTTGTAGATATAAATTTACTATTGAGGCTAGACAACGTTGCTTCCGTTGCCGCACCTGAGGGAAGAACACTTTGTACAACATTAGTATCCAGGGCCACCGAGGGACCGACGTCTGTTGCAGTAAAAAGTTGAGTGCTTGTGCCTATGGCTATAGAATCACTTGTGTGGTCGATCGGGACTGGAGGCCCTGGTAAAATTGTTGCATCAACTCGTATGGCGTTCGTTGCGTCGTCAAATGCATAACGTAATACCTGATCGGCATCTTTTTGCGTGGGTATATTTGCCATATTGTAATCCTATCTGCGCATTATCTTGCGCTAGCAAAAGTTACGTCTACTTTCAACCAATCCAGCGTCATTTGACTTGCGGTGGTGGAAGTAGATGCTTTATATATAACTGGATTTAACCAGCACGTATGAGTAGAGTCAGGTAAATTGGTCGTGGATTGTCCAATGTGTGTCCAGGCATTTCCTGGCTGGGCTATATAAAAGTCTACAGCCGTAGATGTTACTACCATCTTAAAATTCCACCAACCAGTAGTGACGGCAGTTGAACTCGTAACGGTGGTACTTGTTCCTGCACGAGATGTATACCCTTGCCAATTAGTTGAGGTTGAACGTTGATATAAAATACCCATTGCGTTTTGGGTAAAACCTGCAGTAATAATATTATTTCTAAAACCCAATTCTATTACGTAATCTACACCTGCTGTGGCGAGAACGGGAATATTCACAGCGCCAGTAATAGTCAGAGTTTGTACTTGACCACAATATGTAGTTGCTCCATTAGCAGTAAAACCACCAAGGCCGCTGTTATTATTACTTACACCAGTAAAAAATCCAGCGAAACCCCATCTTCCTGCAATTGATCCGGTAATATTAGCGGGATTTATCATCCCCCCGCCATTGTTTCCGTAATTTAATAGTCCCAGTGGACCAGATGGAACGTTTGCTGAGCTACTATCTCCAGTCATGTCATCAAAAGTTGAGCTATAATTGAACGGATTATTCCAATGCGTGTTTGTCCCGTCACTAATTAGAGTTTGATACCCATCTATTCCTGTTTGTGATGGCAATAATGCATTTAATGACGAATTGGCCGATGCTTGTCCTGTACCGCCGTTGGCAATTGGAAGTTGTGCCGTAAAACTCAAGTTGGCACTTGTATCTGCAGTCACGACTGACCCTGCTGTTACTGGTACAGCATTCGGGAGAGTGATCGTATATGTAGTAGGCGCTGCGACGGACGTAACCGTCGTACTCCCGGATGTACTGCCAGGCAAAGTAACGCCCCCTGACACAACATTTTGTGCCGTCTGGTTGGGTCCATAAATCATAGGACTTCGTGGCATACTACTTCCAAAAATTAATACTTAAATAACCCGCATTGGCGGTGGCCGTAATGGCTTTTACACTAATGCGCGTACTTGCAGGAATAGAAACAGGAATTAATCCATTTCCCCCCTGCGGAATAATCATTAAATTTACTTCAGATCCCGATCCACCTGTAGCTAGATACAGAATTTGACCGCTTGTATCATATATCTCTATTGCATTCAATGCATTAGATGTAGATGCAACAAGTTGAACATAAGCTGAAGTCGTTACATTAGTTGATGCATAACTATTATTAATAGGCACGTTAGCCTGCGTATAACTATTTGTTACAGCGCTCACTGAATCTGTGCCGCTTGATAGGTTCCAGGTCCGAGTTCGTGGGTCTACCTGAACTCCTGCAACATCAATACCCACATCCAATGCTCGTTGTGCGCCAGATACTTGAGACGTAATGGCATTGCCCGCCCCATCTTGAAGTTTTCTCGGCTGAGACGCTTTAATATCAGTATCAATCGTTGTTAAAGACGAATCTAATGCCAATCCGCCAGTGGTTCCGACGTTTGCCGTGACTGAACCCGATACTACCCAAGGCGAAGTATTCTGCGTAACCGCTTGAGTAGCAGGAAAATTTGAAACTGAAACGCTTCCTGATATTGGTTGCGTAACTCCTGTACTTTTAATATTTACATCAAGTGCAGACGTGGTACTTGTAATAGGATTACCGGCGCCGTCCTGTAACTTACGTGGCTGACTAGTTGTAATATCAGTAGCAATTGTCGATAATGAAGAATCTAGGGCTAACCCGCCGGTCGTTCCTATATTAGAAGTTACGGTGCCACTAACTACCCACGGCGACGTCGATTGTGTTACGGCTTGTGTTGCGGGAAAATTAGATACGGAGACCGTGCCAGAAATTGGCTGAGTTACTGAGCTACTTTTGATATTAACATCTAATGCGGAGGCGGTGCTCGTAATTGGTGTACCAGTGCCGTCTTGAAGATTGCGCGGCTGACTACTAGTTATCTCACTGGCGATGGTTGTTAAATCAGAATGAATAGTAGATAGAGAAGAATCTAAGGCTAATCCGCCAGTTGTGCCTATGTTGGCCGTCACTGATCCGCTTACTACCCACGGGGACGTAGACTGCGTCACAGCTTGCGATACTGGAAAATTGTCTATATCTACGTGAAGATTAGAGCCGGTAGACTGAACTACTGTAAAATTACCGCTGCCAGCGTCCGCAGTTATTGTCCCAGAGACGGGCACAGGGGAAGCGCGAAGTTGTGTGTCAGTTACGGGACCAGTTACAGCTAATGGCGCAGTTAATTTAGAATCAATAGATGCTAATGAAGTATTACCTATTACTTGATTAGCAGACGTAGCTAAACCCGTCGTATCTACTTGTACAGTGCCCCCAATTATATTAACATCTAATCCGATTGCGGGACCAACCGTAGTAGAAGTAAATAGATCAGTGGCTGTACCTATAGCGATAGAATCATCTAGATGACTTATTTCGAGATCGTGACCGTCGGGAGAAATTACTGCGTCTGTACGAATGCGTCCAGATGCATCATCGAATGCGTATTGTAAAACCTGTCCGTGATCTTTATTTGACGGAGGGGGCGCACTCATTATTTTCCCCCAAGACTTCTATATATCTTTTGAAATCTTTGAACATAAGGGTGTTGCTCGTAGTTACGTGCTTTTACTTGCTCGGGCGTAAGATTATGTCCTTGGTTCCAAGCATAAGCGGCCATGCTGGGATCTTGAAAACGATTTAATACGTGATCTGCTAACTGATCGGCATATTTTTGTTGAATATCTGGAGCGTCGATCGATGCTGGTGCGCGTGTGTGAGCCCGATTCGCTAACTCCTGAACCGTGTTAGGCATCAAGCCGTAACTCCCAATTGCTTGTTGGCCAGCATGAATGCCGCCTTGAATGATAGGATGCTCGGTGTTCTTTCCGCCGCTAGATTCAATCTGTTTAATGGCATCAAGAAAATGTGCACGCTGATTTGATGCAGGGTTCATCATATCCAATTTTTCCCGAATCAAAGCATCAGGCGTTAAATCTGCTTGAGGGCGCGGACTGGTATGATCGTAACCAGTACGTTCATCCTCATCTGCGTCATAATTGCCCATCTCGTTTGCCTATCTACTTTCTCGCAAAGCGAGGAAGATTACTTCTTACCAAGTTTTTCTTTCAGTTTACCAAAACGTTTTTTAGTCATACTGTCAGTAAATTCATGTGCTTTTTCGGGAGAAAGGCCGGGCGCTTTTACAGCACCCGATTCGACTGCCTTCATAAAGCGGTACTGAGCCTTACTGCGACTTGGCATTACTTATTCCCTAAACCTTTAAAAAAGTCCTTGCTACTGGTCTTTCCTTTAGGTTTATCTTTCAATTTAGAAAATCTTTGATTTAATCCGGGCCGAGAGTTTTGCATAAAAATCCTTAATTAATTAACGGGAGTATAGTTAGGCAAGTTCGGTTAATACGGGTCCAAGATCGGCAGGCAAAGAACCATTAACCGCAGAGTACGAAATCGAAGCCTGATGTGTGCCCAACGTGCCAGACGAATTAGATACATACGTGAGCGTGCTCGGCGCAGAATCGGGTTGACCAGTTTCGCACGACATTCTCAAAGTTGTTGCACCAACTGGAGCAGATTCTTGTAAAGTAAGTATTTGTCCGTTTGGGGTTGTGTACTGTGAGCCGGCAGTAGTTGCCGTACTCAGCGCTGTAACAGTCATCGTGTAAACATGGCGCCTGAGTTTAAACGAATGCTCTCTGAGATATACTTCAATCGCATTAAATCCTAATGCACGCAACAGACGTCGAAACTTAGTCGAAGTCATTTTAAATTGTGTATTTGGTCCTACCATTATATTCTCCTTGTTATTGTGGCCCGGCTAATACCGGCAATTGTTTAAATGGGGCAGGCGGCTGAGCGGGTTTCGGTAAATTAATTCCTTGAGCCGCTGAAGCATTTGTACTCTGAGCCAAAGGCTGACTCATGGGATTATTGTTGGGTCCTGGAATGCCTTTTTGTTTTACTTGAGGACCATGTGGCGGAGGCGGTCCGTGTGGAGGGGGAGGGCCTTGCGGCGGTGGGCCGCCAGGTCCACCAGGAGGCGGAGGTCCCTGTGGAGGAGGCGGAGGCGACAACGGCTTCTCGCCCATCATCATAAGCGTCTGCGGATCTCCCGTTTTCAGTAAGTTAATGTGTTCTTGAATGTGTGCTAAAGTGCGGGCAACAAGCTGTGGATCGCGACGTAAATCAGGATCAGCCATGATACATTTATGTTCTTTAATGTGGAGTGAGTGTTGATCTGTTAGAAGCGCCTGGACTGACTGCCCATCCACTAGATCTTCATTCTCCGATTTGATACAGAGAAGTTCACTCACGGTATCTTCGGTCATCTGGTCTAGTTCGCCAGTCTTCATGACCATAAGATATTGCTCGGGAGTCTTAATCAGACCCATCTGGAGCATCTGTTCAGCCATCTCAACTCGCCCAGCCGTGGTATTGGCCAAGGGGTTAGCCATATCGACTATAACGCGAGTAATTTTAGAGAGATCATCGCCGTTAAATTCTTTCATTTCCATTTTGTTATGCTTACCGACGATCAGTGCGATGCGAGGGACAGAAGCAAAGCGCTGAAGCATTTTAATTAATCCAGTGCCGATGCCTTCGATTAATTGTACGTAGGATTGTTGTAGCCCTGATTGATACTGAAGCGACATGGACTGCAAAAGGGCGAGCGCGTTGCCCGATTTCAAGTTCTCAGGCGGATTGCCGCGAGTAACTGAGCTAACACCGGAGATTGTCTCCATCTCTTTGATCAACATCTGCATGAAATTGAACAACTCGGGCGGAGTAGCAGTGAGTTGTAGCGCCTCTGGTTTACCGATAGTGGCGTTGTATTCGATGAGATTGAGACCGCCTTGAAGACTGGATGGGTTAATGTCGGTCCCGCGAGGCATCATGATGCTTTGTACACCGAATGCTGCTTGGTTTGACAAGATCGTGCTAAAGCACATGTTGACGGCGTCCTGAATTGGGAGTAAGTCGAACATGGGAGTATAACCATAGGGTGTACCTATGATATTACTCGGTGCGATACGGTAAATCGGGAGTTCATCGTAGGGCATCGGGGAGTCGAGCAGCGTCAAATCATAATCTAGGAAGAGAAGATAGCGCCCATCGGGCATAGATTCAGTTTTATTATGATAAAATTCATACACAGGAATGTCGTCGGTCTCGTAAATCCCGAGACTATTAAAACGATAACGTTCGTATTCGGTTTTGGATGGCATTCCTTTGATGCGGTCAGCCTGTTCTGGGTATTTCGCAGCTAAATCAAACTTATTCTTGTAGGAACGACACAAGATCCAATCGTGATGTTGATCTTCTTTTGTAGAGTCAACAACTACGTCGAATGGAGATAGATTGACGAAGTTAACGTCGCCTTCATAAACGGGGAAGCCCGGATTAATGATCTCCCCGGTCTCGGGATCAGTTTCTGGATCGATGTGGTCATAGATTTGACCGCCCGTCGCGTTCCACTCCATCTTGATGAAGCCGCTGCCGAGAACAATAGCGTATTCTACCGCTGTCTTGAGATTACCCTCAAGATGTTTTTGGCGCATGTAGTAGTCGAGCAGACCGTTGGCGAGTTTTGTTTGAACGAGTGACTTGTAGTCTGTATTGACGGCACGCGCTTCCATTGCCGGGCGTGTCGCAGTAATCATGACGAGAATGTTTTGTGCTATATTACGAAGATGGTTTACGGGAAGATTGGCTAATTCCCCTTGTTCTCCGGAAAAACTGATTTTGTGACCGTTTTGAACCGTGGAATAATACGCTCCGTTATAGGCACTCCACATTTCGCGAAGCTTGTCTAAGTACCCCGAAGTATCCAGATTTTTGAACCAAGCACTGGCCTTGGCCAATAGTACAGATACCGTCTCGTTTGAACTTCTGGCGGCAAAGTATACATAACCCCCAGATGCGTTTTCGTTCATGTCTTGTATCATTATAATTCCCGTCTAGACCTATTTGTTAATTTGTCTTGACTTTGTTGTCAAGGCGTGATATAGTATATTAATGATGAAGAAGTGTATTAAATGTCATCAAATTCAGGAAATTACTAACTTTTATACAAAAAAAACGGGAAAAGACGGCTATTCTACTATTTGTAAACCATGCACCAAATTAGATATAAAAAACAGGGGAAAAACTCAGGAGACTAAAGATAAACATAAGCAATGGCGCATTAATAATTTTGTCATTATACGAACTTACAACCACTATGGGCAAAAGAAAATATCTCGAAACAAGATAAATTTTAATTCCGTTTCAAACTTGATCGGGTTTTAAAAATATTAATCCACGCCTCTTCCGATTTTGTATATTTTTTCTGCGAGTCCGGAGTAAAAAAATCAGTATTCTTAATGCCATAGCCTGCCGGATACGGATTTTTGTTTTCGCTGACATTCCTCATCATATATATTAAAGCATCCAGACAATCGTAGTGTGAGCCATCGGGACTTCGAGTAAAATTCTTACCTTTTTTATCCCAAGTGGCGTTTTGTAGGTGATATATTAAAGTCTCACAGCGCGGGTGTATTATAATTTGCCGATTTGCAATCTTAAGCCGAAGCGTGGCGATAGCGGCTTCCTTTTGGTCCTTCCGTGTCGGTATAAACATGAGATTATGATCGTAGGTAAGCTGATTTAGCATAATCTGGTTGTTATTGTCTGCTACGCGCATGTACGGCGCCTTAAACTCTCCGCTGATCGGACTTGTCCACAGCTTTTCTTCTTTTTTTCTAACATCTAGTGCAAATTTATCCATTAACAACGTTTCACCGTCCTGAATAAACTCATCTTCTATAACTAGTGCTGCATTTTTGAAATCCCAGTAACCAAATAACACAGCAGTCTGGTCACGGAAGCCGATATCCATCGACACATACGAATCAAAGAACGGCGGACGCGTAACTTCTTTAACAATATCCTTTTCCGCTTCTCTCGTGAACTCAGGGATTACAGACGACTCGCCGCCGCGCACAATCTCGCACAAATACTCTCGTTTAAACTCAGGATCTTCGATCCCGCTCGGAAATTCATCTATAACTTCTTGAAGCGTTTTCTCGTCAATGAGCGGATTGTCGTAAATCGTGTACTTGATAAGCTCTTTTTTAAACTCAGCGGGCTTTACAAAGTTGACAATAAACTCGTGATCGGGACTTTTCGATGGCGTTGAAGCAAGAATACCCCTGCCACCGGTCGTAAGCGTTGTCGGGGCCAAAATAGATCGAATAACGTAACTCAGGTCCGTACAAAATCCCGCCTCATCGATAATCCACATGTCCGATTTGCCTCCGCGAAGGCTCTCGTGGTGACCGCCGTCAGTGCCCGCCATCTGAATCTGGCTCCCGTTAGGGAAAACGTACATATAATCATTTTGTTTGAATTCTGGACGCATCTCAGGCGGACAATCCTTAAAGATCTCATCCATAATCGGGTGAATAACAGTTTTTACCTGTTTTTTTACTGGACAAAGATACTTTACTATGCTACCAGGTTGCTGCATACACTTTTCGGATGCCAAAATGCAGAGAAGGTAACTATTATGGGTAACTAGTCCATTTGCTAATAAATATAAACTAGTTTCATTAGACACTTGAATGTCCCATGTTCTAGTTATACGTTTGTTTCCCTTTTTAACCCCAACATAATCAGGCCGAGCATTATGTTCATTTAAAGTCTGATACTCCTGTTTCCATTTCTTGCGGGGTGTTATTAAATGAGCGTCTAATTCCAATAAAAGTTTTTTACTGATTAAATTATTACGCAGTGATAGAGAAAAATAAGGTCCGTTAACATACTTAGTTCGTTTATCTTGTATAATTTTAACTTTATACTGAACAAGACTATGTATCAAGTATTGAACTGCCGCCATAATGGACATAGATTGACTGCCAAATTGAATAGTTAAAATGTTTCCATTAACTCCAACAGATCCATCGGTGTCTATCAAGCCCGCTAAAAGTTCTAGGCGCGACGTTCTATCCCACGTCTTAATAACAGCTAAATCAATGATTTTTTCATGAGCATAACGATCTTTACACCATTCATTATAATAATTGTAATGAATGTTGGGCGTAGATTTAGACACAAACCCCTTGCCCCATTTACCATAAGTAATATTCCAGGTATAATTTTGTGTAGAATTTCTATGAAACTCAGCGCCAACGATACCGGATACTTTAGCGGGAATTAATTCATTTTCAGAAGAAAGATAAACCGTCGTTCGACTCCCTTGCTTAGAACACCCATCGCCCAGCAATGCTCCTATCGCATATGCATGTAATTCTCTGACATTACCTCCTGGAATAGAAACAAATCTACGAGCAATTTTCTTATTATGTAAATTTTTAACCTCTTTAAGGGGATGTTCCTCGAATTTTCCAGTTCTACTATCTGTAAATCCCCACCGATGATCTTCTGTTGACTCAGCTAATACTCGATTGTGGTTTATTAATTCAACAACTTCCTTTTCTCCCTGAAATTCAACTGCCAAAACTGTTGTGGGACTAACTGACCCATCAGAATTAAATCCATATACAACATCTCCGACTTGTAAATCTTCAATATAAACTGGGCCAGTTGGAGTTAATACTTCAGTACCTTCAGCAAGACATTTTCCGAGGCGCCGGGCACAGGTAATGACCGTGGTCTTACTTTTACTATCCAAATACGATTGAAGCATCTTCCTCTGAACTGGATGCAACTTATGTCGAATCGAGCCGCGAGACCAAAGCTCCCGCATTGCCTTTTCTGGAGTGAGAAGATGACTAGTTTTCTGTTGGTTCATTAGATTTCGACTGGGCGATCTTGATTAGCTCGACTTCACTGACATCGCGAAAGGAGCCTTTAGAAAAGTTTTGCGTGGATTTTTCTTGAGTGAGGCGTTTATTCTTTACAAGCAGGTCAAACGTTCGCACTTCTTCCAAAGTGAGCGTGCGTTTATTTGAGATCTCCCGCAATTTCGCAAGCTGGATCTCGGCAATTGACTCTTCGGGGGCAACATCGGCTACTGGGCTAGCTTTAGGCTGTACAACGGGAACAGTTTGGGAAACGAGACTTGTCAAGTGATCAATCTCCTCTCGTTTTGTATTCAAATCCTTGAGAAGACGGTCAATTGTAGCGAACGCTGCGCGATTCTCGCGCTCCAAAGAAACGACTTTATTCTTTAATTGTTCTAGAGACAAATCAGCAACGTCCGACATATTAGAAATACCGCTTAGTTGGACCAGGGATTACGTTCTTCTCCAGGTTTCCGGCGTTCACCTTACTCTTTAAATTATCGAGTTCCTTACGGATTTCAGCATTAATGGCGACAGGGTCGGGCTTCCGAGATTTAATATATATCTTGTAGCCTTCAAAGGCCAAAATCGGGATTGTAATAAGAAAATCCGGGTAGGAAACAGCGGAGACAAGGGCCTTCACGAGCAAGGCTATGACCGCCAGATAAGCGTAATTGACGCGGGACATATAAGTATAGAAAAAGCGAAACTTTTCCATTGACGGCCCTCCAGGGGTACGTTATATATGATCTTATGAGTTTCTTTATTCTATGGCGTAACAGCCTTTATTTTGTTTTCGCGTTAAAACGCGGGTGCCTTTTGCCGGTAAGAAGTAAAGTCTACTCTATCCTATTTGTTAATGTCCTAAAAAAGTCCTTGCTTTTCCTTGCGACCTGTGTTATATTATCTAAGTTAGTTAATAAGGAGATAGTTAATGTATAATTTGAGGATTTATCCGTACCTGATGGGCTCCCAAGGCGCAAAAGACTTGAGCGAACTGCTTGAGTGCAAACGAGTTCGTGATGCAGGACGGTATACACCAAAAGTCGGCCAAACTATCCTAAACTGGGGCAACAGGCGGACTCCTAGCTGGCTCAGCACCGCTTCTACTCGCCGAGTACGCATCCTCAATACACCTGAGGCCGTCAATCGAGCCTCCAACAAACTAACAACACTCCGCGTTCTTGACGAAGCTGGGATATCAACCCCAGAGTATACAACCGACCTGACCGAAGCTCACGCCTGGCTCCACGACGGGGAACGTGTGATTGAGCGTCATGAACTACGCGGGAGCAGCGGCGCCGGCATACGAGTCGTGAGCCTAGACGACGAAGATACCGAAGGGACGCTACAACGAGCGCCCTTGTATACAAAATACATTCCTAAAAGTGCCGAATATCGGATACACATCTTCAACGGGCGCATGCTTGACTATGTGCAAAAGAAGCGCGTGGCATCTGAACGTCGTGACGATACATATAGTCCATACATCGCGTCTATGGAACGCGGCTGGGTGTTTACGCGCACAGATGTGCCAGAATCTCCTGCCGCGATCAGCTTGGCACAAAGAGCCATCACTGCGCTCGGACTTGATTTTGGCGCGGTTGATATTATTTATAGTGAAGGTCGTTATTATGTTCTTGAAGTGAACACTGCCCCTGGTCTTGCCGGAAATACTTTGATAAAGTACGGAAATGCGCTGCGGCGTCTAATGGGGGTAGGTGATTTACCAGAGAATGTGACACGACGAATAATGGATCAAGTGGCCCCTCCTACACCGCCACCCATAGTTGCTCGCCCGATTGCAGCCAGACCCTCTACTCCGGTAGAGAGCGCGTCAGTCAATCTGCGACGACAACTTAGGTTGGCAATGAACGGCCAAAGTGATGAAGTTATTCTACGACTTAACAGAACTACAGCTCAGAAGCTACGGTCTCTCCTTCTGTCGCTCTGAGGGTTAGAGTAGCCCCGCTGTGTTGGGCGGCGGGGCTTTTTTGAGGTAAACATGATACTTTATGCTATTGCTACATTAATAGGTTTGGAAACGATATGAGCAAAGCAGAAGATGCCTTCTTTGAGGCCAAACATCAGATTAGAGACGCTCTTGCATATCGTGTAACTAAGCAAGAACAGCTGGTAGCTACGCTTGAAGCGGAATTTAAGGCAACCCACGGGTTCAACGCTGTAGGGGTAGCTGCCGCTAAAGCCAAGCTTGAGGCCTATAACGAAATCTACAGCTTTGTTCGCAACGCCGTTTTGTTCAATACGGAAAAATACAAATGAAATCGAAGATCGCTCTGTTCCTGGTTGGAATTGCTCTGGGATTGATTCTGTCGGAATACACAACGGTCTACCGCATGAGTTGCGACACCGCTCGTTTCGGCTGGATGTGGACCAATCAAAAGAAATTCAGCGAGAACGGCTTTACCTGCCTACACAATGAAGGTCAGCAGGTTGTACGCGAAACTAGCCCTTATATGATCTACCAAACAATTATCTTGGAACTCCAATGAGCGACAGTTATTTCTTCGCATTCGATTCAGAGACAGGCGGCCTCGATTCCACCGTCGAGGATATGCTCACCTTCTACGGCGGCATTCTCGATCAAGATCTAAAGGTCATTGACGAAGTCAACTTTAAGCTGAAGCCTGACGGAGGACGCTCGCCCATTGCCAATGCCGGAGCCCTTAAGGTCAACGGCATCGATCTACAAGCTCATATGGCTGATCCTGCCACGATCACGTATTCGGAAGCCAAAGTTCAGCTGGTAGCAATGCTTAAGAAGTACCATCGCAAAATCGGGCGCTTCAATAATATCAAGCCATTTGGCTACAACGTTCCCTTCGACGAAGGCTTCACCTGGCAGCATCTTATTTCTAAAACGGATTGGCTGCAATGGATGCATTATAAGCGCGTGGACGTAATGGAGCGCGTGGACTTTCTCAAGGAATGCGGCTGGTATTATCGTCGGTATGTTGATTGAGTACCGACCGAGTGTATTCGACTCCCAGATTAAACAACACTTAAGAGACGGCAAACAAGTCATGATCGTCATCGACGATGAGGCGACCATCATGAAAATGACTAAGCGCGATAAAATCCGTATCGTAAAAGCTATTGTAGATTTTTCTTTGGAGGACGGGCATGGAATGGAATTTGATAATCTGGCTGGGAGCGGGGCTACTGAACCTCCTACTAATGATGACGGTGATTCTGAACTACCGAAAGGCTAACGGAAGTATTCAGTGGGGCGGGGCCTTGACATTGCTTGCGTTTTCATTTATGCTTGGATATGTGTTTACTTTTATGTGTGGCTTTTATTATTACATTAATAACTACTGTGAGTAAGAAGGTTTTATGATTGTTCATGCATCCATTGCTAAACTTTACAAACACCTATGGGATACGGAATTCTCCCGCGTGATGCGACACATCGAAGGGGCACAAGAAGAAGGTCTAACTCATTTTGAACTAGAAGTTGACCGGCTCGATCACGACATGCGTCTCGATCTAATTGACGCACTGGAGATAGCAGGTTATCTAGTTACGTTTGATACCGATCGGGAGATGTTTGAAGTAGGCGTCGCGTGAAGTATATTGTAATGATGCTCGTAATTATAGACACGATTCTTCTGAGTTTGAACTATGGCTTCGACCTTGGGTATCGTACGGGAACGAATGATGCTGTGATCTCTGGAATTAGGATGCATAAGATGGAGTGCCACTACACAAAATGATTTTCTCAAAGAAAGATTCACTACACGCTCTATTATATTTCGTCGCCAATGCTCCTGGTAAGTCTAACCTATCCTCCGAAGTTCCGCTAGTCGGGACAGGGAGCTACAAGACGTTCCTATCTTGGCTTGCTGAAATGAATGTTGACATTACTCGTGTACGACTGTATAATCAAATCGATAACCCGTTTGAAGGCATTTCTGGAGCATCCTTAAACGCAGCCATACGGAACGGACACATTAAAGTCATTGCGTTGGGAGTAAACGCGCAGAAGTACTTATTGAAGACTGCCATCTATGAGTTTTACGTTCTCCCGCATCCCTCATCGCGTAACAGGAAGTTGAATGATAAAGAGTTTGTAAAGAAGATTTTAGGACAATGTGAAGCTTTTATTTACAGAGGATCAGCCTATGGCAAAAAAGAAAAAAGAATACTTAAGGCCGTCCGTTCGTGTGAAGCTCCCGCGCAACAAGGTTTCAAAGAACGAGAAGACAATATACAAGAGAGTTAAAACCGTTATAGAGCAATTCGGAAGGGATCAAGAAGAAAATGAATAATAACAAACATTGGAGCATACAAGACAGCGAGAGTTTGGCTTTTCGGCCCCAAGAGAAATATGTAAATGTCCAGCTCTGTCCAAACTTTTTATCTATGCACGCTACGTATGTTAACTCTGCGGATTTAGAGACCGTAATTAGAAATACAAAAAGAGCGTTGTTGTTACACCTTATGGGCGAATTAATGGAAACTGATGATTGGTTTGAAAATGAGTAGTTTAATTAATAAAATAATGAAAGGTAAACAGAATGGCTAAGTCAATGAAGCTCGGCGGGGGCGGACGGTTCGTGAAGTTGAAGAACAAGTTGGCCCACGAGAAGGGTGTAAAAGATCTGGGTGCAGTTGCAGCCGCAGCGGGCAGGGCAAAGTATGGCCAAACCAAGATGACAAAGATGGCGATCAAGGGTAAAAAGGGAAAATAATACATGATCTTTTGGTTTATTATTTGTATTATCTTAATCAGTTTTGGACTCATGGCGCTCCAAGAGTAAAAAAATGTCCCAAAATATCTACATTAGCTAACCCCTTGAAAATACACAAATGCAAAATTTAGGGCTTGACAAACGAAAAAAGGTGTGGTAAAGTACCAATTATGAAATACTATGCAATAAATTTTGAAAACTATACAACGGTCTTCGTCACAACTCGCGAAGATTGGGAGGCGGTAAACGTCGCCCGAATGCTAAATCACTCGTCCGCTGTCATCGGAATAGACGGCACCGCTTACAACAGTCGTCAATTTATCTCAGTAACTCCAATAACTTCTCCTGATGCCCGCCATACAGAGCGAGCACGCTTCATAACGGATGTGGTACTATGAATCCAAATTTCGACACTGCTCCACCAACACACCTAGCCGACAAATACAACGTCTATTTCCTCAGGTTTAACGGCGGGAGTACGATCTTTGTACATGTTAGTAGGCCTGTGAGCTTTAAAATGTTTATTGAACAATATCTTCTAAACAACATAGAGTTAACTATCGTAAAGACTGATGAAAAGATCAAAACGAATAACATAGTCGGAGTAGAGAAAGTGCTTAATACTAACATCCCGGAGTTCGAACTGACTATGGCGGGTAACCTCATAGGAATAAATGTATGAGAGTATTAGGGATTATTCTACTTTTACTCGTCGTTTCTGTTGTTACAATGGTCGCGGGAGTACTGATCGGGGCCACGAACACGCAAATCTTCTTGACAGAACTGATGCTCGGTGTTATATTAGGCTTGATAATTGAATAGGATATATGGAAAAGCTTAAAGAACTATACTTTGATCCAATTAGACTTACTACGTGGGACACAAAATATCGGTTGGTATGGCCGACGTATAGTCGTTGGTTCTTTTTTAACCTGTGTAAACGACCTAAGATGACAGAGTACATGTATGAGTCTTAAACTTATTATAGCAATCTGGCTAGGCCTTCCAGCCTTAATCTATCTAGGTATCTATCTCAAAAATGTTTATAGTTATAAACACTTATGGTTCGTGTATAGGTGGGACGAAGACGTCTTTGTATATATCTTTTCGGGCCTCTTCTGGCCCGTCTCGATCCTCCCCATATGTGCCGTTATGGGCTACGAAGCAAATGAGAAACGAATTAAATATAAGAAACAACTGAGAGAAACTGTAGAAAGTCACTACAACCAGAAGTTCCATGGGTGGTATGAATGAGTTTGATAGGATGGGCCGGGTCCCTAATCCTCGGCCTTAGTAGCCTACCCCAGATGTTTAAAGTAATCCGCGAAGGCCACGCCCGTGGTCTTTCTCCAATGTTTCTCTTGGCTTGGGGCATTGGTGAAGTCCTCTGCTTGCTTTACGTAATGCCCCAAGCTAATCTTCCTCTTATCGCCAACTACTCAGTCAACCTCGTGATATTACTAGTAATAGGATATTACAAGATATGGCGCTCAACTCCCGAAGTTAATACATCTGGGGCTGGCAACGAAGGGCGGGGCTTGACTCCAAAAGAACGGCGTAGTATAGTACGGCAGCTAACTAAGGAGATAGGTCAATGACGTGGGAAGACGTGAGGGTTGGGGAGGTATATGGGTGGGGAGATGACTACAAGACAATTCAGTTCTTTGTTACAGAATTATTTGACACCCTGATACCAGACGACAACGATCCCGATATTCTATGGTGCGGAAAAGTTAAACGTTATTACTCATTTATGCCCAATGCGGTATGGGACCTGCGGCTATCTGTTAGAGACTGTGCTTTCCTAAGATCGTTGGACCACATATTTTATGAGTAAAGTAAAAAAGAAACCCCGCAAGGCTCGGGGGACTAAAATAAAACCCCCGAAGGGGACAACAAGCTTCGGCGGCCCGGACTACTTCCTACCATGACAAAAACCTAATATGAGTAGAGTAGACGGCCAAATCAATGATTAAAATTAAACCAGGAGTTACTAAATGACGAGGTATATATTATGCGTAGTTTCCCTGATGTTGCTGTTGGGCTGTAATGACAATGACGGCGGTCTTATAAACACACCGGCAGACTCTGCTTTTTTAAAAGCAGCCCAACGCTTCTGTGCCCAATGTGGCGGAGTAGCTCGGGGCTTTATCGGGAAAGGAATTGGTTATCCCGGCGAGGTAGACTATAAGGTTGTATGTGTAGATGGTACGGAGGTAGGCGGGAATATGTCTATGGGCGGAGAACTTATGTTAGAGTCCTGTAAATGACGTATAATACGCCAGGAGGCTCAAGGTGCGACGTACACAAGCGGGGGATGGTAGGATGAAGGCGGCTTTACTGATCTTCATGGCGGGGCTGTACGTGGCTGACATACTAAGCCTCACAGGCTTCCTACTGGCCGCATTCTTTTTGTTTCTCCCAGATGTATTAAACTTAAGGAGGTGATTTTTATGCGCGACCCTCAGGTGGGGGATTTACTCGAATACGTCACTTACCATCCTAGACCTGGGAAACGCTACATCATTACAGAAGTATATAATAACCAGGCAGAGGTCACGCCAGTCTATCTATTGCTAGGTAAGATGTTAGGTAAAATGGTTAATGAGCGCGGGGAGATAACCGAATTTAGGGCCATTGACCTCATGTTTATGGATAGAGTAGATATGTGGGAAGAATAACCAACCTATTCGTAGAAGTCAACTTCGAATACAGTATCATATTTAAAGCTCGTTAGCTCGGTCAGTACATACTGTGGGTCCATGACGTGCAACGAATTACCGTAAGCATCCCTACAAACGCTTTTTATACATTCATTAGTTATTTCAAATAAATACTGAAAACCGAAATATCTGAAGTACCTATATTCTATCTTCTTCATATCCTAAATATAGCATAGATAGGATATAAAGTCTAGTAAAATCTAGCAGTCCCGAGTGTATTAAAGTATTTTCTTCTATACACAGTGTAGCCTACACGACTTCATATCGCGAGCTTTTACCCCCTACCCCCACCCTGCAATCTTCATGCCAGCGCTTTGGCACGACTTTTGCTTACATCTCAATTTGAGGCAGGCATGCTTCTTGCTTCCCCCTGCAAGATCCAGGCCGTTAGTCTAGCATGACGTTTGCTATATATGCAAGTGCGGGGCCATGAAATGCGAAGTGTTTGTTACAAAGAGATATAGTTAGTTGGCACGGAAATTGAATGCAATCACCTACTATCTATTAACTACAAATATATGCGTATATTGCATTTGACAGCGGCAAACCTTATGCCATCTCTCAACAATCCTATTATTCTCAATACTTAGCTAGTGACCGCTCAGGGCGTAGGTCGATTCTATCTGTATATAGCCAGTCCCGCCGACTTAATACATGATTAGTTTTGACCTCTCCGTTACTACTTTCACTTTCACGGGCGGTTATGTCTTTAATAGGTTTAGCGTTCCGCTTGGCTCTTAATCCGTCGATGCCAAGTCATGTGCCACTTTAGTATAAGTAGCCGGGCCACGTCTGTCGGTCTGTCTCCATTATTTCACGGTCTAGACCTATCTCATCTATTTGTTAACATTTCTTCAATTACTTCTTGAGTTTTGTAGTAAACAGCCCGATGTTAGTATTGAGCATTAATACTAACCAAGGGGGATAAGATGGCACATGAAGTCGAAAACATGTTTAGCGTTAAAGAAACACCATGGCACGGATTAGGCGCGGTTATCGCTAACGCGCCGAGCATTGAAGAAGTACTTAAGCTTGCAGGCCTGAACTGGACTGTTAGTCTCCAGCCGTTACACCTGCAGATGCCCGATGGTTCACTCAAAACCGTCAACGAGAAGGCAATTGTGCGTGACAGTGATCATTCGGTGTTAGGGTACACGGGTAAGCGCTATCGCCCACTGCAGAACCATGAAGCGCTGTCGTTTTTCAAGCCTTTCACTGAAACAGGCCTGTGTCAGTTTGAGACGGCTGGTTCCCTCAGGCATGGCCAACGGATTTGGATCATGGCTCACCTTAATACGTCCGAAATGGAGATTGTTAAGGGAGATACCGTGCGCAAATATTTACTGTTAAGCGCGGGCCATGACGGCAAAATGGGCATTCGGGTTGGATTCACGCCAATGCGGGTCGTGTGTGCTAACACGCTAAGCATGGCTCACGCCAGTGCGGAGTCAAAACTTATCCGCGTGTTTCACTCCAGCCGAACGTTGGCCAATCTTGAAGCCTTGCGCGACACAATTAATGCCGCCGATGCTGCTTTTGAGGCGACAGCTAACCAATACAGACGTTTGGCTCAACGCGGCGTCAATAAAACAGACATTGCCAAATATGTCGACTTAGTGTTTTACAATGGTAAACAAGCCGAGTCCGATCGTGAAAAGCTTGCGCGCCAGACCTTGAACGACAATATTACCCGTCTTTTTGAAACGGGCCATGGTAACGCGCAAGACGGCGTGTCGGGCACATACTGGGCGTTGTACAACGGCGTTACTCAATACTTATCGTATGAGCAAGGACGTACCGCCGACAGTCGCATAGACAGTCTGTGGTATGGAGCAAATAAAGACTTAAATCGAGACGCTTTAAATGTTGCCTTGACAATGGCTGGTTAAGCACTTTATCGTGAATCGTATGGTCCCGCCGACTTAATACACCGACGGGACTGCTAGTATTCATGACGAATACTTATGATACAGGGGGAGACAATGAAAATCGTACTAAACACCGAACTAGTGCGCGCCACTGAACAAAACGGCGAGTTAACCGTCTTTATCCGCATGGGTAATGGTCAATGGGCCAGACAGCGTCCGTACGCCGCCGACTTGCGTGGCCAGATAGGCGCGCTAACGTTGGCAATTGACGCACTGGCGGGCAAGATCATACTGCAAGACGCGGTCGTACTCGATGAGCGGGACTTTCAGCCACGCAAGACCGACGGGCCAACGGTGGACGTACCGCAAGGTCCGCGCATGATCAACGCGCCGAAGGCTGGCATTATTTAGTCGTGTGGCTTAGTAATAGCCCCGCCACGCGGCGCGGGGCTATCTAGTGAGCCAGAACAAAGGGGGAGTCGTGACATTGCGGGATTGGGCGCTTATTGCGCTTATATTATCGGTGTTAGTTGCAATTGCGACTGGCATTGACTGGGACGTAACAAATCAACCGGCGTTACTTGGTGGCGCCAGTTTTACAGGTTAGGGGGATTTTGTGGCTGTCGATGAAATTGCTATTTGTATTCAAGTTGTGTTTCTTGGTTGGGCTTTATCCTTAGCATGGAGGGGTTAAAATGTTTACAATTAAAGTAACTCCAGAGTATGGACGCGGGTTGTATGCCACGCGAGACCTTGAACCTGGCGAGACCATTGCGGTGTGTGAGCTACTAGTGTTATCGCCAGAACATACCCTTAAGGTCAATGAGACAGACCTGCAGTATTATACGTTTGTTTACAATGAAAAGCAAGACTGTTTGGTCTTGGGAGACGGGGAGATTTTCAATCACTCCGACACGGCAAATGTTAGTTACAAACTGCAAGATTTGGGAGATGGCCGACAGGGTATGATATTTGTTACAAATAATTATGTTAAGTCCGGGGAGCAATTGTTCATCGACTACAGCGCCGATATTCGAGTAGATACGTCGGCCTATATTGGTAAAAATTTAATTTAAACAAAAGGGGTATGGTATGAGCCAAGACAATTTATTTACTATAAATCTAGAAAACGAAATAGTGCGAAAAGCAAACAATTTGCGTGTTCATTCAAAGTTTGCTGAAAAGTTGATAGCGGACCTTGAGGCACAATTTAATGTTTATGTTGATAGTAAACGTCGAACGCAAGACGAAATAAAATATTGCGTGTATTCACTCAACCAGAAGGGACGCTATGGATGGTCTAGTGACTTCACCGTGACGTCGGATGGTATTGAGTTTAGGGACACGCGAGGGACCGACACGGGCGCCGTATTTGAAAAATTTGGCATGACACTTGAGCAAGCAATAAAATTATGCGAAGGGGACACGCATACCGTTGGCTCAATGCATTTTTACAATGCAGATGTTAATCATAAAAAATTATGGGAGCGCGGGCGCGACTTGGCGGAGAGCCACGGGTTCACAATTAAGGCTGGCGATTGTTACAGTTCTAGTTCGTGTAGCGGATTGAGATTGTCAACTCTTATTCGAGAAAACGACGCACGACTTAACAACAAAATCCAAATCATAATTTGGTGTTTGTTGAGACACGGCATTACTACACAAATTTGAAGGGGGATAGCATGAAAACGCAAGTTAAATGGTCGCACGGGCCAGTGGTAACGCGCATAGACCGATGCATCGACGGACAATGGCAATTGTACGTTGAATGTCTGGCTAGTAAACAAGTGACCATGCTTAAGACGTTTTCGAAGTTTATATTTGCAGTGGAGACGGCACGCGCGTTGCAATTGAATGTTAGTAACTTAAACGAATATGGTCTCCCGATGGAGACCGATAACGAAGGGGGATAGTCGGTGTACTTCGCGCATAACGTGCGAGACGGCTACCCGAAGGGGAGATGTAAAATGAGACAAGTAATCGATGGCATACTGACAATGTTCTACATGTTCATCCTATTATGTGTAATAGGACTGGCGTGTACCTATGTAGCAGAGAAGTTGGCCACATTCAACAAAAGTATATCACAAACTTTTGTTATCGCGGGGAGGAACTAATCATGATCAAATTTTATTGCACCGACTGGGCGCCTAACGGCACAAGCGACTTGCTTATCTTCGATGGTGAGACGCAGGTTGACCAAATCGATGAAGCTCTTTTCGAGCCAGACCTAGAGGATGGGCGCCTAGTAGAGGATGGCGGAATGCTGTACCCGCTAAATAAGGGCCAGATCTTGAGATTTGTGGCCACATCGCCCTTCGATCCGAAGGGCCAAGAGATTTATAACAAACTTGAACCTTATTTTGTAATTGGGAGTAAAGTCAAATGAAATACTTAGAGGTAATGCTTGCCGATGCAGTAAAGCGGGGAGACCTAAAGGCCGCGAAAGAAATTCGGCTCTTGATGTTAAAAAAATTAGTAATAAGGCGCGCGGGGTAAGGCAGTCCCGCGATTTAATATAGGCAGTCCCCCTAGACGCGTGGTCTGGGAATTTTTATGGGAGATTTGTAAAAATGAAAACCTTAAAACTTAGTTACGAAAAGATTTATTCATTTAAACCCTATTACGACCCGATAAGACACATCTCCAAAAATTGGACAGGCAGCGCTATTTCCTTACTTAAAATGAAACATATTCCAGCTAAAGACCGATTATGGGTTATAGTGAGACAACAATTAATGACAATCACACAGTTAAAAACATATGGGTTAGCCTGTGCAAAGTTAGTTGAAAAATTTAGTGCAGATACTAGAGTAAAAGAATGCAACAAAACAACCGCCCGATTTTTGCTCGGCAAGGCTACAGTTAAAGAACTATCCATAGCGCGGAACGCCGCCCGCGCCGCTCGCGCCGCCGCCTACGCCGCCTACGCCGCCAACGCGCAAGAAAAACAAGTAAAACTTTTAATTAAAATTTTATCTAAAGGAGATAAGTCGTGAGCTATTTTGTACAAATACCATCTAAGTACCGAAATCGTCCGACGCGCAAGGCTCAACACAAACGCGACGCTGATAAGCCTAAACTCCCGTCCGTGTGGACGTTCGGCACCGAGAGTGAAGCTATTGAATTTGCGAAGTCGTTCAAGTCCTGTTGGGTCGAAGTTCGGCATGAAGGACGTATTATTTACAAAAACTATCCCGATAAGGTGACGTGGATGAGTGAGGCCGAAGCTACGGTCGTTCGGGAGCAAAACAAACAATCTGTTATTGACAACCAAAAGCAAGAAAAGGCTGGATAAACTTATGATAACAAACACATATATATCTTATCCTGGCCACGGGCTGGGCCGTATTGAAAAGATTGAAACAAAATTTGGGCAAGAATTTATGTCAATCCACATCTTAGACAGCGGGCTTAAAATATTTCTCCCTAAATCATCGGCGCACCTAGTGCGTCCGCTTATGTCGCCAGAGACGGCGGCTCAAGTCCGCAACCTAATGGCCTTCCCAAATGGTTTCCAGACCAAGCATACACCTCGCAACGGCAAGCGTCGCTTAGATCTTTACATAACAAAGATCAAATCCAATGATGCAATTAAAATTGCAGAAGTAGTTGCAGAGTTAAATAACCGCAAGCACGACGGTGAGCAACTATCGTTTGGTGAGCGCAAGTGCATAGAGGCAGCGAAGAGTTTGTTGTTAACAGAATTAAAGTTGGTGGGAAAATGAAAAAGTTTGTATGGAAATCTTTTTTTGTACCACGAAACGGACGTTATCACAATACCGCCAGACTAAGAATCGGACAACATATCCAATTATTCGATAACGTGTATTTAACGATGCAAGGTATCCCGTGGGCGACCGGCGTGGTAACTCAACTTCGCGGTAAAACAGACGGGTTTGTATTTAAGTGTGATCAAACCGGGCACGATGAAGTAGTGCAAGATGGAGACGGCGTAATAAAGATACTTGACAATGTTAAAATAGCACAGTAAGGTGTTTACATAGCGTTGGACCTAACTAGTCCTGAAAACTAGATACCAAATACGCGGTTTAGTACCCGCTGACGTTCTATCTTGTTAGCTTAAAATTAGGGAATTTGGCATGTCTGCAGGCATGGAACATTCCCATTATTCAATACTAAGGGGAGTATCATGAAAGTAATTACAAAAGAAAAGATCATTAAAGTCGATCAAAAAATCGAAGAAGTAGAAAACGAAGGTCTTATTGCCTTGCTCGGCAAGACTGTGACTTTATTTTGTGTTAATTATATTTACGCAGGAAAACTTATTGGTGTTAATAAAAGTTGTATAAAACTACAAAATGCACATATCGTTTACGAAACGGGAGATTTTAGTGCGTATTCATTTAAAGATGCGCAAAGACTTGGTAAAGAATTTTACGTGAACACGCAGGCAATTGAATCATTTGGCTTGCTTAAAGAATTGAAATAAGTATGATGAAACCATCTATATATCGCCGCTGGTCGTTGTCGTGGTCGGGGTCAGGGTCGCGGTCGCGGTCAGGGTCGTTGTCGTGGTCGGGGTCGTGGTCGTGGTCGGGGTCAGGGTCGCGGTCGTTGTCGCGGTCGGGGTCGGGGTCGGGGTCGTGGTCAGGGTCGCGGTCGGGGTCGGGAAAATAAAATGGGAGGAAACATGACGGGACTAAATTTTGTTTCGATCGTGGGTTTTTTCGCGGTCGGGGGATTTTGGATACTGCCCATTTTCGGGGCGCGTCGTTCGCCTCTAGCACAAAATTCAGCGAAGGTGGGATGACGTGAAACCTGGACAATTTGTTACATACAAATCGGGAAAGATAGAGGCCTTATTCATTGTAAATAGTAACAATTCGTTATGCAGGGTTGTAGACGGCGTCGGACGCCTCTGCAAGTCCGAAGTAGAAGTCCACCTAGTCGTTACAGCAATTAGAGATAGCCGTTTCAATGATACGCCCACAATTACCGAAATTAGTAGTTTAATGCAAATGCGCACATTCCCACACTGGGTACATTTAATTGTAGCCGCAACCTCTGGTCAAGCAGTCGCTCCGCCGCCTAATAGCCCTAAGGCCGCATCCGGTAGCGCGGGGAGTACTGGCAGTGGGTACCCCATCGGCTCACTCATCCTAGGCACTGGCAAGGTCGGTAACGTGTGGATTGTGAATAAAGATAACAACAAAGACATATCACTTCTGTGGGATGGAAAATCTAACCATTTTTGTCCATCGGAGTTAACAGTCACCGACAGAATAGCACATAACCCACCAGTTGTAAGTATAAACAAAGCGCTAGATGCTATTAACGACAAACTCCCGCCGACAAGACAGGTTCATTTTCATGACATACCTCAGTGGGCTAAGAATCTCATGATAGCGCCACATAAGACTCCTACACCGCCGTCCAATAAACCCGTACCACATCTCCCCAACGTAGTAGCATCCTACACTGGCATGGTCCCGAAAGTTAATACATCAAGCGAAAATAAGATTGCATCTATCCAAGATACGTGCGATCATGTATTCAAGACATATGTAGGAATGAGAGAGTCATTCGAATACTGTACGCACTGTGATTTAAAAAGGGGAATACAACAATGACGCCGACGGCGTATATGCCTGCGCGTCTCTTGGGTCCGGCGATGACGACCTCCCCCCGCGTTATCGTCGGGCCTTTCTTTTAATGAGGATAGGATGAAAAGGTTGATCTTAAGGATATGGGCACATGGTGTTAGGACGACAAGCTGGGATCAACAAATTTCGTATCCCGCATTTTCATTTAATGATAAGGCGTGGTTTAGAATACAATTAGCCGAAGAACTTAATATTTCAAATATTAAGTTAAACACCCTTAACCAAGAAAACACAACAAAATTAGCCAGATTCGTGCAAAAAACTATCAATAGATACATTAAATGTGGTGTAAAATTAGACAATGAAAAGCAAGAAGAAATTATCGCTATGGTGGAAAAATGCGCTAAATTGCTTGACTTCGATGACTCCTGGGAGTAGTGTCGTGTTATGTGGTCCCGAATAAAATACGTCCTATTCTCAGCATTCCTAACCTTCTGGTTAGCATTCTTTGTAGTAGGATTTGCAGTGCTGCTTAATTTAGTTGTACGTTATCTCTAGCTTGCAAGAACTGTGCCAAGTGCTAAACGATACACTCTTGGCCTTTTGGTAGCGACGCGTGCTACCCGCTACGCCTTTCGGGCTTCGCTTGCATGGGAACGTAGTGAGCTTATCATACTTTTGATGATTTGTCAAGGAGTACTTTGTGTGGGTTGAAACAATTTCTAGACATGGAGATAAATATTTATTTAATCTTGTGTGTTGTACCTTTATCGGTACCACTGACTACAATAGGATTGATTTTTATCGGGACCCCCACGACTCTCGCTTAAGCACCACGGTTGAATACCCAGACGGACCTACACGCGATGCTGAGTACAAACGTATTTCTAGATTGATTCTACGTATAAATTGTAGTAATGTTAGTGAGGAAGGGACTTTACCAAAAT
>Ga0265338_10000546_pt1 | contig 65848 bp, 55 predicted proteins | sample 42126metaG_FD_193579 | JGI IMG/M metagenome (GOLD analysis project Ga0265338, IMG submission 193579) | Rhizosphere microbial communities from Carex aquatilis grown in University of Washington, Seatle, WA, United States - 4-21-26 metaG | ecosystem: Host-associated > Plants > Roots > Rhizosphere...
CAACATGAGCGCCGACCAGGCCAAGCTCATCCGCGACGGGCGCGGCATGCCGGAGTTCGTGTTCAACCCGCGCAACGGCGAGACGGCGCAGGAAGCATTCGATCTCAAGGGCAATCCCACGCCGACGCGCGACTGGTGGCGGACGAAATACGCCAGCACCGGCGAGGAATACAATTACACCGTGGCGCACTGGGCGCTCACCGAGGCCCGGTTCCGCAAGCACATCAAGGCCATCAAGGAAGAGGAAGCGCGCGAACTGATCCTGCTCGACGACATGCTCGTGCTCATCACGCAGGACGACGTGATTTACCGGCGGGTATTCGACAAGAACCACCGTTCCTGCGTCCCGAACTTCGGCTGCTACATCAAGGCCGAGATCGGCGGCAAGATGAAGTATTTCGCCGTGAGCCGTCAGATGGTGCTATTCGCCGTGGAACGCCGCAAAGCCTGGCGCATGCTGCAGAGCAAAGCCGGCGTGGTGAATAAAGATTACCAGGCACAAAGGGCGTTGCTCGCGAAACTCGATAAGGGTGAACTCCAATTGGCCGATGTGCAGGCCAAGACCCGAGAATTATTCGACGCCGAGCTGGCAAAGTTGAACTGACACTCAACTCTCAACTTTCAACAACCTCGCAGCGGCCGCGCGGCATTTTTCCGGCTGATCTTCATTTGATGCCGCGTGGCACAGCTTTACGCGGATTTCAGCCTTGAGTTTTCAACCTTTGGACTTTCAAAAAGTTGACGCTGCCGATTTTCCCGCGCAAGCTATGCAATCAATTGGCAATGGGCGACGAGGGAAAATATGATTACGTCTGCTAAAACTTCGGTTGTAAATTGGGTAACGCAATCGCTTTTTTCCTCAATATGATTGAATGAATCTGATTGAAACAGAGATTCAATTGAAGCTGCTGCACCAGCAGATTGATGCTTGCCGCGTATGCGCTCAGATGGTTCCTGATTTCACAAAACCGCTCAAAATGGAGCGCGGTGAGGCTGGGCCGATTATGGTGGTCGGCCAGGGACCTGGAAATACAGAGATTGCAAAAGGTCGGGCGTTCTCCGGTTACTCCGGCAAAAGGCTAGACGAATGGCTGGTGCAGTGCGGGGCGAATGAGCAAAATCCACGTATCGGAATATATCTGACGTCCGTAATTAAATGTGCGGGAGCAAAGAAATATTTTTCGACAATGGCTCACAACTGCCGTTCATTTCTGAACAAACAACTGTCCATAATTCGTCCAGCTCTTGTCATTACTTTGGGGCAAGAAGCCTATGAGGAACTCAGCTTCAATGAAATGCGATATGATTTGGCTTTGTGTCGGGAACAACGAAGTTCCGAAATTGTTTTCATGACACCAGTTGGTTTCCATTATAACCTTTTGCCGTGGCCGCATCCGAGCGGCTTGAATCGCTGGCACAACGATGAAGAAAACAACGAAATGCTTAAGGCGTCGTTTCAGATCGTGATAGCTTACCTGGTCAGAATATGAAAATGCGTTACAGAATTCTCGGGATAGCATTAATTGGACAGCTCTTGCTTGTGTTTTGGCCTCTCATCCCTGGTCTGAAGTTGCTTTTGCCGGGACAACCAACGCCACGTGAGCAATTGGAATGGCAAATTCAGATAATAGGGGCTGGATTTGTTCTGCTTACGCTTTGTGTCAGTGCCATTTTTCTTTCGCAAGAAAAGGAGAATGGAGAATTCCGTGATTCCGTCAGGAAATCTTTGCCTGTAACCAAAGTCGTTCAAATACGCGATGACGAATTTTATGCTGACTTTCTCTGTGAAGCAAAAAAAGCGAGGCACAGTGTCAACATAATGTATCTTGCAGCACAGCCTCCAGATAATACAAGAGACGAAGCGCGGTTGGAATATTATCGCGACTTGGTGACTTTGATCAGGAGAAAACGAGACGTCCGATTTAATCGGATAATGCGTCATACGCCTGACAACAAACCATGGATTGAAAACCTAATCCGGGATTTGGAAAATTGCCCCAACGCTTCTGTTGCGGTTATTAGAGAAAGCGACACAGAAGAAATGCCATTAAGTCTTAGCACCCAAATTATTGACAATAACAAAGTTTGGTTCGTTGCCGTTGCCGCTCACGAACGCCAAGGCCCTTATCGAGATTTATTCGTCGAGAATGACAAAATAGCAGAGGCTATGCAATTTTACCATGACCGTCTCTGGAGGCGTGGGAAAGTTCTACTGAATGTCGGACAAATTACACCCGACGGGCAACGATTTTTAACTCCACGAGAAATCTCTGGATCCTGACAATGACTATGGCGAATCCAAAGCGCGAAGCAGTTATTGTCCTGTCGATTCAACCAATTCACGCAGAGCGAATATTCAGCGGCGTAAAGTTATTCGAAATTCGAAAGGCCTTACCCAAACAGCCATTTTCCAGAGTTTTTTTGTATGCAACAGGCGGAGGCGGAATTGTAGGGTGTTTTGATGCTGGTGATCCAATCAGAGCTCCTATTAAAGAGCTTTGGAAAATCGTGGGCGAAAAGGGAACAACGCACACTCGTTTCTTTCGCTACTTTTCGAAATCCAAATTTGGATTTGGCGTCCCGATCCGTAACCCAGTTAAATTCAAAAACGCGATTTGCCCACCTTCTCTTAAACGCCTGGTACCCCAATTTACTGCTCCTATGAGTTATCTGCTGGTTCGTCCGGGACGACCACTGTATCGGACTCTGGAACAAAAACGGCGGAAGGAATCACAACCGGTCGGAGTTAAACTAAGAGAACTTCGGGCATGTGACCGCAAGCTATTTGTTGAACTTGTTACAGCCGAAATTGCGCCGAAATATGATGACATCACAGAGGATTTCGCTCGATCTATTCTCAAATGCCACCAAATTGGCTCCGACCCGAATGGTATTTTTACGACCAAGAAGCGGGCCTTTTCTGTTATTAATAATAAAGGACGGTTGGTGGGCTTCACGACGCTCACATATAAAATAGGTGGATGCGCAAAAACTGGACCCACTGTGATTCTGCCGCGCTTTCGAGGTAAAGGATTAGGTTTCGCGATTCGCCAGGAATTATTGAAACTTGCTTCAAGCGAAAATATCCGGAAGTTGTATTGCACGTGTCCAGATAATGACCCATCGGTGATTGCCTACTTGCTTCGTTCTGGACTTCGCATTGAAGCTCACCTGCAAGAACAATATAGCCCGTCGCACGGCGAATTGGTTCTTGGCCGTTTCGTGCATGGCAGGTCGAAACCTCAACGAACGCAAATACATCGCACGCGAATATGTGGGAAAGTGGTGAAACGCCTATCCCCAGCGCAGTTGGCCGCTTTTTTTCGCAGGGTATTCGGTAAGACATGGATTCCCGTTACGAATTCGTTCGCGAAGTCCATTGTTAGCGCAGGTGGACGCCTTATGGCCCCTTATGAAAAAAAGCCGGTTAGAATATTTTGTTCCGCCGAGAATGGAAAATGCGTTGCTTTGGTATTGGTTGTGCCGAAACGTGGCGGCGCTGTAAAGGCGCTGTTGCTATCCGCTACAAATCACAACGCAAGCTTGAGGTCGCTGGTAAATCAGGTGGAGACGGAATTGCGCGCACTCGGAAAGAGGAAATTGTATTTTGTCCATCCTTCTGACGATGATGAGATTGTTAATATCTTGAAATCATACTGTTATGCCACTGAAGGGCTTTTGCAGGAACCATATCGCAAAGGCCAAGATGCTGTCGTTTTGGCAAAAATGCTATCTTAGGACCGGCGTCAGACGTTCATCACGTGTTTGGAGGTCTCACGGGCCACGGCCCAACAATTGCGTTTTTCCCGTGATAGAGCGGACTCGCACCATGATTCTGATCTAACCATTCCAAATAGCCGTCAATAGATGGCCCAGCGACATTGATAGTCATTTCCACACCGAAAATAGCAGCCATAAAAAACATCTCTCGCTTTTCTGTCATCAAAAAATCCGATTCATGGACTGTTTGAAGCGCCGGCAAAACACCGTCAGTAACGCACCTGTTTGCATCATAGATTCGGCGAACGTGAATGGGCCAATTCTCGATTTGTCCTCTTCGAGCATGTTTGCGCAAATCATCCATTTGCGGGTCATCAATCCACAAATTAAGCATTTTCGAATGGTCTAGGAGACGTTGAGCCATCGATTCAAATGCGGCTTTTGCTATGAATCTCGAAAGGACTTTTCCCTCTGGCGGCTCTCCACCGAGGGGGATTACAAGTTTTGTGGTTTTGCCACTTGCAATCGATTCAAACGCTTTGGGGTGGACTGTAATAATTGTATCCACACCTTGTTTTTTAAGTTTGCGTTGGATAACTGCTGGAAAGTCCGGAAGCACCAAGCCTGATATTTCGGGAATATTACCTCGTTTACTCGGAATTCCTTGGTTACACCTTAGCGCGCGAATGGACGGGCTTTCCAAAAATGGCTTTTCTACCTTGCGTGAAAAATAATTGTTACACTTGTCACATACGACGCCGGCGGGAAGCACCTGTGTTGTATTACCAAGCGACTCAGGAAGGATGTGCTCGCAACCGATCGACGTACTTGATTCTATTTTGCAGAAAATGCAACGCATTGCAGATTGGGTTATACTTCAATTCGTCGAATTAGCCAGCTTTGTACCCTTTGTGTCCATTGTCGTTTGATCCACTTCAAATCACTCCTGAAAGGCCTTTTTACAACGCTGATTTGCCTCGGATCAAGACGATTTGAAACGGGTCGGTTCCTAGTATTGTAGTATTCAGCTCAAGTGTCTGACCTCGATTCCGCCCCATTTGGCGTTGAGGTACTCAGCCACTAGCCGGCGATGGCAATGATGCGGCAGGTGTTCACTGCAAAGCAGGCAGCCACCTTGAAGCAGTTTCGGGTCAATTGCCTTTTCGATCTCGCGGCGGACCATCAGGTCCAGAAATTTTTCCTCGTAAACTTTCCAGTCGCCTTTGCGTTTCTTGTAGGCGTCCAGAATGTCCTGGGTCGGCGCCAGTTCCGGCAGATGCACATACTCGATTCCACTAATCTCCTTCAGAAAATACGGGAGGTCATCCTTCTTGGAAAATCCGGCCAGTTGCGAATTATTGTTCAGCCGGACATCCACCACCCGCTTCACGCCGGCACCCTTCAGCGCCGTGAAGAATTCCCGGGCAGACTTCTGCGTAAAACCGATGGTGAAGAGTTTAATTTCCATACTTCGGCGGCTCTTCCCGCAAAGCCAAGGCATCCTCTTCATACGCGATTTTCTCGCCTTGAAGGCGATAGGCTTCGGCAACAAGTTCGCTAGGCGCCCTGAATAACTCAAGTTCCGCACGATTGAACATTTGCGCCAGCCGCTGTTCCGCCTGTTCCTGGCTTTCCAAAGTACCGTCATCATGAATGTGCTGAACGTTGATGCCTCGTTCTTTCAGCCGCGGTGACACCAAAATGCAACGGTGGCAATCCAGCGGATCCTTTTCCGCGCACATGATGGCGATGCGCATCTTCGCCGTGCCCTGAACCAGCCGATCCACGCCACGTTTAAAAGATGGCGTTTGCGCGATGAGCGAATAATCCACCCGACCGTTGACATAACATTCCGGCTCTGACCGTCGCGCCCCCAACTCCTCCCCCATAAACACATAGGAGATGCCCTGTTGCCGCAACGCAAGCTGGAGCGATTCCCGGTTGAAGTGCGGATTGAACTGGCTATAAGGCGAGGATCGCACGTCCGCCACCGCCTCGATACGATGCCGCCGCAGCAACTCAAGAAATTTTTCCCATGAATGCGTCGAGTGGCCGATGGTAAAAAGTTCAGGCATCACGGCTCAAAGATTGTCGCACAGATTTTATAATGGTAGCGATTGAAATCCGGTGGCGTCAATTTTGTAAGGCTTAGGCAGAAAAACGCATCGGGCGAATCTTTCGCCGTGATCGTTTGCGCCAGGCTGGTCGCTTTATCAAAAATTTTATGACGCGCGGTGAAAGCGGTGTCCGTCACAGAAAATTCATGCGTCCTGTTGGCGTATGGAAAGGTCAATTTCCTTTGGGTTGTTTCTTTTCCTTTAAATTTGTTCCACTCGTTCCAAAAGGTGAAAACCCAATTGTTAGGCGCTTTAATCAGATAAAGCGTGGCAGGCAAGCCTTGCATGTGGCGCACATAGCCTGCCGCAACAGCATTAATTTGTGTCCCATCATACCAAATGGAATCAGGCTTATCGGCAATGCTGGAAAGATTCTTTGGGTCAAATCGATCTGCAAATTCCCAGCGTTGACTCGGATCATAATTCCAATCTTCAGGATGATCTCCATCGTTACATTTTGAACCAAGAACAACTTTAACAATATCAAGAGAGCGGACTGAGCCGTGGTTTGGACAAATAGTGTCGGCGTAGGGCACAGCTCCTTCTGAGTCATTTGGACAATTCAAGCGTATCCATTGTTGGCTCACGTCAAATTTGCCGTCCCCGCGCGGAATTACAAATTTACCTGCTACGCAGTGCTTTCCCGCACGGGCCGAATTCGCCAATACTAATATGTATTTCGTTTCAGCCATATATCCCTCTGGTTTGCCCAAACCAGCTATTTTCAACTTGTCGCACTGAAAACGGACGAAGTCGGAACCCAACTGGCATGGGCGCGATACTGCGCTTGGGAAACAGCGGGTGCAATAAATTTTTAACGCACGGCTTGGACCGCTTTTGTCCTACCCTTCGTGTGAAGCTTGCCTATATTCAAATAGTGAGCGCGAATTCCAAAATTGAGTGGACGGATTCAACGTGGAACCCGGTTCGCGGCTGCTCCAAGGTCAGCCCCGGCTGTCTGCATTGCTACGCCGAAACCTTTGCCGAACGGTTTCGCGGCGTGCCCGGCCATCCCTTTGAGCAGGGATTTGATTTGCGTATTGTACCGGAAAAACTGGGCGACCCCCTGCGCTGGTCAACATCTCAAAGGATTTTCGTGAATTCCATGAGCGATCTCTTCCACGAAAAGGTGCCGGACGAATACATTGTCAAGGTGGCGCGGGTGATGAAAGCCGCCAACTGGCACACCTACCAAATTTTGACGAAGCGCGCCGAGCGGATGCAAAAGTTATTGAAAGGCAAACTCCGTTTCGCGACGGAACAGGCTCATATCTGGTGGGGCGTCAGCGTGGAAAATCGCCAGCACGGTTTGCCGCGTATTGACCTGCTTCGCAACGCGCCTGCCCAGGTCCGGTTTCTATCCATCGAACCGCTGCTGGAGGAGCTTGGCCCAATCAATTTGAAAGGCATCAACTGGGTCATTGTCGGCGGCGAAAGCGGCCCACGTGCGCGGCCAATGGACGTCCGTTGGGTGCGAAGCATACGCGCGCAATGCCGCAGTGCAAAGGTTGCCTTCTTTTTCAAACAATGGGGCGGCGTGCGTAAATCCGAGACGGGACGGAAACTGGATGGCCAGACATATGATGCATTGCCCGAACGGCGGCAAGTTCCCGTTCCGAATTTGGAATTTCGCCGGAATGCTTGGGAACAATTAGAAACCGCGTGACGCTGAGGAAAGTTCTTGAAAAGCAAAAGCTGCCGGCAAAAACTCCAAACATGCGTTTCCTTATTCTAATCGGGTTATTGTTTCTAATCATTTTTTCGGGCTGCGGCCAAAATAATGAGAAACTGGTCAGAAGGTTCACACCCCCGGAAGACGAAGCCAAGGCAACCAATTACATTTCCCTGCTCCGGCAGGGCAGATTGGATCAGATTCAAAATGACATGGATGCAAGCATCAAGTCCGCCGATACTCACAACATCCTGGTCAAAATGGCTGCATTAATTCCCGATCAAGAACCCATTTCAGTCAAAGTTATCGGCGCGCAGCAATTTCGCGATCAGGACACCTACAAAATTAATCTTTCGTTTGAATACCAATTCCCGACCAACTGGCTGATCATAAACGTAGCGTTGCAGCGGAAGGATGGAGCTTCAACAATTTATGGCTTTCACGTTCAGCCAATGTCGGACTCATTGGAAAACAGTAACAAATTCACCATGGCGGGGAAAAATTTCTTTCAATATGCGATATTTGCCCTGGCAATCCTGATTCCACTTTTCACCTTTTTTGCCTTGGTGGTTTGTATCCGGACCAAAATGAAAAAGAGAAAGTGGCTTTGGATAATATTTATTCTGATTGGAGTTTGCAGAATTACAGTCAATTGGACAACGGGCCAGTGGCAATTTGGTCTTTTCCAATTTCAACTTTTTGGTGCTGGCGCATTTGCTCCTCCTTTTGGCGCATGGCTCATTGCCGTATCTGTTCCTTTGGGAGCAATTATTTTTCTGCTTCGGAAAAGGAAATTAGCTACATTAGTTGAATCATGATCTGGGATAATTCCGGAATATATGTCTCTTTGAAATCTCGCTTGGCATCACAGCCCATCGCCGAAATCACCTTTATGGAGCAGCTTGGCGAGATTGGCCAGCGTGTGCAGATGCTTTTGGAACTGGCCCTGCGGCACGAGGAATAGCAGCACCAATTTGACCGGTTTCCCGTCCAGCGCGTCGAATTGAACTCCTTTGCGCGAACGTCCAATCGCCCCGACCAGTTCATCAACCAAATCGGTGGCAGCGTGCGGTATTCCGATACCCATCCCGATACCAGTGCTCATTGAGGTTTCGCGCTTCCTCACACTCTCCGCGATTGCATCCCGGTGCTCGGCCTTGATCTTGTGATGAACCACGAGCTGGTCAATCAACTCGTCAATGGCCTGCCAACGGTTTTCTGCCTGCAGGTCAATGACGATTGGTTTCGGCCCCAAAAAGTCGTTCAAATCCATGATCTTGTCTGTTCGCGAATCCTCAGATTCTTCCGCGTACGGCCAGCATAGTCAATTCGCACCGAAAATCGAGCGCCATACCCAATAAAGTCCGTTAAAATCCAGGTTTTGGCGCTTTTTCCCCGGCAAAATGGCTTTGATCGGGGAAATTCCGTCTCTGATCGGGGAAATTTGGTCGCTGAGTTAGTTAATTTAGCCTCCGATTTTGCAAAGTCAGGCGTTGAGTTAGTTAAGTCAGTCATCGACTTTGCAATTTGGCCGGCAAAATTGCCGTCTCGGCCTTTGATTTAGGTAATTCAGTCTCTGACTTTCCCAAGTCAGGCTTCGACTTTCGCCTCTCAGAGGCGACTTCCCCAAGTCAGAGACCGATTTTCGAATATCAGGCTCTGAATTTCCCGTCTCGTTCAATGATATTCCCGTGTCAACCTTGAAAATTCGCGTCTCAGAGGTCTATTCGGCATTGATCTTGGACGTTTCCTGCCTCAAATCCAGGCAGCAAGGAAGGAGTCCCGCATTTTGAACCATCTTCACTCTTGCCATACAGTAGTCTCAAAAGGCTGAATTCTAACAGCTCTCGCCTTCTCCCTCGCTGCGGGATACGGCGCGGCAAGGAAAGGCTAAAATCCACGTTGCCAGGCCTTTTCTCTTTCTGTCTCAGCGACTTATCTTAATTTGTCAGGTGTTCTGCCTTGCGGGTGCGTGACTTATCTTCGTGTATCAGCAGCTCATCTTGCAGTGTAAGCAGCTAATCTTTGAATCCGAGCGGCTCGTCAGGAGCCTCGCCCCACCTTTGCGTTCTTTGTGCCTTTTTGCGGTTAAAATCGGGTCTTTCACTTCATCTATCCAGCGTCGGAAATGGTTCGGAATATGCTGCTTACACGGCTGCAAAACTGACAAATCCAAGAAACTGGAATCTTATGACATTTCGCACGCAAATCGCCACCGGACTGTTGTGTTTATCACTGGCTTCATTGGCGCACGGAGCGGATGTCGTTTCCATCTGGGGCGGCGCGCGCGGAGTCGTCATCCTCAAATCCGATGGCACGGTCTGGACGTGGGGGGACAATCATTACGGCAAGCTCGGTATTGGCCAGACGAACGACGTTTTTATAACAACTCCGGTCGAGGTACACGACGCGGCGAACGTCAGTTTTCTTAATTCGGTCAAGCTCGTCATGGGCGGCGAGGAACACAACGTCGCCGTGAAATCCGACGGCACGGTCTGGTGCTGGGGCTGGAATGACTATGCGCAGTTGGGCAACGGAACCACCAACGACTCCTGGACCCCCACCCAAACCGGATTGACCGCAAACCCGCCGTTGACGAATGTCATCAAGCTCGGCGGCCGCCCCTATTTGACGCTCGCGGTCAAGTCTGACGGAACGATCTGGGCGTGGGGTATGAATCAGTTCGGGCAGATGGGCAACGGCACGGTCAATAGTCCGGTCAGCACCCCCCAGGTCAGCGTGCCGGTGATGGTCAGCAACTCCGGCCCCGGCGGCGCCCTGAACAATCCCCTGCAAGTGACCTGCGGCTATGCCTTCGGCGCGGCGCTGGCCACGAACGGAACGGTTTGGACGTGGGGCACCAGCCGGGCCGGCGAGTTGGGCACCGGCGCAATCACGCCCAGCTATATTCCCATTCAGGTCCCCGGGCTGACGAATATCACGTTCATTTCCGCCGGCTGGGGGCACATGCTGGCGCGGAGGTCCGATGGAACGGTTTGGGCCTGGGGCGGCAATGCCAACGGTGAGGTCGGCGACGGCACCGCCATCAACCGGTCCAACGCGGTCCAGGTTTTGAATGTCAGCAACATCGTCACGGTTTCCGGCGGCGACGGCCATTCCACGGCCCTGGCGGCTGACGGCACCGTCTGGAAATGGGGGTTGAACAATTTGGGCGAGCTGGGAAACGGCGCCACCAACGCCGTGCCCAATCCTTTCCCGGCGAAAATCCTGACGGATAAATTCGGAAATGGTTTCAGCAATGTGGTGATCGCTTCCGCGCGCGACTACCACAATATCGCCGTCAAGGCGGACGGCTCGGTTTGGACGTGGGGTTGGAACGTTGAAGGCCAATGCGGCGATGGCACCACCAACGATGCCTGGCGGCCCGTGCCGGTCGTCGGGCTCGGCGCGCGGGTCGGGTTGCCGTTGAAGGTGGCCGCGGGCGCCCAGCCGGGATATGCGAATCTGACCTGGTCCAGTGCCACCGGCGAATATTTCTCCATTGAATGCTCGACGAACCTGGCGCAAGGTTTTACGAGCACACTCCTGAGCAACATCCTGGCAACTCCTCCGCTGAACACCGTTCCCGTCCCCATGACCAATGGGACCTCCTTCTACCGGCTGAGGTTTTGACGCGGCTGGCAAGGCGGCAATGCCGCGCCGAAAAGGGGTCAGTTCCTACTATTGATACAATCGCTGATTAGGAAACGGCAGATGGAAGTTGGGGAGGCGGTGCGGCAGCACCGCCCTAATAGCTAAAAAAGAGACCTTACTTATCCGGCTTAAGCCATGCTGCCTGGCTATTGTGTCGCATAACGTTGGTTGCCCTTTTCTCGCAGGCGGCGTGCCCGTCCCGTAATCAGCGACTGCACAGCCAGTGGCAGCACCCAGCCCAGCATCAACCACATTCCATGCTTGGAAAGAATTTGGGCATATCGAAAAAACAAAAACGGTTCAACGTTCCGTTGCGTGGGTTGAATGTATTCCCGCGCAATTTCATTGTTGGCTTGTGCGGCGTGCGCGATCCCTCCCAACGCGAAATCATGCGCGACCACCACCCCACCCATCGCCGCGTTCCACGCGATCGCACAGCCGCCAAACGCCTGCCAGCCAATGGCCAGTCCGCCATAAGCCCAAATACCGAGACTGAACGCCCCAAGTGAACACATTCCCAATCCGAGCGCGCCAAATGACAGGAAACCAATCGCGACTCCCCCGAAACTCACGGGCGCAATCGCAATTCCGGCGGCGGCGAACAACACACCGATCGCGTGGCTGCTGCCAATGGCAATCCACGCTTTCACCGGCCCGCGCAGCACATCAAACCGATCTCCAATGCGGACGTGGATGAGCGGCAACCCGAACAAACTCAACCGGCTGCGATATTCATACGCGGACGGAGGAAACTTGCCCGCATATTGACTCGTCAAAATTCCGGCCAGATGCCTGCGCCGCGCCCGAAGCGTTCCAATGACAAAGGCCAAAATCGTCAGAAAATAAACGACGATGCTTTGGTTGACCAACAGGCTCCAAAACAACGACGAATCGTGGGAATTTCGGCACATCCAAAACAATGGTGCGGCCAGCATGGCGGAAAGTATCAAGGTGATACCGAGAGACTTTCCGAAAACGGATTTGATGAGTCGACGTTCTTCATCCGAATCAACCTCATCAAGGCTCATGCGATAATTGGCGTATAAACCGGAGAAGGCGATCGCCGGGTTCAAAAGGGCGCCGAACAATCCCAAGGCACCCGCAGTTTTTGCCGCCGCACTGCCTTTGGCGGCGACTGCGCCGAGCGTCGCGGCCTTGGCGGAAATCGTGAGCGCGGGCAGCGCGGCCAGAACGCTCAAGGTGAATACCCGGCCCGGATTTGTCTGCTCCAGCGCACCTTCGACAAAGGCGAGGACTTGTTCGTGCAACAGTCTTCGTCCGCGTGAGAGTCGTTGTTTCACGGCGTCTTCGCTTAACTCCAAACTTTCCGCCACAGCTTCAATGGATTGATGCTCGCGGTAGAATAAAATAAGCGGCTCGCGATAAATTACGGGAATCCGTTCGAGCGACCGCCACAGAATGGCCAGTTCTTCATTGCTGATCGCCTGTTCGGTTGGCAACGGTTCGGGTGAATGTGATTCAGAAATCCCTTCGAGGGTTTCGGCTTGGTGGCTTGGCTCGCGTCCCTGTTTGCTGAGCGCATCGCAGGCGAGATTGCGCGCAATCCGGCACAACCATGAACGCAACTTGTGCGGCTCCCGAAGGTTGCCGAGCTGCTTCCAGGCCGCCACGAACGTTTCCTGCGCGAGGTCTTCGCTCTGGCTCATGTCACCCGTGCCGCTGTAGGCCAGCGAACACACGAGGGTTTGATATCGTGCCACAATCTGCGCGAAAGCCTCGCGATTGCCCGTCAGGCTCTCGGCCACCAGATTGGCATCACTCAGTTCCATTGTCTTTATTGTATTCATATTCAATCTGTCGCCAAGTAAGTCCGGAAGCGGGGCAGTCGGGTGACAAAGAATGTGTGAATTCGGATACTCCGCGCGGCCTGACCGGCCCGTGGACGCTGCCGCTGTCAGTGACGGTGCTGTGAAATGGTTGAGAGTTGAGGGTTGATGGTTGAGTGTTGAGGAGGCGGCGCGGCAGCACCGCCCTACCACCAGCCAAAATCGGTAGGGCTGACCTGCCGGTCAGCCTTGGAACTGAACATTCAACACCCAACATCGAAGTTCAGAAAGGAAAACCGATTGATCTTTGAACAGGAGCAAACGGAGTCAACGGAAAGAAGAAATAACCCGGAAAAGCTTTGAAAAGAATCGTCCTCCGTTTTCTCCGTTACCTTCTGCTAGATGCCTTCGGAATTGGCTGGAAGCATTCGCGTGTTCGGCGGCCTGGGTTCTCCCAGCTTTATCAACGTCATCTTTTCCAAAACTTTTTGTTCGGTTTTGGTCTTCGGCGGGTTTTTAATGCTGAATTGAAGATGACGGACAGCCAGCAATTGCTTGCGGAATACGCCAGAAATGGCTCGGAGGAAGCCTTTCGTGAACTGGTTACGCGGTATCTGGCGCTGGTCTATTCCACCGCGATCCGGCTGGTTGTCGGCGACGCCCACCTGGCGGAAGACGTCGCCCAAACCGTATTTGTGGATCTGACCCGCAAGGCTCGCACGCTGCCCGGCGACGTGATGTTGGGCGGATGGCTGCACCGCGACACCTGCTTTGTGGCCGCCAAAACCATGCGGGGCCAGCGTCGTCGTCAATTCCGTGAACGCGAGGCGATGGAAATGAATATCCTGCAGGACGATTCCGGGGCCAGCCTGCGACAGGTTGCGCCGATCCTTGATGAAGCCATTGATCAGCTCGGCAGCGAGGATCGCACCGCGATTCTGCTCCGTTTTTTCGAGCAGCGCGATTTCCGTTCCGTGGGCGAAGCGCTCGGGAGCAATGAAGACGCCGCCCGGATGCGGGTGAACCGGGCGTTGGAGAAATTACATTCGCTGCTCACGCACCGCGGTGTCGCTTTGTCGGCGGTGACGTTGGGAACCGTGTTGACCGCTGGTGCCGTCCATGCAGCGCCTGCCGGATTGGCGGTCACCATCTCCAGTGTCGCCCTGGCGGGCGCGGCGGCGGGCACGGGAACCGCTTTCACCCTCTTGAACCTTATGGCAAAAACCAAACTCCTGCTCGGCGTCGCCGCCCTGGTCGTGGCCGGCGCAACGAGCGCCCTGATCGTTCAACATCAATCGCAAGCCAGGCTGCAGGCAGAGAATGATTCATTCCGCCAGGAAGTCGCCCGATTGAAGGCGGACAGCGAAAGCAGCCTTGCCGGCCAGTCGAACCAGCCGGCAACGCTGCCAGGCAATCCGTCCGACGAATTGCTGCGGCTGCGCGGTGAAGTGGCAGCGTATCGGCGACAGACCGATGATCTGGGCAAACTCCGCCAGGAGAACTGGAAACTACGGGCACAGGTTGCGGCCCAATCCGAATCCTCCGGGTCCACCAACCAGGTGCCACTGGAAGATCAATACATCCTGCAACAGACGCATGCCGTTGAAGCCATAAGCACCCTGCTGGCGGCCGTGAAAAGTTATGTGACCAACCATGCGGGGCAATATCCCGACAACTTTGACCAGCTTATCGCCTCCGGCGATCTGGCAACCACAAACTTTGCAGGTCATCTCGGACTGGATGATTTTGAACTTATGAAAGACGGCTGGGTTGATCCGAGTGGCGGCAAGACCATTCTCAACCTCCGGGTTCCCATGCCGAGAGCCGGCAGACAATCGGTGATGGTTTTGGGCGGAATCAGCGATGACGGGGTCGTCCATACCAGCACATTGAATGTGGCGGAGTGAACAGATGAAATAATTCGCCGTGAAACGCCGCAAAGTTCAACACGTGGCGCCGCTTTACGTGGGCCGGCCGCGTGACGTAGTTTTACGCGTGTGGCCAAACTCGACAAAGGCGAAATCCAGTTGGCGGAGGTCAAGTCGAAGACCCGAGAACTGTTCGCCGCTGAATTGGCGAAGCTTAATCAGACGTTAGGCGTCAGGGCGTGACGGTTGGTTGCCACTTTGGTCAAACAAATATATGAACACTCAAGTTACAGTTACGGCATTGTTGGTAGCAGCCGCCCTTCTTGCTGGCGTTTGCTCAAAACAGGCAGCACAAGTTTCCTGGTCATCAAGCGAATCTATTGTCGTTGAACCGGGAGTTGCCATCGGTTCCGTGCATTCAGGCATGACGATTCAGCAGGTTACAGCCGAGCTTGGTCAGCCGAATCAGACATTGGTTTCAGCTTCTCCAGAAATAAATGGAGCTTTGGATTATACAAACATTGGGCTTTCCGTCATCCCCGGCAGTGGTGGGGTCGTGCGCAGTGTTGGTGTCAGGCCACCATTTGCCGGACGCACCAAAGAAGGCATTGGCATGGGAGCCAGTCGCGCTGATATCATCAAAGCGTATGGCGAGCCGACGGCTGCAATACAGATACAGCCAGATTCCGAGGTTTTGAGATATGATCCGCTCGGTGTTAGATTTCAGTTGCAAGATGGCAAGATAGATTTGATGGTTGTGACCTTTAAGAATACCAAATGACGCCTGTTCGCCGTGGAACGCCGCAAAGCGTGGCGCATGCTGCAAAGCAAAGCCGGCGTTGCTGAACGGGTGAAGAGGTCAGTCCCGCATTTTGAACAACCTCCGCTCTTGCCGGGCGGCAGCCGCGTAAAGCCAAGCCACGCGGTGGGGAAACAAACGCTGAATTCTGAAGGCTCCCACATGGCCGACCTGGTCAAAGAAACCCCCGGCTTGATTTGATTTGCGATTTCGCCAATAAAACCGGGAGTCCGGATATTGCAACCGGGAACCGAATCGCCTATAATAATGGACAAAAGGTATGTCGGCAAAACCACGTTCTCCTGACTGGATTAAATTATGGAATTTCTGCGGCGGACCTTCCCGTCGCGGATCAGCGGCGGAAATCGCCCAGTCGCTCGACATTATCCGCCCGATGAGTCCGGATAACCTGCGTTACGGACAAGATGTGCTGCGCACCAGAGGCATTACTTTTTTCATTCATGAACTGGGCGGTCCGCCCACTGATCCCTGGAAAGTTGACCGCAATACGGAACGGTTGCCTACCATCCTCTATCTTTACGCCCAGGCTGGGCGCGTAGGGGCGCTCTGGAACCTGTACGCCCACCGGGTGTTTCCAGAAAAGGTTATTTCCGGCCGCTGCCTGGGATACGGATTTGTCATCTGGGCCTATTTCATCTACTCGGCTTTGGGCGCCGAGGCCGAGGCGCAGGAATGCGCCGGCCTCCTACAGTTGGACATCGTTCGCGACCAGGAACGCGGAAACCTGTTTCGCGGACAGGCAGCACTTTACGACCTAGCCATGTTTCTCCACACAGGAACACAAGGCGATGAACTGAACTTATTGGAACCGATGCTGCCCTTGATCCACCATGAAAGTTGGGAGGACCCGGCAAAGGTAACCGCCGCGGTCAAAGCGCATGCCTACACCCGCGGGGAACAATTTGTGCACGACGGGATCCGCTGGACCTGGCCGGCCACACTCTATGCTCTTGCCCGGAGAGCCAACGCGGTGGAATTACTTCCACGGGATAATCCGTTCCTCTGCGCCTCGCTTGATGTCACCCAGGTGGACATGGCCGAACCGATGTCGGAGACCTTCCGGACGCTGGAAGACCGGTACCGAACGGCGGTAAGCTGAAAGGTTTGCCGAGCCGGCAGATGGTGCTATTACCCGGATTCTTCCGTTTACCGCCAGCATGGCCAATCGACAGTGCAAATCGAGACGGTAAACTTGGGACCGTGTCTCATTTTTATCCTGTTGTCTGTCCAAAACCAGAGAAAATCACCACACGAAAAGATAATGTCGAACGCTCTTAAGGTCTTTTCGTTCGACGACTTTATCTTGTCGTTGAGGGAAAAGGTCTTTTCGCGGTCGAAAAGATAATGTCAGTGACCGACTTTACCTTGTCGGTGACCCAAAAGATAAAGTCGATTGACGAAAAGGTCTTTTCGTTGAACGAAAAGATAATGTCGCCGCCGGTAAAGATAATGTCAGTGAACGAAAAGGTCTTTTCAGTGACCGACTTTATCTTGTCGTCGAGGGAAAAGGTCTTTTCGTCCGGCGACTTTATCTTTTGAGACAACGATATTATCTTCTCGAGGCAAGTTTGGGAGGCAAAAAGGCCTTCGAATACCGGGTCCAAAAGCCCTGGTCAAACACAACTCCCTGTCCTGAACCCGGTTGCATTGCAAACGCCATCAACCTTGCCTGTAGCTGCTGCAATGGCAGTTACACCTTTTGTTAATCTCCAAGTCCGGCACACCGGCTGCGGTAGCCGTCGGCGTGGTTAAACGGGGTCCAGCGCGTGCGGGGCCAGTCCCACGTTTTGAACCCTCTCCGCTCCCGCAACGCCGCGCCGGGGCGGGCATTGGACACAAATGCTGAATTCCGAAGCAAAGGAATGGCGAATCGTTCGCGGTTGACATCGGACGGGCGGAGGACAAATCTGAAGCATTCAGAAGACAAAACCGTAATATGACGACCTATCATATCATTGTTTACGTTGTCTTGCCGGTGGTTTTCATTGTCGCAATAACGGTGACCGGGCGGCTGGAAAAGCGATTGGTCTGGCAGTACGGCGACCTTGGAACCGTACCGCCCTACCCAGACGTCGCGGGTTATGCAGAGCGGTGGACGAATCAAGCGCTCCAATGCGGATTCATTTTGCTGGGCTGGGCGCCCGATCCCCGGTTGCCAGGTTACCGCCAAAATTACGCTTTGCTGGTTTCACCGGAGAGGGACTGCCTGGTCGTGGTTTGCTCCGGCAACATTTTTAAACTGAAATCGCAAAGCGTGACGATTCATACACCCACCCAAAACAGCAAGGTGTATTACACCACGGCCAGCCAGAATGGCGTGCACATTGATTTATTGGGACATTGGATGGGCCAGTTGACGGCGGTGAACACATTTCAGGCGCTGCTACGGAATCATAGGGATTTGCTCCGGGACAAGGGCGCGATGGTGCAACTCTTTAACGAAGGTCGCGAGGTGGAAGGGTTTAAAAAGTTGCGGGTGGAGCGGTATGAAACCATGGCGCGTCGCGGACTGATTACGTTTATGGACGGCATGGAGACATGCTGGCATTTTACCCTCTGGGGCGCATTAAGGCATGCCATTTTGAACTATACCATCGGCATTGCCAGAGGCATCAGTCACGGGCGGCTATTCCGATGCGTGTGAAATGCGGGGTTTGACCCGGCTGGAAGGCGTTATCATTCCGGTCCCGGTCAATCATCCCGCGTCCGTGGACAAGCAGTTTTTATTCAATGACAAATGTTCGCATAAACCCGGCTCGTGTTTGGACAGGATTAACGGGATTGGCAGGATAAAAACCAAACAACTGCTGCATACCATTCTCCCATCCTGTTCATTCTGTAAATCCGATCTTCAGGTCAGCAGCCTCAGTTTTGCAGTGTAGGCGGCTAATCTTTGAATGCGGGGAAACATGCAACATTCAACTTCCAACGCCGAACATCGAATCTCGTTCCGTCACAGTGACGGGACGTTTGGCCCGGCTGGTTACGGATCAGCCGAAGGAGTTAAAAATAATGGTTGACAAATCCGTCTCAATGCTTCAAAGTTTTAAGTAATAAAAAAACAAGAGCATTAAACGACAACCAACCAACATCCAACTGACCAAATTATGAAACCGGAAATTGATCGGGTTAAAAACGACCTGGACACGATGCAAAAGGCCCTCGGGCTGGTGCCCAGCATGGGGCGCGAGTGGATCCACTGGATGAAACGCGACAAGTGGTTCAACCTTTGGTGGTGCCTTCCCGGCTTCATCTGCATCGTCGCCGCTCTGCTGCCGTTCGACCACGCCAACCGGTACGCGGGGCTTGTGCCCGATCAATGGGCCGGGCTGCTGGTGGCGGCGGTCATGCTGGTCATGACCACGGTCCAGACCCGCAAAGTGACAGCCAACGACGGGCGGCCCGAGGGGCTGATCCGGGAATCGAAGCGGATCAACGGCTTGACCGCCCAAGGCATGTGGTTTGGTGCGGCGCTGGCCACACAGGCGATCCTGTATTTTGTCTGGTGCCGGCACTACCAGATCGGCTTCGAACCTTTCTGGGCGGGATTTTTCCTGCTTATGGGTTCCTCGTGTTTGCTGGCCGCCGTGGCTTCGAAAGTGTGGACATTGTTGGGCTGGGCCATTCCCTTTCTGGGCTACGGCCTGTGCCTGCCGCTGGTGCAGAGTCATGGCAAGGTGAACGGTGTCCTGCTCGGCCTGATGTTCATCGCGGTGGCGTTGTCGTTCTCCTTTATCTCGGTGCTGCAAATCCGATTGCTGGAACGCCAAAATGACGCCCATTGATTTCAACGGCCTGGACACCCATGTCCACGGGCCGATCCGCTTGGGCATCCTGACGGCGCTACAGATGGACGGCGCGCTGGATTTCACATCGCTGAAGAAACGATTGGAGACAGCGGACGGGAGCCTAAACCTGCATTTGAAGCGCCTGGAGGAAAACGGTTATATCACCAGCAAAAAGGCGTTTGTGGGGCTTCGTCCCAAGACCACCTACCGCATGGCCCCGGCGGGACGCAAGGCGCTCACGGAATATCTTAAGTCCATGCGCCAACTGCTGGATGCCCTGGCAGCCGATGACCGGAGCAAGGAGAATTAAGCGCCTGATTCCCGCCATCATGGCGCCGGGGCCGGCCCCGGTGAAATTCAGGTTTGTGATCCTTGCGCCCATTGCGGTTTGAGCCCGGAAAATGGGTGAGCGTTGAAAGTTGATGGAAGGCATGTTTGGCCCGGCTGGGAAGGCGTTATCGTTCCGGTCCCGGTCGATCATCCCGCGTCCGTGGACAAGCCGTTTCCATTCAGGGATAAATGGTTTTTGTACTGATTCCATCTGCCCCGGTCAGGGTTTAAGTGTTGCGAATGGGGACGGCATTCCGGCATTACCAGCCAATATGCTTAAGGCCCAGGAGAATGAACAAAATTACGATGACGACGGATAATATTTTTACCAATAACCAAGCAATCACCGGGTCTTCCTCCGGCGCACAACGCTCTTCGTCAAATTTTTCGGTGACGGACAGTTGCGGACGAAATGTCCGGACCGTCTTGATTTCGACATCCGCCGTTTTTTCGTCCGCTGATGGCTCCGGCATTTGCGCCAGTAATGCACGCACTGCTGGCGGCAATTCGTCGCGGCTTTTGTATTCGTGCCCGTTGTAAGTGATGGATTCACTTACGATCGTGCCGGTCGAGGCATTCGACATCTTTCCCTCCCCCAGCGCCTCCATTGCCTGCAAATATTCCCGAAGAACGTCCGGCGGCATCTGCTCGATGCTGTCGTATTCGCGGCCATTAACGATGATTTTCGTCACTTCGCTCATGGACATTAAAACTTCCGGTGGACGCCCAATTATGCGCCGCTACCAACTTTTTTGCCAACTCATTTTAACCGCCATGAAAGGGTCAGCGCCGGCCCTGAAAAGCACTTTGGCATTCAGCGTTTATCCTTTAGCCTCGTCGGCCATGAACGCAGCCCCACGCCGGCGCCAGATTGCGATCCTCCTGATTGTCGCCTTGAACTCAATGGCCTCCGGGGTTGCGACCGAAGGTGCGGAAGCTCCCAAGTTGACCGTAGTGGGCCGCCAGTTGCAGGACCCGAATGGCAATGCCATCCAGTTGCACGGCTGGCATCAACCGGCGGAGCCCTGGCACTGCGGCCGGGGCAAATTCTGGAGATATGGGGATTACCCGGGCGAATTGCGATATCTCGAAGCCATCGTCGATACTTTCACGACGCACACGCCGCTGTATGGATACCCTCACGGCTGGTATTTCAATCAGGTCCGGCTCGGCACGGGGACCGACCTCGAGCCGTCCACCGCCACCAATGTCAATATGGCCGGATTGCAAAAGTGGACTGATGAGGTTCTGGTCCCGTTCACCGACTATTGCGGGCAGCACGGTGTCTATGTGATCCTGCTTCCCGTCGGCTGTCCCGTGAAATCCACCACGCCGGAACTGCAACAAAAAATGATCCAGATCTGGAGTTACTTTTCGTCCCATCCCCGTTTGAAGAGCAAGGCCAATCTCCAGTTTGAATTGTGCAATGAACCTGTCGAGGCGCAGGCGGCGAATGGTTCCTGGGGCATGGACGGACAGAAATACAGCGATGCGCTGGTCAATTGGCTGCAACCCGTGGTGGATGTCATCCGAACCAACGGGGCGGACAACATCATCTGGATTCCGGGCCTGGCCTGGCAGAGCAATTACAAGGGTTTTGCCAAAAAGACGGTCAGCGACACGAATATCGGGTATGCGGTCCATATTTACCCGGCCTATGGCGGCGTCGGGGATAACCCGAAGGCGATCGGAAAATTCTGGAACTCGCAGGTTAAGCCCATCGCCGACAAAGCGCCGGTGAACATCACCGAGGTCTGGTGGCGGCGTTGGTTTGACGAGGACGTCAAGTTCGACCCGAACCGGTACGGCAAACTCTTCGATGGAGTTACCGGTGATAACAAACGTGGATTCGGCACCGCGCTGAAAACCATCACCGAGAAGCAAGGCAATGTCAGTTGGTGCTTCCACATGACCTCCAACCTGCTGGGCAAAGGTCCTCGCGCCGACTCAGCCGATCCCCAGGGCGTTTTGAACAATGCGGACCCCAAGCGCGACAGCGCTGCCGTGGCGGCATTCCAGTGGTCCTACGAATGGCGGGACACGGGCCCTCGCGGCAGCATAACCAACAGCCCGTAAATTGCGCAGTCCGCACGGCATTACGACGAACCGCCATCATTGGTCACCGAAACCAGCTTCTCGACGACGACCTGATGATGATAGTCGGTGGCGGGTTGAATCCCCGGTTTGGCGGAGGGAACTGGCATGGCGACTTTGTTCGACGTCACCTTGAAGTCGCGATTTGTGTTAACCTCAATCCCCCGGCCTGATTCCGGGTCGAACCACACCACACCGGCAAAAGTGCCCTCCGTGACCGGGTGGATGGTCCTGGCCGTTTCAGCTCCTGCTGGCGGACCGGATTCCTCAGTCCCGCGAAAATCCAGGCGGGCACACAGTCGGTCCCCGCGCATTTCCCAGGACTGGAACGTGACCGTGCCTTCCCGCAGGATGCCGGCGTTCAGAAAGTTCCGCTTGTGCTTTCGCGATTCACGGGAAAAGGTCCAGGTATCACCCGGCTGAACTGCCTTGCCCGGAAAAAAAGCGCGATCCAACCTGTCCTTGAAATAGTCCTCGTTGAACATGCGTCTCAGCCCCCAGACGGCACTCCCGAACGGCTGTCGCGTCTGGATGCGACTCAGCACCTTGTCCAGCGCCTGTTTGTCCCAGGTCATCCCCGGCTTGAGCTTCGCGCCCTCGTACATATTCAAACGGTTTACGAGTTCATCAACGCCCTCCATCCGGTTGACCTGGTTGTCGGCATCCAGAAAATATCGAACCTTCGCGCGTAAAATTATTTTGAACACTTTGGCAATTTCAGACTGATCCGCCACGGAACTCTGGGCCGAATCATACCGAAAGACGTACCCTCCCGAACCGCTCTCCATCCGGAAACGGAGGTGCTGCAATTCCACTTCGCGCCCCCCATCGGGAAGTTCCGTGACCACGGTATAAGCGTATTGAGATGTCAGGGAGAATTCCGCTTTGATGGGCTCCTTTTTTCCTGGAGTATGGATGTCCATGTTTTGCTTCAGGTCGGTCTCGCGGACAATGCGAGCACCCAAAGGCCATTTCCACTTCAGCTCAACCAGCCCGGTGGGAGGTTTAAAACCGGACGGCGAGCCGGCGATCAAGGCCGCGGCTCGTGCGGAGACCTCAACGTGGTGTTTGAGCTTCGGCCAACTGGGAAACCCGTATTCGCGCGCGATGACCAATTGGGCATCGGCGAGCGACAGTTTCAAGACGCGGATCTCGGCGTTGCTCAGGCGGGCAAATTTGGGATGAAATTCCCGCGCGCGCGCGATCGCTTCGGCATTTCCCTGTTTCAGGGCATCAAGCAAATCCCCGGCCTGATGCTTGAGATGGTCGAGGCTGGGGCTCGACGGCAATAATTTGGCTGGCATACGAACTTCTTTCTTCGTTACGCCTGTTGTCCGCATGCTCAGGCAGAAAGTAAGTTCGTGAACTTACGGTTTAATCAGAGGTGGACTTCTGTCCTTTCCGCGGACCGGATGCGCCCTGTGCGCACAATGAGAACACCTCAGATGCAGACAAAATCAACCGCGGAAACCCGGATCGTGTTTGGACAGGATTAACCTGATTGGCAGGATAAAAACCAACCAATTGCTGTCTTCAGGTCAGCAGCCTCAGTTTTGCAACCTTTGCGTTCCTGGTTTTAATTTTGTGGAAATGAACTGGTACAACGACGGATAAAATTCATCTGGCCCCAGAGCTTCAGCCGTGCGCATCCAGACATAGATGCTTTTTCCCGGCGACAGCGCTGGAGTGCGATGTTCAACATAAGCGGCGGCATCTCCTTCAAAATGTTTTTGTCCATCCCACAATCCCACCAGCGGCTGGTAAAAGTCATAAGGCGAAACCCTGGAATGGTTGATTGGCCTAAAACGGAGATCGCCATTTGTTGGAAACGGCACAGGGGATGATAATCCCAATAGCGCCTTTTTGTTGACGTAAAATTTCAAATCAGCTCCGGCTGGTGGTTCTTCAAAACCATTGTCTATACCCAAATCCAAAGTGTCGGTAATGCAAAGTGGAGGCGTGCTTTTGCGACTTGCATCATAATGAAATGGCCATGGACCATCATGGGGAAGAACGACCAAAAATCCTCCTTCATGCAAATAGCTGATGAGTGATCGCGTTACGTCATCGGTCACCTTCACGCTGCTGACGTAGATCTCGCCGGCACCGATATAAACAAATAAAGGCAAATCATGGGCGTTGAAAATTTTCGGATCACTCAAGTCCTTCCAATCCAGTGATTGAACAGTCGCGCCACAGCAAGCCAGCCAGAATTTCGTGTCTATTTGCCCCTGGACCAGGACCCCCACTTTTCTGTTTAAAAGAATTGTTGCGAGATCATTGGTCGTGCCGGGGACAAAACCGGGTAACGGAGCCGGCTCAGGTGCGCTCACTACCGGACTTTCCAGAAATTGTTTGGCGAACTCAGCGGTGATTTGCAGGTAGTGATCTCCCAACTCCAAGCTCGGTTCGATTTCCGTCCCTTCCGCCCATTCATTCCACGAGGTGATGATGATCCAGTCCGGCTTGGCTTTGATTGCTTCATCCCAATAGGTTCGGTAAGTCCGTCCGTCCAAGCGATCGGTTTGGGCATCACATTTATAGGCGTTTCGCGCATCAAAACCGGGCGAAACCATCAGGCAAGAGATTCGATCATGCCGTCGGGCTACGCGCACGGACCGGGTATCAAGGTTTGCGAGGAACGCTTGAAGCTTGCTGAGCTTATCCACCGTCAGATGCTTGCCCAGGTCGTCCGGCAGGTTGACCCCGTAGGAATGAATGCCGTCAAAAAGATATGCGCCCGGACTTTGCTGGTCGTCGCCACTGTCGCCCAAAAAAACAAAATCACCGGCACGCTTGCGGATTCCTTGAATGATGGCTGGCCAGAAGGAAACCGGCATTGCAAAGAGAGTCACCCGGTTGTAGGCGAAAATGACCGGCTTGCCGTCCACTTTCAGGAACGCCTTGCTCTTCCCATATTTATTTAAAACGTAGGATATGTCATCTATCGCCTCATTAATTTGGCCCTGCCCGTCGCCCGGTGTCCTTTCCCAATAGATGGAAACCTTAAAATTTTTCCGCTCGGCACACTCGATGAGCATGGCCAGTGATTCGTCATGCCATTTGTCCCAATTATCCCGGCCCCACCAACTTACGACGAAACACGTGATGCCAGCGGTCTTGGCCTGGTCAATCTGCCATTCAATCACCGCGGAATCGTGCGAACTGTAGTCGCCTTTGACCGGAAAACGCGCGGTGTTGGCAATCTCATGCTTGGCCGCATCCACTTTGCCCCATGCCGGATTCTTTGGATTTCCAAACCAACCGTAATAAAATGCCAGGACTTCATGCGGAACTTGCGTGTAATGCCGTTGACTCTGGTCATTGATGAATTGAAAAAAAGAGTTTGTCGTTTGGGAAAGTCCATTCAGACAGAACATAGTTGCCAATGCCACCAGAAGCAGCCGGGCAGTCTTGGTTATTTTCATGCGAAGAGCAGTGGCAGTCTATGAGCCTATGGTTTGCGCAAATGGAAAAACATTTGTGCGCCAGGATTCGTAATGGTCACAGAAATTACGCCTGAATCCGTATTGGTCGTCTCAGAGTAACCGAACATGGCAAATGGCTCCGTGAGGTTTGTCGTCGCCTCCAGCATATAGCCGGCGGCGGAAACCGGCCACTGCAATTTGATGCTGCCGCTGTCATTGGTGATGATAAGCGTGGGATTAATGGTTTCCGTGACGGCAGCGACGGCTTTGGCTTCGCCGGCCGGAATGATTTCGACAACGCCGTTCATCGGCAAACCAATGGGGTCTGCGGTGCGGTCATTCCAGTCATTCCATTGGTTTCTTTGATCATGGTTGGGATAATAAATGGCCACAAAATCCTCGCCGTGGCCGGCGTTGTTGGGTTCACCCGGCGCCCAATAGGTGTAGGACGACGATTCGCCGCTGCTCCAACTGAAGTGAAATTTTTTGGCTGTGTCGCTCAAACCGATCCACAACAGATGTTGTTCGCCGCCGAAGCCGCCAAAAGTTCGAAAAATCCAGTCTTCCTCCGCCTGATTGCGAATGGTGGCCAGATGCCCGCCCAGGGCCACCGCCTCGGCTTCCGATTCCTTCCAGGTGGCTTTATCGAGAAGCAGGTAAGAATGGTGGTTGTTTGGGTTTACAATCACCGGGCTCAACGGACGGGCCTGGGCCAGGGTGGCGATCAGCAAGATCATTGAGCTCCAAACGGCGATGGTAATTTTCATAAATTGACCGGCAATTTTCGCGTGTTCCGCGTATTTCGCGGCCAAATCCGACTGTCAACTCATCCGGCCGGGTCATTGCTTCTTCAGCACGAGCAGGCAGACATCATTTTCGCGCAGGTCGAATTGCTGTTGAACTTTTCCATCCGGGCCGACCTTCAGTTTGGACGTGGCGATGGGCGCGCCGCTGTTCCCGGATTTGATCTTGGCAACCTGCGCCCGGGTCAATTGCGCCGGCGACCCCAGGTCCAGGTAGGTCGCGTAGGCATCGTTGACACGGTAGCCGACCTTGTAGATTTCCAGCGCGTATTGTCCCTCGGGCACGTGAGTCAAATTGAGCGTGACCTTGTCTTTCGGCCGGGACGGCAGGTCGCGTTTGTAATAGACCTGGTTGATGACGTTCGTGCCCGGATGAGTGATGGTGAAATCCCAGATCAATGCCTGAATGCCGCCGGAAGCGTCGGTGCAAATCCACGAGGCCGGGTCGCTGCTGGTCAATTCAGTCAGACCGAGCCGGTTTAAAAATTGATAGGCATAGAACGCCGGCTTGTTGATGTCCTCGTAGTTGATCAGGCCAAAACCGCCGTGGAATGGCGTCCAGCGCGGACCAGCCTCCTCGAAGATGTCCGTGAACACCCAATAAGACATCGAATCGGCAGCCGCGCCGGCGTTCTTGATTTTGTCGAGGATGAACGCGGCGCTATGATAGCTGTCGTGGATGGGGTCGAACGGAGTGTACGAAGCGCTCCACTCGGTAAAGTGCAATTCCAGATTGGGCAGCGCGGAATCGCGGATCTGCTCGCGGACCCGGATTACGTTGCCATAAATCCCCTTGGGATTTTGAGAAAACACCGTCCCGGCATTGCCGTTTTCATCCAGGTAACCACTGTCCACGCAGTAATCGTGCGTGGAAATAAAATCCACCGGCGCCTGATTCGTCGCGCAGAAATGGATGAGTTCCGGCACCCACAAACAACTCGCCGTGGCGGGCCCGCCAACCTTGTAGGCGGGCGAAACGTCCTTGATCGCGCGTGCCGTGACGGCGTAGAGGTTGAAATAATCCTGCTGCGTGCCGTGAAAAAAATATTGCGCGTTCGGCTCGTTCCAGACTTCAAAATACCAAGTGCGCACCTCGGCGTCACCGTAACGTTCGCGCAGGTGGGTTACGAATGCCCGGATGAGATCGCCCCACTTCTTGAAATCCTTCGGCTTGGTCGAGTTGCCGTGCCACCAGAAAACCGTCTCGGGACCGCTGGCCATGGCCGATGGTGTGAAGCTCAGTTCCACAAAAGGCTTCATGCCGATGCTTTGGAGAAAATCGTAAAGCTCATCAATGTATTGCCAGTTGTATTGGGGATGCCCTTCCTTGTCCTCCTTATAGACGCCCATGTCGTCGCAGAAAATCCCGTGCATCCGGATGTATGTGAAGCCGCACTCGCGATGCGCGTACGTCAGTTGCCGCTGCCAGTCGGCGCGCAAACCCTCGTTGGCGCGGCCGGCGCCCACGCATTGTTTGAACATGGTGTTGAGCAGGCCTTTGACCTGTTGGAGATCGGCGGTGATGAGCCGTTCCCGGGGCGTTTCGTTGGCGGCGACGACGAGCGGTAAACTTCCGATCAGGAAAGCTGCAAGACCAATGACCAGACGAGAGGTGGTTTGTTTCATGTCAGTTATTTTGGCCGCGTAAAAGGGTACGCTTCAAGTGGCAGGCATGGGGGCGATACTGCGCCGTTCCGGCGAGCGAGTCAAATCAAAGCCTGAATTCTGAAGGCTACAGGCTTAAGTTCTGAAACTGCACCGCAGTCGGAACATCCCCTCGCCTTTGCATTCCTGACGTTCCGGGCGGTTCAATCTGGCGGGTTCCTGCGACCGTTACTGTCTCTGGGGTGAATACCCCATTGGTTAATCATCGAAACGATGCGATGTTGGTTTCATTGTGCGAATCCCGCTCCGGATAACCAACAATGATAGATAACAACAAAGTGGTGACGCTGATCCGTCTTCGGGATCTGCTGTATGTTGGGGTGCAGCCAACCTTGCGGGAATGCGGGTTTTCGGCCGAAATCGTTCAGGGGCTGGTCAAGGAACAGATGCTAAGGTTGGGACACAACCAGTTTGACGCCGATCCCGACCGGTGTGTCATTGAAGAAATCCTGCCCGCCGGGCATGCCTTTATCTCGCAGCAGCACGCGATCCGCGACCGGCACAATCTTGACCAACTGAGCCACGCTGAAGCAGGTTGAAGGTTGAGAGTTGAGGGGCCGGAAAACGGGATGAACATCAAACATCGAACATTGAAGTTCAGAAAGAAACTGGCTGAGGGTAAAACGGCTCGCCGGAAGCCTCGCTCCACGTTTGCGTTTCCTGCAGCCAAACCTTAAACCCAGATCTCGTCCCCCATCCTTCAAAATTTGGGAATGCCCGTCAGCGTGGGAAGATTTCGATATCCTTGGGTAAATTCCTGTGAGTAGCGGCGGCCTTCCACTGCCCGGCCTGATTTCGATAGGCCAAACCCCGGTATCCTTCACATTGGACCAGCACTTTCTGGCCAACCGGGGGCAGTGCGGCTGCGGGCTCTTTTTTGCGCGGTTCAAAAGCTTTAGGCACTGCGAATAATTTCAATCCAACGGCCAAAACCGGCTACACCTCCTTTGTTGAATGCCGGACATGGATTGTTTAACTCATTCAAGCGAATTGCCGACCGCGCAATTCAGGAGCACTTATTGCCAAGAATCGTATATGCGTTTCAACGGCCTGGTGTTTCATTAGTCCAAGAACCTTGTCCCAACAATCAAACCTTTGATGAACGCCTGCCGTTTGAGGCGACCAACATTCCATGTATAAACCCTTTCAGGCTCTGCCGGACACTTCGGTTTGCCGGGCCCGGCGCAGCGGGATTGGTGACTATGTTTATTGTCTGGTGGAGTCCCCGGTCAGCTGTTCCAAAGTCCTAAATTTCGGCGAGCGCTATTTCTGCCTTCATCCGGAGAACCAGGCAATAGCCGCACACACCCAGGCCGGACAGTCCGAAGGCGGCAAGTGATTCCGGCCAAAACGAGGCAAGGCGATTGAAGAAAAAGTCCAATGTTAAGAGCAAGCAATTTGTCCAATGGCAGGTTTACACTTTGCCCGACAAACGCGTTTTTGTTTCAAACCTGAAAACGACATTGAGGGTCACCACCAAGGCGCTCGCACTAAAAGTTGCGGCCGCCAAAAATGCCAGCCAGCGGGATTCTTGAATGGGTTCAGAATCAGTTGTGGAATCCCAAGAGTGATTTCACAAAAGCAATCAGCGGGATTGGCAGCCATTGCCCAACGACGTGTCCAGCGTGGATGGCCGTGACGAAACTTCGACGGGACCAGCTTCCTCACCCGGCAGGCTGCGCTGGAGGTTGCTGCGAGGCAGTTTTTGATGCGTTGGGTCAGACCAGAATCAGCCCGGGACTGGAGCCGGTGATGCTTTTGCCTCCGCCGGGTGTGACCACAAACGTGTTCTCGGTGCCCACCATGCCCACGCCCGGCATGCCTTTTTTGGGTTCGAGTGCCAAAACCATTCCCGCGAACAGCGGTTCGTCGAAGCCCTCGGCGATCACCGGGGTTTCATCAATCTGCAACCCCACACCGTGTCCGAGAAAATTCACCCGCCGGTTGCCAAAGCCCATGAGATTTTCCAGAAACTCCGGCTCCAGGCCGGCCATGACCGTGGCATAAATCTCCGACGGCACGGCCCCGGGTTTCAGTCGCGCAGCCAATTGCTGTTCAATCTCCACACAACGCCAGTGAACTGCCATCACCGCATCCGGCAACGGGTGGCCGAACATGTAAACCATCGTCTTGTCCGTCGAATAACCCTCCAGGCAACAACCGATGTCCACGAACACGAGGTCACCCTTCCGGAGAGTCCGTTCCCGGCTGCCGAGCACCGGTGCGGCCGGACTCAGGCCGCGACATCCCCCGGGTCCGTTGAAGCTGGTGGGGTACAATGAATTTTCACCAAAACCGATTTGTCCCACAGCAATGTCCGCGTTGAACATGCCAAAGCGTACAGCGACCTGATGTCCTTCGCGCACCATCAGCGAAAACAGTTCGCATCCAAATTCCGCCTCATTCATCCCCTCGCGCAACAATCCGGGCACGCCCTCCTCCAGGATGCGCCGGTGAACGGATCCGCAACGTTCCATGATGGCCAGTTCATACGGGCTTTTAACCGCCCGCACCCGGCCGACCTGCTCGTCCAGCGACGCGACATCCTGGCAGGGAAAATATTTCCGGAAGCGCTGGAGCAAGGCGAGGGGAACCAGTTCGGTTTCAACGTGGATGACCCGCCGCGCGACCGGCGGCGACGCGGCATCGCGAAAACTTTTCATGGGCCGGAGGTCGGGAAACAATGATTCCGCGCCGGCCCGCTCAAAGCTGCGGCGCACCCAGAACACCGCTTCGCCGGCGCGGGGAACCAGCAGCACTCCATCCTGCATGGTGCCGGTAAAATAGTACTGGTTGACCCGGCCAAAAAACGCCGCCAGCTCCCAGGCTGAATGTTCCGCATCCATCCGCGCCCGGAAACGCTTCATCCGGTCCGCCAGTTCCGGGAGTGGAATTTTTATGGTCATACGATTACCGCACCATTATGCGGCCCGGCTGGGTACGGGAAAGAAAAGAAAAACCGCGGACAGATTGTCATCCAGCCGTTTTGGAGTTAGCTTGGTGAGCGTTACCACGTGCACTTATGCCGTTCCAACTGCTTAACCTTGAAGGGGTCGCCAACTATCTGCACCTCACCACTGCGGACATTGAGCGACGGGTAAAGGACCGCGAAATTCCCTTTGAAAAGCGGGGGGGCCGGATCGTTTTTCGGAAGGTTGAAATTGACGAATGGGCTTCGCAACGCATCCTTGGTCTGCCGGGTCAGCGCCTGGCCGTCTATCATCAGAAATCCACGCGCAACACCCGAAGCCTGCTGCCGCAGGAATCCATGCTGCCGAACCTGCTCCAGTCCGGAGCCGTCGCCTCGGCCATGACATCCAAAACCAAGGCCTCCGTCTTGCGTGATCTGGTGGCCGTCGCGGAAAAAACCGGAAACCTCGACGATCCCAAAATCCTGCTGGCCAGCCTGGAGGCGCGCGAGGAATTATGTTCCACAGCGGTGCCGGGCGGATTTGCCCTGCCGCACCCGCGGTCGCATGAACCTTATTTGTTTGAGACCTCGTTCATCGTGGTGGGGCGCCCGGTCCAGGAAATTCATTACGGCGCGCCCGACGGCCAGCCGACCCATTTGTTCTTCCTGATTTGCTGCCAGAACGACCGGCTGCACCTGCACACGCTGGCCCGCCTGTGCCTGCTCGCGCAGAAAACCAAATTACTCGACCAGCTCCGCGAGGCGCCCGACGCCGAAAACATGCGCAACCTCATCATCGCGGCCGAACAGGAAATTCTGGCCGACTCCAAAATTCATTAGGAGGCTGTGCCTTCCACTTCCGCGATTTCCGCCGGCGTGAGCCGGAAATCCATCGCACCAACAATGCCTTCCACCTGCTTCGCATTCCGCGCGCCGACGATGGCTCCGGTCACCGCCGGATGACAGAGCGTCCAGGCAATGGCGGTTTCCCCCGCTGAACGGCCATGCCGGGCACCCACGGCCCGCAGCCGTTCAACCAGCTGGAGATTGTTGGACAATTTCGGTTCCTTGAATTGTTCGTTCCGCGTCCGCCAGTCGGTTTTTGGCAGCGCGGCGATGCGTTCGCACGTCATCGCGCCGGTGAGCAGGCCGGAAGCCATCGGCGAATAGACAATCACGCCAATTTTCGCCTGCTGGCACCATGGCAACTGCGCCGTTTCCACGTCGCGCCGGATGAGGGAATATGGCGGTTGCAGGGAAGTGATGGGCGCGATGGTTTGCAGCTTTTGCATCTCCTCGACGCTGGCGTTGGAAAGACCAATCCAGCGCACCTTGCCTTCCTTTTGCAACTCCGCGAGCGTCGTCCAACCTTCTATGGTCTCGTTCAAATCATCGGCCGTCCAATGGATCTGGTAAAGGTCAATCACGTCCGCCTGGAGCCGGCGCAGGCTGGCCTCGCACTCGCGCCGGACGGATTCCTGGCGCAGCGAATAATCAATCTTGCCCTGCTCGTTCCAGATCATGCCGCATTTGGTGAAAACGTAGGGCCGCGGTCCCTTCCATTCGCGCAAGGCGCGGGCAACAACTTCTTCGGAATGGCCGAGACCGTAAACGGCGGCGGTGTCAATCCAGTTCACGCCCTGTTCCAGCGCCCGATGAATGGCTGCGACCGACTGCGCATCGTCCTGCGCGCCCCAGCCGAATTCCCAGTCGCCGCCAATGGCCCACGCACCAAATCCGATGGAGGTGATGGCCAGATCCGAGTTTCCCAGAATGTTGATTTTCATCCGGTGAAAATATTAACACAGGATGCGAAGCTGTCCAATTCGCCGCCGCATTTTTCGGCTGGCGTTTTATCAGTCGGACATTCTCACCGGGAACCAAAACGCCGCTGGTGGCCCTGAGGCCGGCCGCCGGAATGCCGGTGATTTCCACCACCGGACCGTGAACCGCCACCCTGCCCGTGCTGCCCGCGCGGCTGAAAGCGACGCGGTTCCTCGGCGGCCATGGGCGGAGCAGACACGGCATAGTTGAAACCCTCGGCCTTTTTCCGCACGATGCCCCGACCGATGAAACGTTCCAGCGCCTGCAATTCGCTTTGGTCCTCGTGCGTAACAAAGCTAATGGCGTCGCCCACGGCGTGCGCCCGTCCTGTGCGCCCGATGCGATGAACGTAATCCTCCGCGTGCATCGGGAAATCGTAGTTCACCACGTGCGAAATTCCATCCACGTCAATGCCGCGCGCGGCGATATCCGTCGCCACCAGCACGCGCACCGCGCCGGATTTGAAATCTTTCAGCGCCTTCAACCGCTGGTTCTGCGAACGGTTCGAATGCAGCGTGGCCGTCTTGATGCCCTGTTGTTCCAGATTGCGCGCGACGCGGTCGGCGGCGTGCTTCATGCGCGAGAAGACAAGCACCATGTTCATGCCGGGGTCGCGCAGCAGATGCGCCAGCAACGCCGGCTTGAGATGCTTCGGAACTTCGTACACCATCTGGGTCACGGTTTCCGCCGGATTCGAGCGGCGGCCGATCTGCACGAGCTTGGGTGCGCGTTGAAATTCGTGCGTGAGCACCTCGATCTCCTTTGAAAACGTCGCAGAAAAGAGCAGCGTCTGCCGTTTCTGCGGCAACGATCGCACGATCTGCCGGATGGACGGAAGAAAACCCATGTCCAGCATCCGGTCGGCCTCGTCGAGCACCAGGTATTGCAGGAGGGAAAAATCGGCGCAACGGCGGCCCATCAGGTCCAGCAGCCGGCCCGGACAGGCGATGATGAGATGCGTGCCCGCGCGGAGGGCATCAATCTGCGGACGCTCGCCGACACCACCAAAGACCGTGGCCACGCGCAGCGGCAGGTGCCGCCCGTAGGCCTTCACGTTCTCGTGAATCTGCAGGACAAGCTCGCGGGTCGGCGCCAGCACGAGGGCACGCGTGCCGCGCCGGCCGTCGGCAATCACGGTGGAAAGTTTGGCCAGCATCGGCAGCGTGAACGCCGCGGTCTTGCCAGTCCCCGTCTGCGCGATGCCGATCAGGTCCTGGCCGGCGAGGATCGGGGGAATGGCCGCCTTCTGGATGGGCGTAGGCTCGATGTAGCCGGCTTCCTGCACGGCTTTTAATATATTGGCATCAAGGCCAAGGGCGCGAAAAGGCATGGTATAAAAAAAGTAAAATTTGGACGGAATTAAACGCACCCGGATGCGGGTGGTTGCCGACAAAGGTTTCGGGAAATCTACTTCAGCCGCCAGGTGATGCGCGCCTTGTTCAAATCGTAGGGCGACATCTCCATCTTGACGCGGTCGCCCACGGTCAGGCGCACCCAGCGTTTGCGCATCTTGCCGCAAATCGTGGCCAGCACGAGATGTTTGTTGGCCAGTTCCACCCGGAACATCGTGCCGGGCAGCACGGTGGTGACGGAACCTTCCACTTCGATGTGTTCTTCTTTCATTACGATAAACCGGCAACGGAAATAAAAATTAAAACAGAAACAGCGGGATCCGGCTGAGCCGGACCCCGCCCGAAAAATCCTGCGATTGATCAATAACGGCTACGTCCGCCGCTGCCGCCACCGCTGCCGCCGTATTCACGACGACCGCCACCGCCACCGCCGCCGGCCGGCCGCTCTTCGCGCGGCTTGGCCACGTTGACGGTAAGGGCGCGACCGCCCAGTTGCGAGCCGTTCAGCGCGCTGATGGCTTTTTGCGCTTCCTCGGCGGAGTTCATGGTGATGAAGCCAAATCCGCGCGGACGGCCGGTTTCCCGGTCCATCAAGAGGTTGGTTTCCACGACCGTGCCGTGCGCGGCAAACGCGTCCTGCAGATCGTTTTCAGTGGTGTCAAAGGAAAGATTCCCGACAAATAATTTATTGCTCATGTGATGTTTTACTGTCCGACTAACCGTAACTTTACACAGACTGTTCCCGAACGCCGGGTTTAAAATCATCACTGAACTAAGTTCACCTGAGGATTCACCATGCCTTGAAAGAGACAAGCTATCTAACAGACAAAGCTAATATGACATGTTTCCCTGCAATAGCGATAACTATCGGCAACTATCTTTCGGAGGCCAAATCCGCACCGGCCAGCCATTGCAAATCATTTTGCAGCCGTCATTTACATTCACCGGCCCGGCGAACATGATGGTCTTCCCTTCGGTGAAACTACCATGCCGCAGGCGGGTCAATCTGCAGAAACCAAATTAAAATTATGGGCGACCGTTCACCGAAATCTAACCAGAAAAAATCCACCCAGAAACAAACCAAGGCCAGCAGCGCCGACCAGAAGAAAAAATCGGCCGTGGCCGCCAAGCAGGCTGCGAAAAAAAAGTAGCCGCTGTCACCGGCTGGCCCGGCTGCTTCGCGGAGTCAGGCGGTTGATGCGAAACGCTGCCGCGTGCTCCTGGCTTGAAACCTGGGAATCATCGGGCCGGATATTGGCTGAACTGGCACCGTGATTGCTTATATCTGGTTGGACAAGTGCTTTTTCTTGGGTTTTGCACTTGATCTTCGTTGAAGTGCTCGAATCAATCTCAGTTTGGTTCGAGCACTCTTTTTTTGGGCATCGCCTGCCGATGCAATCATTTCGGACACCCCGCGTTCCAAAGCCGGACATCGCCCGGCCCTGACAGGACACGCCTGTCCAGGCCAGCCCGCCCGGATGAAAAACGCCTTGGAATCCGAATGCGAGTGCCTTGTTTTCCCGAACCACTGCGGTTGGAACGATCATACTCCTTCCCCCGCTTGACAGCCGCCAAATCAGGACGAGCTTGAAGGAGGTTGGTGTGGACGTTGGTGTTAGTTGACGGCGGTCAATCAGTGATCGGTCAGTTAGTAGAAACGCCCACGCCAGCTTTCCTTTTCCCAAATCAGCAATCACTTTTGGAACTCAGATCCGGCTTCGGACTTCCACCTACACTTCTTGCGGCTGAAGCGACTTTTTTGTTTCCTCGACCGACTCGGTTTTCTCGTTCCGCAATTCCTCGAGGGGCCGGAAGCGATCGGCACGAAAACCGCGTTCCAGGCCGGCCTTGGAATCCGCCTTCGGATTGACCAACCCGATGAGCAGCACCGACACGTCGCCTTCCATCAGCAGATTGATGCCCAGCCGGATGTCGCGCACCACGTAGGTGGAGTCCTTCACCGGCAAGGCGTCATAGAGCTTGCTGATGTCGGGCGGGAACTTGTCGTCCACGCAAACCACTTTGTCACCAATATTGAAATTGCTCATTTCGCGGATGACAGTTTCCCCGTTTGAACCCGTCGCATCAAATAAAAAAGCAGGATGACAAACGACACCAAAATGGGGGCTAATTTCCGGTCAGACCTTCCTTTTCGAACGTGAATTTTCTTTGGCGGATTTCCGGGCAATCATTTTTACTGACCGGCCGATTCGTTTCATCCTGGTTTCCGGCCGCTTCGCCTCCTGGATCCATTTCAGATATTCCCGCCGGTGCGCATCGGTGCAGTCCGAGAAGAACTCATCCAATCCGCTCGCTTTCAAGGCATCGGAAAAATCTTTTGGCAGGTCGGTCATGCAAAAACCATATGTGTTTATGGAAGCGGATTCGTGAAATTTCAGCAAGGACTATCGCAAGGCCGGATTGGCCCAGTTAAAACCTGGAGGCGGATTTTTCTCCAAGAATCGTGTCGCCGGTGGACGAAACGGTTCATATACTATGGCAATGAAGTTGCGACAGGGCCAGGTCTGGAAGCAGGGCAAGGAGTTCATCCGCATCGTGCGCCTGGAACGGCTGGAGGTGGAATACAAGTCCATGCTCAACCTCGCCACCAAGGAAGGCACGCTGCATGTCACCAGCAAGAAGGATTTCTGCCGCCTGTTGAAACAAGCCAGGTTGTTGCCGCCCAAAAAAGCCGCAAACCCGAACGACCGGCCGTTTGTGACGTACTCCGCCACCGCACCGAAGGTTCTCTGACCGGTTATTCTGATTTTTCAGCCGGTAACTCCCCTGCCCACGCCGGAAGCGGCGCGGTAAAGGTCACCGGCTGCCGGCTCAACGGATGCACGAAGCGTATCCGCCATGCGTGCAGACATAGCGGCGGATCGTCCAGCCCCAACGTCTGCGTGTTTCCCAGTTTGTTTCCGGCCAGATAGACGGCATCGCCGCACACAGGCCATCCGAGGTGCCAGAGATGCACGCGAATCTGGTTGGTGCGGCCGGTCAATGGGCGCGCCTCCAGCAGCGTGGTGCCGTCGGCGTCCCGGCGGCGCACCCGGAATTCCGTGCGCGCGGACTGGCCGGATTCCCAATCCACCTTGCGGGTGCCCACCTCGCTCGATTCGGCGCTGATGGGCGCGTCGCAATGGAACCGGTCTTCCTGCGGCTGACCTTGCACGCGGACGAGATAAAGTTTCTCCACTTGCCCGCGCTCAAACTGCGGCTGGAGCCGTCCGGCAAAGTGCCGGGTGCGCGTCACCAGGACGATGCCGGTCGTGTTGGCGTCGAGCCGGTGGGCCGGATACGGCCGTTGCGGATGGTAAACGTGGTTGAGCAGGTACTGGAGCGTGTTCCGATAAAACCGTCCGCCGGTGTGCATCGGCAGCGGCGCGGGCTTGTTCACCACGATCAGCGCCTCGTCTTCGTGCAAAATTTCCACCCGGCCGTTGACGTCCGGCTCGATCACATTGGGAAACTTGTGCCGGTAACGTTCGCCCGCCCGGACAATCTGCGCGGCGGCCACCGGCTCATCCTGCAGGTTCACCACCAGGCCGCGCGTGCATTCTGCCGCCCAATCCATCCGCGGCAGGTGATTGACCACACGGCAGAGTGTGTCCAACAGTGTCTTGCCGTCGCAGTCTTCGGGAACATTGATGGGCTTGAAATTGTCGCGAGGCTGGCTGCCCGGCAGCGGTGTGAACGCCTGGCGAATCGCGTTATGCCGCTCGACCAGGTTCAGCACCACCTGCTCGGCGGGCGTTTTGAAACAAAACGGGCACGACTGGCCGGGGGCATAACGCCGGTCCTGTTGGTCCGCCGCGGTCAAGGGCGTCTGGCAGCGAAAACACTGGGTGGATTCCGTTTCCTGCAAACTCGGATCCAAACCGACGCGCTGGTCGAACACGAAACATTCGCCGTCGTAATGCGCCCCGCCGCATTCCTCAAAGTATTTCAGGATCCCACCGTCGAGCTGAAAAATGTTCTTGAACCCCTCGCGCTCCATAAACGGCCCGGCCTTTTCGCAGCGGATGCCGCCCGTGCAGAACATGACGATGACCTGTTCCTTCAGCTCCGGCGGCAGCTTGCAGACGGCATCGGGAAATTCGCGGAAATGGCCGATGCCGATGGATCGCGCATTCTTGAAGGTACCGAGCTTCACTTCGTAATCGTTGCGGGTATCCAGCAATGTCAACGGGCGGCCCTCGTCCAGCCATTGCTTGAGCGTCTTCGCCGACAGCTTGGGCGAAGCCCGCCGCGCCGGGTCAATGCCTTCAACGCCGAACGCAATGATTTCCTTTTTGATGCGCACCAGCATCCGCGTGAACGGCTGATGTTCCGTCACGCTCACCTTGGGCTGCAGGTCCGCCAGCCCCGGCAGACACCGGAGTTCCGCCAGCAGCCGGTCAACCGGCTCCGCCGCGCCCGCGACGAAAAGGTTGATCCCCTCCGCGCTGAGCAGGATGGTGCCTTTAAGCCCCCAACTCCGGCACAAGGCCAGCAACCGGGCGCGCAGCAGGCGCAAGTCCGGCAGTGACACGAACTTGTAGGCGGCAATGTTGACAATTTTCCCCATCGAATCGCGTCGCAGCATACCGCAAACCGCGCCGGCCGCCATACTTAGATGAGTTCCGTCCTCACCGGCCCACGCCGAAAATCTCCTGGCGCCTCCGGAAATCGAAGCGGACTATGACGGTCAACCTCCGGATAAAATCAAATCAATCTTTACCACCAACCTTTGCCTTTGGCAGGCTAACCGGGTATATAAACCGCGCTCATGAGTGTAACGAACCGCACCAAAACGAAATCCGACCAAGCCAAGGGAGAAATCCGCCCGTTCCAAAAACTGCTCGCCGCGAACCGCAGCGAAATCGCCATCCGCATTTTCCGGGCCGGCACGGAACTGAATCTCCGCACCGTTGCCGTGTATGCGCAGGCGGACCGGTTCTGCCTGCACCGGTTCAAGGCAGACGAGGCCTACCTTATCGGCGAGGGCAAGGGCCCGGTGGCGGCGTATCTCGACATCGAGGGCATCATCACCGTCGCCAAGGAAAAAGGTGTTGACGCCATCCATCCGGGTTATGGATTTCTTTCCGAGAACGCCAATTTCGCGCGGGCCTGCGCGAAGGCCGGCATCACCTTCGTCGGCCCGCGGCCGGAATTGCTCGACATGATGGGCGACAAGACGGCGGCGCGGGCGCTGGCGCAAAAAATCAACGTCCCCACCCTTCCCGGCAACGAGGAGCCGATTTCCGACCGCGAGCAGGCATTGAAGGCGGCAAAACAGATCGGCTTTCCGCTCATCATCAAGGCGGCGTTCGGCGGCGGGGGCCGCGGCATGCGCGTGGTCCAGAAGGCCGCGGATCTGGCGGACCTGGTGGACGAGGCGCAGTCCGAGGCGGAACGCGCGTTCGGCAACCCGGCGGTCTTCCTGGAAAAATACATCCCGCGCGCCAAACATCTCGAGGTGCAGATTCTCGGGGACCGGCACGGCAACGTGATTCACCTGCACGAACGTGATTGTTCCGTTCAGCGCCGGCATCAAAAGGTCATTGAGGTCGCGCCAAGCTTCGGCCTGCCCGAAACCGTCATCCGGGAACTGTGCGACGCAGCGGCGCGCATGGCCCGGGAAATCGGCTACGACAATGCCGGCACCATTGAATTTCTCTACGACCTGGACCGGCATGAATGGTTCTTCATCGAGATGAACCCGCGCATCCAGGTGGAACACACCGTCACCGAGGTCATCACCGGCCTCGATCTGGTGCGCGCGCAGATTCTCATCGCCCAGGGCCACGAACTTCACGGCCCGGTCGTCGGGATGCCCAAGCAAAACGAAATTCCCCGCAACGGCTATGCCATCCAATGCCGGGTCACCACGGAGGACCCTGAAAACAAGTTCATGCCGGATTACGGTAAGATTCTCGCGTACCGCTCGCCGGGCGGTTTCGGCATCCGGCTGGACGGCGGGATGGGTTACGGCGGCGCGATTATCACGCCGTTTTACGATTCATTGCTGGTCAAGGCCATTGCCAGCGCTCATACCTATGAAATCGCGATGCATCGCATGCACCGCGCGCTGTCGGAATTCCGCATCCGCGGCGTGAAGACGAACATCCCGTTCCTGGAAAACGTCATCCGCCACGAAAAATTCCGGAGCGGCCAGGCCACCACCACCCTCATTGACACCTCGCCCGAGCTGTTCAATTTCACGGCCCGCCGCGACCGCGCGACCAAGCTGTTGAATTTCCTCGGTAACACCATCGTCAATGGCAACCCGCACGCCAAGGGCTACAAACCGGAGAAGCCGCTCACGCCGGCCACCCCCGTCGCGTTTGACCACAAGCTCACGCCGCCGGAGGGTACCCGGGACCTGCTCATCCGGCTCGGGCCTAAAAAATTTGCGGAATGGACGCTCAAACAGAAACGCCTGCTCATCACCGACACCACGCTCCGCGACGCGCACCAGTCGCTGATGGCCACGCGGCTCCGCACGTATGACATGCTGGCAGTTGCGGACGCCCTGGCCCGGCGGGCGCCCGGATTGTTCTCCTTGGAAATGTGGGGCGGCGCGACGTTCGACACGTCCATGCGGTTCCTCAACGAAAGTCCGTGGGAACGCCTGCGGCAACTGCGCGCACGGATCCCGAACATCTGTTTCCAGATGCTGTTCCGCGGCTCCAATGCCGTCGGATATTCCAACTATCCCGAGAATGTCGTGGCCGGTTTTGTCAAGCACGCCGCTTCAGCAGGCATAGATATTTTCCGCATCTTCGATTCGCTGAATTACACACCCAATCTGCGCGTGGCGATGGAGGCCGTGCAGGAGACACACGCGATCTGCGAGGCTGCCGTCTGCTATACCGGCGACATCCTCGATCCGCAACGCAGCAAATACTCCCTGAAATATTACGTCAAGCTGGCGAAGGAGCTCGAAAAGATGGGGGCGCACATGATCGCCATCAAGGACATGGCGGGGCTCTGCCGGCCCTTGGCCGTCCGGGCACTCGTCAAGGCGTTGCGCGAAGAGGTCGGGCTGCCGGTCCATTTCCACACACACGACACGGCGGGCACGCAAGCCGCCGCCATCCTTCAGGCCAGCGAAGCAGGCGTGGACGTGGTGGATCTTGCGCTGGCCAGCATGAGCGGCAGCACGAGCCAACCCAACCTGAATTCCATCGTTGCCGCGCTCCAGCATTCGCCGCGCGACACGCAGCTCGACCTGGATTCGTTGAACGAGTTCGCCGACTACTGGGAGCGGGTGCGCGAATATTACCACCCGTTTGACACCGCGCCCAAGACCGGCAGTGCGGAGGTTTACCTGCACGAAATGCCAGGCGGCCAGTATACCAACCTCAAGGAACAGGCTGCCAGCATGGGCGTCTCGCACCGCTGGCAGGAAATCGCCCACATCTACGCCGAGGTCAACCAGCTTTTCGGCGACATCGTGAAGGTCACGCCTTCGAGCAAGGTTGTCGGCGACATGGCCTTGTTCCTTTTCAGCCGCGGCATCAAGCCCGCCGATGTCGTGAACCTTGAACCCGGCGCGCAGGGTTTTCCGGAATCGGTGGTGGACATGCTGAGCGGCGGCCTGGGTTGGCCGGCCGGCGGCTGGCCGAAGGATGTGCAATGCGTCGTGCTCGGCGAGAAACGCGCCGCGCAGGCGCAAAAGGATTTCAAGAAGGGAGTCATTCCCGGGGCGGTCGCAGCGCCGGCCAACCTGGAAAAGATCCGCCGCGAACTTTCCGATACGCTCAAGCACGAAACCACCGACGATGAGTTGTTTTCCCATCTGATGTATCCGCAAGTCTTCGCGGATTACGCCAAGCACGAGCGCGAATTCAGCGATGTCAGCGTGTTGGCGACGCACGCATTTTTTTACGGACTGCGTCTCGGCGAGGAAATCAACGTCACTATCGAGGAGGGCAAATCCATCATCGTCCGCCTGGTCAACGTGGGCGCACCCGACAAAGACAGCCGGCGCATGGTGACCTACGAGTTGAACGGGATGACGCGGGAGACCTACATCACCGACAAAAAAATTACGCCGCTGGCCAAGACCCGGCCCAAGGCGGACCTTACCGATCCGCTGCAAATTGGCGCGCCGATTCCCGGCCTCATCGCCGCCATCGTCGTCAGCGTCGGTCAGAGGGTGGCCAAGGGCGACAAACTCCTGATGATGGAAGCCATGAAAATGCAAACCACCGTCTATGCGTCCGCCGATGGCATCGTGGACACGGTCAGCGCCTCCGTGGGCGAGACGGTGGAAAGCAAGGACCTGCTCGTCAAACTAAGGACGCCATAATATTCAAGTATGGAAAAGCACCGGCTGGAGGCGTTCAGCGATGGCGTAATCGCCATCATCATCACCATCATGGTACTTGAGCTGAAAGTCCCGCACACAGCTGAGTTGGCTGAATTGAAGCCCCTGCTCCCGGTGCTCCTGAGCTACGTTTTGAGTTTCATTTACGTCGGCATCTACTGGAACAACCATCATCACATGTTCCATTCCACCAGGCACGTCACCGGCGGCATCCTGTGGGCGAACCTGTACCTGCTGTTCTGGTTGTCGCTGTTTCCCTTCACGACCGCCTGGGTGGGAGAAAACCATCTGGCACCGACACCCACCGCCGTTTATGGCTTCGTGCTGTTGATGGCGGCCATCGCGTATTACATCCTGCAACGCGGCATCATCGCCCAGCAGGGACATGACTCCCTGCTGGCGGCGGCCATCGGCAGCGATTGGAAGGGCAAGCTCTCGCCCCCGCTCTACTTCATCGCCATTCCGCTCGCGTTCGTGAGTTCGTGGATTGCCAGCGGCCTGTACGTGTTCGTCGCGCTCATGTGGCTCGTTCCCGACCGCCGCATCGAACGCATGCTGGTAAAACGGGAGAAGGTTTGAATCAACCTTGGAACAAGCCCGCACCATCCGGACACAGCAACTGCTTGCGCCGGTCAGGCCAGGGACGGTAGTCTTGCAAAATGATCGCTGACATGTTTGGCCAATGCCGCCGGTACACGTCTTTGTCACCACGGTTTGCCGCCGCTTTTGAGTTTCTGGAGCAACTGCCCGCGGGCAAACCCAATGGCCGTTATGACATTGATGGCAACGATTGTTTTGCGCTCGTGCAGACCTACACGACCCGCCCGCTGGATAAGGCGTTGTTCGAAACGCACCGGAAATACATCGACATCCAATGGCTCCAGGCAGGTCGCGAGACCATGTTCTGGTCGCCGCTCGCCGCGCTCACGCAGGTAACGCAGCCGTATGACGCCGAAAAAGACGTCATCTTCTATGCCACCCCCGCGCAACGGACGCCCCTCGGTCTCCGGGCCGGGGAATTCGTCATTTTTTTCCCCGAAGACGGCCATGCCGGGGGCCTCGAGTTGGGCGGCCAATCTGAAGTCCGGAAAATTGTGATCAAAGTCCGGGTCTAAAAACCAGCGCCAGCATTTGAATGTTGGCGGCGCCACTCGCATCCCAAACCATTCTTGGTTGAACGCCGGGTTTATTGCTTCAGGTCCTTTGACGTCGCCAGCGCGATGGCGCGGTGCTGTTCTTTCCCTCCAACGGCGCAATAAAACTGATAAACCACGCCGTTGTACTTGATAATCCATGGCTTGTGCGCAAAAGGCGTGTCGTAAGGCTCCGAGGCCTTGACCAAATCCTCGCCGTCCCATTTCGTCCAGTGGACCAGATCATGCGACACGGCGAAAGTATTGAAGGCGCCCGGCTTCCAAAAGGCGCCAAAGTAGAACATCACCCATTCGTCGCCCATCCGCACCACCTGCGGGTCGCCACTGATGACGCCGCGGTTCGAGCCGGCTGGCGGGAGATTTTCCAGCGCCGGGCCGGTGCCGAAACGTTTCCAGGTTTTCAAGTCGTCCGAGACGGCGCAGAATATGCGTTCGCTGCCGCGCGGCGGTTTGGCGTTGTAAAACATGACGAATGGCGCACCAAGCGTTCTGGCGTCGTCGCGGAAGATATAACTCTTGTAAAGGGTGTCGATCTCCAGCGGCCGCGCGTCGGCATCGGATGGCTTCAACACCGGTTTGGGAAACTTTTGCCAGGGCTCAGACCGGGACGGATCGCCGGTGGAAGCCAGACTGATGGCCAACGGTGTCTTCTCATAGCCAAAGAGTTGGCCGCCAAAGTAGGAAAGCCAATAGCGGCCGTCGTATTTCTGGAGCGTGTTGCCACCGTCCCATTTTGGATCGAACAGGGCGACCCCGCCGGCGGCGTTGGCCTGGTCCCAGGAATTGGTCGCTCCGCGCTGGAGAATGGTGCCGAGGGGTTTCCAGTGCAGCAAATCATCGCTCTCGGCGAGCTGGGTCGTGTATCCCTGCAACGGCTCGCCTTCGAGCTGGACGTAAACCATGTACCACTTGCCGCCCTGGCGAAATACATTGGGGCAATCCACCTTCTTGCCGGCCGGCGGTTCCAGGACCACGCCGTATTTGAAAGGCGTTTTGACCTCGTCATAGATCGCCTGCATCCGGTCAGGGGGAATGGAGTTGGTGTCCGCGGCCCTGGCCACCAAAGCCGCCATGAACATGGAAAAACCTGCGAACAGAAGCATGGAACGAGACATGAGTGGAGTTAACCGAATTCTGAAAAGCCCGTCCAGCTGATTCACGGCTTACCTGAGAAACACCTTGCCGTCCTGGACATGGCAACCGCTGACATAAAAAACTTTCAAAGTAGTGTTTTGGTTCCGCCGGGCGCGGGTGTAGAGTACGGAATGAATTCGGATTTATCCAAATTCTTGACCGATCTCTGGCAGGAAAAGCCGAGCATTATCGTTTTTTCGATTGTTGGCCTGATTGTTTTTTGCTGGTTGGTCATTGATACACACCGCCACCGGAAAAAACTTAAAGGCCGGCATCGAACCAAGCATCACGGGAATGAAAGGTGACTTTTTCTTTCCTGTTTTCAATTCGGTTTTCGTGCCGGCCTTCGGTTCCGGATTTGCGTCGTCTCAACGACCGGCGAAAATGTTGAGTCCCTTGCCGGTTTCCAGAAAGGATTTCATGCTGGATAGCACGCGCGGCCAGCCCCAGGAAACTCCACGGAGCATCTTCGATCCCGCCGTCAACTTGTCGTGGGTCACCTTGAGGCAAACCATGTCTTCAATGGCTTCGATCTCAAACGTGACGCGCGATTGGTCGGCAAGTTTGTCCGGATCGGCCCAGCTCAGCACCAGCCGTTTGGGCGGAATGCTTTCCAGGACCTTCCCGGTGAGCCACACGGGGTCCGCTTCCATTTCAAAGACGTGTTCCCATTTCGAACCCTTCTTCCAGTCGGAGACGTTCTTGGCGCCGCCCCAATATCGGTGGGTGAACTCCGGTTTGGTGATCGCGTCCCACAATTTTTTGGGAGTGGTGCGAATGAATGTTGAATAAACTAACTTTGGTTTTTCCATAACGTCATCCTTTTTTGTTTTGGTTTTCTTCGAGACCTTTTTTGAGATCGCTCAACGCCTGGAGGCGATGGCGTTCGTATTTTCCAATCCAGCGCTCGGAGATCTCATGAATCGGCACCGGATTGAGATAATGCAGCTTCTCGCGCCCGCGCCAGACGACGGCGACCAGGTTTGCCGCCTCCAGCAGCCGGAGATGCTTGGTGACCGCCTGCCGCGTCATATCAAGATGCGCGCACAACTCCGTCAGCGTCTGACCGCTGCTCCCATGCAACTGGTCCAGTAACTTTCGACGGCTTCCGTCCGCCAGGGCTTTGAACACTGCATCCATCTGCATGCGATATTACGCAACCTTTTGGTTGCATGTCAAGCGCCAAATTTCAAGGAGATGAATTATTGATCCAGCCTGTCGCCGCCGCTTCGCGCCGACCTGTTTCTTGGGGAGTCGCTTCGAGTCAACGGTGAGCGACCGGTCAGGCTTGGTCTTTGCACCCGGCATAAGCTCAAGCTCCTATGGCGCTTCGGAAAAATAAAACCACGCAACGGGCAACGGGCTTGAGCGTGACAATCGCTTGACGGTCAAAAGGGTTTCTGCCACTGCTCTGGCCCGTCAAGGTCGAATGACCATGAACCTACCAGCCATCACAAAACGGGAGCCGCTGACGGTGGAAGCCGGCGTATCCAAGCTGGCCCGCGTGGAGTTGGCGCGGCAGCCGCATCCCGTCCTGTTGAAGGAGCCGGCTCATTTCTGGGACGAGATTTTCATCGCCAACGAAGCCTATATGCTGGACGAGGTGACGCATCCGCGCATCCGCCGCAAACTGGCGTATGATGCCGCGACCCACCGGCTATTTCTGGAATACATCGAGGGGGCGACGTTGCATGAGCTGGTGCAGGCGGGCGTTACCCGTTCCGACCCGGGCCGGACCCATTGTCTCCTGCAAAGCGCGGCGGAAACGGTGGCGGACTTGCACGCCGGCATCTTTTGCGGGCGCCCGATTGTCCACAACGATTTGAAAAGCAAGAATGTGCTGGTGCCCTCGGCCACGCCCGGGGAAACGCGGCTCATTGATTTTTCGCATTCGTACTTCGAGGGAAACCTTCCGCCTTTCATCACAGACCAGAAAAACAACCCGGCGGGCACGGTCAAATATTCGGCCCCGGAGAAATGGGAGGGAGATTTCACAAAGGGTTTCAAGGGCGACGTCTTCGGCTTCGGGGTCATGGCTTATTATGCGTGCACGGGAAGACATCCGTTCGACGGCACCAAGGCGCAAATCGAGCGGGCAATCCGGGAAGCGACACCGCCTTCGCCGCTGAAATTAGGACACAACGTGCTCCGCAACACCGTGGCCATCATCATGGCCTGCCTGGAGAAGAATCCCGACCGCCGGCCATCCATGGAACAAGTCGCCCGGGTCTATGCCGATTCCGCTTCGCTGGCCAAATGAGAGGTGACCCGGTCTTGAGGCTCATTCCTTCGGCGGCCATTCCACGCCAGCCAATTCATTTGAGCAATTTCGCGGTCACTCTCCGGCAACTTTGAAGGCGACAGCCACCGCTCCGGTTGCGCCCTTGGACCAGTTCCGAAGTTTGCCTTTGGGATTGAACAATTCCGTTGCCCGGTCTCGCCACTTTTGATCCGCCGCACAGCCGAGTGTCTTTTTAAGACTTTGGGGTGCAACTTTGACGACGCGCAGGCCGCGTTTAGCCGCCGCAAGTTCGACCACCGCCTCGCCCTTGATCGCTTCCAGACACGATCCAAACCGGCCCGACGAACATTTCAACAAGGCAATGGCCGAGGCTGCGCCCCTGCCCTTGCGATTGAAAAGGGCGATGAGACTTTGCAGCAGTTCGGCCAGATCGTCCCCGCAGCGGACTTGAAACGGAATCGGCCGGATGACGGTGATGACGAATCTTCCGCCCGCACCTTTCGTCTCCGCCATGATCAGAGCGGACTTGGTGGTGCTGATACCGATAATCATGCGGGCAGGCCCGAAACCTTATTTCGTTTGCGTATCCGTCGTGGTCGTGGTCACAGGAGCGGGCGTCGTGGTTTGTTGCGATGTCGTGGTCGTGCTGTGGGTGGCATCAGAGGCGCATCCGGAGATGAGCGCCAGAACAACGACCGCAAAGCAGGACATGATCATTTTTTTCGTAAGAGGATTGGTTTGTTGGTTACTTAACAATCCACTATGACGCTGTCCCACGCCTCCCGCCATGGGGTGTAACCCTAAGTCTGATTCGGCCTTTGGGCGGCCAGTCCGTGGCCCCAAATAACCGGCGTTTAACATTGCTATGTGGGCTGCGCGCATTGAAGCTTGAGCATGAGCAATAGCCTTCAGCAACACGGCATCAAGGAAATCTACAAACAACTCCGCCTGCGGATGAAGAACAGCGGCCTGGATACCATCCAGGTCCACATCACCAACCGGGCCGGAAAATTCAGATACAGTTTCACCGGTTCGCCGGAACAAGTCGTGCAGGCGGACAAGATTCTTGCGGCCTGGGCCTGATCTTGAGACTCAGATCTTCGGCGGCCACGCCACGCCGGCCAGTTCCTTGGGCAATTGCGTCGGGTCAACCGGGTAGATCAGCGAGAGGTCCATCTGGGATTTTGAGCCTTGCAGGAATTCCAGCTCCTCCGGCGCGCCGAGGATGAGCCAGAGCACCTCGGCGTCCGTGTCGTTGAACACCTGCCGCAACTGGTCCGGCCCGACCAGCACGCCGCCGTACTTCGGCACAGTCAACGTCTCGTTGCCCACGCGGATTCGGCCTCTGCCCTCCAGCACGAAATAAAACTCCTCGGCGCGGATGTGTTTGTGCAATGTGTTCGCGCTCTTGGGCGGCAATCGCCAGAGCCGGGCGCCCATGTTTTCACTCCCGGTGCGCTCCAAATAATCCGCGTTCGGGATTTTCATCAGGTTGGATGGACGCCAATGCAGGTCGTCTGGCTGGATCAGATGGTAGCCTTGAATTGGTTTCATATTAATCGGAGCAAAATATACACATTTTTTCCCTTTTTCAGCGTCCGCCGGCGGAATCAATGAAGTTACACAACAATTTGCGCGCAACGTCCGCGCTGGTGTCGGCAACATTCAACTGGCTGGCAATGTCGAGCGTCGAAACGATGATCTTGCCTTTGCCGCAAAGTATGACGCCGACCGCCGTGCCGAGTTCCATGGGATAACTGTGCCAAGCGCCGGCCACCAATTCCTCGCCTTCCAGTCGCAGCCCGGTGCGCGACCGGCCGTTGCGGACGACCGCCTGGTATGGCCAGCTCATGGCGGTGTTCACCGGCAAGTCCTTGAACAACGGATGCGAACGGACAAAGTACAATCCGCCCAGCCAGGCCGTGCCGATCACAAATGAACCATCATATTTCGCAGCGGTGTGGTTGGTGATAAGGTTCATCCAGGCGTCCGCCCGGTCCAGAATTAGCAACGTGGTGCCGTCATCGTGGACGCGTTGGATGAGCTTGCCGGAATCGGGCGCGCCGGGTTCGGGCAAGGACCACAGCAGCTTGCATTGCGCGTTTCCCTTGCGGTGCCACAGGTCCAGCCGCAACGCAACAGGTTTCCCGGCCGTCAGCCTGAGCCTTCCGCGATTGACCGGCGTGTTGTGCGTGTAAAGGTCGTCGAAGAGCGTCTTGCCATCCACCCACAGCTGGACGCCGTCGGTGCCATCAGTGGCAAAGGTGTAATCGCCGCTGACCGGCGGGAGAATCTTCCCTTCCCAGCGCACGCAGTAACTGCCCGTCACACTGGCCCCCGGATCAGGGACGGAACCATCCGGAACCGAGTAGTCCACCGCGCGGTCAATGCGCTCAAAAATCTTCCTTTGGAAATGATCATCATCGTAAAACGTCGTCGTCAAACCGGCACCGAACGGTTCGGCGGGAATTTCCACCGTCTGCCCCTCACCTGGAGGTCGCGTGACAACCACCCAATCCAGCCGCCCAAGCTCATCGCTATAAGTTTCGACGTTCAGGCCCTTTTTATCGGCCAGAAATTCCCGCACCCGCGGCGTGTTTTCCCAGGTGGCGCCGGTGCCGCCAAGCTTTTGGCTGTTCCAATCCACGGCGAGGACTTCATCATGACCCCCGGCCACCGCCCCCCCCGAGGCATCCTCCAGATCCGCTTTGACCTGAAATATTCCGGTGGCGCCGGCTATCGGGATGACGATATTTTCCGCCAGCAATTCACCATACACATCACCGCCGGTTAATTTCACGTCCAGTTTATTCGAGAAGACCTCCTGGCCGGACGGATTTTGAACGGAGATTCTCAAGCTATAATCGCCGTGGAGGTTTTTCTCATTGATGCCGTAAAAATCCACCGCGACGTTGCCTGGAACCTGGGCGAACTGGCTGCGCGTCTTGACGGCCACGTACAACGGCTGGTTGTAATACGCGAGGATGGACGGGTCGGCCTTGGGATTGCGCCAGCAGTCCACGATGCCCGAATGATTTTCGATGCTCTCCGATTCCCAGCCGTTGATGGCATAACCATCGGTCACATCGCCGATGCGCAGGGTTTCAATCTTGCGCCCCTGATGATAATGCGAGACTGCCCCCATCGAAGTCGTCAGCGCCTCAATCGTGGGAAAGGCATCCCGCAGATTTTTTCGCGTCAGGAAATCATCGAACCGCCGGTACCAATCCAGATAAATCCCGGCGTCCCAGCCCTTCAGCGGCGAGGCAGCCAGCGCCGCCTTGATTTTATCCAGTCGGGGCGGCGATGAGATGGCGCCTTCCTCGCCCCAATAAACAATCTCACTCCGGTTGGTCGTGTAGTTGTAAAAGTTCGTGGGCGATTGATACAAATTCTGCCGCCAGACTTCCGGGCCGCCGGCATGATGGATGTCGAACCAGCCGGTAAAATGGAGTTCGCCATCGAACGGACACATATGGGCCTTGATGTCCTCCGGTGCGTCCGGGGTTTTCGCCCAGGATGACGACAATGTGATCGTGCGGCTCGGATCGAGGTCGTGCATTGCCAGCATGTCGGCGCGCTCGCGCGGTTGAAACGGCTGATGCTGGTTGCGCTCATTAATCAGGCTGAAGATGACGAGGCTCGGATGACTGCGGTCGCGCTTGACCATGCGCAGAACCTTTTCACGCATCAAGGCCTCGGAGAAGGCACCTTCGGCGGACTTGTAACCGCCTGGTTCCTGATAATATAGCAGGCCCAGTTCATCCGCCTTGTCCAGCACCAGCGGCTGTCCGATGGCACGATGGAAGTTGAGCATGTTCATGCCGAATTCCTTCGCATCGCGGATTTGTTTCTCGGCCAGTTCCGGCGTCGGGAAAATGCCGTTGACCGGCCAAAACCCCCAGCTGATGGCGGTGCGCAGAACGATGCGTTTGCCGTTGAGCCGGAACATCGCATTGCTGCCAACACCTTCCGGCTCGAACCAGCGGAAACCGAAAGTTTGCACTGCGCTGTCAAGTTGTGTGACGTGGTCGAAGATTCCCACCTCGGCAACATAAAGGTTGGGATGTTCCAAATCCCACGGTTTTATGCCCGGAGCAGCGATTGGAAACGCCACCGTGTTGTCTCCCGGTTTAAGCTCAACCGCTTTCTGTCGCGCGGTGTAGGTCAACATCATCAAATAACGCAGGCCACCATGCGACTGTTCCGCCGCCTTGCGGGCTTGCTGGTAGCGGTCGAAATTGTCCTTATCAATGATGGTGATCTCGAGATCCTGCCGGAGCGTTTTTCCGGTGGTGTTTTTGATCGTGGCCATCACATTGACATTGGTAATCGCCGGCGTGTTCTGGACATAAATGTCGTCCACAAAGACCGGATCCGTCGCGACAAGTTTGACCGGACCGGTGATGCCGCCAAAACCATGACTCATGGGCAGGCTGTTCATGCCCCACGAAAACGGCGAACTGTCGCGCCAGTCAAAATTGCCGCCCGGATCGGTGATGCGCACGGCGAGCTGGCATTCCTGGCCCGGTTTCACCTTGCCGGTCAGATCCGCCTCGAACGGCGTGCCGCCGATGACGTCGTAGCCCACCAGTTGATGGTCCAGATAGATTTCCGCCCGCTGCCGCTGGGATTCGAACTGGAGCACGAGATGAGTGCCGGCGTTTTCCGGAATCCGGATCGTCCGCCACCACCAGCTTACGCCTTTGAAATCACCGGCCGGACCATTGCCGGGATGCAGATATTCCTCGACCGTTCCCGGCACGGAAACCTCAATCCCATTCGACTGCAAAACGTCCCAACCGCCGCTCGGCGGGTTCACCGGCAATCGGGAAAGATTCCCCGGCGGAAGAAACAATTCGTCGTTTTGCCAGGTCGCATTCGTATCCTGCCACAGCTTCCAGCCGGAGCCGGACAGATTCAATTCAACCCGTTCCGCATTCGCCGTCAGGACCACACCCGCGATCAATGCCATCCAAGGCGAAAACAACCGTCCGTGAAGATTCATGCCAAAAGGGTTGCAGCTACCCGGTTATGAGGCGAGCAGAAATCCCGAATGGGCGTTCACAAAGTGAATCAACGTGACTCTTCCGGAGACTGCCGTGTTTGCGGTGGCTGTTCTTCGAGCGGGGCGGAACCTGCCAGGCCTGTCCCTTCGACATTGTTGGTGAAATAGTGCGGACCGGTGATGCCCTCGAGCTGGATGTCAGTCAAAGCCACGTTTCGGATATTTTGCAGGACCGAGCCGCGCTGGCAGGTTCCGGTCACCCGGCTGATTTGTAATCCGTCCACCGGTTTTTCCGTTGTACCCTCGATGTTCATCAGGTTCTTCGATGTCATCTTCACATCAGAAATCCGGATGTCTTTGAACAGCGTCAGGCCGTCCGCCCCGGGAACTCCCTGCGGATCGGGGTTAAAGCGGTAATTGTTGTTTATCTCCAGCAACGGTTCCGGACCGACCACCACATGCTCGGCGGTGACGTCTTCAACATAGCCAGCCCGGCCCGCCCGCGATTTGAGTTGCATGGCCGCCAATCCTTGCTGGAACGTGCAATGAGAAATGCGCACCCGGCGGATGCCGCCGGAAAGTTCGCTGCCCAGTGCAATCGAGACGTAGCCCTTGATGAAGGTGCAGTTGGTGATCAGGATGTCTTCGCAGGGCCGGCCAACCTGGACGCCCTCCTGCCCTTTGCCCGATTTGATGGCGATGTTGTCATCACCGGTGGAGAAGGTGCAACCATCAATGACCACCCGCTGGCACGAGTCCGGATTGATGCCATCCGAATTCGCCCCGGCGGTGTCAAAAGTCACACCGGCAATCCGCACGTCATGGCAATAAGTGGGATGCAGCGTCCACATCCGGAGGCTTTTCAACGTGACTCCCTCGACGCGGAGGTTGCCGCATTCGACCATTTCGATGACCGCCGGTCCGCGGGGATTGCGCAGCGGGCCCACCGCCGGATTGCCTTCGATGATGCCTGCACCCGTGATGGTAATATCTTCCGCTTTCCCGGCTGAAATCAGTGCCTGGTGGCAGTTGGTTTCCCTGCCCTCCCAACGCGCCTGCACGATGGGATAATCATCCCGGTTGCTGCTGCCCAGCAGGGTGGCTCCCCCATCAAGACGGAGGGTCGTGTGGGATTTCATGACCAGGCTACCGCTAATATAGCGCCCGGCCGGTATCAACACCTCGCCGCCGCCCTTGGTGGCAACGGTGTCCAACGCCTTCTGGATGGCGGCGGTATCGGAAGCTTTGCCATCGCCGACCGCGCCGAAATCGCGAACCGAAACGCTGATAAAAGGCGCGGTTGACAGGCTCAATGTCGACGCGGACAGGAGCGCAAGACAAGACCGGCTCATTGACCAACCGAAAGCCATTTTAAGAATCGCCATCGGCGTGAGGCTATTCGATTCACGCCTGCACGTAAACCGCCGGAACTGCACGCCAAGGATCACGGTCAACGGGACCTTGCCCCGAGTGACTACCGCCGGCAACGCTGAAACAACAGGAGGCAACGGAGAGAACGGAGTTTTTATTTCCTTTTCTATTTTCTCTGTTTCCTCTGTTTGCTCCTGTTCAATCTGGTCAGACCTTGAGCAAGCCGCGGAATCCCCTCCCGCTGTAGTAAGAATCCGCACCGTTGTGACCCACGAAGACGCGGCCATAGCGGCGATCACAGTAAAGCGCGCCGCCAAGTTTTCGGATATCCGCCGGTGTTTTCACCCAGCTCGACCGCTTGGTGTCGAACTCACCCAGTTTTTGCAATTCGAAATACTGTTCCTCTGTCAAAACCTCGATGCCCATGGCCGCGGCCATGTCCATAACGCTGCTCTTGGGTTTATGTTCCTTCCGGGAATCCAGCGCTTCACGGTCATAACAAAGGCTGACGCGGCCTTCGGGAGTTTGCTCGGAACAATCATAAAAAACGTATTCGCCCGTCTTTTTATCCTGCCCCACCACATCCGGCTCGCCGCCGGTGCATTCCATTTCACTGAGCGACCACAGCTTTTCCGCATTGGCTTCCAGCCGGGACTGCACTTTGGCCCACTCAAGGCCTTTATGGCGGTTCAGGTTTTTCTCAAACCGGGCTTTCAATGCTCTGAGCAGTTCTTCGCGTTGTTTTGGCGACAACTCATTTTTATTGCTCTTCATGTTGTTCATAGTCTGGACTGTCGCCGGCAAAGTAAATCAATTCGGCTAACGCACTTCAAGACACGAAGGTAGCCCGTAGTTTGCCTGCGTGGTGAGTTGCATACGCGTCTGGTAGTTTAACTCCGTGCTTCAAAAGAAACTTGGCCAACGAATCGCCGGCCTCCGCAAAGCGCGAAAGCTCACACAAGAGCAGATGGCGGAGGCGCTTGGCTGTTCGGTTGAGTTCGTCAGTTTGGTGGAGCGCGGCGTAAATGCTCCATCTGTTGCTGGGTTGGAGAAGTTTGCAAAGATCCTCAAGGTTGAGGTAAAGGAACTGTTCACTTTCAAGAAGAGGAAATGATGAGCAGTGCAGCATCCTATATTAAACAATTGTTGGCCACACTTCGTGGAGTGAAATCCGTATTGAAGAAGAAGGGTATCCACGCGTCTTACTTGACCTTCGGTGGCGAAGGAAAGAAGCCGAAAAAGAAAACGAGGATACCGACTGATGCTAATTCAGAGTTTCTTGCCAATCGAGCAATGGGTGATTGGGCAGAGAAATCATTAACAGAAGCTGTCAACGCAACAATTCCACAACTGAAGGCTGTCCAATATGGCAACTCCGACCGAATGGCCGCAGGAGAAGCCGGATTCAAAGAGTTCTATCTGGCTGGCGTTGAAGAAACCCGGCTGCATGGGAAACGTCCAGACCTGCTTCTCTTCAGCGCGCAAGAAGATGTTCCAGCAGCGCTTTCATCCAGCAACCACGCGGACGCTCTTCCCTTTGTAAAAAAGGCCGTGGCCGCAATTGAGGTGCGCTCAAGTAAGTTCGACGCCCTGACCTACATGAAAGTTCGCAAGCAGCAGCGTGCTGCCGGAAAGACGGTAACGCGCGAAACGCCAAGTTTTACTGTCAAAGTGGAAGACCTCTTGATTGTCTATCGCTGGCTCGAGCAAAACAAATTACCCCAATCCTATTGCCAAGTTTTCTTTGACACCGTTTACGCAATCAACTTCTTGGAAATTTTTCGTATTATCGCGAGCGGGGACGGCTTTAAAATTGAGCGTCCAAAAAACAGCCAAGAAAAATCAACAATCTTCATTCCCATCACGAGCGGCCTACAAGTTGGAAGATCAACTGGAGCGCCAACCTTTACCGCCGAACATCACGTCACCCAACTAGGCCGACATGATGCATATGTCGTTCCGCAAGGTGGCGGCTTCGAACTCGATGCGGCGACGATGATGAAAGTGCTTCTGCCTTAAAGTCGGTTGTAAAATAGCAAGTTGCGAGTTCATCGACGAAAGCCGTCCGTTCGTGCGGTGATAGCTTTTCCAGCTCTGTTAGTTGACGGACAATCTCCTTGGCCTCGGTTCGATCCAGCTTCGGCATCACTGGGCAAGGCATGTCTTCCACGTCTTTTGGTTCAAGCTTGTTCAGGCCGTCTCCATAAAACCGGTTCACTTGCGAGAACGCTTCTCGCCCTAGGCTGCTGTTGAGGAAAAGCGTCAACAGAGGCGCAAGCGCCACATTTCCCGGTTTTGAGTAGAGGCCGTGGAAGCAAGTCAGGTTTTTTGCGCCGGAATTGTTGAGGATGAATTTCACCGACTCGCGAGAGAACACCGCCACCCAAATGTCTGCCACGGCGCGATTCTCGGGCAGATACCAAACGGGCCGATGGCTTGGCAGATGCCTCTTTGGAATACCCTGCTGCTCTCCAAGTTCAAGATAACGCGTGAGGTTCTGCCCGTTGCGCGATGGATTGAGAAGAAAGCACCTTCGGTCGCGAGCGATCAGCGCATCCAACTTTTCGTGCGTGAACACCAAGCCGTCGGCATCTGTCGCCTTAGTGATGCACTGATCAACGTGTGCCTCTGAAAGATGATGCTCGCGCATCTCGGCGCGGCTCAAACAAAAGAAATCGTTCGCTCCCGTCGCGATGCCACGACGGCAGTCGAAATAATCCCCGACTCGCTTCGCAAACCGCACCGGCGTCTTTTCCGTCGCTCCGTTCAGCAGCAAATTGAGCCATTTGTCCCGGGGATTGAGAGCGGCCAAGTCAATCAAACCGTTGCCAGCGGCTGAAATTCTTCCCGCAAGCAACCCTTCAACAAAGCCCTCCGCCTCTCCCACGGATTCCGCCAGCCTGGCCCAGATTGGAGTTTGGAGCGCCCGGCTCTTGTCGAGCAACACAATGGCGCTAGTAGTCAAAGCATCGGCAAACACATTGAGCGATGGCGCAAAGATTGCGATACCCGCTGGCCGAATCGCACGCAACAACCGCTCCTTGATTTCCTCGCCGAAGTTCGCATTCAGAAATTCTGCCGGCAGGATGACGGCCGCACGACCGCGCGGCGCGAGGTCTTCCCAAATCTTGAGCAGGAACAGTGCGTAAAGATTCGTGAGCCGGTCAAGCGGCGTGCCAAAGCGCTCCTCAAAATAGAGCCAGTCCTTCTCTGAGTAGTCGAGTCGATGCGCCTTCACGTAAGGCGGATTGGCGATGATGCCGTCGAACAGGCCAGCATCGGACTTGAGATAGTCAGCCAAAATCAGCTTTGTGCCGCGTGGGGCTGAGGTCTTCGCACGCTGCAAAGTTTCCGTGTCACGCTCCGCACCTACCAACTCCACACGCTGGTTGAATTGGCGGCACGCGGCCAGCAATCCTCCCAAACCCGCCGCCGGATCGAGCACAGTTCGTGGCTTGGCGGACATAACCCACTTCGCCATCAATCTTGCGATTGGTTCAGGTGTGGCGACCTGCCCAAGCCGCTTTGTCTCGCGCTGCCACGACTTAACCGTTACAACCAAGTCCGCCTCTCCTGTGGCGACCTCCACAACATTCGGCTCGTAATAGAGCGACATGAAGGTCTGATTGTCGCGAAGTTTCATTGCTGAAAGTGTGCCAGTAGTTTAACTACGGGTCAACATTTTATGCCTTCGCGTAAACCTCCGTGCCTTTTTCCACAAACTCTTTCGATTTGGCTTCCATTCCCTTTTTCAGCGCCTCTTCCTCGGCAATCCCCTGCTCGGCGGCGTATTTGCGGACGTCTTCGGTAATCTTCATCGAGCAGAAATGCGGGCCGCACATGGAGCAGAAGTGCGCGGTCTTGGCGCCGTCCTGCGGCAGGGTTTCGTCGTGGAATTCGCGCGCAGTCACGGGGTCGAGGCTCAGGTTGAACTGGTCTTCCCAGCGGAACTCGAAGCGGGCCTTGCTCAACGCGTTGTCGCGGTATTGCGCACCGGGATGGCCCTTGGCCAGGTCGGCGGCGTGCGCGGCAATCTTGTAGGCGATGACGCCGTCTTTCACGTCTTTCTTGTCCGGCAGGCCGAGGTGTTCCTTGGGCGTGACGTAGCACAGCATCGCGCAGCCGTACCAGCCGATCATCGCCGCGCCAATGCCGCTGGTGATGTGGTCGTAACCGGGCGCGATGTCGGTGGTGAGCGGCCCGAGCGTGTAAAACGGCGCTTCGTGGCACCACTCGAGCTGCTTGGCCATGTTTTCCTCGATCATGTGCATGGGCACGTGGCCCGGGCCTTCGTTCATCACCTGCACGCCTTTGGCCCAGGCACGCTCGGTGAGTTCGCCCTGCACCTTGAGCTCGCCAAATTGCGCCTCGTCGTTGGCGTCGGCAATCGAGCCGGGCCGCAGCCCATCGCCAATGCTGAAGCTGACGTCGTAGGCGGCCATGATGTCGCAGATGTCGTCCCAATGCGTGTAGAGGAAGCTCTCCTGATGATGCGCAAGGCACCATTTGGCCATGATGCTGCCGCCGCGGCTGACGATGCCGGTCATGCGGTTGGCCGTGAGCGGAATGAAGCGCAGCAGGACGCCGGCGTGGACGGTGAAGTAATCCACCCCCTGCTCCGCCTGTTCAATGAGCGTGTCGCGGTAAATCTCCCAGGTGAGTTCCTCGGCCTTGCCGCCGACTTTTTCGAGCGCCTGATAAATCGGCACGGTGCCGATGGGCACGGGCGAATTGCGCAGAATCCATTCGCGCGTGGCGTGGATGTTCTTACCGGTGGACAAATCCATGACCGTGTCCGCGCCCCATTTGGTGGCCCAGCGCATTTTCTCGACCTCTTCCTCGATGCTCGACGCCACGGCGGAGTTGCCGATGTTGGCGTTGATTTTCACGAGAAAATTGCGACCGATGATCATCGGTTCCAGCTCGGGATGGTTGACGTTGGCCGGGATGATGGCGCGGCCGGCGGCGACCTCGGAGCGGACGAATTCCGCGGTAATCTGCGCGGGAATGCGTTGCGGGAATCGGCCGAAGATGCTTGGCGTGTAGGGGCTCTTGCCGAGCTGGCTTGAACCGGAGTGCTGCTTGTCGAGGTCGTTGCGAACATTGTCCTTCGCCATATCGGCCATCTTGGCGCGGCCCATGTTTTCACGGATGGCGATGAATTCCATTTCGGGCGTGATGATGCCCTGCCGGGCGTACCAGAGCTGGGTGACGGGATGGCCCTTGCTGGCGCGGAGCGGGCGGCGGCGGTGGCCGAGCAGTCCGGGAAACTCCACGAGCCGGTTCTTTTCCGCCTGGCTGGCAAATTCGGCGTGCTTGCCGGAGAGATAGCCGTTGTCCATCGGCTTCACCTCGCGACCGTCGTGTTCCTCCACGTCGCCGCGCTTCCGGATCCAGTCGCGGCGCAGCGCGGGCAGGCCTTCCTCGGATTTGCCGGTGAACGCGGGATCGCCCCACGGGCCGGAGCAGTCATAGACGCGCACGGGCGCATTCTCCTCGATCGCACCGGTGTAGGATTTGGTCGGCGACACCTCGATTTCGCGCATCGGCACCTGGACGTCCTGGTGGATCGCGCCCCGGACGAAAACTTTTTTGCTCCTGGGCAGCTGCTCGCTGCTGTGCGGTTCGAACGAATCTTTGGTTGCGATCATAAAATGGTTAATGGTCTTTTGTTGATGGTTGATGGCCATCGGCACTTGATTCAGGGAAGGCGAAAGAGAAATCGAAATTCCTACGCCAGCATTATCTGGATCAGGTTCCTGGGTCGGCAACGCTCCCGCGTCACCCTCTCAGCCTTTGTCCCGTACATACGGAACTGGTTGGCTCCCCGAATAATGCAAAGTTAGGCCGCTTCATCCATGGCGTCAAGGAAACGAAAATCCCATTCCGGAAACTTTACTCAGCCGGGGCTGGCCAAACCGATTCAAGTTGCGTTATTTTTCCCGCGTCAGCCCAGGTTGTTGATTTATGGCGGACCCGAAAAATTCGACCAGTCAAAAGACGCCCGACCTCTCCCGCGAGGCCGCGGTGGAGGAATCGGCCGCCGTGCTGCAACGGCTGGGCACGTCGGCGGCGGGTTTGACCGAAGCGGAGGCGGAGGCGCGGTTGGGAAAATTTGGCCCCAACGAAATTGCCCAGGAAAAGAAGAACACCTGGCTGCACCGTTTCTACGTCGCCGCCGTAAACCCGCTGGTGATCCTGCTGACCATCCTGGCGGTCGTCACCTTTGCGACGGCGGAATCGTCCAGCGATTACATCGGGGGTTCGGTGATGCTGGCGATGGTGGTGCTCGGCCTGTCGCTGCGGTTCATCCAGGAAACCAAGGCGGACAACGCCGCCGCCAAGCTCAAGGCGATGATCAAGGTCACCGCCACGGTGCTGCGCGACGGCCAGCCCCGGGAAATTCCGCTCAAGGAACTGGTCGTGGGCGACGTGGTGAAATTGTCCGCCGGCGACATGATTCCCGGCGACGCGCGGCTGCTGGCGGCGAAGGACCTGTTCATCATCCAGGCCACGCTCACCGGCGAATCGTTGCCGGTGGAAAAGTCCGACGCCCGGGATCCGCGCACGAATGTTTCGTCCATCGAGCACACCAACATCTGCTTCCTCGGCACCAGCGTGGAAAGCGGCGCGGCCACGGCGGTCATCATTGCCACCGGCGCGCAGACCTATTTTGGTAAAATGGCCAGCACCCTCGCCGGCCAGCATACCGATACGGCGTTTGACAAGGGCATCAAGAAATTCACGTGGCTGATGATCCGGTTCATGATGGTCATGGTGCCGGCGGTTTTCCTCATCAACGGCATCACCAAGCACGACTGGAAGGAGGCGTTCTTCTTTGCCCTTGCCGTGGCGGTCGGCCTCACGCCGGAAATGCTGCCGATGATTGTTTCCGTCTGCCTTTCCAAGGGCGCGCTCTCGATGTCGAAGAAAAAGGTCATCGTCAAGAAGCTCAATTCCATCCAGAACTTCGGCGCGATGGACGTGCTATGCACGGACAAAACGGGCACGCTCACCATCGACCACGTCATCCTGGAACTGCACTGCGACGTCTTCAAAAACGAGAGCGATGCCGTGCTGCGAGATGCTTACCTGATCAGCCATTTCCAGACCGGGCTGAAAAACGTCCTCGACCGCGCGGTGCTGCGCTACAAGCAGCTACACGGCGAACTCGGCATCGACAAATACAAGATGGTGGACGAAATCCCGTTTGATTTCTCGCGCCGCATGATGTCGGTGGCCATCGAGTCGCCCACCGGCGAACGCGAGTTGCTCACCAAGGGCGCGCCGGAAGCCGTCTTTGCCAAATGCACGCATTTTGAGAGCGACGGCGAAATTTTTCCCATGGAACCGATCCTGGTTGGCGACCTCGTGGAACAGGTGAATTCGTTGAGCGAGGACGGCTTCCGCGTGCTGGCCGTGGCCACCAAAAAACTGGGCGCCCAGGCGACCTTCTCCAAATCCGACGAATCCGAGCTGGTGCTGGCCGGCTACCTGGCCTTTCTTGATCCGCCCAAGGATTCCGCCGCCACCGCCATCACCGCGCTCCGCCAGCACGGCGTGACCGTGAAGGTCATCACCGGCGACAATGACCTCGTCACCCGCAAGGTCTGCACCGAGGTCGGCATCAACGCCGAAAAAATCCTGCTCGGCAGCCAGGTTGAAACCATGACTGACGCCCAGCTCGCCGAGGCGGTTGAAACCATGGACGTGTTCGCCCGCCAGTCGCCCGCGCACAAAAAGCGCGTGGTGCAGGCGCTCCAGAAGAAAGGCCACGTCGTCGGCTTCATGGGCGACGGCATCAACGACGCACCGGCATTGCGCGCCGCAGACGTGGGCATTTCCGTGGACAACGCGGTGGACATCGCCAAGGAATCCGCCGACGTGATCCTGTTGGAAAAAAACCTGATGGTGCTCGAAGAGGGCGTGCTCGAAGGCCGGAAGGTGTTCGTCAACATTTTGAAATACATCCGCATGGGCGCGAGTTCCAACTTCGGCAACGTGTTCAGTTTCGTCGGCGGTTGCGCGCTGCTGCCGTTCCTGCCGATGCAACCGCTGCAGATGCTGTTGAACAACCTGCTCTACGATTTCTCACAGGTGCCGATCCCGACCGACAACGTCGGGCTGAAACTGATCGCCAAGCCGCGGCCCTGGCAGATCGGTGAGATTGCCAGGTTCATGTTTTTCATCGGTCCAATCAGTTCCATTTTCGATTACACCACCTTTGCCTTGATGTGGTTTTATTTCAAATGCAGCAACGTGGTGGTGACCCCGGAGCTCGCCGCGAAATTCAAGGACGAAGCCGTCAACCACACCTACGCCGCCGAACTTTTCCACACCGGCTGGTTTGTGGAATCGCTCATCACGCAGACGCTCATCATCCACGTCATCCGCACGAACCAGATTCCGTTCATCCAATCGCGCTCCAGCTGGCAGCTTTCGATGACCACGATCCTGATCATGCTCATCGGTGCGGTACTGCCCTACACACCGCTGGCCGCGCCGCTCGGGTTCGTCCCGTTGCCACTGGCGTTTTGGTGGTTTCTGCTGGCGACGGTCACCTGCTATGTCGGACTGACACAAATCATCAAATCGTGGATGGTACGCAGGCAGTGGATTTGATGGCGCAGGCCGGGCAAACAAAAGCCGTTCCGCATCTCACGGAACGGCGTATCAGGCCCAAGCAGTTTGATCATGTCCGCTCGAGCCTCCAAAACAACCTAAGCCCCGGCCGGGCCACTGTCAAATGATGGAGGTCATTTCCTGGCCGACAACAAGGTGGCCTTTTTGTTCTCCAGCAAATCTCTCAACTGGGGGAACAAGCCCTCCAAGCGCTCGAAAAACTTTTCCGGGTCCGCCACCCCCAGGGCTTCAACCAACGGGGCGGCCTGCAATCCGGCCTTTTTTGTCCAAAAGTCATCCGGTTGCTCGCCGTCCCGAAGATCGCTTTTATAAAGGACATCGAGGTAATTATCCAGGGCCTGCTGGAGCAAGCTGGTCTGGTCGGCGGCGCCCGGCACTGCCGCCTTTTTTTCCAGCGCGAGACCAACGCCGATCTGTGCCCGGCTGCGCTCGGAAATGTTCGCGAACAGCGAGTTGAAAACCTGGGCATAGGCATTTGTGGCCGCGTCAAAGGCGCCGAGCTGCAGGTTGCAGTCGCCGATTTCGTTCCAGGCCAGTGCGCCAAGTTCATTGGTCGGATACAACTGGCAGATCTGGCCGAACACGTTGGTGGCCAGTTGAAAATTTGCCAGCGGCTTGTTGGTATCCGGCGAGTCCAGCAGCATCAGGGCCCCGCCGTAAGCGAACAAGGCCGGCCCGACCAGTTTCGATGGACAATTGGTGTCGCTGATCAGCGACTTGAAATGGTCGATGGCATCCTTGTAACCCAGCCGGCCCATGGCGGCGCGCCCCGCCATCATGCTCGCCTGATAGGCCAGATTGGTGTACACCAGCGGCAATTCCTGCCAGTTGGTGTTTTGATAAAGCATTTGATAATTCCTTTCCGCGTCCACGTAATTTGTCCCGCCCAGACGGAAATAATAGTCCGCCACCCAGTATTGGGCCACCGGCGCCAGGTCATTGGTCGGAAACTGCGCCACCAGATTTGTGTAAAGGCTGAAGGCGTTGGTCTCGTTCCCCGCCCGGAAATAGACTTGGGCGAGCGCATAATCCGCCCGTGGCCTCAGGGCATTGGTGGAAAAATTGGCCCGCCAGTCTTGGTATTGAGCAATGGCGGAGGGCCAGTCCTGTTCCTGTTCGTAGGTACGCGCGATGGCCAGTTCCACCTGCGGCTGCTGCGGTGAATTTGGAATCAGATCCTCGAATTTCCTGTAAATGGCGCGGGCCGCGGCCGGCTGGCGCGAATCGGCCAGGCCCTCCCCCACAAGCAGGATGCTGTTGTCGGCCAGGGCGCTCGCCGGATACAGCCTCAGAATCCGCGCCATTGCATTGCTGGCGCCGTAAACATCCCGCAATTCCAAATTCGCCCGCAACATCTGATACAACGCCCGGTCGCCGAGGCCCTGCACCACTGCGGGATAAGCGCCGAAATCATCAGCCACCGCGCGATAATTTTCATAGGCGTTCGTATAATCCTGCTGCGCGAACAGCACGTCCCCGATTTTGAAACGGGCCACGGCCAGGTCTTTCGACTGCGGCAGCGATTGGGCCGCCGCCTCGAAGTCGGCCTTGCTGTCAGCGATGTTTCCCGCCAGCCACCAGCACCAGCCGCGGTCCAGGTAGGCTTTGCCGACGAGCGGATCGTTCCGGTTTGTAAACGTGACGAGGAACCGGCCAAAATTCGCCTGCGCCGCCTGCAACAGGTTCGTTGCCGTTCCCGCCGGTCGGGCCGCGGCGTATTCCTTCAATTGCAATTCACCAAGGGTCAGCAACGCCAGATCCGTTGAGGGGGAATCCGGGAACCGCGCGAGAAATTTTTCCAGCGACTGCTCGGCGTCGGGCAGCTGGTTTTCGGCGATGGCCAGCTCCGCGATCTTCAAGACTGCCTGCCGTTGCCGGTCACCCGCCGCGTTCAAGGCGAGAATTTCCTGATAAGCGGCCATGGCCCGGAATTTCTGGCCCAGTTGTTCCAGCACACCGGCGCGCAAAACCACGCTTTCCGCCCGCAACTGATCGTTCTTTCCGGCAATTTGAACCAGATTGGTCGTGGTGGCCAATGCCGCGTTCGTGTCGCCGGTTGCCAGTTTGATCTGGAACTGCAAATAGGCCCGCTGCCAGTCCAAATCCGGCTTGAGGGTTTGGGGGTTCAGCGAAGTCAGAACCGCCGCCGCCGCGCCATAATCGTTTTGCGCCATTTTCGCCTGCGCCAGCAGCAGACATCCGCGGGCAACAAGTTCGTTGGCCGCATCCATCTGCATGGCGCGTTGGAAGACGCTGTTGGTCTCCTCGAGCAAGGTGATCACCTTCACCCATTCCCCGGTCCGGGCCTGCGCCGCCGCCGCCTCCACCACGGCGGCGAGCCGGTAGGACGACTCGGGGAAATCGCGCGCCAGCGAGGCGAACGTCTCCGCCGCCGCCATCAGGTCGCCATTTTGAAACTGGACCTCGCCTATCCAGTAAACGTATTCGTCCGCAAGATTTCCGGCCAGGGGTTTGCGGGCGGTGAGCAGCGCGATGGCCTCCGCGAGTTTTCCCTGCTTGAATTGCGCCTCCGCCTGCATCAGTCCCGCCTCCGCCAGGCGGTCGGACTTGGGATATTTTTGGATGAACTGCGCGAAGCCGGTTTCCGCACGATTCCACATTCCGTCCTGAAAGGCGCTCGCGGCGGCGGCATAGGCGCGATCCTCCCGCGTGCTGGCCGCGACGCTCCGTTCGCCGGCCAGCGATACCACGAGCAAAATCAGAAGCCATTGCCAGCGAAACGCCATGGACCGGACTTTAAACGACGTGGCGCGGCGACAAAAGCGTGAAATCAAAGTGATCTCGCATTTTCATGGAAGGTCAGACCGGCGGCGACAGAACGCGGCTCAAATATTGGCCGGTGAAACTTTCGGCGCACCGAGCCACCGCCTCGGGCGAACCCTGCGCGACAATGCGCCCGCCGGCGTCTCCGCCCTCCGGGCCGAGATCGATGATCCAGTCGGCCGTTTTGATCACGTCAAGATTGTGCTCGATCACCAGCAGGGTGTTGCCCGTGTTGCGCAGCTTGAACAGCACTTCCAGCAGTTTCGCCACGTCGTGGAAATGCAGGCCGGTCGTCGGCTCGTCCAGAATGTAAAACGTGCGCCCGGTCGCCTTGCGGCTCAGCTCGGCCGCCAGCTTCACGCGCTGCGCTTCGCCGCCGCTCAGGGTCGTCGCCGCCTGTCCCAGCCCGATGTAGCCGAGACCGACCTCGGCCAGCGTCAACAACGGATCGTAAATTTTCGGCACGGCGCGGAAAAAGTTCACGGCCTCGTCCACAGTCATGGCAAGCACCTCGGCGATGTTCTTGCCTTTGTAGGTGATTTCCAGCGTCTCGCGGTTGTAACGGCGGCCGCCACACACCTCGCACGTCACGTAAACGGGCGGCAGAAAATTCATTTCAATCTTCAGCAGGCCGTCGCCTTCGCACTTTTCGCAGCGGCCGCCCTTGACGTTGAAGCTGAACCGGCCGGGCGCGTACCCGCGAATCTTCGCCGCCGGCAGCCGCGCAAACAGGTCGCGGATGTGATTGAACATGCCGGTATAGGTTGCCGGGTTCGAACGCGGGGTGCGGCCGATGGGTGTCTGGTCGATCACGATCACCTTGTCGATCATTTCAAAGCCCTTCAACGCGCGGTGGCCGCCGGGCGATTCCTTGGAGCCGTAAAATTTGCGGAACAGTGCGCGGCGCAAAATATCGTCCACCAGCGTGCTCTTGCCGGAACCGCTCACGCCGGTGACGCACGTGAACGTGCCGAGCGGAATGCGCGCATCGATGTTCTGCAGGTTGTTTTCCCGCGCGCCGATCACTTCCAGCCAGTTGTGTTCCTTCCCCGGCACCAGGCGCTTTTTGGGGATGGGGATCGTCAGTTCGCCGCGCAGGTACTGAGCCGTGAGCGAATGCGGGCTCTTGAGAATTTCCGGCAAAGTACCTGCCGCGACGAGTTCGCCGCCGTGAACACCCGCGCCCGGGCCGAGATCCACGATGTAATCCGCGTTGCAGATGGTGTCCGCGTCATGTTCGACCACCAGGACCGTGTTGCCAAGATCGCGCAGGCCCTTGAGTGTGGCCAGCAGGCGGTCGTTGTCGCGCTGGTGCAGGCCGATGCTGGGTTCGTCCAGGATATACAGCACGCCGACGAGCCC
>Ga0265338_10000547_pt1 | contig 65836 bp, 53 predicted proteins | sample 42126metaG_FD_193579 | JGI IMG/M metagenome (GOLD analysis project Ga0265338, IMG submission 193579) | Rhizosphere microbial communities from Carex aquatilis grown in University of Washington, Seatle, WA, United States - 4-21-26 metaG | ecosystem: Host-associated > Plants > Roots > Rhizosphere...
ACGCCTGAACCACCACGGCCGAACTGCGAAGGGGGCGAATCTTAACGCCCCGCCCCGCCCCCGCGCAAGCCCCCCGCAGAGAAAAATTTTCTAGCGACGCCACCGATCGGCGGCGTCGCCAGCAGACTTACCTGTTTTTGAAGACCGGCTTGCGCTTCTCGACGAACGCCGCCATCCCTTCCTTCTGGTCTTCCGTCGCAAAGAGCGAATGGAACATGCGGCGTTCGAAATGCACGCCTTCGGCGAGCGTCGTCTCGTACGCACGGTTCACCGATTCCTTCGCCATCATCACGGCCGGGAGCGAATATTCGGAAATGGTCGTGGCCGCGGCAACCGCCTCATTCAGCAGATCAGCGGCCGGGATCACGCGGGAAACCAGGCCAGCACGCTCCGCCTCGGCCGCGTCCATCATGCGCGCCGTCAGGCACAGATCCATCGCCTTCGCCTTCGATACAGCCCGCGGCAGACGCTGCGTCCCGCCCGCTCCGGGAATCACGCCGAGCCTGATTTCCGGCTGGCCGAACTTCGCCGTGTCGGCTGCAAAAATGATGTCGCACATCATCGCCAGCTCGCAGCCACCGCCCAGCGCGAAGCCCGCAACTGCAGCGATGATCGGTTTGCGGATCGAACGAATCGTCTCCCAGTTGCGCGTGATGTACTCGCCCTTATAGACGTCCATAAAGGTGTAGGTCGCCATCATGCCGATGTCAGCGCCAGCCGCGAACGCCTTCTCATTACCCGTGATGACAATCGCGCCGATTCCCTCATCGGCATCGAAAATCTTCAACGCCGTACCCAGTTCGTCCATCAGCGCATCGTTCAGCGCGTTCAGCGCCTTTGGCCGATTGAGCGTGATCAAGCCGACCTTGCCGCGCGTCTCTACTAGAATATTTTCGTACCCCATACGCCCTCCTTCCTTGTAGGAAAAGTCCCTAAAAAAACTTTCACCCCAAAACTTGACTAATGCTAACATTAGCCAACCAACCGGTCGGTTAATTAATCGGCGCGGGCTCCATCCAACTCCTTATCTACGCTGACCTTGCGCCATGACAAATCCGTTGTTCGCCAAGCACGAAGCCGTGCTGCAGAAGGCCATTGCCGCCATCGAGACCCGTGGCTACTGGAGCCCGTTTTCCGAAATGCCGAGTCCAAAAGTGTACGGGGAAACGGCCAACGCGGACGGTGAAGCAGCGTTCAAGAACCACCTGAACCGGACCTTCGAACTCGACCAACCGGCAACCGCCGAAGCCGTCGGCAGCGAAGCGTCCCCGTTCGGCATTGCGCTCGGAATCCGCTATCCGAAGTCGATGCCCGACCAGTTGATCGCCGCTGCGCAGAAGGCGCAACGCGACTGGCGTGCAGCAGGCCCGCAGGCGTGGGTCGGCGTCAGTCTTGAAATCCTCGCGCGCCTGAACCGCGCGAGCTTCGAAATCGCTTATAGCGTGATGCACACCACCGGCCAGGCGTTCATGATGGCGTTCCAGGCCGGCGGCCCGCACGCTCAGGACCGCGCGCTCGAAGCCGTCACCTACGCATGGGACCAATTGCGCCGCATCCCGGCCGACGTGCATTGGGAAAAGCCGCAGGGCAAGAACCCGCCGCTCGCCATGCACAAGCGCTTTACGGTCGTGCCGCGCGGGACCGGCCTAGTGCTCGGCTGCTGCACGTTCCCGACGTGGAACGGTTACCCGGGCCTCTTCGCCGATCTGGCGACGGGCAATACCGTCATCGTCAAGCCGCACCCCGGCGCGATCCTGCCGCTGGCGATCACCGTCCGCATCGCGCGCGATGTGCTGCGCGAAGCCGGTTTCGACCCGAACGTCGTCACGCTGCTCGCCACCGATCCCAATGACGGCGCGCTGGTCCAGGCCCTCGCGCAGCGCCCCGAAATCAAGTTGATCGACTTCACCGGCAGCACGCAGAACGGCAACTGGCTCGAACAACACGCGCATCAGGCGCAGGTGTACACGGAAAAAGCGGGCGTCAACCAGATCGTGATCGATTCCGTGGATGACCTGAAGGCGGTCGCGCGCAACATCGCCTTCTCGCTTTCGCTCTACTCCGGCCAGATGTGCACCGCGCCGCAGAACATCTATGTGCCGCGCGACGGCATTCGCACGGCCGAAGGCCACGTGAGCTTCGAGACGGTCGCGCAGGCGATCGCCGGCGCCGTCCAGAAGTTCGTGGCCGATCCGGCCCGCGCCGTCGAAGTGCTTGGCGCGATCCAGAACGAAAGCATCACAACACGCATCGGCGAAGCTCGCAAGCTGGGTTCCGTTCTGGCCGACAGCCAGACGCTCGAGCATCCGCAATTCGCCGGTGCGCACATACGCACGCCGCTCGTGCTGTCGCTCGACGCCGCGCGCGACGCCACATCGTTCACGAGTGAATGGTTTGGCCCGATTTCGTTCGTAATCGCCACCGATTCGACTGCGCAGTCGCTCGACCTCGCCGGCTCGATCGCCCGGGACCATGGCGCATTGACGCTCTCTGTCTACAGCACCGACGATGCCGTCGTCGAAGCCGCCCACGAAGCGGCGGTCACGGGCGGCGTGGCCCTCTCGATCAACCTGACGGGCGGCGTGTTCGTCAATCAGTCGGCCGCGTTCTCCGACTTCCACGGCACCGGCGCAAACCCCGCCGCAAACGCCGCGCTGGCAGATGCCGCATTCGTGGCGAACCGCTTCCGCGTGGTTCAAAGCCGCGTTCATGTTGAACCGAAAGCGGCAGCGGTTGTAGCTGGCTGAACGGCCTATGCCGTTTGGCCGAATGGCACCCGACTCCCCGTCCCCCTAGCATCAAAGGCATGAGTGCGCTCACGCGCTCATGCCCAGGAATTTGAGATGACCGAAGCCTATATCTGCGACGCGATTCGCACCCCCTTCGGCCGCTACGGCGGCGCACTGAAAGACGTTCGCCCGGACGACCTCGGCGCCGTGCCAATCCGCGCGCTCATCGAGCGCAACGCGGGCGTGGATTGGCGCGCGCTCGACGACATCCTGTACGGCTGCGCGAACCAGGCCGGCGAGGACAACCGCAATGTCGCACGTATGTCCGCGCTGCTCGCGGGTCTGCCGACCGATGCGCCCGGTGCCACGATCAACCGCCTGTGCGGCTCGGGCCTCGACGCGGTCGGCAGCGCCGCACGCGCGATCAAGGCCGGCGAAGCGCACCTCATGATCGCAGGCGGCGTGGAGAGCATGACGCGCGCGCCGTTCGTCATGGGCAAGGCGGCGTCCGCGTTCTCGCGCGACGCCAGCATCCACGACACGACCATCGGCTGGCGCTTCGTGAATCCGCTGATGAAGCGCGAATATGGCATCGACTCGATGCCCGAAACGGCGGAGAACGTCGCGGACGAATTCGGCATCAGCCGCGCCGATCAGGACGCCTTCGCACTGCGAAGCCAGCAGAAAGCGGCACGCGCGCAGAAGGACGGCACGCTCGCGCAGGAAATCGTCGCGGTGGAAATCGCCCAGAAGAAGGGCGATCCGATTCGCGTCACGCTCGACGAGCACCCGCGCGAAACGTCGCTCGAAGCACTCGGCAAGCTCAAGGGCGTCGTGCGCCCGGATGGCACCGTGACTGCGGGCAACGCGTCCGGCGTGAACGACGGCGCCTGCGCGCTCCTCATCGCAAGCGATGCCGCCGCCAGCCAGTACGGTCTGCGCCGTCGCGCCCGCGTGCTCGGCATGGCAACGGCCGGCGTCGCGCCGCGCATCATGGGCATCGGTCCGGCGCCCGCCACGCAGAAGCTGCTCAAGCAACTTGGCATGACGCTCGACCAGTTCGACGTGATCGAGCTGAACGAGGCGTTCGCGTCACAAGGGCTTGCGGTGTTGCGCCAGCTCGGTCTCAAGGACGACGACGCACGCGTCAACCCGAACGGCGGCGCGATCGCGCTGGGTCATCCGCTGGGCGCATCGGGCGCGCGGCTCGTGACGACTGCGCTCCACCAACTGGAGCGCACGCAAGGACGTTACGCGCTGTGCACGATGTGCATCGGCGTCGGCCAGGGCATCGCTCTCGCCATCGAGCGAATCTGACCCGGATGCACCGTACCGACCGGGCGCCATGTGTAGCGTCCGGCAGTATCAGGAGACAGTTTTACAGAGAATTGGGCCAGGCGCTGCGGGATCCGGGTAGGCGCTAAAGCGCCAATGCTGGTCGACAAGCCAGATCCCACCTACAAGGAAGGAGACAACCGATGCCCTACGATGCGATCCGCGTCGAGATCGACGCCGCCACGCGCGTCGCGACGATCACGCTGAACCGCCCGGACAAGCTCAACAGCTTCACGCGCGCCATGCACCGCGAACTCGCGGCGGCGCTCGACGAAGTCGTCGCCGCCGGCGCGCGTGCACTCGTGCTGACCGGCGCCGGCCGCGGCTTCTGCGCCGGCCAGGATCTCGCCGACCTCGATTTCACGCCCGGCGCGATGACCGACCTCGGCAGCCTGATCGAAGAGCATTTCAATCCGCTGATCAAACGTCTGCAGGCATTGCCGATGCCTGTCATCGCAGCCGTCAACGGCACGGCGGCCGGCGCGGGCGCGAATCTCGCAACGGCCTGTGACATCGTGCTTGCAGCGCGCTCGGCGAGCTTCATTCAGGCGTTCGTGAAAATCGGCCTCGTGCCCGATTCGGGCGGAACATGGTTGCTGCCGAAGCGCATCGGCATGGCACGCGCGCTCGGTCTCGCGATGACCGGCGAGCGCCTGACCGCCGAGAAAGCAGAAAGCTGGGGCCTCGTCTGGCAGGTGACCGACGACGCCGAACTCGCGCAAACGGCCGATGCGCTCGCCGCTCAACTGGCGAAGCAGCCCACGCGCGCGATCGTCGCCACGCGCGAAGCGATGCGCGCCTCGGCCTCGCAGACGCTCGACCAGCAACTCGATCTCGAACGCGACCTGCAGCGCGAACTCGGTGCTTCGCACGACTACGCGGAAGGAGTCCAGGCGTTTATCGAAAAGCGCGCGCCGCGCTTCGAGGGCCGCTGACATGACGACGCAACTGTCCGCACAACGCGCAGAAAACCCACAAACCCCGCACCACGCCGCCATGACGCCCGACGAACTCGCCCAGGCCACCGCTCAAGCCATGTACGAAGCCGATGCCTGCGCCCGTGCGCTCGGCATCGAAATTCTCGAAGTCCGCGCCGGCTACGCACGCCTGTCGATGGCCGTGCGGCCCGAGTTCCTGAACGGCCATCAGATCTGCCATGGCGGCCTGATTTTCACGCTGTCCGACACGGCGTTCGCGTACGCCTGCAATTCGTACAACGTTAATACGGTCGCGGCCGGCTGCTCGATCGAATTCCTGCGCCCGGTCCAGCCCGACGAGGTGCTGATCGCCGAAGCGGTCGAGCAAATCCTGTCGGGACGCAACGGCGTCTACGACATCGCCGTGACGAACCGCGCGGGCGAGACCGTCGCGCTCTTCAGAGGCAAATCCGCGCAAATCCGCGGCAACGTCATTCCGGTTGCGGAGTGAGCGGAGTACCCCCCGCGAGTTACCCGATCCCTCACGCACCCCCCAAAGCACCCAAGATCCAGGAGACACTGATGACCACCACGCTGCCCCTCGAGGCAATCGAAACGGCGAGCCGCGACGAACTCGCGGCACTTCAGCTTGAGCGCCTGAAATGGTCGCTGAATCACGCATACGAGAATTCACCGGTCTATCGCCGCAAGTTCGATGAGGCGGGCGTGCATCCCTCACAGTTGCAGTCGTTCGCCGACCTCGCACGCTTCCCGTTCACGACCAAGAAGGATCTGCGCGACAACTATCCGTTCGGGATGTTCGCCGTCCCGATGGATCAGGTCTCGCGCATTCACGCGTCGTCCGGCACGACCGGCAAGCCGACCGTCGTCGGCTACACCGCACACGACATCGACACCTGGGCCAATCTCGTCGCGCGCTCGATCCGCGCGTCGGGTGCCCAGCGTGGCGACAAGGTCCACGTGAGCTACGGCTACGGTCTCTTCACGGGCGGCCTCGGCGCGCACTACGGCGCTGAGCGCGCCGGTCTCACAGTGATCCCGTTCGGCGGCGGCCAGACCGAAAAGCAGGTCCAGCTGATCCAGGACTTCCGCCCCGACATCATCATGGTGACGCCGAGCTACATGCTCGCGATCGCCGACGAAATGGAGCGCCAGGGCATCAATCCGGCCACGTGCTCGCTGCGCATCGGCATCTTCGGCGCCGAGCCGTGGACCAACGACATGCGTGCCGCCATCGAGCACCGCATGGGCATCACGGCCGTCGACATCTACGGTTTGTCGGAAGTGATGGGCCCGGGCGTCGCGTCGGAATGCGCCGAAACCAAGGACGGCCCGACGATCTGGGAAGACCACTTCTACCCCGAGATCATCGACCCGGAAACCGGTGCAGTCCTGCCCGACGGCGAATTCGGCGAACTGGTATTCACGTCGCTCACGAAGGAAGCGCTGCCGATCATCCGTTACCGCACGCGCGACCTCACGCGTCTGTTGCCCGGCACCGCACGCACGATGCGCCGCATGGAGAAGATCACGGGCCGCTCGGACGACATGCTGATCATCCGTGGCGTGAACGTGTTCCCGACGCAGATCGAAGAGCTGCTGCTCAAGCAAACGGTCCTCGCGCCGCACTACCAGATCATCCTGACGAAGGAAGGTCCTCTGGACGTAATGACGCTCAGCGTCGAACCGTCGCCCGAGAGCGCCACCGACGGCGCCGCGCTCGAAACGGCGCGCAAGGCGCTTGCGTACGACATCAAGGCCCTGATCGGCGTGACGGCGATCGTCAACGTGCTGGAGATCAACGGCATCGAACGGTCGGTGGGCAAGGCGCGTCGCGTGATCGACAACCGCCGCAAATAAGCGGCACGGCGCGACAGCCAAAACGAAAAAGCCGGCGCAGTTTGCACTGCGCCGGCTTTTTTGTGCCTACAAGATCAGGCCCTCACGAATTCGGAAACAGGAGCCACATGCGACCGCCCTGCTTCATCTTGCCGGCGAGATCGCCTGCGTCGTCGCCGAGCCCCCAGAAGTAGTCGGCACGCACGCCGCCTTTGATCGCGGTCCCCGTGTCCTGCGCGAACACGAGGCGGTTGAGCGGCGCATTCGTCAGCGGCCGCGTCGTCTGCAGGAAAACGGGCGTGCCGAGCGGAATCGACGAAGGATCCACCGCGATCGAGCGCTCCGGCGTAAGCGGCACGCCAAGCGCACCAACCGGACCATCGGCGCCGCCTTGCGGCGCGCCCTCAGCCCCCGGCATTTCGCGGAAAAAAACGAACCGCGGATTCGTGTCGAGCAGCGCATCCACGCGAGACGGATTCGCACGCGCCCACGCCTTGATGCCCTGCATCGTCGCCTGCGCGGGTGTGAGTTCGCCGCGATCGAGCAGCCATTTCCCGATCGAGCGATACGGCTGATTGTTGGTCCCGCCGTAGCCGACGCGCATTACCCTGCCGTCTTCCATGACGACGCGCCCGGAACCCTGGACCTGCAGGAAGAACGCTTCGATCGGATCGTCGACCCAGACGAGTTCGTTGCCGTTGAGCGCGCCCGAGCGTTCGAGTTGCGCGCGCGGCGGCATCGCGGTGCCCGCGCGATATCCGGCCGGCCAGCGATAAAGCGCCGTCTGATAGATACCGTGGCGCGTGCGCGAGCCGTGCAGCAGCGGCTCGTAGTAGCCGGTCACGAGGCCGTCGAGCGTGCCGTCACTATTGGCGAACTGATACGGCGTGAAATAGGTTTCGAAGAACGTGCGGGCGCTTGCGGCGTCGAGGTCGTCGAGTTGCGAGGCCGCGTTGCACGCGCGCTGCCAGCGCGGATCGCGCGCAAGCCGTGCGCAGTTTTCGCGCAGGGCGGCGGTCGCACCGATCAGCGGATCGTCCTGCCAGCCCTGCACCTGCTGCCAGGCGACTGGCGTAAGACGCTCGGCGGCGATCTGCGACGGAACGGAAGGCGCGCCGGTCGGCGCAGCGTTGCGCACGTAGTGCGTGCCGCCGCACGCCGCGAGCAACACGGCCAGCGACACAGCGCCGATCCATCCGCCGACGCGGCCCCAACCGCGGTCACGCTGCGGCAACGCACTGAGCCCAGGCACCGGGCTGAAAACGCTCCCCGAAACGCGCATACAATGTTTGCTCTCGATGGATGCCGCCATGTCCGAACTGTTCGACGAATACCCGATGCTCATGTTTGGCCTGGAAGCGTTGATCGCGCTATTCCTGTTGATTTTCATTGTGGTGTGGACCGCGTCGGGCAGGAAGAAGCGCTCCGGGTCCGACCGGCGCCGGGAGTAGCAGGCTGCATTCGCGCGCGGCGATTGAAGCGGTGGTTCAAGCCGCGGTCCAGACCGCGCTTCAATGCAGCGTGCGCGGCATACGCAGGACGAACTCCGCGACAGGCGCCTCGAACCGCTCGCCATCCTCCGCGACACAGAAGTACTCCCCGTGCATGGTGCCGACGGGCGTCGCGATCACGGCCCAGCTCGTGTACTCGAACTGCTCGCCGGGTTTGAGCAGCGGCTGATGCCCGACCACGCCGAGCCCCTTCACTTCCTGCACGTGGCTTTCGCTGTCGGTGATGACCCAATGCCGCGCGATCAGTTGCGCGCTCACTTGCCCCGTGTTGCGGATGGTCAGCGTGTAGGCGAACGCGTATTGCCGGCGCTCCGGATCCGACTCTTCGGGCAGGTAGCGCACCTGCGACGTCACGCTGAACTGGTACTGGCTCATGCTGATTCCGGTCGATAAAGCGGGAGCGACGCGCGCCGCGAAGTCCGGCAAGCCCCGCGCACCAAGGCCGTGCGCGCATCACAACACAGGGCGCGGCATATGGTTACGCATTCTGCTTGATGCGACGGGTGCCCGCAACCCGGCCCGCGCCCACGCCCCGGCCCAAAGCACCGCCAGCCAACGCCGGTCCGACACGAAGCACGATCCCGCCGTTTTATTCGTACGAATGCGCCTCGGCCACATTGCACGGCGAAGCCGGGCACGCACGCAGGTAACGGTAAAATAACGCTTTTCGTCCGTATCCGATTTCGCCATGACGCAATTCCGCATCGCTCCCAGCATCCTGTCCGCCGATTTCTCGCGTCTTGGCGAGGAAGTCCGTAACGTCGTCGCGGCGGGCGCCGACTGGATCCACTTCGACGTGATGGATAACCATTACGTGCCGAATCTCACCATTGGACCGCTTGTGTGCGAGGCGATTCGCCCGCACGTCGACGTGCCGATCGACGTTCATCTGATGGTGCGTCCCGTCGACCGCATCGTGCCCGACTTCGCGAAGGCCGGCGCGAATCTGATCAGCTTCCATCCGGAAGGCTCGGATCACGTCGACCGCACGCTCTCGCTGATCCGCGACCACGGGTGCAAGGCGGGCCTCGTGTTCAACCCGGCCACGCCGCTCAACTACCTCGATCACGTCATGGACAAGCTCGACCTCGTGCTGATCATGTCGGTGAATCCGGGCTTCGGCGGCCAGTCGTTCATTCCCGAGGCGCTGAACAAGCTTCGCGAGGCGCGCGCGAAGATCGACGCGTACACGGCGCGGACTGGCCGCGAGATCCATCTGGAGGTCGACGGCGGCGTGAAGGCCGACAACATCGCTGAAATTGCGGCGGCCGGTGCCGACGCCTTCGTCGCCGGCTCGGCGATCTTCGGCAAGCCGGACTACAAGGCCGTGATCGACCAGATGCGCGCGCAGCTCGCTACCGTCGGCGCCGCATCGTGAGCACGCCGATCGCGTTTTCGACGCCGCGCATCGAGGCGGCGCTGATCGACCTCGACGGCACGATGGTCGATACCGCCGACGACTTCGCGGCCGGCCTGAACGGCATGCTCGCGCAGCTCGACGCCGAGGAAACGACGCGCGAGGAAGTGATGGGCTACGTGGGCAAGGGCGCGGAGCATCTGATCCGCAGCGTGCTCGCGCCGCGCCTGGCCGCCGACGACGCCCAGTCGCACTTCGAGGAAGCCCTCGCGCTCTACAACGACGAGTACGCGAAGATCAACGGCCAGCACACGCGCCTGTATCCGGACGTGGAAGCCGGCCTCGCCGCGCTGCGCGACGCGGGCGTGAAGCTCGCGTGCGTGACGAACAAGCCGCACCGCTTCGCCGTCGAACTGCTCGAGCAGTACGGGCTCGCGCGCTACTTCGAGGTCGTGCTGGGCGGCGACAGCACGCCGAAGAAAAAACCCGATCCGCTTCCGATGCTCACGGCCTGCGCACAACTCGGCGTGGCGCCGCAGGCAGCGGTTGCCATCGGCGATTCGGAAAACGACGCGATCGCGGGTCGCGCGGCGGGCATGGCGACGCTCACCGTGCCCTACGGCTACAACCATGGCCAGCCTGTACAAAAAATCGAATCGGATGGTATAGTTCCCACGCTGTTTGAGGCCGCCAAAGCGGTCGCAGCACACAATCTTCTGACCTAAGTTTTCGACTGAACGTCACTTACCCTCATGTTTCTGAATAAAAAACGGAGTCTGAGCAGCATCGACCGGGGAGCCTGGCCCTGGCGTCGCTCGTCGCGCTAACCTCTCATGAGGTTCGCTGAAGACACCTTGCATTCCGTCTTCAGCCCCGTTTTTTACTTCGTTGCGCATACGCGCGTGTCTCGTTTCTAAACTGTCGCGGTAACTCAGCTATCGGCTCGCGGGCCGCTGGCGTTCGTTGTCCGTGCGTGCCGCTTCGTCTTATCCGGCGAGGCGCGTAGCGCAAGGCCGAAACGCCGTGTCCGCCTTCGCCGTCGAGTAACATCGGCACATCGGCGCCTTCGCACTCCGGCGCCGGGAACACGAGCGGGCGCAACGGCACGCAAGAAAGCCACCATCGCCCACCGGCCACAGCCCTTCTGCACCGCGGCCGGCCGCACGAAACGGAAGGATCGGAACATGACCGAACTCGAATTCCAGTCCCTCGCCAACGAGGGTTACAACCGCATCCCGCTGATCGCCGAAGCGCTCGCCGATCTCGAAACGCCGCTCTCGCTCTATCTCAAGCTCGCGCAGCCCGAGCGCGGCGGCGCGAACTCGTTCCTGCTCGAATCGGTGGTGGGCGGCGAGCGCTTCGGGCGCTATTCGTTCATCGGCCTGCCCGCGCGTTCGCTGATCCGCGCGCGCAACGGTGTCTCCGAATTCGTGCGCGACGGCAAGGTGATCGAGACGCACGAGGGCGATCCGCTCGAATTCATCGCGCAGTTCCAGGCGCGCTTCAAGGTCGCGCAGCGGCCCGGCCTGCCGCGTTTCTGCGGCGGCCTCGCGGGCTACTTCGGCTACGACGCGGTGCGCTACATCGAGAAGAAGCTCGCCGACACCGCGCCGCCCGACGACCTCGGCCTGCCCGACATCCAGTTGCTGCTCACCGAGGAAGTCGCCGTGATCGACAACCTGGCGGGCAAGCTCTACCTGATCGTCTACGCCGATCCGCAGACGTCCGAGGCCTACACGAAGGCGAAGCAGCGTCTGCGTGAACTGAAGCAGCGTCTGCGCACGACGGTGCAGCCGCCGGTCACGTCGGCGAGCGTGCGGACCGAAATCTTCCGCGAATTCAAAAAGGACGATTACCTCGCCGCCGTGCGCCGCGCGAAGGAATACATCGCCGCCGGCGAGCTGATGCAGGTGCAGGTCGGCCAGCGCCTCACGAAGCCGTATCGCGACAATCCGCTCTCGCTCTATCGCGCGCTGCGTTCGCTGAATCCGTCGCCGTACATGTACTACTACAATTTCGGCGATTTCCACGTCGTAGGTGCGTCGCCGGAAATTCTCGTGCGTCAGGAAAAGCGCGGCGAGGACCGCATCGTGACGATCCGTCCGCTCGCGGGCACGCGTCCGCGCGGCAACACGCCCGAGCGCGACGCCGAACTCGCGACCGAACTGCTCAACGATCCGAAGGAAGTCGCCGAGCACGTCATGCTGATCGACCTCGCGCGCAACGACGTGGGCCGCATCGCGCAGATCGGCTCGGTCGCCGTGACCGACAAGATGGTCATCGAAAAGTACTCGCACGTTCAGCACATCGTCAGTTCGGTCGAGGGCCGGCTCAAGCCCGGCATGAACAACTTCGACGTGCTGCGCGCGACGTTCCCCGCAGGCACGCTCTCGGGCGCGCCGAAGGTCCGCGCGATGGAAATCATCGACGAACTCGAACCCGTGAAGCGCGGCCTCTACGGCGGCGCGGTCGGCTATCTCTCGTTCAACGGCGAGATGGATCTCGCGATCGCGATCCGCACGGGTCTTATCCACAACGGCAATCTGTACGTGCAGGCCGCGGCGGGCATCGTCGCGGATTCGGTGCCCGAGTCCGAATGGCAGGAAACCGAGAACAAGGCGCGCGCCGTGCTGCGCGCCGCCGAGCAGGTGCAGGACGGCCTCGACAGCGACTTCTGAGCGGAGAGAAGACCATGTTGCTCATGATCGACAACTACGATTCATTCACCTACAACATCGTCCAGTACTTCGGCGAACTCGGCGAAGACGTTCATACGTACCGCAACGACGAAATCACGACCGAAGAAATCGCCAGGCTGAATCCCGAGCGCATCTGCCTCTCGCCAGGACCGAGCAATCCGCAGCACGCGGGCATCACGCTCGACGTGCTGCGCAAATTCTCCGGTCACATTCCGATTCTCGGCGTGTGCCTCGGGCATCAGGCGATCGGCGAGGCGTTCGGCGGACGCGTCGTGCGCGCGAAAACCATCATGCACGGCAAGGTGAGCCAGATCGAAACCGACTGCAAAGGCGTGTTCGCCGATCTGCCGAAGCACTTCAGCGTGACGCGCTATCACTCGCTCGCGATCGAGCGCGAGTCGCTGCCCGACTGCCTCGAAATCTCGGCGTGGACCGAAGACGGCGAGATCATGGGCGTGCGTCATCGCGAACTGGCTGTCGAGGGCGTGCAGTTCCATCCGGAATCGATTCTCTCCGAGCACGGCCACGCGCTCCTCGAAAACTTCCTCAAGCAGTCGAGGCGCGCCGCCCCGGCGCACAGCGCATAAGACGGAGGCGACATCATGATTACCCCGCAGGAAGCGCTGCAGCGCACGATCGAGCACCGCGAGATCTTCCACGACGAGATGCTGCACCTGATGCGCCTCATCATGCGCGGCGAGCTGTCGCCGGTGCTGTCGGCGGCCATCATCACGGGCTTGCGCGTAAAGAAGGAGACGATCGGCGAGATCACCGCCGCCGCGACCGTGATGCGCGAATTCGCGAATCATGTCGAGGTCAAGGACAACTCGAATTTCATCGACATCGTCGGCACCGGCGGCGACGGCTCGCACACGTTCAACATCTCCACGGCGTCGATGTTCGTCGCCGCGGCGGCGGGCGCGAAAGTCGCGAAGCACGGCAATCGCGGCGTGTCGAGCAAGTCGGGCAGCGCGGACGTGCTCGAAGCGCTCGGCGTGAACATCGACCTGCAGCCCGACCAGGTGGCCGCGTCGATCGCCGGGACGGGCATGGGCTTCATGTTCGCGCCGAACCATCATCCGGCGATGAAGAACATCGCCCCCGTGCGCCGCGAACTCGGCGTGCGGACGATCTTCAACATCCTCGGCCCGCTCACGAATCCAGCCGGCGCGCCCAATCAGCTGATGGGCGTCTTCCACGCCGATCTCGTCGGCATCCAGGTGCGCGTGATGCAGCGCCTCGGCGCGAAGCACGTGCTCGTCGTGTACGGCAAGGACGGGATGGACGAGGTGTCGCTCGGCGCGGCGACGCTCGTCGGCGAACTGAAGGACGGCCAGGTGCGCGAGTACGAAATCCATCCCGAGGACTTCGGCCTCCAGATGGTCTCGAACCGCTCGCTGAAGGTCGAGAACGCCGACGAATCGAAGACGATGCTGCTCGGCGCGCTGTCGAACGAGCCGGGCGTCGCGCGCGAGATCGTCGTGCTGAACGCGGGCACGGCGCTCTATTCGGCGAACGTGGCGGCCTCGATCGCGGACGGCATCCAGCTCGCGCGCGAGACCCTTGTAGACGGCCGCGCGCGTGCCAAGGTCGACGAACTGGTACGCTTCACGCAGCAGTTCAAGCGCTGAAACCGCCTACGAATGACAGACACACCATGAGCGACATCCTCGAAAAAATCATTGCGGTGAAGCGCGAAGAAGTGCGCGCCGCCGAGCAAAGCGCGCCGCTCGAAGCACTGCGCCTCGAAGCGTCGTCGCGCGATCTGCGCGACTTCGTCGGCGCCTTGCGCGCGAAGCATGCGAACGGCGAGGCGGCCGTGATCGCCGAAGTGAAGAAGGCGAGCCCGTCGAAGGGCGTGCTGCGCGAGCACTTCGTCCCCGCCGATATCGCGCGCTCGTACGCGCAGCACGGCGCGGCGTGCCTCTCCGTGCTGACCGACGCGCGGTTCTTCCAGGGCAGCGCCGCGTACCTCGAAGCCGCACGCGCCGCGTGCTCGCTGCCGGTGCTGCGCAAGGACTTCATCGTCGACGCGTACCAGATCCTCGAAGCGCGCGCGATGGGCGCCGACGCGATCCTGCTGATCGCCGCCGCACTCGAACCGGGCCCGATGCGCGACCTCGAAGCGTACGCACATTCGCTCGGCCTCGCGGTTCTCGTCGAAGTGCACGACCGCGCCGAACTAGAACACGCGCTCACGCTGAAGACGCCGCTCATCGGCATCAACAACCGCAATCTGCGCACGTTTGAAACGACGCTGCAAACGACTATCGATATGCTCGACGACGTGCCCGAAGACCGCATCGTGGTGACCGAGTCGGGCATTCTCGCGCGCGCGGACGTCGAGAAAATGCGCGCGCTCGGCGTGCACACGTTCCTCGTCGGCGAGGCGTTCATGCGCGCGGAGCAGCCGGGCGCCGAACTCGCCCGCATGTTCTTCTGAGGACGGAGCGCAGTCATGGCCATCGAGCGGGAAATCAAGCTCGCGCTGCCGCGCGATCAGGTGGATGCGGCACTGGCGTTCTTCGCGTCGCGCACGCGGGCTGCCGGCCAGGCGGTGCGGCTTGAGAATATTTACTTCGATACACCGTCGCTCACGCTCGCGCGCGCGAAAAGCGCGCTGCGGCTGCGGCACACGCCCGATGGCTGGCTGCAGACGTTCAAGACGGTCGGCGCTGCGCAGAGCGGTCTGCACACGCGCCACGAGTGGGAAATTCCGGTTGCGGGCGAAGCGCTCGAAACCGCACGGCTCCTGCACGCGTGCGATGAAGCGGGCGTCGCGACGGCGCTGTCTGGCGCGGCTGGCGATCTGATCGCGCTGTTCCGTACCGATTTCACGCGCACGCTGTGGATGCTCGCCGTCGATGGCGCGCAAATCGAAGCGGCCGTCGATCAGGGCGAGATCGTCGCGGACGTGAACGGCGAGACGCGCCGCGCGCCGATCTGCGAGATCGAACTGGAACTGAAAGGCGGCGACGAAGCGGCGTTGCATACGCTCGCCGCACAACTCGCGACCGAACTGCCGGGACTCGCACCGGACGATGTCAGCAAGGCGCAACGCGGGTATCGGCTGCGCGAAAATTGAGCACGGCACGACCGTCGCAACATTGAATCGCCGCACGTTTGCTGCGACACTTGCAGCCCATGAATTCCAAGAAACACTCTCGCGCGGCGACTCCGGTGCAGGCCTCGCTCTTCGATGATCCAGCCCCCGAAACGATGCAAGCCACGCTCGACGGCCCGCAAGCGCCCGAGGTCGATCCGCGTCAGATCTCGCTGTTCTCGCTACTCGCCGACGAACCCGCCGACGAGCCGTTCCCCGCCCCCGCCAGGGCGACCACGACGCAAGCCATGCCCGATACCCCCGCAGCGCCCGCACCGGCAGAACGCCTCGAAGATCAGTTCGACGCCCTGCCCGCCGCGTGGCGCGATCTGCTGCAGCCGTTTCTCGCGAGCGATGCCTGCGCGCCGCTGTGCCGTTTCGTCGATGAAGCGCGCGCCGCGGGCAAGACCGTCTATCCCGCCGATGTCTTCCGCGCGCTGCGCCTCACTTCGCCCGACGACGTGAAAGTCGTGATCCTCGGCCAGGACCCGTACCACGGCGAGGATCGCGGCACGCCGCAGGCGCACGGACTCGCGTTTTCCGTGCCGCCGGGCGTGCGTCCTCCGCCGTCGCTGCGCAACATCTTCAAGGAGATCGCGGCGAGCCTCGGCATCGAGGCGCCCGAGCACGGCTGTCTCGACGCGTGGGCCCGCCAGGGTGTGCTGCTGCTCAACACGGTGCTGACCGTCGAGCGTGGCAACGCCGCGAGCCACGCGAAGCGCGGGTGGGAGCGCTGCACCGATACGTTGATCCACGAACTCGCCGCGCGTCACGAATACCTCGTGTTCATGCTGTGGGGCGCGCACGCGCAGGCCAAGCGCGCGCTGGTGGACGGTCGCGCGCATTGCGTGCTGGAGGCGCCACATCCGTCACCGCTTTCAGCGCATCGCGGGTTTCTCGGCTGCGGGCATTTCGCGCAGGCCAACGCGTACCTCGAAGCGCAGGGCCGCGCGCCGATCGACTGGCGTCTGCCCGAGAAGGGCGAAGTGCTCGCCTGAGTCAGAAACGACACCGCGACGAACCACCCATAAAAAAAACGCCACGAAGATTTCGTGGCGTTTTTGCTTTACAGCGCGACGCGCGGACCGGACGCGCGCCGCATCAACCAGAGAACTTATGCCGCAGCGATGGCTTCGCGTGCGTTCGCAAGCGCGGCGCTTGCGGCTTCCGGTCCGAGATTCAGGCCTTCGGCGTAGATGAAGTTCACGTCGGTCATGCCGAGGAAGCCGAGGAACGTCTTCAGGTACGGCGTCTGGGTGTCGTTCGGGGTGCCGTGATACTTGCCGCCGCGCGCCGACACGACGTACACCTTCTTGCCCTTCACGAGGCCTTCCGGACCGTTCGCGGTGTAGCGGAACGTGACGCCGGCACGGGCGATCCAGTCGAAGTACGTCTTGAGCTGCGACGAGATGCCGAAGTTGTACAGCGGCGCGCCGATCACGATGATGTCCGCTGCCTGCAGTTCCGCGATCAGCGCTGCGCTGCGCGCGGCGATGGCTTGCTGTTCGGGCGAGTGCTGATCGGCCGGCGTGAAGAACGCGCCGAGGACGGCGTCGTCGAGGTGCGGCAGCGGCTCAGCTTGCAGGTTGCGCGTCACGACGGTCGAACCGGGGTTCGATTGTTGCAGACGGTTCGTCAGTTCGTTGACGAGCAGCGTGGACTGGGCGCCTTGCGAGCGGGCGGCGGAATTGATTTGCAGGATCGTGGTCATGGTGGTTCCTTCAGGTCTCGATTGCGCAACGTTGCGCGAGTGAAGGCATTGTGTTTATTTGTCGCATCTCGAAAAAGTAGTCCGGCGATGACGGATTGTTGCAGTGCTGCAACGATCGCGGGCATGAAAAAAAGCAGCACACCGTGCCGCTTTGGTCTGATCTTTCACCGCCGGACGCCACTGCGCCCCAGGTTTTATCTCCCGGTTTCAGCCTACCAGCCAGCGCTCGCGCAGCGCACGCGGCCCCGGCCGCTTGTCGGTGACGGCGAGCTTGTGGCGCGCAACGTCGGGCGCGTCGAGCGTGAGCCGCGCGACGCGCAGCTCATCGCGGCGAAACGCGTGGATCTCGACCTTCGTACCCGGCTGATAGCGCCCGAGCAGCGCGTCGAGATTCGCGCCGGTCACGCGCAGCCCGTCGAGCGCGATCAGCACGTCGCCCGCCGACAGCCCCGCCTTCTGCGCCGCGCCGCCCGCGAACACGACCGCCAGCGTCGCATCGGCGTTGCCGCGCAGGCGCGCGCCGAGCGACGGCTTCGCGCCGCTCTCCGGCTCGCCGCTGAGCCGCACGCCGAACGGCTCGAAGAGCGTCGCGAGCGGTAGATCGCGCGTGCCGTGCACCGCGTCGTGGAAGAGGCTGCCGAGCGACACGCCAGTCGCTTCCTCGATCAGCGCCTCAACGTCGTCCTCGCCGACGCCCACGGGCCGGCCTTGATAGAACTCGCGGCCGTAGCGCTGCCACAGGAGACGCATCACATCGTCGAGCGACTTGCGGCCGTTCGTCTCCGTGCGGATCGCGAGATCGAACGCGAGCGCGACAAGCGAGCCCTTTGTGTAGTAGCTGACGATCGCGTTCGACGCGTTTTCGTCCTGACGGTAGTACTTGACCCATGCGTCGAACGAGCTTTCCGCGACGCTCTGCTTGAGGCGCCCCGCGCCGCGCAGCACGCCGCCGATCGTCTTGCCGAGGAGGCCGAAATAATCGTCGGCGGAGATGAGGCCGCTGCGCACGAGCATCAGGTCGTCGTAGTACGAGGTGAAGCCCTCGAAGAGCCACAAGAGCGACGTGTAGTCCTCGCGCGTGAAGTCGTACGGCACGAACGCCGCCGGCTTGATGCGCTTCACGTTCCAGGTGTGGAAATACTCGTGGCTGCACAGGCCGAGATACGTGCGATAGCCTTCGCTCGTCTCCGGTTTGCCCTTCACGGGCAGATCGGTGCGGTTGCAGATGAGCGCGGTCGAAGCGCGGTGTTCGAGTCCGCCGTAGCCATCGCTGACGGCTTGCGTCATGAACACGTAGCGGTCCACCGGCGCGCGTTTCGTGCGCGGCTCGAAGAACGCGATCTGCGCTTCGCAGATCTTCTGGAGGTCGATGACGAGACGCTCCATGTCGAGCCCGACCACGCGCCCCGCGATCACGATGTCGTGCGGCACGCCGTGCGCCTTGAAGCTCGCAAGCGTGAAATCGCCGAGCGTCACCGGATGGTCGACCAGTTCATCATAGCCCGAAGCGACATATTCGCCGAAGCCATAGCGCTTGGTTCCGCGTGCCTCGGCCATCGCGGTCGCGACGCGCCAGTGACGGTACGCGTGGCCGTCGGGACGCTGGATATCGACGATGCAGCGCGCCTCCTCACGGCCGACCGCCGCGAGAAACACGCTCGTGCCGTTGAAGAACCCGACCGTATCGTCGAGATGCGCCGCGCGCACCGACAGGTCCCACGCGTACACGTCGTAGCGCAGCGTCAGCGCGCCCTTCACCGGCGCGGCCTGCCACGACTGCTTGTCGGTTTTCGTCACGCGGACCTTGCGGCCCGCGTCGTTGAACGCGCGCAGCGTGACGATGTTGCGCGCGAACTCGCGCACCATGTAGCTGCCCGGAATCCACACGGGCAGCATGAAGCGCTGGCCGTCGGGCGCGGGATCGTCGACGGTGAGCGTCACCTCGAACAGATGCGCGGCGGGGTTCTTCGGGACGATGGTGTATCGGATCGGCTTCATCGGCGGGAAAGGTGACGGGGGTTCAGGGTGCGGGGCGAGCCGCCGGAGGGCGGCGCGGCACGGACGGCGAAAGAATCACGGACTTGCGGTTGCGGCACGCGCTGCAGGCGTGGCGTAACCCTCGGTCAGCATCCGGTCGATCGACTGGCTGGACAGGAAGGACGGTACAAAAAAGCACCGGCCGCAGAAGCGGCCGGTTCGATCGGACGACGTTCAGTGCGCCTCGTTCAACGCACGCTCGAGCTGGCCGGCGTCGACCGCGCCTGGCAGGCGGCGGCCGTCGGCGAGGATCACGGTCGGCGTGCCGGTCACGTTCATCTTCGCGCCGAGCGCGAGATTGCTGTCGAGCGCCGCGGTGTTGCAGTTGCCGGCGGCCGACGGCGCCTGGCGCTCCAGCATCCATGACTCCCACGCCTTCGCGCGATCCGACGAACACCAGATCTGCTTCGCTTTCGCCGTCGAGTCGGGCGACAGGACCGGGTAGATAAACGTGTAGACCGTGACGTTGTCGAGCGATTTGAGCGTGTTTTCGAGCTGATGGCAGTACGGGCAGTTCGGATCCGAGAACACCGCCATCTTGCGGCTGCCGTTACCCTTCACCACCTTCACCGCGTTCGCGAACGGCAGGTTCGCGAAATCGACGCGGTTCAGATCGGCGAGGCGCGCTTCGGTGAGATTGTGGCGCGTCTTCGTATCGACGAGATCGCCGAGCAGGACGTAGTCGCCGTTCGCATCGCTATAGATGATCTGCGTGCCGAGGTTCACCTCATAGAGGCCCGCCACCGGCGATTTCGTGATGCTCTTGATATTGGCGTCCATGCCGAGGCGCGCCTGCAGCGTGGCCTTCAGCTTGTCGGTGGTCTGGTCGGCGTGCGCGGAGCAGCCGAGCACGGAGAACGCCGCCGCAAAAACCAGCGCGGCAATCCGGATTCGCTTTTGCATGAGTTGCTTCCTGATTGTTGCTTCCTGATCCGGTCGCGGGCGACTCGCGCACGCAGTGTCCGGTTTGTGTGTGGCGCCGCAGCGCGGTGCGGGGCCGGATGACCCGTTGCGCCCGCAACGTGCCGCCATTCCCGGTGATTTCCCGCAGCATCCGGCATTCTGAAGCCACCCGGGCGGTGCAGCAACCGCTATTCCCGCCGCGCCGCACCGGACCCAGGCCGGCCGCGCGGACCGCCCCCGCCGCCCTTAGCCTAGCGCCGCCGTAACGAGCCAGCGTTTGATGAGCGGCTGCGCGCCGACGAACGCCATACCCGTATTGCGGACCGCACGCGCCATCGTACCGGGAATCGAGAACAGGCGTTGCAGTCCGTCGGTAGCGACGGCGAGCTTGCGGATGTCCTCGCGGCGGCCGCGCTCGTAGCGGCGCAGAAGCACGGTATCGCCGAGGTTACGGAACGCTTCTTTCTGCGCGATGACGTCCACGAGCGCAGCGACATCGCGCAGGCCGAGATTCACCCCCTGGCCCGCGAGCGGATGGAGCAGGTGCGCGGCGTCGCCGACTAGCGCGACGCGCGGCGCGATCAGCCGCTCGACGGTCTGCAGGGCGAGCGGGAAGCCGCGCGCGGGCGTCACGCATTCGAGCGCGCCGACCTGCTGCTGCGTCACGCGCTCGACTTCGGCGGCGAGCTGCTGCCCGTCGAGCTGGACGAGTTCGTCGGCGTGCAAGGTTTCCGCGGACCAGACGAGCGACACGTGCTGATCGGGCAGCGGAAGGAGCGCGATGATCTCGCCGTCGCGGAACCACTGGAAGGCGGTCTCGCCGTGCGGTTTCGCCGCGCGGAAATTCGCGACGACGCCCGTCTGCCGATACTCGCGCCGCTCGACGCTCGAACCGATCTGCGCGCGCACCCACGAGTGCGCGCCATCGGCGCCGACGGCAAGGTCGGCTTCGATCGTGCGGCCGTTGGCGAGGCCGATCACGGCGGCGTCCGGCTTGACGTCGAACGTCTGCGCGCGCGAATCGATCCACGTGAGGTTCGGCTGGAAGTGCAGCGCGGCATCGAGCGCGCGCTCCACGACCGACGATTCCGCGATCCAGGCAAGCTGCGCGACGGACGCCTGATAGGCCGAGAAGTGCAGTTCGGCGGCGGCGTCGCCGAACACGCGCATGTCGTAGACGGGCGTGATCCGCGCGGGGTCGATGGCCTGCCAGACCCGCAGCCGGTCGAACAGCGACTGCGAGCTGCGCGAAAACGCATAGACGCGCGCGTCGAACACGGCGCCGGGAGGCAGCGGCGCACAGGGCTGCGCGAGCAGCGCGACGCGCAGGCCGCCCTGGGTCAGCGCAAGGGCCGCCGACTTGCCGACGAGCCCGCCGCCGATCACGGCGACGTCGAAAGTCTGGTTGGTTGCTGTCATGCGCGCATTATAGCCGCGGGGCATGGCGCGAAAGGGCCAGGTGGGCTGGGGTCGCGGGAGGGCAAGGGGCAGGCCCTGGAGGGCCCGTCGCCCGCACCGCCGCGACCTGTGCGGCCCGCGCGCGGTGCGTTGCCGCACGCCGCGATGGCGCGCTGCGCGAGCATCGCAGTGGCGTGGGCCCGGTTTCGACGCGGTGACGCCGCGCCAACCAGGCCGCCCGCCCCGAATCCGCAACCGGACAAGGTTACAATTGCGGTTTTGGGTGACCCGCGTCACTCCCCCGACGTGCCGCCTGCGCCGCCCCACCGCTCCTCGCGAGCAAAGCGGCCGCCCGATCCGGCGAACCGCACGTCCCCACCCTGACATGCAGAGAAATTCATGAGCCTCAAATGCGGCATCGTCGGCTTGCCCAACGTCGGCAAGTCCACCCTGTTCAACGCGCTGACCAAGGCGGGCATCGCGGCCGAGAACTATCCGTTCTGCACGATCGAGCCGAATGTCGGCGTGGTCGAGGTGCCGGATCCGCGTCTGAAGCAGCTCGCCGATATCGTCAAGCCTGAGCGCGTCCTGCCGGCCGTCGTCGAATTCGTGGACATCGCGGGTCTCGTCGCGGGCGCGAGCAAGGGTGAAGGGCTCGGTAACCAGTTCCTCGCGAACATCCGCGAAACGGACGCCATCACGCACGTCGTGCGCTGCTTCGAGGACGAAAACGTGATCCACGTCGCGGGCAAGGTCGATCCGCTCGCCGACATCGAAGTCATCAACACCGAACTCGCGCTCGCCGACCTCAGCACCGTCGAGAAGTCGCTCACGCGCTACCTGAAGGCTGCGAAGTCGGGCAACGACAAGGAAGCCGCGAAGCTCGCCGCCGTGCTGGAGAAGGCGCGCGCACAGCTCGACCAGGCCAGACCGGTCCGCGCGCTGAACCTCAACGAAGAAGAGCGGGCGCTCCTCAAGCCGTTCTGCCTCATCACCGCAAAGCCGACGATGTACGTCGCGAACGTGAAGGAAGACGGCTTCGAAAACAACCCGCATCTGGAAGCCGTGCGCAAGTACGCCGAAGTGGAGAAGTCGCCGGTCGTCACCGTGTGCGCGGCGATCGAAGCTGAAATCGCCGACCTCGAAGACGAAGACAAGGTCGCTTTCCTCGCCGACCTGGGGCTAGACGAGCCGGGCCTCGACCGCGTGATCCGCGCGGGCTTCAAGCTGCTCGGCCTGCAGACGTACTTCACGGCAGGCGTGAAGGAAGTGCGCGCGTGGACGATCCACACCGGCGACACCGCGCCGCAAGCCGCCGGCGTGATCCACACCGACTTCGAGCGCGGCTTCATCCGCGCGCAGACCATCGCCTTCGACGATTTCATCTCGTACAAGGGCGAGCAAGGCGCGAAGGAAGCCGGCAAGATGCGCGCCGAAGGCAAGGAATACGTGGTGCACGACGGCGACGTGATGAACTTCCTGTTCAACGTCTAAAAGCACCGTCCGACCCTCGCGGCGGCACCCGATGCCGCCGCGCGCCCCTTTCTCCGTTTTCCCCGTTTCCCCGTTTCCGAAAAGACTCCCATGGCCCAATACGTCTTCACCATGAACCGGGTCGGCAAGATCGTGCCGCCCAAGCGCCAGATCCTGAAAGACATCTCGCTGTCGTTCTTCCCGGGCGCGAAGATCGGCGTGCTCGGCCTGAACGGCTCGGGCAAGTCCACGCTCATCAAGATCATGGCCGGCGTCGACAAGGACATCGAGGGCGAAGCCACGCCGATGCCCAACCTCAACATCGGCTATCTGCCGCAAGAGCCGCAACTCGATCCGGAGAAGACCGTACGCGAAGCCGTTGAGGAAGGCCTCGGCGACGTGTTCAACGCGCAGAAGAAACTCGACGAGATCTACGCGGCCTACGCCGAGCCCGACGCCGACTTCGACGCCCTCGCCGCCGAGCAGGCGAAGTACGAGGCGATCCTCGCGACCGCGGACGGCGGCAGCGCCGAGCAGCAGATGGACGTGGCCGCCGACGCGCTGCGCCTGCCCGCCTGGGACGCGAAGATCGGCAACCTGTCGGGCGGCGAGAAGCGCCGCGTCGCGCTCTGCAAGCTGCTGCTCGAAAAACCCGACATGCTGCTGCTCGACGAGCCGACCAACCACCTCGACGCCGAATCGGTCGAGTGGCTCGAACAGTTCCTCACGCGCTTCCCGGGCACGGTCGTCGCCGTGACCCACGACCGCTACTTCCTCGACAACGCCGCGGAGTGGATTCTCGAACTCGACCGCGGCCACGGCATTCCCTGGAAGGGCAACTATTCGAGCTGGCTCGACCAGAAAGAAGACCGCCTGAAGCAGGAAGAGGCGTCGGAATCGGCGCGCCAGAAAGCGATCAAGAAGGAACTGGAGTGGGTGCGCCAGAACCCGAAGGGCCGTCAGGCGAAGTCGAAGGCGCGTATCGCGCGCTTCGAGGAGCTGTCGAGCCAGGAATACCAGAAGCGCAACGAGACGCAGGAAATCTTCATTCCGGCGGGTGAGCGTCTCGGCAACGAAGTCATCGAGTTCAAGAACGTCAGCAAGTCGTACGGCGACCGCCTGCTCATCGACGACCTGAGCTTCAAGATTCCGGCGGGCGCGATCGTCGGCATCATCGGGCCGAACGGCGCCGGCAAGTCGACGCTGTTCCGCATGCTCACGGGCAAGGAGCAGCCGGATTCGGGCGAGATCGTGCAGGGTCCGACGGTCAAGCTCGCGTACGTCGACCAGAGCCGCGACGCGCTCGACGGCAGCAAGACCGTGTTCGAGGAAATCTCGGGCGGCGCGGACGTGCTCGCCGTGGGCAAGTACGAAACGCCGTCGCGCGCCTACATCGGCCGCTTCAACTTCAAGGGCGGGGATCAGCAGAAGAACGTCGGCAACCTGTCGGGCGGCGAGCGCGGCCGTCTGCACCTCGCGAAGACGCTGATCGCGGGCGGCAACGTGTTGCTGCTCGACGAACCGTCGAACGACCTCGACGTCGAAACGCTGCGCGCGCTCGAAGACGCGCTGCTCGAATTCGCGGGCTCGGTGATGGTGATCTCGCACGATCGCTGGTTCCTCGACCGTGTCGCCACGCACATCCTCGCGTTCGAGGGCGACTCGCAGGCCACGTTCTTCGACGGCAACTACCAGGAGTACGAAGCCGACAAGATCAAGCGACTCGGCGAGGAAGCCGCGCGTCCGAAGCGCCTGCGCTACAAGCCGATCAGCCGCTGATACCAGCTGCGTCCGCCGCCGCGCGCGGCGGACGTCCGCACTGTCGCGCGGCATGGCGGTTGCTGACTGGCCGTCGTGACGCGCATCCTGCGCGCCGCCGTCCCTCTTTCGCGAGGACTCCTGCGTGGCGAAGTCGATGCGCTCCCGGATACTCATCACCGTCGCGATCATTGCGGCGGTGCTCGTGCTGGGCGCGCTCGGCGGCCTCTACGCGATCCAGCGCGAGGTGAAGCAACGCGTGACCGAAGCGCTCGCGCCGATCGGCAGCGCGAGCCGTATCGACGTCGCGTTCGCGCTCGACTCGATCGAACTCCACGACGTCCGTCTCAAGGCGCCGTCCGGCTGGCCCACGGCCGATTCGCTGCACGCCGACCGCATCACCATCACCGCCAATCCGCGCGACTTTCTCCAGCACCGCATTCATATCCGCAACGTCACCGTGCACGGCTTCACGATGACTGTCCTGCGCGACGCGAACGGTTCGATCCGCATCCTGCCGGGACTGCGCAACGCGTTACGCAACGTCGCGCCCCCGCCTGGTGCCACTGCGCCCGAATCTGGGTCTGGACCCAAACCCGCGCCGGGCGAAAAGCGCATCGACCATATCGCCCTCGAAAGCGGCACGTTCGAGTTCTACGACCGTTCGGTGAGCGAACCACCCTACCGCGTGACCGTGAGCGACGCGAACGCGACGATCGGCGCCCTCCCCATGCCCGCGCTCGCCGATCCGACACCGGTCGCGATGACCGGCGCGATCAAGGGACCGCAGCATACGGGCCAGGTCTCGTTCGGCGGCTGGGTGAAGATCGGGAGCCGGGACTCGCAGACCACCACGACGCTGCGCGGCGTCGATGTCGTGACGCTCGCGCCCTACCTGCTCAGAAAGTCCGGCGCAAAGGCGCAGATCGCGTCGGGCACGCTCGATCTGGATCTCACCGCCACGGTAAGCGCCTACCACCTGCACGCGCCGGGCACGATCACGCTGAGTCAACTGCAACTGACGCAAGCCACGCAGGGCAACGAACCGATCGACACGTTCCTCGCGATCCCGACGCGCCTCGCCATCGCCGCACTCAAGGCACGCCACGGCGACATCACGCTGCATTTCACGCTCGACGGCAACCTGCGCGATCCGAAGTTCAAGCTCGACGAGAACCTCATGACCGAAGTGCGCGCGGGTTTTGCGACGGCGCTCGGCGTGAGCGCGGAAGGCGTGGTGAAGGGAGCGGGCGAGACGGCGAAGGGCATCGGCGATGCGCTTCGGAACCTGTTCGGCGGCGGCCAGCAGCCGAAGTGAGCGCGGCGCGGCGCGGCCGCGCGCGCCCCGATGATCCGCGTCAGATGGGCAGGCCCAGTTCGCGCAGACGCGCGTCCGTGGCGGCGTTGCTCGTGTGATGCACGCCGTGCCAGCCGAGCGCCATGGCAGCCTCGGCGTTGTGGCGGTTGTCGTCGATGAAGACGAGTTCTTCGGGCGTCACGCCCGGCAGTTGCGCCTCGATGCGGCGGAACATTTCGTGGAAGATCGCCGGATCGGGTTTTACGAGCCCCACGCGCCCCGACACCACGACGTCACGGCAGCGGCGCAACACGCCGAAGCGCTCCCACGCCCACGGAAACGTCTCCGCCGACCAGTTCGTGAGGCCGAAGAGCGGCACGCCCGCCGCCTCCAGCCGGTCGAACGTCGCGACGCCGCCTTCGAGCAACCCGCCGATCATCTCGTGCCAGCGCTCGTAGAACGCGCGGATCAGCGCCTCGTGCTCCGGAAACTTCGCGACGAGTTCCTCCGTGCCCTCGGCGACCGGCTGGCCGCCGTCCTGGCGGATCACCCAGTCCATCGTGCAGACGTGGGTGAAGAACCAGCGGCGCGCGTCGTCATCGGGGATCAGCCTGCGATACAGGTACTCGGGGCTCCAGTCCACCAGCACGCCGCCGAAGTCGAACACCACCGCCTTGATCGCCATCGCTCGCCTCAGACCGGTTGCGTGCGCGCTTCGAGCCACGCGAGCGCGGCCCCCGACACGTGCGGCGACACGCGCTGCCGCACAGTCCGGTGGTAGTCGTTGAGCCACGCGCGTTCGTCGTCGCGCAAAAGCGCGAGGTCGATGCAGCGCGTGTCGATCGGGCAGAGCGTCAGCGTCTCGAACGCAAGGAAGTCGCCGAGTCCGGTCTTCTGCGCCGCCTGGTTCAGCACGAGATTCTCGATGCGCACGCCCCATTTGCCGGGCCGGTAGATGCCGGGCTCGATCGACGTGATCATGCCCTCTTCCATCGCGGTCCACGGCTCGGGGCTCGCGTAGTGCGAGATCACCTGCGGGCCCTCGTGAACGTTCAGGAAGTAGCCGACGCCGTGCCCGGTCCCGTGACCGTAGTCCGCGCCCGCTTCCCAGATCGGCGCGCGCGCGATGGCGTCGAGCATCGGCGAGCGGATGCCGCGCGGAAACCGCGCGCGCGAGAGCGCCATCGTGCCTTTCAGGACGATCGTGAAGTCGCGCTTCTGCTCATCGCTCGGCGTGCCGACGGGGACGACGCGCGTGATGTCGGTCGTGCCGTCGAGATACTGGCCGCCCGAGTCGATCAGCAGGAGGCCGTTGCCTTCGATCACGCTGTGCGATTCGGGCGTCGCGCGATAGTGCGGCATCGCGCCGTTCGCGTTGAAGCCCGCGATCGTCCCGAACGACGGCGAAACGTAGCCCGGCCGACGCGTGCGTTCGGCGGTCAGCTTTTCGTCGATCGTGAGTTCGGTGATCGTCTCGCGGCCGAGTGCCGCTTCGAACCACGCGAAGAATTCGGCGAGCGCCGCGCCGTCCTGCTCCATGGTCGCGCGGACGTGCCCGGCCTCGGCGGCGGTCTTGCGCGACTTGAAGAACGTGCTCGGATTGACCGACTCGGCGAGCTTCACCGCCGACGGCACCGCCTGCAGCAGACCAAACGTCACGCGACGCGGATCGACGAGGAGCGTGGCGCCCGCGGGCAGCGCGGCGAGCGCCGCCGCAGCCTGCGCGTAGGACGCGATGCGAACGTCGTCGCGTGCGAGCGATTGCACAAGCGCCTCGGGCACCTTGCCGTCGGCGACGAACACCATCGCATGATCCGGCCCGATCAGCGCGTGCGCGACGAACACCGGGTTGTAGCTCACGTCGGCGCCGCGCAGGTTGAAGAGCCACGCGAGATCGTCGAGCGTCGAGATGAAGTGCCACTGCGCGCCCTTCTCGTGCATCGCGCGGCGCACCTGGGCGAGCCTGGCGGCGCGGCTCGCGTCGGCATGCGGCGCTGCGTGTTCGTAGACCGGTTCGAGCGGCAGATCCGGACGCGCCGTCCACACTTCGCCGAGCAGATCGAGGTCGGTGCGCAGCTTCACGCCGCGCGCGGTCAGCGCTTCGGTGAGCGCGCGCGCCTGGGCGACGCCGAGCACCGCGCCGTCCACCGCCAGCGCGCCGCCCGCGGGCACGTTCTGCGCGAGCCAGTCGATGTGCGGCGCGGTCTGCTGGCCGCCCGTCATCTTCATCAGTTCGATGCCGGTGCCCGCGAGCTGATGCTCGGCCTGCACCCAGTAGCGGCTGTCGACCCAGACGCCCGCGAAATCCTTCGTCACGACGAGCGTGCCCACCGAACCCGTGAACCCCGAGAGCCACTGACGCCCCTGCCAGCGCGGCGGCAGGTATTCGGAGAGATGCGGATCGGCGGACGGGACGAGAACCGCATCGACACCGCCGCGCGCCATGACGGCGCGCAGGGCGGCGATCCGTTCGGGGATCGAGGAAGTTTCAGGGAGTCGGGCGTTCATGGTTTCACCTGCGAGAAATGGTTCGTGCGGAACGGCGGACGGATGCCGGACGCGCCGAAGGTATCGAGTATGCCGGGTATGCCGAAAACGGGCGGGCGGCCGTTCAACGGCGGGCGCGCAGCGTGACGGCCGCGGCCACGAAGACAAGCGCGAACGCCGTGCACACCGGCCATTCAAGCAGTTCGCCGTCGTGGAAGAGCCCGGTGATGCGTCCCGCGAGGCGCGCGAGCACAGCGCCGAGCACACCGGCGACGACCGCCAGCACGAGACCGCCGCGAGCGCGCGGGCGCATCGGATGGAGCCACCGTCCCGCGACGCCGACCACGATGCCGAGCACGATGATGCCGGGCCAGCCCATCAGCGACTGGCCCTATCGCATTTCAGAACTATCCGATGGGACCGGTGCACCGTGCCGACTAGCATTCCTGTCTCATTAACTGACTTTTTACTCGAAAACGGTCGGCTCGGCGCTTCCCGCGTAGCGGTTGAGTGTAGGGGGCGGGATGGCGCCTGGCAAGCGCGTCCGGCCTGCCACGGCTGGAACCCGCTATGCGAATCGCCCTTGTCGAGCCGGATGCGCGCCAGGCTGAAACCCTCCAGCACCTGCTGATTGCAGGCGCGCACGCTTGCCAGTCTTTTCCCGACAGCGCGTCGCTGCTCGAAACCCTCGAAGACGAAGCGTTCGACCTCATGCTCGCGGCCTGGTGGTGCGGCGACGCCAGCGCGGACGAACTGATCCCGCGCGTGCACCGTCTGCTGCCGGGCCTTCCGGTGATGGTGCTAATGGTTTCGCCGCACGAAAGCGAGATCGTGGCGGCCCTGCACGGCGGCGCCGACGACTGCATGGCCAAGCCAGTGCGCGGCCCGGAAATGCTCGCGCGCATCGACGCCCTGCTGCGCCGCGCCGGCGTGCGCCGGCCGCGCAACCGGGCGCGCCATGGTTTCGGCGAGTACCTGTTCGATTCGGCGCGCCACGAGGTCTCTTTCAGGGGCCAGACCGTCACGCTCACACCGAAGGAGTTCCGCTTCGCACTGCTGCTGTTCACGAACGTATCGCGCCCCGTTTCCCGGGCGCGCATCCTCGAAACGGTGTGGCAATTGAGCCGCGACGTTCAGTCGCGGACGCTCGACACGCATGCCTGCCGGCTACGCAGCAAGCTCCAGTTGGGCTCTGAACACGGCTGGCGCCTGACTACGCTGTATGGAATCGGGTATCAGCTCGAAAGGCTCACGACGCCCGACACGGAATACCCCGAATTATCCAGCAGTCATATCGGAAGCAAGGAAAAGTTATAATATTTGTCGAAATTTCCCCTGGACGGTATGCAGCTTCTAACGATCGGAATCAATCACCACACCGCGCCCGTCGCCTTGCGCGAACGCGTGGCGTTTCCGCTCGAACAGATCAAGCCTGCGCTCGCACTGTTCAAGGAAGCGTGGTCGGGCCGTCGCGCGCTGAACGCGCCCGAGGCCGCCATCCTGTCCACCTGCAACCGCACCGAACTCTACTGCGCCACCGACGACCACGCCTCGCGCGAGGCCGCCGTCCACTGGCTCTCGCAGTACCACGGCATCCGTGAAGAGGAACTCGCGCCGCACGTCTACGCGCTGCCGCAGTCCGAAGCGGTGCGCCATGCGTTCCGGGTGGCGTCGGGGCTCGACTCGATGGTGCTCGGCGAAACGCAGATCCTCGGCCAGATGAAGACCGCCGTGCGTACGGCCACCGAGGCCGGCGCGCTCGGCACCTATCTGAACCAGTTGTTCCAGCGCACCTTCGCCGTCGCGAAGGAAGTGCGCGGCACGACCGAAATCGGCGCGCAGTCGGTTTCGATGGCCGCCGCCGCGGTGCGCCTCGCGCAGCGCATCTTCGAGGATATTTCGAGCCAGCGCGTGCTGTTCATCGGCGCGGGCGAGATGATCGAGCTGTGCGCCGCGCACTTCGCCGCACAGCAGCCGCGCGAACTCGTCGTCGCGAACCGCACGGCCGAGCGCGGCCTCCACGTCGCCGACCGCTTCGGCGGACGTTCGATCCCGCTCTCCGATCTGCCCGCGCACATGCACGAGTTCGACATCATCGTGTCGTGCACGGCGTCCACGCTGCCGATCATCGGCCTTGGCGCCGTCGAGCGCGCCATCAAGGCGCGCCGTCACCGCCCGATCTTCATGGTCGACCTCGCGGTGCCGCGCGACATCGAACCCGAAGTCGGCCAGCTCGAAGACGTGTTCCTCTATACCGTCGACGACCTCGGCACGATCGTGCGCGAAGGCAACGCCTCGCGCCAGGCCGCCGTCGCGCAGGCCGAGACGATCATCGAGACGCGCGTCGCCAATTTCATGCAGTGGCTCGACACGCGCAGCATCGTGCCGGTGATCCGCCACATGCACACCCAGGCCGACACGCTGCGCCGCGCCGAACTCGAACGCGCGCGCAAGATGCTCGCGCGCGGCGACGACCCGTCGGTGGTGCTCGAAGCGCTCTCGCAGGCGCTCACGAACAAGCTGATCCACGGTCCGACGCACGCGCTGCACAGCGCGAGCGGCGAGAACCGCGACTCGCTCATCGAGCTGATGAGCGGTTTCTACCGGCACGGCCAGCCGAGCCGTGACCCGCGCAACGCACGGGACGCGCAGGCCGCACCCGCAGCCGCATCCGCGGCCGATACTTCTTCCGAATCGTCCGGCTCTTCGGACCGTTAGCCGCCTGAACCGCCGACCGGCGTGCCCTTCGCACGCCGTACGACCGGGCACGCCGCCCGCTCTCTCTTTCTTTCTCGCAGTCCTTTCCGGAAGCCCGCTCCAAACCGCCCGATGAAAACGAGCATGCAATCGAAGCTCGACCAGCTGACTACCCGTCTGGCCGAGCTAAACGACCTGTTGAGCCGTCCCGACGTGACATCCAACCGCGACCAGTACCGCAAGCTCACGCGCGAGCACGCGGAACTGGAGCCCGTGGTCGAGCACTACGCGCAGTGGCGCCAGGCCCGGGAAGACGAGGCGGCGGCGAAGGATCTGCTCGCGGACGCGTCGATGCGCGAATTCGCCGAAGAAGAGGTAAAAAGCGCGCGGGATCGCATGGTGCAACTGCAGGTCGATCTGCAGAAAATGCTGCTGCCGAAGGATCCCAACGACGAGCGCAACGTGTTCCTCGAAATCCGCGCGGGCACGGGCGGCGACGAATCGGCGCTGTTTGCCGGCGACCTCCTGCGCATGTACCTGCGCTATGCGGAGCGCAATCGCTGGCAGACCGAAATGATGTCGGCGAGCGAGTCGGACCTCGGCGGTTATAAGGAAGTGATCGTGCGGATCGCGGGCGAAGCCGCGTATTCGAAGCTCAAGTTCGAGTCGGGCGGCCATCGCGTGCAGCGCGTGCCGGCCACGGAAACGCAGGGTCGCATCCACACGTCGGCATGCACGGTCGCGGTGATGCCCGAAGCCGACGAAATCGGCGAAGTCGAGATCAATCCCGCCGATCTGCGCATCGACACGTTCCGCGCCTCGGGCGCGGGCGGCCAGCACATCAACAAGACCGATTCCGCCGTACGCGTGACGCACCTTCCGACCGGCATCGTCGTCGAGTGTCAGGACGACCGCTCGCAGCACAAGAACAAGGACCGCGCGCTCAAGGTGCTCGCCGCGCGCATCAAGGACAAGCAGTACCAGGAGCAGCACGCGAAGGAAGCGGCGACGCGCAAGAGCCTCGTCGGCTCGGGCGACCGCTCGGAGCGCATCCGCACCTATAACTTCCCGCAAGGGCGCCTCACCGATCACCGGATCAACCTCACGCTCTATCGGCTCGAATCGATCATGGACGGCGACCTCGACGAACTGATCGGCGCGCTCGTCTCCGAGCACCAGGCCGAGCAGCTCGCCTCGCTCGGCGACGCGGACTGAGCCCGGCCGCCTCCGTGAAGGTGAACATGAGCGCCGTCACCGCCGACGCCCTGCTGCGCGCCTCGCCGCTGCCCGCCCTGGAGGCGCGCATGCTGCTCATGCACGTGCTCGGCTGGCGCCGCACCCAACTCATCACGCGCGGCGACGAGGCGCTCGAAGCGGCCCAGGTCGACGCGTATCGCGCGCTCGAAGCGCGGCGCGTGCGCGGCGAGCCGATCGCGCAACTGGTAGGCACGCGCGAGTTCTACGGCCTCGAATTCGAAATCACGCCCGATGTGCTGATTCCGCGGCCCGACACCGAACTGCTCGTCGAAGCGGCGCTCGCCGCCATCGAGGGGCTCGTTTCGCCGCGCGTGCTCGATCTCGGCACCGGAAGCGGCGCGATCGCCGTGGCGATCGCCTCGGCGCGGCCCGATGCGCGCGTGTGGGCCGTCGACCGCTCGACGGCCGCGCTAGCGCTCGCCACGCGCAACGCCGCGCGCCTCCTCGACGCGAAACGCCCCGGCGGCGCGCTCACGTTCATCGCGGGCAGCTGGTACGACGCGCTCGATCCGTCGTTGCGCTTCGAAGTCATCGTGAGCAATCCGCCCTATATCGCGAGCGGCGATCCTCATCTCGACCAGGGCGACCTGCGTTTCGAGCCGCGCGGCGCGCTCACGGACGAGGCGGACGGACTCACGGCCCTGCGAGCGATTGTCGCGGGTGCCGGCGCGCGCCTCGCACCGGAGGGCGCGCTGTGGATGGAGCATGGCTACGATCAGGCGGAGGCCGTGCGCGCGCTGCTCGCGGCGCCAGGCTTCGCGGACGTGCGCTCCGAGCGGGATCTCGCGGACATCGAGCGCATCAGCGGCGGGCGGCTGCCGCGCTGAGAACGCTCGCGCAAGGGCACGCCCCGGCGCGCCAACGCAAAAACCCCACTGCTTCGCGGGGATTCGACGCCCCGCCCGAACGACCCACGAAATCCGCTATCATTTCAAACTGGTCCCGCATCAATACATCATCGCAAGGTCAGTCATGGACACCCAACAACGCATCAAGCAAATCGTCGACGAAAACGCAGTCGTCCTGTTCATGAAGGGCAACGCGCAGTTTCCGATGTGCGGCTTCTCGGGCCGCGCAGTACAAATCCTCAAGGCCTGCGGCGTCGATCAGTTCAAGTCCGTCAACGTCCTCGAAGACGACGAGATCCGCCAGGGCATCAAGGAATTCTCGAACTGGCCGACCATCCCCCAGCTCTACGTGAAGGGCGAATTCGTCGGCGGCTCGGACATCATGATGGAGATGTACGAGAACGGCGAACTGAAGCAGCTGTTCGCGCAGGCTTAAGCGCCTCGCCGGGACGGCGGTCCTGCACTGGCCGCCCCGATTTCGCCGATCTTCAGTCTCCGGCGCGTTCCACGCGCCCTGCCCGCTCGTGAACGCTGCCGCCCACGATCCGCAAACCGCTCCGCGCAGGTTGATCGTCGCCATTACGGGCGCGACCGGCGCGATCTACGGCGTGCGTATCCTCGACACGCTGCGCAAGCTCGGCGGCGTCGAGACCCATCTGCTGATCTCGTCGGCCGGCTGGCTCAACATCCAGCACGAGCTGCAACTCGCCAGGGATGACGTGCACGCGCGCGCCGATGTCGTGCATTCGGTGCGCGAAGTCGGCGCGAGCATCGCGTCGGGGTCGTTCGCGACGGACGGCATGATCGTCGCGCCGTGCTCGATGAAGACGCTCGCGAGCGTCGCGCACGGTCTCTCCGACAACCTGATCTCCCGCGCCGCCGACGTCACGCTCAAGGAGCGCCGCCGCCTCGTGCTGCTCGTGCGCGAGACGCCGTTCAACCTCGCGCACCTGCGCAACATGACGGCCGTGACCGAAATGGGCGGCGTGATCTTCCCGCCCTTGCCCGCCTTCTACAACCAGCCTGCCTCGATCGACGAAATGGTCGATCACACGGTCGCGCGCGTGCTCGACCTGTTCGCGCTCGGACCCGCGCTTTCGCCCGCATGGCAGGGGCTGCGCAGCAGCGGCGACTGACGCATCCCGGCCGCTTTCTTTCTGGCGTTTGACCCGGCTTGCCGTGGGTTTTGCCGGCGCGGTTTGCTACTGCTTTCGCCACCGTTTTTGCCAGGACATACGCCCGGCCATTATCAACGTTCGCGACGCAATCAATTCTGTTTGAGCCCGTTTAATTCCAGGTGGCCGGAATCTATATTCGTCGTAATCGAACTTCCACCGCCGCCTCATCGCGGCCCGCGATCATGACAACCGCCAACCGCCTGCCCACCGTGTTTCTCTCACACGGCGCGCCCACGCTGCCGATCGATCCGTCGATGCCTTCGGGCGCCTTCGCTTCGCTGTCCTCGAACCTGCCGCGTCCGGAGTCCGTGCTGATGCTGTCCGCGCACTGGTGCACGCTGCAACCCGTGGTCAGCACAGCGACGCAGCCCGAAACGATCCACGACTTCTACGGCTTTCCGCACGCGCTCTACGAGATCCAGTACCCGGCGCCGGGCGCACCCAAGACCGCCCGACGCGCCGCCGCGCTGCTGCGCGAGCAGGGCGTGCCGGTGGGCGAGGAAGCGCACGGCATCGACCACGGCACCTGGGTGCCGATGCTGCTGATGTACCCGCAAGCCGACGTGCCCGTCGCCCAGTTGTCGATCCAGCCGCGCGCCGACGCCGCGCATCACTTCGCGATCGGCCGCGCGCTGCGCGCGTTGCGCGACGAAGGCGTGATGGTGATTTCGTCCGGCCAGATCACGCACAACCTGCGCGCGGCGGATTTCTCGGCGCGACCGGAGGATGCGGACCCGCATGTCGCCGAATTCACGGACTGGTTCGAAGACCGTCTCTCCGCCCGGGACATCGACGCGTTGCTCGACTATCGCCGCCGCGCGCCTCACGCGGAGCTGATGCACCCGACCGACGAGCACCTGCTGCCGCTCTTCGCGACGTTAGGCGCCGCCGACGACGATTACACGTTCGGCATCCAGTCGCTCGGTACGTACCAGCGTGCGCTCGCGATGACGAACTACGTCTTCGGCTCGGCGCAGCACTGACCGCGCAACCCGGCGTCACGACGAAAAAAACCCCGCCTGAATCGCTTCAGGCGGGTTTTTTTAATTGGGCTCGATCGCGGCGAAGGCAGCGATCAAAACCCGGCGATCAGTTTCGTTAATCAGTGAGCGCCCATGCCTTCGAGCACCTCGTCGTGCTCCGTACGCTCCGCGAGGTACGGCGTGCGGTAACCCGAGTTGATGCCCCAGTAATAGAACACGAGGGCGACCAGCGTGACGACCAGCATGTCCCAGCCGTACGGAAGGACGCCGGCGCCGCCGAACTCCTTGCTGCCGATCAGCGAGAGAAGCGCCATCACCGGCAGGTAGCCGCACAGCCACCACGCGGCCTTCAGGTCCGAGCCCCAGCCTTCCCAGCCCTGCTTGCTCTGGAAATAGAAGTACACCGGCAGAGCGACGACCATCAGCAGGATGATTTCGCCGGTCAGCGGCCACTTCGCCCAGTACAGGATCAGCGAGGCGCAGACGAACGCGAACGGTGCGATCACGCCCATGAACGGCACGCGCAGCGGCCGCCTGATTTCCGTGGCCGAACGCTTGAGCGCCATCAGGCTGATCGGGCCCGTGAGGTACGAGATGACCGTCGCCACCGAGATCACCGCCGCGAGCGAGCTCCAGCCGCGGAAGAAGAACATGAAGATGAACGAGACCAGCAGGTTGAACCACATCGCGTTGCGCGGCACGCCGTAGAACGGGTGCACGTCGCCGAACATCTTCGGCATCGTGTTGTTGCGCTCCATCGCGTAGATCATGCGCGAGGTCGTCGCCATGTAGGTCGTGCCGGTGCCGCTCGGGGACACGAACGCGTCGACGTAGAGCAGGATCGCGAGCCAGTTCAGGTTCAGCGCGATCGCGAGTTCCGCGAACGGCGACTTGAAGTTGAACGTGTTCCAGCCCTTGGCCACATCGGCGGGATTGACCGAGCCGATGTATGCGATCTGCAGCAGCACATAGATCACGAGGGCCAGCAGGATCGAGCCGATCACCGCGAACGGCACGCTCTTCGAAGGATTGCGCGCTTCACCGGCGAGGTTGATCGGGCTCTGGAAGCCGTTGAACGCGAACACGACGCCGCTCGTCGCGACCGCCGTGAACACTGCCGACCAGCCGTACGGCGCGAAAGCCGTCGTCTGACCGAAGTTTTCGTGGTGGAAAGAGCCCGCCATCAGGCCGGCGATCGTCAGACCCGGGATGATGAACTTGAAGACCGTGATAGCCGTGTTGGCACGCGCGAAGATCGTCACGCCCCAATAGTTGAGCATGAAGTACACGATCACGAGCAGCGCTGCTAATCCGAGCCCTGAATGCGTCAACGACCCGTCGACGAAGAGCGCGTGCGCCCAGTCGTAGGGCCAGGTGCTCATGTACTGGATGGACGCTTCGGCTTCGATCGGAATCACCGAAACGATGGCGATCCAGTTAGCCCACGCGCTGATGAAGCCCACGAGCGCGCCGTGCGAATAACGGGCATAACGGACCATACCGCCCGACTCGGGGAACATCGCGCCGAGTTCGGCGTAAGTGAGCGCAATGGCCAGAATGACCACGGCGCCGATGATCCACGCGCAGATGGCCGCAGGACCCGCGATTTTGGCCGCTTTCCATGCGCCGAACAGCCAGCCTGAGCCGATGATCGAGCCGAGGCCCGTAAACATCAGCGCGAACGGGCCGATGTTCCGTTGAATAGAACTTTTCACGTCTTCTCCTGTATCAAGAGCGGTTCGACACCGAGTGCCCCGTCTGTTTCATGGCCAGGCTTTCGGGTAGTCGCACCTTGCGCAACCGGTCGACTGCACTCCAGGGTGCAACTCTTGCGCGGCGCGTAGTTTAACGGTTGCACCGAAAATTGGCGTCAGAAATCTGCTGCCTGCTACAAAAAAATCAGAGTAATAGCAAGAGCCGCAAGCTTTTGTTTCGACCCTAACGTAAAAAAACGCTGAGTTCTCGGGGCTCCCAGTTGACCTTGCAGCAAATTCGCCGTATAAAGTCCACGCAGGATTTCAAGTGGCGAGTGTGAATAGGTCTTTCGTAGTTCGCCCATCAACGGTACTCCGGCTGGTCCCATACCCCTTCCTTGATTTTCGTGCACCTCTCTGGCTTCGGCCTCAATTCATTTTTAGGAAAGTAATATGGAAACCGGTACCGTCAAGTGGTTCAATGACGCAAAGGGCTTTGGCTTCATCACTCCGGACGGCGGCGGCGAAGATCTGTTCGCGCACTTCTCGGAAATCAAGGTCGACGGCTTCAAGACCCTGCAAGAAAACCAGAAAGTGCAGTTCGAAATTCGCACGGGCCCGAAGGGCAAGCAAGCTGCGAACATCAAGCCGGTCTAAGCGCATCGCCTGACAGGGTGCCAGCAACGGCATCCTGCTCGACTAGCTTACCGAAAAACCCCACGCTTCCTCCGGAAGGTGGGGTTTTTTCATGGCTGTCGTCTTGCCTGTGATCCGGGAAGCTGCGCCAGGTGGGGCTACAGCTCGTTTACGCAGCAGACGTGACGGCCTTCCGGCGCCTCGTCAGCCGAACAGGCGCTGCGCGTGAATGCCGAGGCCCGTCGCAACGCTCGCCAGCCGGTCGCCGAACACGGGCCGCGCCTGCGGGAACGCCTCAGAGAGCGCGTCGGTCAGGAACCGCAAGCCCGTCGAGCCGCCCGTGAAATACAACGCGTCCACGTTCGCGGGCGCAACGCCCGCGGCCTGCACCGTATCGCGTGCGGCCTGCACGATGCGACGCGTTTCCTCGTGGCCGGCTTCGACCAGTTGCCCGTCGCAGAAGGCGAGACGCAAGTCGGCCTCCACCGTCTCCAGATCGATCATCGTCTCGCCGCCCGCCGACACGCCGATCTTCGCCTCCTCGCCCCGCGCCGCCAGCGCGTGCCCCAGACGCTGCTCGACCACGCGCATCAGCCGGTCGTGGTGACGCGCGTCACGGTACAGGTGGCGCATCAGCCTCAGTTCGGCCGTGCGCTTCGGCGTATAGATCGTGTTGATCAGGTGCCACGTCGCGAGATCGAAGTACACGCGGTTCGGAATCTCGCGGCCTTCCGGATCGAGCGTCTGATAGCCGAGTTCGCGCAGGATCGTCGAAAGCTCCACGCGGCGGTCGTAGTCCGTACCCGCGACGTGCACGCCGTGGTGCGCCAGCACGTCGTCCTTGCGTTCGAGCCGGTGCATGCGCTGCGGCCCGACGCGCACGAGCGAAAAGTCCGATGTGCCGCCGCCGATGTCGGCCACGAGCACGAGCCCTTCTTCCGTCAGGCGCGATTCGTAGTCGAATGCGGCCGCAATCGGCTCGTACTGGAAGTGGATGTCGCGGAACCCCACTGCGCGCGCCGCCGCTTCAAGCTGGTCCTGCGCGAGCTGGTCGGCGCGCGGATCCTCGTCGACGAAAAAGATCGGGCGGCCCAGCACCGCGCGGTCGATCGGCGCGCGGGCGCACGCTTCGGCGCTGCGCTTCAGGTGATCGACGAAGATCGCGATGATTTCGGTGTAGCGCATCGCGCTGCCGTCGCCGAGATCCGTCGTGCTTTGCGCGAGCGCCGAGCCGAGGATGCTCTTCATCGAGCGCATGAGGCGCCCGTCGAAGCCGTCGATGTAGGACGCCAGCGCCGCGCGGCCGAACTCGCGGGTGTGCTCATCGGAGTTGAAGAACACGGCGGTCGGCAACGTGACGTGGTCGCCTTCCACGGGGGCGAGCAGCATGGCGCCGCCGGGCGCGGCGACGGGTAGCGCCACGGCCGAATTGGAGGTTCCGAAGTCGATCGCGCAGAACGTGGTCATGGCAGGAAGCGCGCCGCACGGGGCAGGCACGCGTAGAAGGAAGGGCTGGGAGGGACGGTTTTTATCACGAAAGCCTGGCGCGCGGCAACCGCGGCGCCGTGGTGCGTCCCCGCAAAGAAAAACGCGCGGCCAGGCCACGCGTTTTCATGTAGCTGAGGGGCCAAACCCGCATCGACCTGGCATCAACCGGGCTTCAAACCCGGCAGCAAGCGGCCGATCACCCCTTGAACGGACGCTTCCACGCACTCTCGTAAGCGATCTCGCCCACCGCTGCGCGCGTGCGCTCCGCCTTTTCGCGGTCGCGCAGGACAGGATCGAGCTTCTCGGCGTCGCCGTAGTAGCCGATCGAGATGAACGCGAGCGGTTCCACGTCGTTCGGCAGCGCGAACTCCTTGCGGAACGCGTTGACGTCGAAGCCGCTCATCTGGTGGGCCGCGAGGCCGAGCGCATGCGCCTGCAGCACCAGCGACATCGCTGCCGCACCCGCATCGTACTGCGCCGTGCGGTTCACTTCGCCCTTCGCGTTGAGCGTCTGGGCGGTCGCCACGATCAGCACGGACGCCTGCGCGTTCCACTGCTGGTTGAACGGCACGAGGGTCGCAAACGCGCGCTTGAACGCCACTTCGTCGACCGAGCGGTCGAACACGATAAAACGCCACGGCTGCAGGTTGTACGCCGACGGCGCCCAGCGCGCCGCTTCGACCACCGCGTGCAGTGCCTCGCGGCTCACAGGCTCGCTCGAATACGCGCGCGGGCTCCAGCGGCCGGCGATCAATTCGTGGATAGGGACGGCTGTCGGTGCAGGTTTTTGCTTCGTCATGCCTTGTCTGTCCTGTGTGTGAGGGCGGCTCGCCCCGGGGACATCAGCATACCCGCACCCTGTGAAACGCGCTTGGCGGGCACGGGCGAAGCGCCTGCGCTTATGCCCGCCGCCGTTATGCCGCCTGCACGCCGACCGCGCGCGGGCCCCGGTTGATCCGCAGGACGAGGAACGACGCGATGAGGCACAGTCCGCCCGAAATCATCGACGCCACCGTGTACGTGCCGAGGCTCGAACGCAAGAGCCCCGCCCCGTATGCCGCGAACGCCGCGCCCAGTTGATGCCCCGCCACCACCCAGCCGAAGACGATCGGCGCGCGCTCCTTGCCGTAGACGTCGGTGGTGAGACGCACGGTCGGCGGCACGGTCGCGATCCAGTCGAGTCCGTAAAACACCGCGAAAATCGGCAGGCCGAAGAAGTCGATCCCGAACGCGTGCGGCAGATAGATCAGCGAGAGGCCGCGCAGTCCGTAGTACCAGAAGAGCAGCAGGCGGCTGTTGAAGCGGTCCGACAGCCAGCCCGAGAGCGTGGTGCCGAAGAGATCGAAGATGCCCATCGCCGCGAGCAGCGACGCGCCCTGCACTTCGGTCATGCCGTAGTCGCCGCACATCGCGATGAGGTGCGTGCCGACGTAACCGTTCGTGCTCGCGCCGCAAATGAAAAAGCTGAAGAAGAGCAGCCAGAAGTCGCGCGTGCGGGCCGCCGACGTGAGCGCGCCGAACGCGATCTTGAGCGGATTCTCCTGCGGCAGGGGCGGCGCGGACGGCATGTCGTGGCCCTCGCCGTACGGGCGCAGCTTCATGTCGGCGGGGTGCTCCGGCAGCAGCAACGCGACGAGCGGAATCACCACCGCCGCCGCCGCCGCGACCACGAGCACGACCGGCCGCCAGCCGAACTTCTCCGCGATCGCCGCGAGAAACGGCAGGAACACGAGCTGTCCCGTCGCCGAGCTTGCGGTGAGGACGCCCATCGCGAGACCGCGGTGCGTCGTGAACCAGCGCGTCACGACGGTCGCCGACAGCGACAGCGCCGCAACACCCGTCGCCCCGCCCACCATCACGCCCCAGATCAGCACCATCTGCCACGGGTGCGTCATCATCGACGACAGCGCCACGCCGCCGCCCATCATGCCGAGCGCCGCGAGCAGCGTCGGGCGCACGCCGAAGCGCTGCATCGCCGCCGCCGCGAATGGCCCCATCAGCCCGTAGAGCGCGATATTCACCGAAATCGCGAGCGAGATCGTCGCGCGGCTCCAGCCGAACTGGTGCTCGAGCGGAACCATCATCACGCTCGGCGTCGCGCGCGTGCCGGCCGCCGCCAGCAGCACGAGAAACACCACCGCCACGACGAGCCATCCATAGTGAAAACGCCCGCCGACCCACCTCGCAGCCCAATTCATCCGTGCTCCTGTCGCCCCTCGCGGGGCAGTCTCCCGTTCGATTTGCCCGATTTATCCGGCTCGCGGGCGTATGTGCCACGCCAATAGATTGTTACCGATCGGTCACAAGTGTGTTGCGATAGTAGTGACCGCTCGGTAACATGTCAAGCAATTCCCCAACGTCGAGATTGTCATGACCGACCACGAACCCACCGTCACGGCCCAGCGCACGGGCAAACCGCGCCCGCACACGGCGGGAGTGGACGCGTACGAGCACCTGCTCAATGCGGCAGGCGAACTGTTCTACCGGGATGGCGTGCGCGCCGTGGGCGTCGAAGCCGTGGTCGAGCTTGCGGGCGTCAACAAGATGAGCCTGTACAGGCAGTTTTCGTCGAAGGACGATCTGGCGGTGGCGTATCTGAAGCGCCGCGACGAGCGCTTCTTCCAGCGCTTCGACGCGAGCATCGCGAAACACCCGGGCGAGCCGGTCAAACAGTTGCTCCAGTATTTCGACGATCTCGCGCGGTACGCATCGGTGCCCGGCTACCGCGGCTGCCCGTTCGTGAACGTCGCAGTGGAATTTGCGGATCCGTCGCATCCGACACGGCGCGTCGTCGCCGGGAACAAATCGAAGCTGATCGCGCGGCTCACCGCGCTGGCTAAAGAGGCCGGCGCCGCTGACCCGGCCGCGCTCGCCGATGAGCTCACGCTGCTGGTCGAGGGGGTCTACGCGGCAAGCCAGACGATCGAGCCGGGTTGCGGCCCGATCGCCGCCGCGCCGCGCATGGCGAAACTGCTGATCGAAGCGGCATGCCCGGCGCCGGGCGCGGCGAAGCGGTCTGCCTGGCCGCCCTCGCCGCTGACTGACACGCCGCACCGCGCAAGATCCTCGCGGCCGGCCGGTAAAATGAAGCCATGACCGACATCGCCGACCTGCCCTCCGACGCCAACCCCGCCCACGCCGACATCATTGCCGCGACCCGCCACTGGGTCACGCGCGCGGTGATCGGACTGAACCTGTGCCCGTTCGCGAAGAGCGTGCACGTGAAGAACCAGATCCGCTACGTGGTGTGCGAGGCGACCGACCTGGAGGGTGTCCTGACCGAGCTCGAAGCCGAGCTGAAGACGCTCGACGAGACCGATCCCGCGCAGCTCGACACCACGCTGCTGATCCTGCCGTACGCGCTCGCGGATTTTCTCGACTTCAACGACGCGACCTGGTTCGCCGAACGCCTGCTGCACCAGTTGCGGCTCGAAGGCACGCTGCAGATCGCGAGCTTCCATCCGCAGTTCCAGTTCGACGGCACCGGGCCCGACGACCTCGAGAACTACACGAATCGCACGCCCTATCCGGTCCTGCACTTGCTGCGCGAGGCGAGCATTGCGCGCGCGGTCGAGTCGTTCCCCGATGCGTCCGACATTTACGAACGCAACATGGCGGTGCTGCGCCGCCTCGGCCTTCAAGGCTGGCGCGACTGGATGAGCCAGCCCGGCGAATAGGGCTTCGATCAGGCTTCGGCGACGCTCGCCGCCGCAGCATCTTCGTCGATGAAGAAGCGCTCCTTCAGTTCGGCGAGGCCGAAGGTGTCGAGGATTTCGGTGAGCCGTGCCGCGGGCTTGCGCCGCGGCAGATTCTTGTACTGGGCGATGATCAGCTCGTTTTTCATCGAGTGTTCCCAGCCGACCAGCTCCGTCACGCTGACCTGATAGCCGTGCGCCTCCAGTTGCAGGCAGCGCAGCACGTTCGTGATCTGGCTGCCGAACTCGCGCGTATGCAGCGGGTGACGCCAGATCTCAGTGAGCGCCTGGCCGAGCGACTTGCCCTTGTTACTCCGCAACACGCCCGCCACCTCCGCCTGGCAGCACGGCACGACGACGATATAGCGCGCGTGTTTCTTCAGCGCGAAGCGCAGCGCGTCGTCGGTGGCCGTATCGCAGGCGTGCAGCGCGGTCACGATATCGACGGTGGGCGGCAGTTGCGCCGACGTAATCGAATCCGCGACCGAGAGGTTCAGAAACGACATGCCCCCGAAGCCGAGCCGCTGCGCCAGATCGCGCGAGCGTTGCACGAGTTCGTCGCGCGTTTCGATGCCGAAGATGTGAGACCCGTCGCCCTGCTCCTTGAAAAACAGGTCATAAAGGATAAAACCGAGGTAGGACTTGCCCGCGCCGTGGTCGACGAGCGTGACGTCGCGGCCGTCCTCCTTCAGGTCCTTGAGCAGGGGCTCGATGAACTGGAAAAGGTGATAGACCTGCTTGAGCTTGCGGCGGCTATCCTGGTTCATCTTGCCGTCGCGGGTCAGGATGTGAAGCTCCTTGAGGAGTTCGATCGACTGGTTCGGACGAATTTCGTAAGTTTTGCTTGACATCGGAGCGGGCACGAAAGAAGCGCCATCTGTCGCGAAACGTGCGACAGGCGACGGAAGTAACACTATGAAGGTGACATTTTACGAAAAAGCGCGACGAGGCCGTTAGTTGTTAATCGTCCGCGGGATCCGGACCCTGCACCCACGTCCGGACGGCAAAGAGGGGGGTTGATCGGAAGAGACGCGGCGGACATCCATCCCCGATGTTCGCAAAGAACCAGTCGGGCGCACGACTGGGCAGCAACGGATCGGGCAGCGCATTCGGGTTAAGTGGCTCCGGCCATGCCGGCGCAGACAGAACAGGCACGTCGCGGCTCGCCGATGCGCAACTGGCGCTCGACCCTGGACGTCCTTGCATGGGGCATGCAATGAATACGATTCCGGATGGAAACGCCGAGCAGAAATTCCAGGAACTGCTCGTCAAACTGCTCACCGTTCCCGAGTGGACGGAAAAGCAGCAACTGGAACTCGAGATGGCGCGCGACATCTCGACGGAGATGCTGCGAATCGCCGAGGCGATGCGCGACGGCACGCCCGACCTCGAGACCTGCCTGATCCTGCTGAAGTATGCGAAGGTGCTTGATTTCGTGATGTCGGCGCTCGCCTCACGTCGCGAAATCAAGCCACAGACATTACGCGTGATTTTCAAGCTCGCGGGCCTGAAGGTCGACGAAGCCTATCCGGGTTGACCCCGCAGGCAAACCCCGCGCCAGCCCCCGCCTCACGATCCCCGAACCTTCAGACGCCAGAGCGAAGTCACCTCCTTCGCGCGGGCTTCGTGCAACGGATCGGTGCGGTCGGCGGCCTTCGGGTGACGCGCCCGGATATCCTCGCGGCCCGCCACCTGGAGACCCGCGTTCGCGATCATCTCCACAAGGGCTTCGCGCGAGCGCAGCCCCAGATGCTCCGCGAAATCCGAGAGGATCAGCCAGCCTTCACCGCCCGGTTCGAGATGGTCTTTCAGCCCGTCGAGGTAGCCGCGCAGCATGCGGCTGTCGGGATCGAACACCGCATACTCGATCGGCGACGCGGGCCGCGCCGGCACCCACGGCGGATTGCAGACGACGAGCGGCGCGCGCCCGGCCGGAAACAGGTCCGCCTCGACCACCTCAACGCGCTCGCCGTAGCCGAGCCGGGTGAGGTTCTCGCGAGCGCAGGCGAGCGCACGCGAGTCCTGATCGGTGGCGATAACCCGCTTCACGCCGCGCGCCGCCAGCACGGCCGCGAGCACGCCGGTACCCGTGCCGACGTCGAAGGCCAGATCCAGGTCCGGCGAAGGCAGTGGCGTCCGCGCGACGAGATCGATGTACTCCCCCCGCACCGGCGAAAACACGCCGTAGTACGGATGAATGCGAGCGTGGCCAAGCGCCGCGATTTCGACGCCCTTTTTGCGCCATTCGTGCGCGCCGACCAGTCCGAGGATTTCGCGCAGCGACACCGCCGACTCCTCGCCCGTCGCCGGTCCCCACACCTCCTCACAGGCGAGCCGCACGTCGGGCGCGCGGCGCAGCGGGATGGCGTAGTCGCCTTCAAGCGGAATCAGCACCATCGCCAGCGTGCGCGCACGTTGCGATTGCGCCTGCCGGTGCAGGTTGAACGCGTCGAGCGGCGAAGCCGGCGCCTTGCGCGGCTTGTGGTCGGCGCGACGCGCCATGGCCTGCAGCAACTGGCGCGCGTTCTGATAGTCGCCGCGCCACAGGAGCGCCGTGCCTTCGCAGGCGAGACGGTAGGCCGCGTCGGCCGTGGTGCGATCGTCCGCGACGACCACGCGCTTCGGTGGCGGCGCACCGGCCTCCGAGCGCCAGCGGACGGTTCTGGGGCCGTCAGTATCGGGCCAGTCGAGGGTGGGAAAGTCGGTCATGGTTTACTTGGGTAATCAGGTGCAATTCACGGATGCAATTCGGCGCTGCGCGAGCGGCGCCATCATATAGCAGAGTACCCGGAGCGGGACGGCGGGTCTCGCCGGCCGGGCTTGTCATGATCATCGCCCACGCGTTCGCGGGCGTCGACTCGTCCGAACGGCATAGGACCGGCGTCGGCACGACGAGGCATGTTCAGGCGCGATCAGGCATGATCGCCCTTTATGCAGCGCGATTAAGATGTGCGGCACCCAGCGCCCATCGACGCCACCCAAACCATGCCCGAGACCAGCCCGAAGCGACGCGCGCGTGCGCGCAACGCCGCGCTCGACGAAGCGTTCTACGCGGAGTTGCTGCATATCGCCGGCCTGCGCGAGACCGTCGCGAACGGGAAGCCGGTCGTCGGCCGGGCGCCCGCGCACGAACGGTTGCGCGGATCGCTGATCGAAAACGCGCTCGCGCACATGGAGGCGCACGACGACGCCCAGTCCGCGGCAACGCAAGCGCCGAACGACGAAGCGCAACGGTTCGGCACGGCGCTGCGGCTTTGCATCGCGTGGATCTGCCGGCTCGTCTTTCTGAAGCGGCTCGAAGCACGGCTCCTCGCGCTGCACGACAACGCCCCCGCCTATGCATTCCTGCGTACCGACCGCATCCGCTCGTTCGCGGAACTCGACGCGCTGTGCCACGAAGTGTTCGGCGGCGACGATGCGGTCGAGCCCACACCCGCGCGATTTCCGCTGATCCCGCGCTTTGGGGGTGGTAAGGGTGCCCTCTTCGCTCCCGACGATCACGAAACCGCGCCGCTCCCCTTCGGCGCGCTCGCCGACGATCCGCCGCTCCCGCTGCTCGCCCGCTCCACGCTCGCGCACGCAAACGGCACGCCGCGAACCGGCGCGCTGGCGCCCGTCGCGTATCTGCTCGAATTCCTCGATGCCTTCGATTTCGACACCTCGGCGCCGCGCCACGGCAACGCCAGCAAACGAAAGATCGACGCCGCCACGCCGGGCCTCGTCTTCGAAAAACTCAACGGCTATCGGGACGGCGCCTGGTTCACGCCGGGCCGCGTCGCGATGTATCTGTGCCGCGCGGCGATCGAGTCGGCGGCGCTGCGGCGCTTCAACCGCATCAAAGGCTGGCGCTGCGAGACAATCGGTCAGTTGTGCGAATCGATCGTCGATCGCGACGAGGCCCGCGTCATCGTCGATTCGCTGCGCGTCTGCGATCCGGCCGTGGGGTCGGGACATCTGCTCGTTTCGGCGCTCAATGAGCGTGTGGCGCTCAAATCGCGTCTGCGGCTGCTGGACGGTCTCGACGGAAAACCGCTCTCCGGTTACTGCGTCGAGGTCGTGGCGGACCGGCTGATCGTGACGCGGACGAACGGCGAGCCGCCCAGCTCGCGCGAAGAAAAACGGCGTCTCGACGAGGTGCTGTTCCGCGAGCAATGCGCGATCGTGGAAAACGGGCTGTACGGCGTGGACATCAACGCCGATGCCGTGCAAATGGCGCGGCTGCGCCTCTGGATCGAACTGCTCGAACACGCGGGCCGCGACGACGACGGCCGCTTCGCCCAACTGCCGGACCTCGCCGCGACCATCAAGCGCGGCAACGCGACGATCAGCCGGTTCGGTATCGACTCGCCGCTGCACGGCACGTCGTTTGAAAACCGGCAGGCGGCGTTGCGCTATCGGCAGGCGGACGCGGCGGATCACATCGCGCACGCACGCGCGACGCTGATCGAGCGCCTGTGTCCACCCGAAACGCCCGATCGCAACGAACACGTCTTCGAAAACGCCTTCGAATGGCGCATCGAGTTTCCCGCGCTGCTCGACGACGACGGCAACTTCCGCGGCTTCCACGCCGTCGTCGCCAATCCGCCGTACATCGACTCCGAGCGCATGGTCAACGAGGGCCAGCGGGACGTGCGCGCGTATCTCACACAACGCTGGCCGGCGGCGAAGGGCAACTGGGATCTGTACGTCGTGTTCATGGAACTCGGCCTCTCGCTTCTCACGCGCGACGGCGCGATGGCGTATCTCACGCCGGACAAGTGGCTGTCGAAGCCGTTCGGCGATGCGTTCCGCGCGCGCCACCTCGACAAGATCGAGCGCATCGTGACGCTCGGCCGCGACGTGTTCGACGAAGCGCTCGTCGATTCGATCGTGACCGTCTACGCGAACGCCGGCAGCGAGACCCTGACGACCGCGCGCCTCGACGGCGATACGCTCACGCCGCTCACGTCGCGCGCGCCCGTGCGCAAGACATCGCTGCATGCGCCGTGGCGGCTCGACGCCCTGCTCTCGCCGCATTACGCGTTCGTGCGGCGGATCGCGGCGTCGCACCCGCCGCTCGGCACGCTGCTGCCGTGCGAGAACGCCTGCGCGACATCGGACGCGTACCGGCTCAAACCGCTCATCGCGGAGGCGAAGGGACGCTTTTCGCCGCGACGGCACTACCGCGTGCTCAACACCGGCACGCTCGACCGGTTCGACTCGCGCTGGGGCGTCAAGCCGATGACCTACCTCGGCGACCGCTACCACGAACCCGTGGTGGAGCGCGCGCGTTTCGCCGCCGAATTCGTCAACGGCTACCGCACGAAGGCCGACGCGAAGAAGGTCATCGTCAAGGGGCTCACGCGGCTCGATGCGACGCTCGATCTGACCGGCGACGTGATTCCCGGCAAGACGACGCTGATCCTGCGATCCGACGACGAAGACCTGCTGAAATTCGCCGCCGCGGTGCTCAACAGTCCGGTGGCGGCGTTTTACGTGCGCGCGTGCTACCCGTCGTCGAGCTATAACGGCGGCATCGCGTTCACGAAGACGATGATCGATTCAGTGCCGGTGCCCGGGGATTCGGCGTTGCGGACCGAAGTGGTGCAGCTGGTCGACCAGTTGATTGAATTCATGCACGCAGAACGTGCAACGCACGCAGCAGTCTTCGAAACGGTCGCGCGCAAAATCGATTACGCATTGTATAAAGCATTTCGATTATCGGCAGAGGAAATTGCGTGCATCGAAAGCGATCCTGCGGCAAGCGCGGCATTGCTGAAATCCGGGTAGGCGATTAAAGATGCATTGCATGTGCATTTAATCTGACATGCACAAATCGCTAGAAAATTCCGCCTTCGCATTAGCGATGCGCCCATTTACGCCGAATCGTTTTTTGCGCCCGCAGGCAGCACCGCGCCTATCGCCCGTGGCCGAGGCATTAGCGTTTTCACTGATATCAAACGTTTTCGATGTGACATTTGTCATAAATCCGGGCCATCTGCTGACCCGATATATTTAAGCAGATAATAAAAAATTCATACTGAGTAGTTAAATGAATCTTGCTGGGGAAAACCCGGACTTTGAATCGATCCTTCTTCATTGCGCCGTAATAAGTGGTCGGCTAACATCCGACCATAATTTCGAATGACAATTTCCCGGCGTGCTTATTTAACGCCTGATTGCATGTCTGATCACAAATGAGCCTATGCCCGGTCGATCCCAGCAATTCTTCCGTTGCTGTATCCGGAATTTCCATTAACGGCGCACAAACCGATATCGGCTTGCGGGCATCGCAGGAATCGGACCGCGAATTTCTCCATGCCGTCTTCGCCAGCACGCGCACGGAAGAATTTGCCAATGCGGGTTGGGGCGCCGGCGAGATCAGCGCCCTGCTCGCCTCGCAGTTCGAGATTCAGGACGCGTACTACCGCCGTCACAATCCGCGCGCGCGCTTCGACGTCATCCTGTCCGGCGCGGCGCCCATCGGCCGCCTCTATCACGACTGGAGCGGCAGCGAGGCGCGCGTGATCGACATCGCGCTGCTGCCGCAGCATCGCGGCGCCGGCATCGGCGGACGGCTCATGCATGCGCTCGTCGCCGGGGCGGCGGAGCGCGGCATGCCGGTATCGCTCTACGTCGAGATCCACAATCCCGTTCGCTCGCTCTACGGGCGGCTCGGATTCGTGGCCACGGGCGAGAGCGGCATCTACGTGCAGATGCGTCGCGAAGCGGCGCCGTTCGACGGCGAACGGGAAGAAAGCATAACCGGCCTGGAAACCAGCGCCGCATAGTACGCATGGCAATCCGGGGAGCCTGCGCGCAAGGGCGCCGGCTGCGCCAATAAAGAACAAGCAGTGAATAACCGCGCTGGCGTCTTGCCCGCGCGCTAGAGGGGGCCCGCTTGATGTCTGTTCCTGCCCATGCCGCGCTCATCGCGGCCATCGGTCAGCCGTTCGTGCTCACGACGTCCGACGGCAGCCGCGTCGAAACGCGTCTGACCGACGCGCCGTCCGGAACGCCCATGGACGACTCGCACGTCTGCTACTCGGCGGTCTTCGAACTGCCGGACGGCGTCCACCTTCACCAGGACGTTTTTCGCATCACTTCGCCGGATGGAGACGCGTGGGATCTGCTCGCCACGCCGATGCGCCCCATCGGCGGCCGCTCGCGGCTCGCGGCGGTGATGCACTGTCTGCGCACACCCGATGCGGCCGGGCAAGCAGGTTAGTTGCATCACATCACGCCGCGCAATTCCCCCCCTTCAGGAAGGAGCCTCAAATGAGTGATCAGTACGTCGGCGAAATCCGCATGGCCGCATTCAACTTCGCCCCAGTGGGCTGGGCGCAGTGCATGGGCCAGCTCATGTCGATAGCGCAGAACCAGGCGCTGTTCTCCCTGGTCGGCACGATGTACGGCGGTAACGGGCAGATCACGTTCGGCCTGCCCGATCTGCGGGGCCGCAGCCCCGTCGGCGCGGGCCAGGGCCTGGGGATGGCCAATATCGTGCAGGGCGAGCAGGGCGGCGCCGAGCGCGTCACGCTGAACATCGCCAACATGCCTGCGCACACGCATGTCGCAACGGTGGGCAACGTGTCCGCGACGGCCCCGGTGGCGATTCCGGTAGCGAGCCACGCGGCCGGCGTCGTGAACCCGTCGACCACCTCGGTGCTCGGCGCGGGCACCGAGGGCACCCGCCCGGTGCAGGTGTACAGCGAAGCCGCGTCGAACACCACGCTCAAGCCGTTCAACGTGACGGTCACGGGCAGCGGGCCTTCGGTGACGAACGCCGTGGCGGGCGGCTCGCTGCCGGTCCCGACGCGCGCCCCCTACCTCGGTCTGAACTGCATCATCGCACTGCAGGGCATCTACCCGCCGCGCCAGTAAGTCGTGCGGCCGCCGTCCGCGCGCGATGCGCGGACGGCGGCCCTGGAGACCAGGAACCATGAAGCTCGCCCGCAAGCTCATCAATCTTTTCGCCACGCAGCCGGCGCCTCGTCCCCCGGCCGTCGCGCCGGCGCCGCTCCTGCTCGCGCTCGAGCCGCGCATCGTCTACGAGGCTTCGCTCGGGGCGGCGCCCGCCGCGCATCCGGCGGCGGCTACGAGCCATCATCATGCGGACCCTGCCTTCGAGGCACACTCGAACCCCGTGCCGGGCGAGGGCAAGACGCCCGGCAGCGCTTCCTCCGATACACCCTCGCGCGACGCCAGCGCGTCGAGCCGGTCGGGCTATCGGGACAACACGGACGCGGCGCAGCGCACGGCGGCCGCCAGCACGGTGTCGGCCGCGAGCGCCACGCCCGAAAATCAGGTTGTGTTCGTCGATCCGAACGTAAGCAACTACCAGGAGCTGGTCTCGGGCCTGCCGGCGGGCACGACTTACGTCGTCCTCAACCCGACCACGGACGGCCTCGCGCAGATCGCCCAGTATCTCGAACAACATCCCGGCGTCGAGGCGATCCACCTCATCACGCACGGCGGCGAAGCGCAGGTCCAGGTCGGCGCCACGGTGCTCACGTCGGCCGACATGGCGAGCTACAGCGCGGAACTCGCCGCGATCGGCAAGGCGATGGCGCCCGGCGGCGATTTCCTCATCTACGGCTGCGACGTCGCCGCGGGCTCCGACGGCCGCGCGCTCGTGCAGGAGATCGCGTCGGCGACGCACCTGAACGTGGCCGCCTCGACCGACGCGACCGGCGCGGCAACGCTCGGCGGCGACTGGACGCTCGAATACCAGGTCGGCGACGTGAAGACGCCGGTGGTCTTCTCGCAGGCGACCGAGCAGGGCTACGGCTACCTGCTCGCCGACACCACCGAGACGTTCACGAGCACGACCGCAACCAGCATGATCGCGAACGGGGTTACGTCGTTGACGTTTTCGCTGGACGGTATCACCTACACGATCACCACGAGCGACGGGCAGCGCGTCCAATCGAACGTGGTACAGGACGGGGCCCTGACCGGCCTCTCCGACGAGAACCCGTCCGAAAACGCACTCTCTATCGACTCGCCGGACATCGGCACCGTCACGTCGATCAAGATCACCATGACAGACGGGCACCCGTTCACCATCCAGAGTCTCGACCTGGACGGGCTCGCCACCAGCACCATCGGCATCCTCCCGAACGGCCAGTCGTCCGGCTCCGTCCACGTCGGGGACACCTCAGGTGGCTTCGGATCTTTCGTCGGCACCGTCGTCCTCAACGGCGACGGGAGCGGCAATCCGGCGTTCGCCGATGTGACGAGCATCACGATCCGGGACGACGCGGCGGCCGGGACCCAAAGTCTGTCGGCGATCATCGGCCACGTCGTCTATACCGAGCTTTCGGCGAACCTCGCGACGTCGGGCGGCGCCACCACGTTCACGTCGCACGACAGCAGCACGGGAACGGCGGTCGCGGTCGATCCGAACCTCACGTTCACCAACACCGAAGCCTCGACGGCCAGATCGGCGACGATCGCGATTTCCGGCAACGACCACCCCGGCGAGGATGTGCTCGCATTTGCGAACACGAGCAGCCTGCTGTACGGCGACATCACGTCGTCGGGATTCAACGCGGGGACGGGCACGCTGACGCTGACCTCGGCGAGCGGCACGGCGACGACGGCGGACTGGGCGAACGCGCTCAAGGCCGTCACGTACGTCGATACGGCCGCCCAGCCGAACACATCGCAGCGCACGGTCACCTTCACGATCAACGACGGCTTGTCGACCGCGTCCGCGACGAAGACCATCGCCGTCGATTCGCCGCCGATCGTGACGACGACGGGCACAACGACGACCTACGCGGACGGCACGAGCGCGGTGAACGTGGACGCCGGCGTGGCCGTGTCCGACCCGAGCCAGGGCACGCAATCCTCCGCCACCGTGTGGGTCAGCGGCGGCTTCGAGAGCGGCGACACGCTTTCGTTCACGCCCGCAAGCGGCATCAGCGGCGCGTACGACTCGGGCACGGGCTGGCTGACGCTGACCTCGTCGGGCGGCGCGACCAACGCGGCATGGGCCGCGGCGCTGGAGTCGGTGAAGTTCTCGAGCACGAGCACGGTCTACGGCAACCGCACCATCTCGTTCGCCGTCAACGACGGCAGCGCCAACAGCGTGGCCGCGACCAAAACGCTCGACGTGATCGACCCGCATCCGGTCATCACGACCGACGCGGGCTCGGCGGCATTCGTCGCGGGCGACAACGCGATCTCGGTGCCGGTCGCCGTCGATCCCGGCCTGGCACTGACCGAACCGACCAGCGCGAGCGTCTCGCAGGCCGTCGTCCAGATCGCCGGCAACTTCACGCCCGGCGAGGACGTGCTCTCGTTCATCAACACGAGCGGCGCGACGTTCGGCAACATCGGTGTTTCGGCATACAACCCGACGACCGGCGTGCTCACGCTCGTCTCGTCGGGCAACTCGGCGTCGATCGCGCAATGGCGGGCGGCGCTCGAAGCGGTGACGTTCACCGACTCGGCGGTCACGCCGAACAACGCGACGCGCACGATCGGCTTCACGGTCACCGACACCAACGGCAACACCAGCAATACCGCCTCACGCACCGTGACGGTGGCCGACACCGACCAGACGCCGATCATCTCGACGTCGGGCGGCACGACGGCCTACATGGCCACCACGAGCGCGGTGATCGTCGACGGCGGCGTGGCGGTCACCGACCTCGACAACGTCACGCTGGCGCAGGGCACCGTATCGATCACGACCGGGTTCGCGAGCGGCGACTCGCTTTCGTTCACGAACGACGGCAGCGGGGCGTTCGGCAACATTCAGGCGCAGGCGTACGACCCGGCCACGGGCGTGCTCACGCTGACGTCCGCCGGCAGCGTCGCCACGCTCGGGCAATGGCAGGCGGCACTCGACGCCGTGCAGTTCGGAAGCACGAGCACGTCCTACGTCAACCGGACCATCTCGTTCACCGTCAACGACGGCATGAAGAACAGCGCGGCCGCGACGAAAACGGTGAGCGTCGCCAACCCCGACCCGGTCATCACGGCTTCGGGCTCGACGACCTTCGTCGCGGGCGACAACTTCATCTCGCCGCCGACCCTCATCGACCCCAGCCTGACACTCACCGACCCGACCGGCGCGACGATCTCGCAAGCGACCGTCCAGATCGCCAGCGGCCTCGCGGCGGGCGAGGACGTGCTGTCGTTCACCAATACCGACAGCGCGAGGTACGGCAACATCGCCGGTTCTTCGTACAACGCAGCGACCGGCACGCTGACGCTGACCTCGGCGGGCAGCTCGGCCTCGCTCATGCAGTGGCAGGCGGCACTCGAAGCGGTGACGTACGCCGACACGGCCGTCACGCCGAACAACGCGACGCGCACGATCAGCTTCTCGGTCGTCGATACCCGCGGCAACGCCAGCAGCCCGGCGCCGTACACCGTAACGGTGCTCGACACCGACCAGACGCCGATCGTGACGACGACAAGCGGCACGACAACCTACACAGCAGGCACGACGGCCCTCGCCGTGGACGGCGGCGTGACCGTTTCCGACCTCGACAACACCACGCAGTCCAACGGCACCGTTTCGATCACGAGCGGCTACGCGAGCGGCGACACGCTGTCGTACTCGAACACCAGCTCCGTGACGTTCGGCAACATCGTGGGCTCGTACGACGCGGGCACGGGCGTGCTGACGCTGACCTCGTCGGGTGCGTTGGCAACCACCGCGCAATGGCGAGCGGCGTTCGACGCGGTGACGTTCTCGGCGGGCACGACGGCAACGCCCGGCAACCGCACGGTCTCGTTCGTCGTCAACGACGGCACGGAAAACAGCGCGGCGGCGACGAAAACCGTCGACGTGCTGGGCCCGCCCACAATCAAGACCGACACGGGCCCGGCGGCCTTCGTCGCGGGCGACAACACGGCCTCGACGCCGGTCGCGATCGATCCGGGCCTCGCCGTGTCGGACGGCATCGCCCCGACGCTGACCTCGGCAACCGTTTCGATCACGGGCAACTTCCATGCGGGCGAAGACGTGCTGGCGTTCACCAACACGGACGCCTCGACGTTCGGCAACATCGTCGCCGCTCCGTACGACCCGGCAACCGGCACGCTCACCCTGGCCTCGACAGGCAACTCGGCCACGCTCGCGCAGTGGCAGGCGGCGCTCGCGGCCGTCACGTACACCGACACGGCGATCACGCCGAACACCGCGACGCGCACGATCAGCTTCACGGTCACCGATATCGGCAGCAACGTCAGCGGCACAGCGACGCGCACCGTGACCGTGGCCGACACCGACCAGACGCCGATCCTGTCGGGGGCCGGCGGCACGACGAACTACGTCGGGGGCACGTCGGCCGTCGTCTTGAGCAGCGGCATCCTGGTCAGCGACAACGACAACGCCGCGCTGGCATCGGCCAGCGTCGAGATCACGGGCGGCCTGGCGAGCGGCGACATGCTGACGTTCCTTAACACGGCCAGCATCACGGGCTCGTACTCCCCCCTCACGGGCCAACTGACGCTGACCTCGACGGGCTCGACGGCGAGCCTCGCGGACTGGTCGGCGGCGCTCAGTTCGATCACGTTCTCGGCGAACGCATCGGCGACGCCCGGCAACCGCACGATCGCGTTCTCCATCAGCGACGGGACGAAGACCAGCGTCACGCAGACGCACATCGTCGACGTGCTGGGCCCGCCGACCGTCACGACCGACACAGGCTCGGCGGCCTTCGCCGCGGGCGACAACACGGCCTCGACGCCGGTCGCGATCGATCCGGGCCTCACCGTGACGGACGGCAGCGCATCGACGCTCGCCTCGGCGACCGTGTCGATCACGGGCAACTTTCACAGCGGCGAAGACGCGCTCGCGTTCAACAACACGGACGGCACGGCGTTCGGCAACATCGCCGGCGTCTACACCGCGGGGAGCGGCGTGCTCACGCTGACCTCGGCGGGCAACTCGGCGTCGCTTGCGCAGTGGCAGGCGGCGCTCGCGGCCGTCACATATACCGACACGGCCGTCACGCCGGACAACGCGACGCGCACGATCAGCTTCACGGCCGCCGATACGGGCGGCATCACGAGCAACACGGCGACGCGCACCGTGACCGTCGCCGACACCGACCAGACGCCAATCGTGAAGACGACGAGCGGCACGACGAACTATCTGCCCGGCTCAAGCGCGGCGGCGGTGGACGGCGGCGCGAAGGTCACCGATCTCGACAGCCCCACGCTGGCTAGCGGCAGCGTGGCGATCACGACGGGCTTCTCGACCGGCGACACACTCGCGTTCAACAACACGGACAACACGAGGTTCGGCGACATCGCGGGCTCGTACGACCCGGCCACGGGCGCGCTGACGCTGACCTCCGCGAGCGTCACGGCCACGCTCGCGCAATGGCAGGCGGCGTTCGACGCCGTGACGTTCTCCAGCACGCGTTCCACGTTCGGCACCCGCACGGTTTCGTTCACCGTCAACGACGGCATCAAGGACAGCGCAGCGGCGACGAAAACCGTCGGCGTCAGCAATCCCGCGCCGGTCGTAACGGCCGATCCGGGCTCGGCGGCGTTCACCGGCGGCGACAACGCAGCCGCAGCGCCGGTCACGGTCGATGCGGGCGTGAGCGTGAGCGATCCGGGCGCGCCGACGCTCGCCGAGGCGACCGTCGCGATCACGGGCAACTTCCACGGCGGCGAGGACGTGCTCGCGTTCAGCAACACGGGCGGCGCGGCGTTCGGCAACATCGCCGGTTCGTACGACGCGGCGTCGGGCGTGCTCACACTGACCTCGGCGGGCAACGCAGCGACGCTCGCGCAATGGCGGGCCGCGCTCGACGCCGTGACGTACGCCGACACGGCCGTCAAGCCGGACACCTCGACGCGCACGATCGGCTTCTCGGTCATCGACATCAACGGCAGCAACAGCAACACCGTGACGCGCACCGTGACGGTGACCGGCACCGACCAGAGCCCGATCGTCGCGACGACGGGCGGCGCGACGAGCTACACGGCGGGCGCGGCGGCCGTCGCGGTGGACGGCGGCGTGACGGTCGGCGATCTCGACAACGCCACGCAGGCGAGCGGCAGCGTGGCGATCACGGGCGGCTTCGCGAGCGGCGACGCGCTCGCGTTCGCGAACAGCGCGGCCTACGGCAACATCGCCGCCTCCTACAACGCGGAAACCGGCGTCCTGACGCTGACCTCGGCGGGCGCGACGGCCACCGACGCGCAATGGGCGAGCGCGCTCGACGCCGTCACGTTCTCCGCATCCGCCGACGCGGCGACGGGCAGCCGCACGATCTCGTTCGCGGTCAACGACGGCACGAAAACGTCGCTCGCCGCCACGAAGTCTGTCGCCGTGACCGCCGCCGACGAGGCGCCTGTCGTGACGGGCTCCGGCTCCGCGTCGCCCTACACCGACGGCGGATCGCCCGTGACGCTCGCAGGCGTCTCGGTCAGCGATCGCGACAACACGACGCTCGCGTCGGCGACCGTCTCGGTGGCGGGCGGCTTCGTGCCGGGCCAGGAAGTGCTGTCGTTCGCGGGCGGCGCGGCGAGCGGCAACATCCACGGCGCCTACGACGCGCAGACCGGCGTGCTCACGCTGACGTCGGGCGGCGGCACGGCGACGCTCGCGCAGTGGGCCGCCGCGCTCAACGCGGTGTCGTTCTCCGAGATCGGTAACGCGGCGCCCGGCGCACGCACGCTCAGCATCACGGTCAGCGACGGCATCAAGACGAGCGCACCGTTCTCGGTGAAGGTCGACGTCAACGCCGCAACGACCACGCCGACCTCGCCCACCACACCCGGGGACCAGCCGGCCGCCGTGCTGACGCCGCCGCGGCAGCCCGCCGCGCCGGGCGCGACGCCGTCGGCCCCGGCCGTGCCGCCGCAGGTTTTCGACTCCAGTTCGAACCGGCCGATCGTGCTCGCCGAGTTCGAACCCGCGCCGGAGGTCGGCGCGACGCCCGTGCTCCCGACGATCACGTTCACCGATTCGCACGCACCGGCCCGGCATCTGTTCCTCGACCGCACGAGCGTGACCGCGCTGCCGCCCGACGCGGCGCTCGATCCGTTCGCCTCGGCGACGCCGCTGTTCCAGCCGTTCCAGACGACGCCCATCGTCCTGAACTACGAGATCGCGCCGGATCAGGCGTTCTCGGTGGATCTGGCGAACCTGCTGCCGGGCGTCGACGGCCTGCGTCTGAGCGCGTCGTCGAACCTGACCGTGACGCTCGCCGACGGCCGGCCGCTGCCCTCGTGGCTGCACTACGACGCGACGAAAGGCACGCTGACCGGCACGCTGCCGCCGGGCGCCGCCGCCGTGCGCATCGCGGTGCAAGAGCGTGGCGCCGACGGCAGCGTGATCCACAACGAAGTCGTGCTCGCGCCAGCGGCGCACCACGCGCATGCGCAGGACAAGGCACATGCGGCACAGGTTCAACAGAAGCCGCACGCCACGCGCGGCGCACCCGCGCCGCTCGCCGGGCGCGCCACGGGACAGGTGCCGCTGCCGGCCGGCAAGCCGTCGCTTGCACAGCAGTTCGCGCGCGAGCGCGCTTCGCTGCACGTCGTGCGGCCGCCCGCCCACGCGCTGACGGCCGAAGCCGCGGCAACGCCTCCGGCCGCCGCCACGGTCGCCCCCGTTGCGGAGCACCGCGCATGACCCAGCACCTTTTTCCAAAACCAATAACCCTCGACCGGGGAGTCGCCCGAGTGAAATCTTCGACCGTTCTTTCGCGAGCGCCGCGTCTTTCGTTGATCGCGCTTTCCGCCGCCGCGCTGTGGCTGTCCGGCTGCGCGGTGCATCCGACGCCGTTCACCGACGCCGAACGCACGCAGTCCGTGCAGGCCGACCGCACGGCGATGTTCGCGGACCAGCCGCCGATCGACGGCCCCGTCACGCTCGACGAGGCGATGGCGCGCGCGCTGCGCTACAACCTCGATCATCGGCTCAAGATGATGGAACAGGCGCTCGCCGAACAGCAGCTGAACCTCGACAACTTCGCCATGCTGCCGCAGCTCACGACGCAGGCCGGCTACACGGCGCGCAACTTGCCGCTCGCGTCGTCGTCGCAGGGGCTTTTCACGGGCACGGAAGTCGTGCCGCCGTCGTACTCGACCAACAAGGTCAGCAAGACCTTCGATCTCGGCTTCTCGTGGAACGTGCTCGATTTCGGCGTCAGCTACTACGAGGCGAAGGAGCAGGCCGACCGCGTGCTCGTGTTCGAGCAGCGCCGCCGCAAGGTCGTGCAGTTGATGATGCAGCAGGTGCGCGAAGCGTACTGGGAAGCGGCTGGCGCACAGCGGCTGCGCGAGCGCATCGGGCCGCTTCTCGAACAGGCGCAGAAGGCGCTCGACGAGTCGCGCCAGTCGCAGCAGGAAGGACTGCGTTCGCCGCTCGACACGCTCAACTACCAGTACGCGCTGCTCGACATCATGCGGCAGCTCGAACTCGTGCGCGATCAACTCGAAGAAGCGAGGCCGCGCCTCGCGTCGCTGATGAACGTGCCCGCCAACAGCGACTTCACGCTCGCCCCGCCGCAGGGGTTCGACGTCCCGTCGTTCAGCATGCCGATCGGCCAGATGGAAGAAACGGCGCTGGAGCGCCGGCCCGAACTCGTCGAGGCGAGCTACAACGAGCGCATCAGCGTCAACGAAACGCACAAGGCGATGGCGAAGCTGCTGCCCGGCGTCGAGCTTCAGCTCGGCACGCACTACGACAGCAACAGCTTCCTCGTCTACCACTGGTGGCAGGCAGCCGGCCTCAACGTGAGCTGGAACCTCCTGAACCTGCTGAACGCGAAGAACATCCGCGGCACGGCCGACGCGCAGCTCGAAGTCGCGCACGCACAGCGGCTCGCGCTGTCGATGGCGGTGCTCACGCAGGTGCACGTCGCGCGCGCGGACCTCAGCGCGAAGCAACGCCAGTTCGAGTTGTACAGGCAGATGAACGACGTCGATCAGCAGATCCTCCAGCACACGCACAACGCGACGCTCGCGAACGCGCAGGGCAAGCTCGAAGAGATCCGTGCGGCGACGAGCGCGATGATGGCCGAGCTGCGCATGTATCAGAGCTACGGCGAGCTTGAAAGCTCGTACGGGCAACTGCTTGCGTCGCTGGGACTCGATCCGCTGCAGGGCAAGCTCGCGGGCAACGATCTCGCGTCGGTGGAGCAGTCGATCGCTGTCGAAGAAAAACGCTGGGCCGCCCTGGGCCAGGCGGGTGGAGCGAAGACGCAATGAAGGCACGGCAGGCAGCAGCAAGCGGTATCGCGGTAGCGGCGGCGTGGTTGTGCGCGCCAACAGCGTGGGGGGCGCAGGCGGGCGCGCCGGTGGCGCCGGTCCCGGTGTCGGTCGCGCCGGCGCCAGCGCCGTCCGCCACGCCCGGCGACGACGGCAAGATCCGCATCCAGCTCGTGTCGCGCGACGAAGTCGAGATATCGAGCGAGATCGGCGCGAAGATCGCATCGCTGCCGTTTCGTGACGGCGACGCGTTCCGCGCAGGCCAGACGCTCGTCTCGCTCGACTGCTCGCTCTACGCGGCGCAGTTGCACAAGGCGCAAGCCGAGGCCGACGCGGCGGTGCAGCTCAAGCGCGTCGACGATCGTCTCGCGCAACTGCACTCGATCGGCGAGATCGACGTCGAGCAAGCCGAGGCGAGAGCCAGGGCGAGCGCCGCAGAAGTCGCCTACATGCAGGCGACGGTCCGCAAATGCGTGATCGCCGCGCCGTTCGACGGGCGTGTCGCGAAGCGCAGCGCGTCGGCGCAGCAGTACACCGAAGCGGGCAAGCGGATCCTGACGATCGTCGATACGAGCCATCTCGAACTGAAGATGATCGTGCCGTCGAAGTGGCTCGCCTGGCTCAAGCCGGGCCATCCGCTGACGGTGCACGTCGACGAGGTCGGCAAGATCTATCCGGCGAGCGTCGCGCGCATCGGCGCGCGCGTCGATCCGGTCACGCAGACCGTCGACGTGACAGCCGCGCTCGACGTCCGCGCGCCCGACCTGCTGCCCGGCATGAGCGGCTGGGCCAGCTTCGCGACCCGCTGACATGAACGCGCCGGTACGCATCGAAGCGGGTGACCTCGCGCTCTTGTGGCAGCTCGCCGCGCGCTCGCGCGAGGCCGACAGCGAGCAGACGCTCGGCTTCACGATCGTCAACGAGACGCTGTCACTGATCCCCTACCGCCAGGCCGCGTGGTGGCGCGCGCCGCCGCATGCGCCGGGCGCCGTGGCCGCCGTGTCGGGCCTGCCGCAGAGCGACCCCGGCGCGCCTTACGTGCAGTGGCTCGGCGAGATGTTCCGCGCGCTCGCGAAGGCGATGGCGCAGGAAGCCGCCGCCGTGCAACACGAGGACAAAGGCGCAGCGGGCGATTCGCCGAAGTCCGGTGAGACCGCCGCCCGCCCCTTCGCCTTCACGTCCGCCCATCTGCCTGCAGACGTCGCCGCCGACTGGAGCGCCTGGTGGCCGATGCACGCGCTGTGGGTGCCGCTCGCCGGCCGCTCAGGCCACTCATCCGGCGGTGTCGTGTTCGCGCGCGACAACGCCTGGACGCACACCGAAGAAGTCATGCTCGCGGAACTCGCCCAGGTCTGGGCGCACGCGCTCGGCGCCTTCGCGCCGAGCGCGACGCTCGCGGCACGCGCGCGGCTCTGGCTGCGGCCCGGCAAGGTGCGCCGCCGCGTGCTCGCCGGCCTCGGACTGCTCTGCGTGGCGCCGGTGCCGCTCACCGTGCTCGCGCCCGCCGAAGTCACCGCGAAAGACCCGTACGTCGTACGCGCGCCGCTCGACGGCGTGATCGAAAAGCTCTACACGCAGCCGAACCAGCGCGTGGCACCCGGCGCACCGCTCTTCGCGCTCGATTCGACGACGCTCGCCTCCCGCTACGCGGTCGCGAACAAGAACTTCGACACGGCGCAGGAGGAGTACCGGCAGACCGCGCAGCTCGCCGTCACCGAGGATAAAGACCGGCTCGACATGGCCTTGCGAAAGGGCAAGCTCGACGAGAGCCAGGTCGAACTCGACTACACGGCGCACGAACTGGCCCGCGTGCGCGTGACGGCCACGCGCGCGGGCGTCGCCGTGTTCACCGATCCGAACGACTGGAACGGCAAGGCGGTGTCGGTCGGCGAAAAGGTGATGCTGCTCGCCGATCCCGCCCACGTCGAACTCACCGCGTGGCTACCCGTGGCCGACAACGTCGACGTGAAGCCGGGCGCGACGCTGACGCTCTATCCGAAAAGCTCGCCGCTCTCCTCGTACGATGCGCGCATCGATACGGTCGCGTATCGCGCCGAGCCGACGCCCGATGGCGTGCTCGCCTATCGCGTGAAGGCGACCTTCGGCGGCGACGGCGCGCGGCCCGTGCTCGGCTCCATGGGCACGGCGCGCATTCACGGCCGCTGGGTGCCGCTCGCGTACTACGTGCTGCGCCGGCCCCTCACGACCGCGCGGCAGTGGCTCGGCTGGTAGCCGCGCGCGACGCCAGGCCGGTTTCATCGATACCCTCCCGCAAGACGAGCCCTCACCCGATGCCACGCCTTCCCCAACTGCGCCAGGAACTGACCGTGACGCGCGGCGCCGTGGCGCCCGGCGGCGCGCCGACCTGGATGCTGCACGACCCGGCCGGCAACCGCTTCTTCCAGATCGGCTGGCCCGCGTTCGAAATGCTGTCGCGCTGGTCGCTCGACGACCCCGAAGCGATCGTCGCGTCGATCAACGCGCAGACCACGCTGAACGTCACCGTCGACGACCTCGAAGCGCTCGCGAAGATGCTGCGCCAGCAGAACCTGCTGGTATCGGCGAACGCATCCGACACGGGACGCCTTGCGGCCGCCGCGGCCGCGAGCCGCCTCTCGCACGCGATGTGGCTCCTCAAGCACTACCTGATGATCCGCATCCCGCTCTGGCATCCGATGGCGTTCCTCAAGCGCTTCGCGCGCTACGCGGGAATCGCGTACAAGCCCGCTTTCTGGGCGGGCGTCGCGCTGTGCGCGGTGCTGGGGCTCGCGCTCGTGTCGCGGCAGTGGGACCAGTTCGTGCATACGTTCCACGGCTATGCCGACCTGCGTGGCCTCGTGGCAATCGGGCTCGCGCTCACGTTCGCGAAAGTCCTGCACGAGTTCGGCCATGCGTTCACCGCGTATCGCTACGGCTGCCGCGTCCCGGCGATGGGCGTCGCGCTGCTCGTCATGCTGCCCGTGCTCTATACCGACACCACCGAGGCCTGGAAAGTCCCCGATCGCGTGGACCGCCTGCGCATCGGCGCGGCGGGGATGCTCTCCGAACTTGCGCTCGCCGCGATCGCGACGCTCGCCTGGAGCCTGCTGCCGGACGGCCCCGTGCGCGCCGGCGCGTTCCTGCTCGCGACGACGACCTGGATCGGCACGCTGACGATCAACGCAAGTCCGTTCATGCGCTTCGACGGCTACTTCCTGCTGTCGGACTGGCTCAACATGCCGAACCTGCACGACCGCGCGTTCGCGTTCGGCCGCTGGCGCATGCGCGCATGGCTGTTCGGTTTCCACGATCCGCAGCCGGAGCCGTGCACGCCCTCGCGGCGGCGCTTTCTGGTCGCGTTCTCGTTCGCGACGTGGCTGTACCGGCTCGTCGTGTTCTTCTCGATCGCACTCGTTGTCTATCACGCGTTCTTCAAGGCGCTCGGCCTCGCGCTGTTCTGCGTCGAGTTCGGCTGGTTCATCGTGCGGCCCGTGGTGCGCGAAGCGCAGGTCTGCTGGCGACGCCGCCACGAACTGCGCTGGTGCCGGCAGACCGTGCGCAGCGCGGCGCTCGGCGCCCTGCTGCTCGCGTTCGCCGTGCTGCCGTGGCACGGCGGCATCGATGCGCCGGCCGTGTTCGGGCCGCTGCGCGCGCAAGGGCTCTACGCGCCGGAAGCGGGCTACGTCCTCGCGCAGACGCCGCTCGCGCGCGATGGCGATCCCGTCCATGCGGGCGACGTGCTGGCCGTGCTCGCGTCGCCCGATCTCGAACATCGACTCGCTCAGGCGCGCACCGAAGCGGCGCTGCTGCGCTGGGAGGTCGAGCAGCAGTCGTTCGACCAGCGGCTGCTCGACCAGGGTGTCGCGCTGCGCAAGCACTGGGACGCGGCGCGCGAGTCGGTGACGGGACTCGAAGCGCAGGTCGCGCAACTGACGCTGCGCGCGCCATTCGACGGCACCGTGCAGACCGACGAGGCGCTCGCGCCGGGCACGTGGCTGCCGCGCGGCGAGCATGTGTTCGACGTGGTCGGCCCGGCCGGGGTGAAGGGCGATGCCTATGTCGGCGAGGACGACGCCGCGCGCATCGCGCCGGGCGACAGCGCGCAGTTCGTCGCCTCGATCGCAGAGAGGGGGACGCTTCACTGCCGCGTGAGCGCTGTGGACCGCGTCAACATCGGGACGCTCGACGAGCCGGCTGTCGCGAGCGTGTACGGCGGACCGGTGCCCGCCGAATTGCAGCCCGGCACGAAGCAGCTTGTGCCGCTGACGGCGACCTGGCGCGTACGGATCGGCAAGTGCGAGGGGGATCGTGCATTCGCTCGGGAGATTGTTGGTACTGCTACGCTTGGTGCCGCGCGTGAGAGCTTTGCGGCGCGTGGGATCAGATGGGTTATTGCGGTGCTGGAGCGGGAAGGCGGGGCGTAGGGATCAAAGGCTGCCACCGGCGCGACGGCTCTGCGGCAAACGAGAAAGGGGTTGCAGCAACGAAGCTGCAACCCCTTTATGACTGGTGCCGGCTGCGCACCTTCAATACATCCACGAACATCAACACACGTACAAGGCCGTCGATCAAATTAGCGAAGCCACTGTTGTGCAGCAGCTTTTTCCCCGACCGACCCGCTCAATCCAGATACGTCCCGCAGATAAAAATGCCCTGAAAGTACGCGTCCCGATCGCGCGATCAACGACGACACCGGAAATCAGGGTTAAGAAAATGAGAGGGGCCATCGATTTTCAGAACGCCGCTTCGAAGACAGTTCCACCATCTGCAGACGGGCTATTGCGCCTATGCGTAATTTGCATACGCCTATGCTTATACAGCATTAGACGATCACGGTAGACCGCTGCATCATCGCGGCTCCGCTGCGATTGCGGTTGCCCCTGCCTCCAGTCAGCAACAGGGGATGACAACAAGGACGCGCGCTTTCGCCCCCACTCTGCCTGCAAAGACAGGTCCAGTACCGCACTCACCTGCGTGGCGCGCGCTGTCAATATAGTAGGAGACAAGGTGAATCCATCGATACAGGCGAACATCGGCCCATTCGCGCTGATGCTTACCGCCCTCGGCTCGATCATCGGTACAGCCGATATCTATCGCCGCCCTTTCAATCGTTTGATGAATTGATCCCGAGCCGCAAGTTAATGGCTTTCTCAGGCAATGCGTACTGTTGATTTACATCGGTACCGAAAGCTTGAGATTTCCAATCGTTGCAACGTTGTTGCCGTAGCATCCGCGACCGGGATTGAGCCATGTGCTACGCCCCGAATTGTGACAGTCCTACTGTTGCATATCGCATCCATGTTCGAGATCTGCGCCCGCTCATATCGTGCAAAAGGCAGTGATTTGACATCCTGGGCAGCGCTCATCCCGCGTTTGATGACACATTTCCAAATACCTTCAGATGCCCTGGCGGCATCCTTTCTGCCGACCGGACAAAGTCCGATTGGCAAATGCCAAGGTACATGTGAACGCAATCTAATCGAGTCTTCAGAATGGACATCTTCATCCAGCAGATCCTGAACGGGCTGGTGCTTGGCAGCGTCTACGCCATCATCGCCCTGGGCTACACCATGGTGTACGGGATTCTGGGCATCATCAACTTCGCGCACGGCGACGTGCTGATGGTCG
>Ga0265338_10000548_pt1 | contig 65821 bp, 42 predicted proteins | sample 42126metaG_FD_193579 | JGI IMG/M metagenome (GOLD analysis project Ga0265338, IMG submission 193579) | Rhizosphere microbial communities from Carex aquatilis grown in University of Washington, Seatle, WA, United States - 4-21-26 metaG | ecosystem: Host-associated > Plants > Roots > Rhizosphere...
CTTCAATTGCCGGGCGGTACAGAATACCTGACCGTGCTGGAAGTGTGTTACGAGCGCATCGCCGTGGAAACGTTTCGTGAACCACCTGGATCCGAGGCCTCGGCAAAGAGACTTCCTCGCCGACGCTAATCTAGTCCGAGAATTGCTACCGATAGCATTAGTAAGTATTGGATAGTAGGCGTGGCGAAGAGCCTGCCCCGAGCTTGTGGAACGAATCTCCCGCTTATCCGAACCCGCGCGTAAGTCAAACGCTACCTGCACGCGAAACTCCTTGATTTCTAACTCCAGTAAGACGAAAATGCGCGTGGTCCCGGCAGTCCGGCGGCGAGACGATCTCTCGCAGTCACGCTGCGGACGATATCCCGGGGGCGAGGCTTCTCCGGATGCAAACACAAAAGGCCTCCACAAGTCCCCCCTCCGAACGCCTTATGCATGTTACCGCGCGTACTATCTTTGCGTTGTTGCTCTCGCTCAGTCCCTTGTGGTCCCTCTCTCAAGCGACCCCTCCCAACCCCGTCCCGGCTTCCAGCAAGCCCTTGCCGGATTCGGCGTTACAGCAATTAGCCAACCGCTATTACGCCGCCTACGCTCACAAAGATTCCAAGGCAATGATGTCCCTCTGGGCCACTCGATCCCCCGGCCGCAACGCTCGAAGCAAGCAGCTGCACGACTGGTTGGTATCCACTACCTCACTAACCGTCTCAGATCTTTACGTCGACAATATCGAGCACAGTCCCACACGCGCGAAGTTAACGTTGCGCATGAAAATCAAAGCCTCGAACGAACCGTCTCCCGAACCCAGAAGAGTAGTCCGCACCCTTACATGTGTTCGCGAAGGAAGTCTCTGGAGAATCTGGTCCGACACCGACGAGTTTGAAAGTCTTGCGATCGCGCTGATCAATGCTAAGGGCGAGGAGAAGAGCGAAACCGAGCGCTCGGCGATACTTGATAAAAACTCACAGAAAGTGTCGCCCGAACTCATCTTCGGACTCTTCACCCAGATCCGTTCACTGGAAACGGCAGGCAACTTTCCCCGTGCGATGGCAGCAGCAACGCTCGCCAAAGACATCGCCGAAAGCATCCACGACAGGATCGGCGTCGCACTCATGCTTCTCGAATTCGGTTTCATCCAGGGAGGTCAGGGAAAGTACGAAGACGCTCTATTGTCGTACCAGCAGGTAACAGCCATCGCCGATGAAACCAGCAACCAATGGCTTTCCGCCGCCGCAATCGGCAGCACCGGAATTATCTTCCGCCGCCAAGGCAGATACAGAGATGCGCTGGACTACGAACTGCGGTGCCTCCCGATCTTCGAGAGTTTAGGCGACAAAGAAAAAGTCTCCTACCGCCTCAGCGATGTGGGCATGACTTATCTAAGACTGGGAGACTACGACTCCGCGGCGAAATATCTTCAGCAGAGCCTTGCGCTCTTTGAAGAGCGTGACGATCGCTCCGGAATCGGCTTTGTCACGCAAAATCTCGCCATTCTTTCCAGCCAGCGCAACGACAATGTGCGGGCCCTCCAGTACTACAAAAAGGCGCTGGCCATCGTCCAGGAGAAAAGAGACCGGCCCAGCATAGCAGCTCTGCTGAACAACATCGGGAATCTGTATCAGGAACAAAACGATTATTTGCAGGCCATCGCATATTACAAACGCAGCCTGATCCTGGTCCGCCAAATGAGCGACCAACCCGGCGAAGCCGACACGTTACTGAATATGGGCGGGGTTTACACTCGCATGCACAATTGGGAAGACGCATTCCAATCGGTTCGCAGCGCCCGGGCCATCTTTGAACGACTAAGAATCAAAGAAGGAGTCGCCGATAGCCTGGCCTCCATCGGCAACCTCTACGCACATCAAAGTCAATTTGATAAAGCTCATCAGGAATACGTCAAGAGCCTAGCCCTCAACGAGGAAACTGCGAACCAGGAACGTATCGCCGAGTCTCTGGAAGAACTCGCGGACAACGAAAACGTCCAGGGGAATGCAGACGAGGGGTTGAAGTTGGCCAGCCGTGCCTGTTCCATCGCCCATCAAATGAACGACCGCGGCAACATTGTGGAGTGCAGCAGGAGCATGGGCGAAAGTTATCGCCTGCTGCATCAGCCGCAAGAGGCCCGCAAAGCCTTCGACGAAGCTATCGCCGCCGTCGAAAGCATACGCAACGATGTGGCCGGAGGCACACAACAAGAACAGGGATTTCTGGGTGAGAGTAATGCCCGCCCCTATCAACAAATGGTGGCGTTGCTGGTCGACGAAAAACAGCCTGCCGATGCCTTCTCTTATGCGGAAAGAGCCAAGGCCCGCGCGTTGTTGGACGTCCTGCACAGCGGCCACGAAAGAATCGATAAAGTAATCGCGGCCTCCGACCGCGAAACCGAACAGCGTTTGGAAATTCAGTCGGTTTCGCTCAATGCGCAGATCGAGCGCGAAACCTCTGAATCCAAAGTCGCCGACCTTAAATCGCAGCGTGACAAAATTCGCCTGCAACTCGAAGATTTCGAAACCAGCCTATACTCCCGCTACCCTGAACTCATCGTCCAGCGCGGTCAGGCCCACGTCATCACCGCCGATGAAGCGTCCACACTTCCGGTTGACAATGAAACCGCTTTGCTGGAATTTATGGTTGGCGAGCGCGAGACCGTGCTGCTGGTTTTGACTCGTAATGGATTGACACGCGACACAACAAACGCGTCAGCCCTGACCGTCTTTGCTTATCGCATCACCATCGACGGTGAAGATCTGGGCGCCAAGGCCCGCCAGTTTCGCGAACAGATGGCAGGACGCCAACTCGGATTTCAGACCTCCGCTCACGACTTGTACAATCTTCTGCTAAAGCCCGCCGTAGCCCAACTAAGAGATAAGACCGCCCTGATCATTGTTCCCGATGGCCCGCTCTGGAATCTTCCGTTTCAAGCGCTGCTCGATCCCGCTCGTCACTACCTGCTGGAAAATTACGCTATCGCCTACGTGCCCTCTCTGACCGTAATGCGTGAGGTGACACGAAAACGATCTTCGTGGCCTGGAGAGAATAACCAGTCGCAATTACTGGCCATCGCCAATCCCACTCTCCCAAAAACCTCTGCGCAAAGTAATGGAACTTCGAGCCGCGGCAACTCCTTGGAACCACTTCCAAACGCGGAGGCCGAGGCACGCGCTTTGACCCAGATCTACGGCCCCGACCACAGCCGCGTTTACACCGGCGACCAGGCGACGAAAGCCCGATTCAAGGCAGAAGCTGGAGAGTTCAACATCCTCCATCTCGCCACTCACGGATTCATGAGCGATTCCAGTCCCATGTACTCGAGCATCCTGCTCTCGCGCTCCAGCGCGATGGACGACGGTCTCCTCGAAGCGCGCGAGATCATGAACCTCGATTTACACGCGGACCTGGCCGTTCTCTCCGCTTGCGAAACAGCGCGCGGCCATATCGGAGATGGCGAAGGAATCATTGGCCTCACCTGGGCGTTCTTCGCGGCCGGCGTCCCCACCACAGTAGCCAGCCAATGGAAAGTGGATTCCGCGAGCACGACCAATCTGATGCTCGCCTTCCACCGCGACCTGAAACATGAGCGCGGTACTCCCCTTGCAACCGCGCGTTCTCTGCAAACCGCGGCCCTGAAAATCCTCCACGAGCCAAAGTACGCGCACCCATTTTATTGGGCGGGTTTCGTCGTCGTCGGCAATCCAAACTGAGCGCGAGCCCGAACTGCACCAGGAAAAGAACTTTCGACAGGACAGCCGCAGAGGCAATCGGATCTTCCCCATCTCCGATTCCCCTTCGACCGCCCTGTCGAGTGTCTCACTTCGTGTGAAGACGTCAATAAAAGGCAGATATTACTTCCCGCGATTCAGCAACGGTCGTGAAGTGTGTGTCTGCAGAAGTTTCTTCCGGTTGATCAGGTTGGACCGCATTGCGGAATAGTTGGACAACCTAGCATGACGTGACGATGCCTGTTCCGCATCGTCGCATGCGTTGACCGTGCCTGAACCGATCGCCGTCGCGAATATCGGGTAGTCGTTGATCACGTTGCGCGGCTTCGACAGGTCGAAATCAAGAATCGGAGATCCCGATACTGAGCCGCCGTCGAACAAATCGGTCCCGTTGTTCTGCAGCGTCAGCACGAACGAGCAAATCACGCCGCCCACAGGTATGACCGTCACCAGCCGCGGATGCGCCGGGGTGCTGTAGTCAAAACCGAAGATATCTCCTTCGTCTTCCCACGTTCCCACGTAGGCAATTTTGTTCGCCAGAGTAATGCCGTAGGCCGTGGCCGACGACGAAGTAAAGGCAAACGTCGGAACAATCCCTTGCCCAATTTGCACCGGCTGCGCAGGATTCGACATGTTCGCGATCACCAGGCCCTGGTCAAACGTCGTGAGCAGAACCAGGTTTCCATCGATCGCGAGATCACTCACAGCCGTCGCCGGCTGGAACTGCGACAGCAACGCCGGGGCCGCCGGGTTCGCCAGACTATAGGTCAACAGCCCGCTCGCGTTATCCGCTACAAACAGCAGCGTGCTGCTGGCCCGCATGACGATGGCTGCCACCGGCAGGACCAGGCTTGCGACCTGCGTTGGAGAGGCAGGTTGCGAAATGTTGTAGACGATCAGATGCCCATCTGCGGTCCCGACATAGAGAAAATTGCCCATCGTTGCCAGCGTGCTCACAGCTCCCGGAACTGAAGTGATCTGCGAGGGATTAGCGAAATTTGAAATGTCGACCACCAGCAATGATTGGTCGGTCCCCACATACATCGTGTTGGCTGCCGCCTGCACCGCGATGGGGTTCGCATTCCCCGTGTCAAATTTACTTACTTCCGAGATCGGATTCGTACTCAGGTCGACAATGGAAACGAACGCATTTTGGTCGGTCGCGGTCGCCACAAATAGATGGGACTGATAGATCAGTTGATCGAAGGTGACCGCAACCGCGAAAGCCTGAATCGGAGAAGCCTTAAGTATTGCTCCACCCGCAACCGCGGCGTCGAAAATCCGAATATCGCCGCTCCCTGTAGTCACATATTGACCCAACCAGGTTGCCGCGCTATATCCTGATCGTGGATCCAGGAGCACGCCGGTCAGCTTAGGCTGAGTCACATCGCTAAGGTCTGTGATCCGCAGGCCGCCTTGCAGAGTCGCGGTCAGCAGTTGTTTGCCATTGAAACCGAGGACGATACCAACCGCTTCGAGCGGCAGCGTCGAAGCCCGCACCGGCAAACCGCTGGAGATATCGAAAATAGCATCGCCCCCCGCGACGATCACGCCTCCTTCAAACCACGTTCCGAAATAGTCTGGCGTATACGGCTGAGTCTGCAACAACGTCGGCGGGCTCGTCGTGAGATCGAAAGTATCCAATTCGGTCGACGCGGAAGACGTCAATGCATTCACTGTATTAACCACGAACAATCGGGCAGCTGGACCCATTGGCTCCGATACCACCGTCGACGACGGACCCGCTCCATTCGAAATTGGAAGATTGAAGTCGGTCTCGGCAATGCCTCCGGTGCGCAGGTCAAATTGCGAAATCGTGACCTGATCGTGAGAATCGGAAAGTCCATTCGCCATGTAGACGACGCCGTCAAAATAGTTGAAAGTGCTGTACCCGGGATTAATGGGTTGCGGTGCGAACGATTTTTCCGCCACCAGCACCGGCTTTACTCCGGAAATGTCGAACACCGCAATCCCATTGGGCCCGCCCAAGGTGATCTGCCCAATCTGGTAGAGATAATTTCCGTACGCAAACAGGGGCGCAGTATTCGCGCACTCGACCGCATCAATCCAGACCGGATGAATGGGATCGGAAATGTCATACACGTCGATCCAGAAATTCGTTGCCTCGTAAGGTCCGGCAAGATTTCCCGTGGCCAGCGTGTACATATGATTGCCGGAAACCGCAACCTGGCTGTTGGCGGTTCCCACAGGCAGCGGCAGCGTGTAGTCGATGTAGTCCGAGACTTCGCTGACCACGCCGGGAAAGCCTCCGGTCACTCCAATCGTCGCGGTCTCGGCCTTTCCGCTCAGTGTTGCGGTAATCGGGATGCCGCCGGCATCGGAAATCTTCGTCCCAGCCGTAAACAGTCCGCTGGATGTCAGCGTTCCTTTTCCACTCAATTCACTCCACGTCGCGCCACCGGTGATCGACTGCATTTGCAGCGATCCTCCCAGTGGCACGGACGCGGGATACGGCGTGATGCGGAACGGATGCAAGCCCAGGATTTCGCTCTGGCAAATCTGCGTGCTCGCAATGCATCCTTGGATGTTCGCAAACGTGTCGCTGGTGATACTTCCGGGCGCCTGATAATTTCCGCTCCCATCGATCGTCCCCGCGTCGGCGGTCCACTGAATCGACTGTGCGCTCGGCATTCCCAATATCCGGTAGGCAAACGTCGTGGATTCTCCCGCCGCGAGATCGCGGTTTGCCGCGCGAATCCGCAAAGTGGAAATTCGTGCGAGCTGCAAGCTGTTGGTCACGACGGGCGCGAAGCCGGGCAGTTGCGTGGTCACGGTCACCGGTCCACTTACCGTCGAAAATGGAACGCGGCCGCCGGCACTGAACGAAGGCACGCTGAGAGTCAAATTGTTTGGCCCAGCGAACTGAATGCTGACCACGTTGTATAGGTTCGTCCCTTCGATATCGATCACCTGACCCGCCTGAACCGGATTTGGCGTAAGACTGGTAAGAACAGGTGTGGGAAAAACCTGCACACTGGCGGTCGCCGTTTTCGAAGGATCGGCAACGCTGGTTACCGTGATGTTGATCGGAGTCGGTGCCGTCAGGTTGTGTGGCGGTGTGTAGACACCACTCGCGGAAATCGTCCCATAGCTCGACAACGTGATGCCCCCCGGGCCCACAGTCCATGTGACTGCGGGATTGAAATTACCGACGCCAATCACCGTGGGAGTGAACGTCTGCTTCTGACTGGCCGGCATGTTCACATTGTCAGGATTCACACTCACCGAAATAATTCCCAGCGCAGGAGCCACCACTGTCGCGGATGCCGTCCCGGACTTCGTCGTGTCCTGCACGCTGGTCGCTGTAATCGTGACCGTCGCAGGATTCGGAATTACATCGGGCGCAACATAGAAAGTTGACGGGCCAGTGCCGATCTTTCCCACCGTGGAGTTGCCCCCAACAACGCCGTTCACCAGCCAGATCACATTCGGATTGACGTTTCCCGTGCCCTGCACATTGGCGGTAAACAACTGATTCGAACCCGCCGTAACGTTTGGTGTCTGCGGATCGATCGTTACACTGCTGACCAAAGCGGTGACCACATTCGCCTGTGAAGTCCCGGACTTCGAGGAGTCTGCCGCGCTAACCGCCTTGATGGTCGCAGTGAACGGTGCGTTGAAAGAGGTCGGAGCGAGGTAGTTGCCGCTCGATGAAATGGTACCAACCGTTGAATTGCCCCCGGGCACATCGTTCACCGACCAGCTCACAGCAGTGCTGAAAGCTCCCGTTCCTGAGACTTGGGCCGCGAAGAGCTGCTGCTGCCCCGCCGCGATCGTCGGGTTCTGCGGTGAAACGCTTACCCCTGTAATCGTGGGTGTTGGTGGCGTTGAATTCGATCCGCTGCCACAGCCTTGCGTCAGCGCAAGTGTCAGGAGGAATCCAATCACTAAAACAATTTGGCCGATCCGCATATTCACCTCCAAGGCCGAGTTACCTGAAGGTCCCCAAGGATGGAAACTCTGACTCTCTTTTCAAACAAATGCAAGTAATTTCCCGCTGCGTTAACAGGAAACCTGTACCCACAAAGTGAAGAGAACAAATAGGCCGGCATATTACCACGAGATATAAACGCGTAACTTGTCACAGGTAGCGGCGAGACGTCGCCACGACAGCCGCCGGGACGACGGCGGCGCCACTCGCTACTCGGGATTACGCAAGATCTTCAGATCACGAATAAACTTCTGGGCCAATGCATAGTTAGGGTCTGAACTCGAGACCAACCGAAACTCCCGCTCGGCCTCGTCAAGCAAACCTACGTAGGCACAGGCCCGCCCCAACATGAAGTGCGCGTTCGGCTGTTTGTGTTTCAACTCCTCCAACTGCTCGATCGGCGTTCCTTCGAGGACTTCGAATTTCGCTTCCGGCGTGGGCGGAGCGGGAACGACGATCTTTTCCCCATTCTTTTTCGTGGTCGTCACCTGCCACAGATATACTTTGCCGCCTTGCAGCCCAGCTGCACCATTCCAGTATGTTTCGGAGAGAGCCGAACTACCCGACACTTCCTTCAGCGTCTCATCGAAAACGTTGACTCGATAACTGACCGCGCCCGGCATCCGATGCCAGCGGAACTCAGGTTGCTTGTTCTCAACGAACGTCCCCACTGGCGCCAAGAGTGTAAAGGGCACGCTTTGCGAATTGCTCCCCAACAAAGTACCGGACTTCCCAATCAACGCAGCCAAGGTATCGGGTGTCTTCAACGTGAGGTCGGTTGACATAAAGCTCGCGATTTCCGCGGAACTCCAAGGCCGGCTGGTAGAAGATACGGCGGAATGACTTCCCGATGTAGATCTATCCACTGCTTTCTCGGGCGGCTGATCAGGAGTTCCTTGCATCGAGGGGGCTTCTGGCTTGAGCGACGTCGTCTTGGTTTGTTGTGCCTGGTTGCGGATGTACAAGACGCAGACCAGAACAATCGCGACTGCCGCACCCGCTCCGGTCAAAAATCCAGGATAGCGCCAGATGCGATGCCCTCGCTGCCAGTTTTTGTCTTCAGAGGCTACTGGCCTGACTAACTGGGGGGTGTTCTGGTCTTCAACATGGTCATCGGCGGCGTCGTGAACCCTGAATGGTTCCGTAAATTTGCGGCCAGTGAAATCTGACGATACATCATCCGAGAAATCGCGCGGGACCAAATCACGCGACCCCAGCGAAACTCTAAACTCCTGTAGCTCACGGAGTTCTTCCCGGCACGTGCGGCACAACTCGACATGTGAGTCCACAATCTCGCGGTCCGCGGTGTCCGCATCGTTATCGACGTACGATTCCATCTGCGCATAGGAAACATGAGACAATCCCAGCTTCGCTTGCGCTGCAAGGTCCTGACGAAGGAAGTCAAACGCAGCCTCCTCAGTCTGCGGGTCGCCCGTTCGCTGCCGGCAAGTTTCACAAGCAGATAGATGATCGTCCGCCGCAAGCAGTTCAGCGGGAGACAGCGTGCGCTTGGCGTAGCGGGCAAGTTGAGCGGGAGTTAGGTGGTCTGCCATATGCCTGTGTTTTCGGTACACCCTAACTACCTATATTTCCAAGGAGGTAGAGTGGGGGTGAATATTACCGTCCTGATCTTCTTAAACTCCTCTAATCTATGCTCCTGCCGCCGTCCTTACCATTTTTACCAACGGTTTGCCATACGTCGAGCCAGCCGTTCCCGCGCGGACTTGCGCAAGTTGATTACCTGCTGTCGCGTCAATCCCATACGCTGCGCGATGGTGGCATCATCGAGGGGAAGCCGATTCCACAGCCGGGCGAACTCATGAACTGGCATGTCGAGGGAAGCCGCGATTTCAGGCAGGCGAGCCACCTCCACGTGTATGAACATGAGCAGCATGTCTTGACCATTCGCATCGTGTAGATTCAACAACAACGCGCCGCGTTGCAATGGACGCAGCTCACAAATCTCCTTCCATAACGCGGTCAGGTACATGCGCCGCTCGACTTGGACAGCCACGTTCACGCGCGAGTCGGGAAGACGGCTCCATACTTCGCCGTCGTCTTCATCGCCTTTCCTTTCAACCACGCGTAAGTCCTCAATCCCCCATATCTTCGCGACCACACTCACCAGTTCTTCAACCGCAATGGGTTGCGCGGACAGCGAGAAGAGAACGTCGAGCAGGGCGCGTGCTGGCAACTGCAGCAGGTTGGGCGTGTCATACAATGACTGCTCTAACGCTGAACCGCCCGCCGATGGTTGTAAGTGAGCGGCCGGATAATTCCCGCCCTTCCACTTGGCGAGACCACAAAGTGAATTGCCTTGCGGGTCTTCCCACAGCGCAAACCGAGAGTCGTGGTTCAAGATATAACGTAGCTTGTTCTTCAATCGTTGCCGTTCCGGATACTTGCGGCGCAAGATCTGAGTGCATGAGTTGAATGTGACAGTGGCGATATAGCCGCGAAAATTTGCGATGCTCTCTTGACCAGCACAGGTGCGCAGATCGCGCAAGCGGCTCAGTAACTGCAACACGACGTCAGCGCAAACATCCTCAGTTTCTTCGGCCACGCCGGCGGACGCGGAACGCGTAGCGTGCAACTTGGAGCGGGCAATCTCTCGTACGACGGGCTGGGCGTGTTCCGCAATCAGCTCGGCCAGCAGGCGCTGGGCTTCCGCTTCATCCGCCGTTTGCAGAAAGGGATGCAGCAACGGATCCGTATTGTCTGGCGGATAAGACATGACCTGCATAACCTCAGACTTCTAACGCACAATGCCGACCTGGCTGCGAGGTGGGAGTAAGTTTATCCGAAGCTCAAACGCACACACCGAAAAAATCCTGAGAGCTAGGTAATACGGAGATGGTTCCGCCATCGTTCTAAATAATTGGGGTCCTGGACCACCACAAAATAACGATTGTCTCGCCCGCTGCGAGACGGCCCTTCAGCTGGGCTACAAGGAGAAATATATGAAACAGATTAGGAGTAAGTGGATGTCGATAGCAACAGTCTTGTTTGCAGTGGGTGTCCTGTCACATGCGGCAGGTGCTCAAACACGAGTAACGTTTTGTGGACAGATACTCTCGAAACCGGGGCAATACGTGCTGTCCACGGATCTTGACTGCTCAGGAACTTTTGCAAGCGGTGTGAGCATTACCAGCAGCAATGTCGCCTTTCATCTCGCAAACCATACGATCACAAGCCAGGATTGCGACACGTCCAAAGATATAGACGGAGTATCCGCCCAAGGTCCCATTACAGGAATCCGGATTGACGGCGGAACGGTCAGAGGGTTCAACGACGGCATTGTGCTCAGTTCGTCCCATTCGCAAATTATTGGTATGACTGTGACCAACGCCTGCACGTTCGGCATTGCGCTCCAAGGATCTCACAATCTCGTCGAGAGCAGCCTAGTCATGTCGAACCTTGGTTATGGAATCGGCCTTCAAGTTTCGACGTCACACGTTATCTCAGGAAACGAGATTTCAAACAACGGCAGTGGAGTCGGTCTTTCAAATCATGCCAACAACAATCTTGTGATCAACAACCGGATACGCGGGAACAATGTATTTGGTGTCTTGCTCAGCTTCGGTACCTCAAATGTGATTAAGGAGAACGAACTCGACGGGAATTCCGTAGGAATTGATCTTCAGGATTCCGGGAATTCTGTATTGGGAAACATTGTCAATGCGAGCCTGAACACCGGGATCGGCCTTGACGCGCCTGGCCCCAACACCGTCAAGAGGAATGCCGTATACGGAAGTGTTCAGGCCGACATGTCTGATGCCAATGTGGGTTGCGCTGCAGATACCTGGGTCGGGAATGCATTCGTAACTGACCTCGTAGCCGCAGTTCCTGATGGCGGCCCGAAGGTAGGTTGCATCAGGTAGATGACTAAAACATAAAACAGAAGAAGTTCGCCGCGCGGGATGATCGGCGTGCTCTCGGAGAGTCACGAAGATTCCCTCTCCGAAGGAGAAAACAGAAATGACAATCGGAATTCGTGGGTATGCAAGTTCCTGGTCTTGCGTGGCTGGGAACGCACTAGACATCTCGATGGCAAGCGACTCGCCGTTGGGCAGTGGAGTGTACAAATTTCAGGTTCGGAACGGAATCGGTGGGGCGATCAAGTACGGGCCGGTCGATATCGATAAGTCCAAGATTCCGGTCCAAGCTGTCATGCCTCGCCATGCGGATGAGCAAGGTTACTTCTGGCCGGTTGTAGTTAACGTACCCACCGACATAACTTGGAACAGCGGTCCCTATGTCGGAGAAGTTCTTCTGGACGGTGGAGTCCTTGCCACTTCACGGGTATATTTCGTTGTCCGAAGCCCGAGACCGGGAACAAATTCCATACTTATCCACTATCCGTTTACAACCGCGTACGCTTACGACGGCTTTTTTGGGGCGAGATCCTGCCTGTACGATTCGGACGAGCACTTTCGCTGCCGTCGCATCACCACACGAAAACCTCTGGTAGCTTCGAGCGGCACAGATCTTGGAGGCGATGTAAACGACTCCTGCAGTGCCGCGTTTTTCCAAAACTGGTTAAAAGACAAGCTTGGCCTGGGTGCCGACGCTTGCTCCAGTTGGGACTTGCACAGTGATCCGTCGACGTTGTCGGGTTACCGTATGCTGATTCTTGCGGGGCACGACGAATACTGGTCACTGGAGATGCGCCAGAATGTCGAGGCGTTTATCGCATCCGGCGGACACATGGCCGTTTTCAGTGGAAATAACTGCTGGTGGCAGATTCGATTTTCTGCCGATGGCAGTCAGATCATCTGCCATAAGAGTGTGCTCGAAGATCCTCTACTCGGCCCAGATAGATCGAGGGTTTCCGGCAACTGGTCCTCTTGGCCAGCGGGAAATCCAGAGAATCGAATGACCGGGGTTGGGTTTCGCTACGGATTTCAGCGTGGATCCGGTCCAATTTATGTAGTGCCTCCGAGACCTGGGGAAGCTTCGCATCCGGCCTTTGCGGGCTTGGCAGGCCAAAGCTTCGGAGCGGGCCTGGGAGGGGAAGCCGATGGAGTTGACCTTGACTTCTCAGATCCACAGCGGCCTAAGCCGACCTTCCGCGACGGCACTCCCGACAACTTTAAAGTACTTGCTTACTCGGCTGCCAGCGGAGACGCACCGCCGGGCCGCGCCATCATAGGCTACTACACGAATGTCGGGACCGTGTTCGCGTGCCCGGTTACAGCGTGGATCGAGCAGATCGCGGCGGGTGACGGCCAGTTGGAAATCGTCACCGCAAATGTCGTGCAGTGGCTCTTGAGCCGTTCGGCTGGCCCCACGAGCGGTCCGGGCGGGCTTGTGACACCGCCGGCATCGTGGACAAAGGTTGATAGCGGCGATTTCAAAGCGGTCACGGGTAGTCTGCAAGGCCGAGTATTTGCCGCTCAAGGCAACAGCCTTTATTGGCGTCATCCTGATATGGCCTCAGGATGGCAGGAGGCGGATATTGCGATTCCGATTCCGGGTTCTATCGACACTCTTGGCACGGATCTCTACACGTACTACTTTCTAGTGGCCATCGGCAACCGCCTTTTGCTTTTCAATTTGTCCAAAGGACCACTCGATGAGCCGATCCTCAGTTATATGGACGAACTCGATGGCGGCAAACCGGGTGAATCGTTTGTGGGTGTAACGGGAACCGACCACAACGGTGTCGTGTATGCAGCGTTGCGCACCGATTCGATCCATGCAGAACTGCGGGCGCGACCAAAAGACGCCAAATTTCTGCCGGTTGGGGACGCTACCGGTCTGCGCTGCCTGACAGCCGCAGATGGATATTTGGTTGCGAGTACAACATCAGGCCGCCTGGTTGCCCGGATGGGCGGCAGCCTCATCGGCGGCTCACCCCTTTTGTGTGACTTGACATGGTTCGATATCGGCGAGGCCCCAGAAATTTTGTCGCTTGCTCATTACTTCGGAATCCTCTATGGCCTGGCAGCTTCGTCTGAAGGCACCGACCTCATGTGGCGGCAAATTCGCCCAGATACGCTGAGCCTGCCTGCAAATCATGGGCGGCTGCTTTTCTACAACGACAAAACCGGTGCATGCGACGTAGGGCGGTTCCTGGGCAACGGCGACTACGAACAGGCGAATGAATTCGTCGTCGGAGCTAACTGGACGCACGTTACGCGAGTAAACCACCGTTTGATCTTTTTCTACAACTCGATTCGGGGAGACGGGCTTCTTGGCCAAGTTGAAGCGGACGGAAGTTGGACGGAAGTCGGCCGGCCAACAGGTTTCGGACGTTGGGACCTGGTCGTAACCGACGGTGATTACGTGTTCTTCTACAAGACGGGATCGAGTGACGGCTATGTAGGAAATTTCGATTGGAAGACTGGCGAATATAAGAACACGGATTACCGAAGCGATTTTTCGCCGAATTGGAAACTGGCTGCCGCTCTGTGGGGCGTAGCCTCACCCGCTTCTCTTGGGTCCGGAAAATTCATCGTTTTGTACGCCGACGACGGTACTGTCGCGATCGGCGACATCACAAGTGGAAAATTTGTCACACGCGGAATGGGATCCATGATGCCCGGGGCTGACGCTCTGGTTCCAGCAGGTCAACTCGGCGTATTTGCATATCAGAGTTCGACTGGGAAGGGCGAGTTTGGAGAAGCACTGCTGAGCGTCCCGTCCGGCTATAAGTCCTTCGGCACGTGGCCCGATTTCGAACAGCTATGGAAGCTTGGGGCGGGGAGAAATGGCCTGGTCTTCTTCTATCGAAAAGATACAGGAGTGTCCGTTGCGGGAGGGTTCTCGCGGGGAGGCGAATTCACAGAATTGAATCGATGGGATCCCGGCGCTTTCGCCAGCGGCTGGTCACACATAGTAGGGATCGATTCGTCTCCTGGGGCTAATCCCTTGTTATACGTAAATGGGCCTGACGCGGTCGGACTCGGTTTATGAAAACAACCCACAATGAAAAGTCCGGGGCATGACGTGCGTGACAGCCGCCGGGGCCGGCCCCGGGTACATCTGCGAGTTGACTGAGAAAACTTTCTCCGATGCCGGTGAGCTTTTCCATTCGGTACGTATATAACGCGTTGATCGCCATGTCCGCGATTTCAGAGCCGCGACGCTCCGAGTCATGAGCTCGCCGGAGGTTGCGTTTCGTCAGTTCCCCGCATTCCAGTTGAATTTGAGTCCACGGCACAGACGCCCAGCTGAAACAATTTGATTTTGCTAGGGCACCAGGCGAGCACGCAACCTCCTATTCAAAGCTCAAACCATTGAATCGTACGAGGTCGATCCTTGGAGGCGAAGAACTCCTTCACTACTTCGACTGCCTTCGAGAAGTGAATAACGAACTCATTCAGGATCTCTTGCTCTTGCTGAGGAGTATCCAAGAAAAAAATAGTCGATTCCCCCCGCTTCAGTTCCGTGACATCCCCAACAGAGGCAAATCCCGGATGCGAGTCGTTCGGGAAATAGAGGAGGTAGGCGAGATCGTCGCGAACTAGCATGGAAAGTGCAGGGCTCTTCTCATCATCGTGAGACAGCCAGAAGCTGTTTACTCCGCCGAAACGCTTATTGATAGCGGTCTCCACATCTCTTAGGCTGGCCGCATGGGTGGTATTTTCGAAGTCTTGCACTCTCAGCGACATTCCATCTCCGGCTTACTTCTGAGGCTTTGGTTCAGTTGCATTTCCTGTGTACGTCTTGGGTTGTGCCACGGCCTGGGGGTTTTTGGGAACCGCATCGGCGGGTGGGACAACCTCTAGCTCGGCACCCTCGGGAAGCAAAGTGGAAAGTTGGCGGTCACAAAAGCCGCAAGTCCCGCCTGGATTATTATGGTAAACGGTTCCCCCGGTGGACTTAAAGTCGCGTATGAATTGTGCGGCCTTTCCCTCCACATGGGTGGCGGCAACGTAATTGCTCTTCCCGCCCGATTTCAGAGGAACGGTTTCACCTTCGTTTGTAATGAGAATCCCTTCGGTTTCCTCGCCATTGAATGCTGGGAGTCGTGGCGTCGTGGGGAGCATGCTCGTGACGCCGCCAAGGGCGCCCAAAATAAGACCGGGCAACTGATCCCTCACGGTCGTCATGTAAACCGGCTTGAGTGGCGGAAACAAACCATTGAAGGTATGGCACGAGCTTAACGGGCAGCCCCCCATCCAGTTCTTCTGTTGTTGCGTGTAGTGCTCGCCAACCACCCCCTGGACTGTGCCGTTATCGAGCAGGAATTTCTTGCCCGCAACGGTCACTATTCGAGGAGGGGGATTGGGGTTGGGATTGGGCGTGGGCTTGGGAGCAGCGTTTCGCGTTCCCATCACTGTGTCGTGGCAGCTGGGACATTGATGTCCATCTGGATCGACATCACCTAGAGGGTCGTTGCGCAGGTAACCGTAGAGGTTCAACGATCGGGGATCGCCGATTACCGCGTAAGGTACGGGTTCGGCCTGTGCACTCCAGTCCGGGCTGAGCCACCGCCCAAGACCGCTGGCATAGTAGCGGGCTCCGAAGTAGTCGTTGCCGCTCTCACTGTCCCTTTCTTTGCCGGTAAAGTGCAGCTCTGAGGCATCCGTTCCGGAACCGGTGGACTTGAGATAGCTGCCGAATGGGTCCGATGCCCACGACAGCTGCGTGTTTCCGTTGAAGTTGCTCTGCAGGCGCTTGCTGCCCAGCCAGTCGGAGAAGTCAAAGCTGAGCTTCGCTGCGGTACCGGTGCTGTACGTGGCGGCCAACCCTCCGCCGGTGAAGACGTTGGTATGCCGCCACACCCCGGTGCCGTCGAGTTCAGTGTCCTGGTCGGAGTGCTCGCCGCGCAAGTACAGGGCAGCGCCCGCTCCTGCCAGAGAGAATCCGTTGGCCGAAGTTGGAGCCGCACACACCGCTCCCGCGGCCGGCCAGGTGGTGATCGTGCCCTTGGCCACGCGGCGCCCCTCGGCGTCGTAGACGTATTGCGTCATCGCTCCGCCAGTGGCGACGGTCGTCACCGCGCAGATGCGCCCATCAAGGTCGTACACATACTTGTTGACGCCGTCGTTCACGATGTTGCCGGCGTCGTCGTAGACGTAGCTCGCAACCAGGGAAGTGGCAGTGAGCTGGTTCGAAGCATTGTATTGAGCCCAGACGGAATGATTGGCGCCGGTGATGGGATTGGGGCACGCCGTTGCCGCCGTCATTTCACCTTCGCCGGTGCGGTTGCCGAAGCTGTCGTATGTCCAGCACTGCGTCTTGTAGGTGCCCCACGGAGTCACGATGCCAGCGGTCGACGCCTGCCCAGAGACGAGTCGATCCAGCGTGTCGTAGGAATAAGTCCAGTTGCCGACGATGGTGTCCGTTACCGTGGCGACGTTGCCATTCGGCGCATAGCCAAGGGTGTATCGATAGGGTGTCGTGCTAGTGTCGCCGCCCAGGGCTGCGCCCGATGCAGTCGAGGTAAAGGTGGCTCCGCCGGAGGCGCTCGACGAGAGCGACACCTCGCCGTCCTTGCCGTATTCGATTGCGGTGAGAGTTACCGTGTTTGAAGCGGCGGTCGCCGTTACTGGCGTTCCGTTCGTGGAGTTGATAGCCGCGGCCAAATTAGTGGCCAGGGAGGCTAAGGTAGTCCCAGTCGTGCTCGCTTGGGAGGTAACGCCTCCGATGACGGCTGTGGCTATGCCATTACCGGGTGTGCATCCGGGAGTGATGCAGGCCAGCGTGATCGTTGCCGTGGCACGAGTGCTCGCCGAAGAAACGGTGTTGTCGGTAATGCGAAGACGATTGTCATAGAGACGGCTGAGATACATCGGCGCGGTGCCAGAGGTTCCATACGTAGCGCTGAGCAGGCCCGCCGGACCATATTCCGTTGCTGTGTACAGGGTCGACGGGAAACCGGTGCTCGCCCAGATGCCGGTGGTGGGCGTAACGCTCGTCACGTTCGAGATGCGAGCGACGCTGTCGTAGGCATAGTTGATCGTGATCGGCGACCCGGCCGTGAGGCCGTTGGTCGTGCTGAGCACGTTTCCGGAGTAATCGTAGCTATAGGAGAAGGAATAGGGCGAGGTACAACTCCCAAAGGCGCACTGCTGCTCAGTGAGCAGGCGTCCCATCTTGTCGTAGTGGTAGGGACTCCGCTCCCAGACGCCGCTTCCGGCCGTGTACTCGACTTCGTCGGTTAGGTGGCCGATGGAATTGTTGGCGGAGCCGAGGCTGCTGGTGTCGTACGTGTAAGCAGCGAGAAGATTGGGTGCGCTGACCTGCGACGAACTCGTGCAATTATTAACGGGAGATCCAATATACTCAGCCGTGGTACGGTTGAGCGCGTCATAGCAATAATTGACGGACTGGGTTCCGCTCGTTGCATTCACCTGGGGCTGAGTACGAGTCACCACGTTGTTACTAAAATCGTACGTGTAAGACGTAACACCAGATTCGGGATTGGTAGCGTTCGTTAGCCTCGAGAGCGAGTCGTAGGTGAAAGTGCGGGCGGCGCGCACCGTATCCGTGCCGTTGCCATTTTGCGCCACGGTCTGCATGTTCCCGAGCACGTCGTAACTGTATGTAGTTTGCATGGAGGGAACGGCAGTTGCACCGTTGGGCTCCATGACACTAATCAGGCGGCCCAAACCGTCGGAGTTGTGCTGCCAGTCGTTGCCCGATTCATCCTGAAAATCCACCCAGGTTCCTGTGCTGGTTGCGCCGGCGGTGTGAGCCAGTTGCAGGTTACAGTTGGACTGGGCATTTACCGCAAAGCCCATGTAGCACCACTGTTTTAGGGTCGAGTCGGGCTGAGTCTGCTGAGTCTTCCTTCCAAGTGCGTCGTAGGTGAATGTGGTCACGCCGTAGGTGGGTTCCGCGATTGAGCGATAGGGGTTGCTTTGCGAGGAGACGCGACCGAGACTGTCGTACTGCGTGTCGGTATAGATGAGTCCCTGGGAATCAGAATTAATCTGAGTCTGCTTCTTTCTGCCGAGGCTGTCGGCGAGCCCGGTTTCGATATACGTAGAAGACGAACTGTTGAGCACTTTGGTGAAGGTGTAGCTTGGCGGAACGGCATCATTGAATGTGAAGGTTTCGGAGCCGCCATCTGGGTAGATCGCCTGGGTGAGACGGCGCATGCTGTCGTATCTGAATTGCGTCGTGTTCTGATTCTGATCCTTGGAAAGTAACAGGTCGCCGGTATTCGGGTCATAGGTTGGGAATTCGACGTGAGTAACCGCTCCCGTTTGTGGGAGTGTGATCTTGTTGGGATACAAGCCGGTACCGTCATAAGTGATTACCGTTGTATTGCCGCGCGGATCGATCTTCTGGGTCGGCATTCCGCTCGCGTTGTAAACGGTCTTCGACACTGGCGAGGTGCCGCCTTTCAGCCAGCGGGTCACGGAAGTTGGATTGCCCCGTGCACCCGAGGGACTCGGGCTCTCGTCATACCCAAAGGTTGTTTGCGATGCCTGAGTAGATGGCGGGGCGGGTGCGACACAACTCGCCTGGGTCCCCAGGTATTTTCCGGAAAAGACTGTATCGACACATGGCAGATCAATCAGGTTGGCAGCCCAGTAGGTCCAGTTCGACTGCCACAGATTCGTGTACAGCGTTGTGCGAACAGGTGTGGTCGGGACGCTACCCAACCCCCAGTCCCATTCCATTTCTGAGAGTTTCTGCCCAAAGCTAAAAGGGAAAGTTGTCCCCTTATAGTCCTGATAGGTTCCGAACGAATCGTAGGTATAGGTGTCTTGCCGGACCTGCGCGCTCCCCGATCCGGGATAGAGTCTCGTTATGACTTTTGTGGGCACGACCCCGATGGCGATGTAGTTGGAGAAGTTCAGAGGGTTGGCGTTGTCGACCCCGGAGTACTGGTACGTAGTGTCGACTTCTTTCAGCAGAGTCGTCGCGCCCTGATAGAACTTAACGACCGTCTCATAAGGGCCGCAAACTGGTTGGCCGAGCGTTGCCGGACCGGTCAGCAGCTTAAAGGTATGGACGATTTTGTTATTGAGCGGGTCGGTTACGGTGACCGTTCCTGAATTGGGTGATCCCGCCCAGCCGGAGCCAATCGTATTCGCATACTTCCATAGCTGGGTGGAGGTGCTGCCATCGGGATTGGTTACTTTCAAAGTCCGACTGGTGATCATCCGGCTCGACATGAGGTTTGTAAACGGCCACACGGGCGTGCCGGAGACGGGAATCTCTCCCGGGGGATTGCCACACGCGAGACGGGTCCCTTGCACGTTGCCGTTGTTGTACGCGTACGTCATCGTCGCGCCGGTCGGCATGGTGACGCTCAAGACTTGCCCCCACTTGTCGTAGGTAAATCTCCACTGCGTCCCATTGGGCAGGACGGCGGCGGTGAGCACGGGCCAGGTTTCGTTGATTGTTGTGGTGCTCCGTGAAGCCGTGGGCAGCGTAAGCTGCACCTTAATCTTCTGATAGCAAAAGGTAAGGGGGATCGTGCCGTTATTCTCTGCAGGAAACTGGTAGGTCTCACCGACCTCCGTCGACAGGCAATTGGAATTCGTCTGCGGCTGCGCTGGATAGTAAGAAGTGTCGGTGTCTACGATGCAACTGTATTGCGTGACCGGAGGGACATAACTGGGATTGGGAATCGTCCTTCCGACGCTGTCGACAATGGATGTTGCCGATGCGGTTCCGTAGGCGTAGCCCTCCCACGGCGCCAGTGCCGGATCGAAGAACTGTCCTGTGCCAACCGGCTTTGCGCACGGACCATGGAGGGAGATGGCGTTTCCGTTAGGATCGACCAGCCCGCCGATATTGCCCCTTCGATCAATGATCCGCGGAGAGGTCGCCGCGGTAAGCATCAAGTCGCTGCCGTCAATGCTGTACCGGATATTGCCGACATACGGAGCAGTAGAATTTGCAATATTTTCTCCGAGCGAGTGAGATGCGCCACTGTCATCAATCGCAAAGAAGCGGGACAGCGTCGCCTTTTCAATCGTGACTCTTTGCTCCCTCCAGGTTAAGCCGCCAGGGCTGATCATCACGTGCGGAGTTCCCCACGGGGAGCCGATCACACCCGACGGGACTTCATACTGCTTGGTGTCGACAGGGCCGTTGGAGAAGGGAGGGTTCGACTGAAAAGTCGTAGAGTTGCTGCGGATCGCGATCACTACTGGCGGCAGGCCGCCGCGCTGCTGATACGACAGCAGGGGGATGTTCAATACCAAGCCGCCGTTCGCCAGATTGACGGTATCGAAATCGGAGCCGTGATAAGACTGGTAAGACTGATATCCTTTCTCGAAATCAGCCTGCGCCCGAGCCGCGGCGGTGGCGAGGATCGCCATGACACATGCCGAGAAAAGGCGACGTAAAGCGCGTGGGGTTCTAGCGTAGTGTGGAGAAATCCGACGAATGTGTGAGTTCACGGATATTTTCCTATCCTCCTGGGTTACTCGACCCGTATACAAACCAGTGGGGTACGACTCACGCCTGCGGGCGGATGCGCTGGCGGCCCGATTCCAGGCTGCCGCCAGCACATCTGCCGAAATTGGTTTCAGTTCCCAGTTGTTGCAGTAAAGGAAGGAGGTGTGAAACCCTTCGTGTCGTTCAGGTTGACCGTCACGGTGGGGGTGGACGGTGTGTTCGGAGCTGGCGCAATCGTGATGTCACTTCCGTTTGCGCTTGCAGTGAACGCGCCTTTCGCCGCTGAGTTCAGCGAAGCGGCAAGTCCGCTCGCCATGCTCTGAGGAGTGCTCGTCTTTCCCCAGTTGGATGACGCGGTGATGTTCCCGACGGAGGCGCTAACTGACCCGCCATCGTACTTCGTGGTGGTGACCGCATCGGCGCCGCCAGACAGTGAGCCGGTTTGAGCGGACACCGTGAAGTCGCGGCTGTCGGTCGCAGCGTAGCTAACATTTCCCGCGGCTCCCGCTACTTTGTATTTGAACGTGACGATATTTCCGCTGGCGGCTGCGGTCACAGGAGATGCCGAGGTATTAGCCGCGGCGGCCAGGGATACGGCTATCATGTGGCTGGTGGCGGTGCTGTTATACGACGCTACTGCCCTGTACCCGCCGACGGTCAACGCCACATGGCGGGTTCCTGTGAAGGGCGCGATCACCGTGCCGGCCACGGTAACCGCGGCCTTGGCGTATTTTGCCGGCGTGGTCACGGTGGTGCTTTGCTCCGATCCGTTGATCTTGATTTTTGTTGCGTTCACCGCGGTAACGAATGCTGTGGTGCTGACCTGGGCGGTAAGCTTAGGAGATCCGGTAGTTTGCACTGTTCCCGTCGCCGAAATGATTCCGGTGAAGGTACCAGTCGACCCGACGTCGGCTGTGGAGTACATGCCCTCCGCCGTGCAGGTTTGCGCGGGTAAAAGGGTTGTCGGGCAGTTCGTCGTGACTCCGTCATTGATGTTGGCGCTGAGGCGACCACAGGTGGCATTGTTCCCGCCGTTGACTCCGTTTGGACAACTATTGAAGACCCAACTACCCACCGGGAAGCTGGTGTTGTTGGATAGCGTGATTGGTACCGCCCACCCAGTCGGCAGACTGCTGCCGGATCGATAGAGGGTGACATGGAATATCGTTGGATTTGGGGCCAGAGTGACATTCCCGAGCACGGTTCCGGAGGCTCCCGCAAATGCCAGCTGAGTTAAGAGCCCGGATGAACCTGTTACGACACCCATAGCGCTCACCTTTGTGGTGAACACGCCTGTCGAAGGCAAGGTGGACTTGGGGAGGTATTGCAGGGTGAAGGTACATGAATTTCCGATCGTGATCGTCTGACCAGCGCAAGTGTCGGAAAGAACACTGAAATTCACCGCATCCGTCAGGACCATCTCACCCGAGGCAAAAACGACTGACGAACTGTAGTAGTTCTTGAATACGAATGCCTGCTGTTCCGGGGGAGCTGTTCCACCCGTGTTGGGCGCCGTTGCAAAGGCATACGTGTTGGGTTGCGAGGGGGTCTGGACTGGGTTCGGATACAGCGTCGCACCCAAGGTGGATGCGCTTGGAGCCGCTGTGCCTGAAACAACGCTTCCAGTACTCGTAACCAGGATGTTCTGCCAGGAAGAAATGTTCTCCGTGCCAGCCGCGACTAGATTCGCATGTACTGGATAGCTGGTCTGAATTGTGTTGGGTGCGTCGGAAACGACGGGCTGAAATTGAACCGTCATCGTACACGTATACGGCGCTGTACCGAATGGCTGCAGTTGCACATTGGAACAGCCATCGCTTCCGGCGACAATCTGGAATCCAGGATCGCTGAAGCTAACCGCAGGCGCTACCATGGTCAGCAGATACGGGGAGTTGTTGGTCAACGTGATCTGCTGTCCGGCTGAGGACTGGCCCACTGTGACCGTGCCGAAGTTCGAGGTTGCGGTCACTCCGATCGCACTGATCAGGATGGGGGGGAACTGCCGTTGTTCATTGGAGTAGAAGGCGAAGGTTCCGTACACGTTGTCGGTGTACACGTCGAATACAGCCGGACCGGTGTAGTTATCGCTGGCCTGTGGTCCAGTGATGGAGTAGGACGCCGATGAAGTGCTCTGATTGGTGTTCGAAGTATTGTGCGTTTGCGACCAAGTCCACGACGAGCCGCTGGAATTGGTCATGGAAAAGTTGAAACCGCCGCTGAGAATCACAGACCAGGGCTGGGCCGCCGACGCCGCGACGAGGCCGTAGGACGCACTGAAGCCAAAACTGCTGGTAACACTTGTGTTCTCGGAGTGGTTATGAGTGTCCGTGGCACTCGATCCGAATTGGCTGGTTGTGCTGTATGCGAACGTGCCGGAATAGGTCTGGGGCTCGCCATTGATGCCGGGCACGGGATATTGGACGGTACCGTAAGGATCAAATCGCTGCATTTGGCCAGGAGTACCGCAGAAATTCGCTGGCCATGCCATGCCTGATGGCGGAAGGGGAAGACTGGCCGTCGTCGGCACGATCTCATCGTCGTTGGGGTCAACATTCACCCCGTACGTGGAATGGCAGTAGGCCGTAGCTATATAGTTTGCCGGCACGAGGGTTTGGGTTACGAAGGGATCGGCCGAAAGAATATCGGCATAGTCCTGCAGAGTGAGGCCGGGCCCCAGCGGTACACCGTTGCTGTCAGTTCCCCAACTGTTAAGGTCCCAGGGCCGGGCAGTAAAGGGAAGCCACTGGGCGCAGCTTTGCCCGGGAAAGTACGGGTTCTTCAGACACCAGACGGGAATACCAACGATGTCAGGGTAAGGATACTGGTTGGGATCGCAACCGTTCATCAGCTGCAGGAAATTAACCTGATCGCCGGTGTCCGTTGTATCGCAACTGTTGAACTGCAGGCCGCCCCAGTTGAGGGTATACGGCGACACGGTATTGGTCACAGATACCATCGCGACCGGATTCAGCCATATGTAAATAATGTCGTTGTCGTGATTGACGCCCAGCGACGAACTTACTGGTCCCATGGTCGTGACCGCATTCCCTGTCGTCGTCTGCACGCTGTATGACTTCGACGAAGTGTTTGCCGTCCCCCACCCATCGCTCGTTGTATTCGTAACCGAGGTGCCCAGCCCAAACAGGCTGAACCCGGTCGTGTAGCTGGTACTCGTGACGTTGTCAGCGGACGTTGCGGTTACGATGGAATTGGTAGACCCCACCATCTTGCTGCTTCCGTAAGTGACGGAGCTTGCCGATCCTGGCGGGGCGTAGACCACCCCCAGCACCTGATATTTCGGGAATATCGGGGCATATTGGCTTTGCCCATAGGCGGCGGCAGCAGTCATCGCCACACCGAGCAAGGCTGCACTGCCAACAAGGAGCAGCCACATGATTTTTCGCAGAGAGTTGTTGCGAATCAAAGTTGCCGGGCGTGTTAGACGATGCATGGCGTTTCTCCATTCTTCACAAAATTGGTTGGTTGAGGCACCGTCCGACGCGCACACTGCTGCGTCGAGGTCAGGAAGCGCCTCTGCCCGCACACTTAGGAGGTTGTGTTCATGCTGGAGGCCGAGGGGCACAGCCGAACTACCGTTGCCGTCTACCCGCTAGACGGCGCGCCATTGGCTCAGTTTGAGCCTAATGGAGTCCGTATTTCACGTAAGATAGCTGCGGAAGTCAATTGTCAAAACTTGCTTTTTCTTGTCAAAACCTGACAAGAACTGTGGAAGAAATCAGGGGCAAGAAATCAGCTGCGGTATCTCGGGTACATTGGTGGAACAATTGCACCCGAGCACTCACTCAGGGGACTTGGACGCTTCCAATTCCGCTGCATTAAGAGATTGCAGCCGACGGTCAAATTCCATCAGTCGCCACTGCCGCGGACTCATCCCGCGCACTTTGCTGAAATCGCGATGGAAATTGCTTACGTCCTCGTAGCCAGCGGCCCCGGCGACGTGCTTCACTGACGCGGAGTTGTCTATCAGAAGGTTCACTACCGCAGCGATTCTTGCGGCGCGGCGATACTGCCGAAACGTGGTTCCTACTTCCTGTTTGAACAGACGCAGGAAGTACCCTTCAGAAAGGCCCAACAAGGAACCCGCTTCCCTGGCAGATAGCCGGGTCGCGGATCTTTGCTGCGCAATGAGGCTCACGATGAGTTGGACACGTGAATCCATACCAATTACTCCTTTGAGACTCGGGGGTTCTTCAAATGTTTTCGGAAAGCCAGCGTGTGGAGTGCCGGCGCGAGGATGGTTGGGCTCTCCTCGTGCTTCTGAGAGAGCCCGTTTCTAGAAGAGTGATCGGCTACAAGACACGAGCCATGCTTGTGCGCATCCCCTTAGAGAGAGTGGGCGCTTGTGAGAGGGCGACCTGCTGGTGGGGAAGTGTTCGAATATGGTCGGCAAAGGCGGAGCGCCGCGTACTCTCCGCTGGGATTGTCATGGAAGCAATCTCCTGAGTGAGGTGGGGCTGCACTATGAGGCCAAACTGCAGTTGTTCTCATGGAGGGGCTGCACTTGTTCTGGATTCGTAACAGGGAAATATGCCGGAACCCTTTAACGCTCGATATATTGCGAAAAGATAACGGCCTTCCAGATATGAACGGGTTGATGCTCTATGGCTGTTAGACAAAGTCTGTTACAAAAACAGAACTGCGGTTGAACGTCCTTGCCTTTTCAGGCTTGCTGATCCGGGCGCCCCCCGGGGAATTCGGATCATCCGCAGGCTATTCGGCACATTGGTGACGCCAAATGATCGTCGCATCGGTCGCCTGCGCCCGCCAGCCTATTCCTTGTCAAGCCACGTGGCAGTTCTTCCATAGTCATGATAGGTTCACAAAATATGGCTCACACGATGCGCGAAGTTGCCCGACGAGCAAGAGTATCCCTGGCGACGGTCTCGCACGTCCTCAACAATACGCGGTACATTTCGGAGGAGACCCGGAAGCGCGTTCTCGAAGCGGTTGACGAGTTCAACTACTTCAAGAACGTGCACGCCAAGCGCCTGGCGACGGGGCGCAGCGATCTGTTTGGGCTGGTGATTTCCGAGATCGCGAATCCGTTCTTTCCCGAGATCATTCGCGGTTTTCAGGCATCAGCCTGGACCCTGGGATTTGACGTCTTGCTCTGCAACACGGAGTACGACCCGGATCGAACCAAAGCCGTGATCCGCAAACTGCGGGAAAGCGACGTTCGCGGCGTCGCGATCGTCACCGCAACGGTTGAGAGGGGCATGACTCGAGAGCTGACCGCAGCCGGGATCCCGTTGGTGTTCTTCAACTCCGATCCGGCGCGCAAGCTCATCGGGAATATCTGCATTGAATATGAAAATGGCATCAACAAGGCGATCGAGCACGTAGTGGATCTGGGACACTCCAGATGCGCAGTCATAGCCGGACCGGCCACCAACCGGACGGCGGTGACCATCAAGAAGGCGCTCGTCTCGGGGCTCACGGCGCGCCGGTTAAAGCCCGTGTGCGTTCTGGAGAGTAATTATCGGGTGGATGCGGGTGCCTCGGCAGTCCGCGAAGTCTTGTCCCATCCGGAAATTCCGACGGTCATGTTCTGCGGCAATGATCTCATCGCGATGGGCGCGATGAGCGCGTTGGAAGAGGCCGGCGTCAGAGTTCCCGAGGACGTCTCTGTCATCGGCATCGACGATATTTTCTTCGCCTACCTGGCACGCCCTCCGCTGACCACGATCAGCGTTCCTCGCGAACAACTTGGAGTCCAGGCATTCGAGGCCCTGAACCGGATTCAGAATCTCAAACGCCGACAGGGAGCGAACTATACCCTGGGAACGGACCTGGTCGTACGCAAGTCCACGGCCCCGGCGCGGCGACACAACCTGAAACTCGGCTCGTAGCTTTTCTCCGCCGCTGCCTGCTGGATGGGAAGTAATCCCAAGACTCGAGTGACCAAGCAGTGGGCACAAACTCACGACGTGCCGAATCTCAATATCTGCGACGCGAGCATCTTCCCGTCCTCGACCGACAAAACTACGACGATGCCCATCGTCGCCTTCACCATGCGCACTTGCGATCACATGCTCAGCAACTTCAAAGCGGGTGTTCACAAACGCGCTCTGAACGATCAAAGGAGGCTACGGTTTTCACCGGTTAAGAACGACAGAGGAGGCGCGTAGGTTGTGCCTCCTGCGAAGAGGCGTCGTTAACGCGTCTCCCTGTCAAAATCCCAATCCGGGTTAGAACTCAAGCCTCAGCGCAAACTGCCCTACGCGGTTTCCTCCTGCGTCGCCAGAGCGAGCCAAAGCTGTCTGTCCGAAATCGATATCCGTCACGCTATTGGCCGGGTCATCCCAGTTCACGTGGTTGGGAATGTTGGTAAAACTGGACTCGAACTTCAAGTTATATCGCTCCGTGAGCTGGAAGGTTTTAGGCAATCCCAGAGAGAGATTAAACGTCTTGGGGCAATAAGCGTGCCCACGTGAGAGTAGCCAAAGCGACCAACCATCGGCGCAGCCGAACAATCGAGATGATTGTTGATGCCCGTGAATGCGGTTTGGCCAGGGCAAGCAAACGCACTGGCATCCCACCAATGGCCCGGGGTTGGGTGTGAAAGGTTGGGATTGCCGACCACGTCAGGCCGATTGAAATCGCCCATGCCAGAGGAATCAAAGAAGATGAATGGAGTGTCGAACGGTCCGCTTTGAGCCAGGAAAATTGTGCTCAGCCGCCAGCCTCCCACAAATCCGTTCAGCACGCCATTGGCGTTGCCCAGGAATCGGCGCACCATTCTTTCTCTGGGTACATCTCTACGACCCTCATGATCCCTATAGTCCGCCGGAGCCCTACAAGACGCGCTATCAGGCCGACCCTTACGACGGCGAGATTGCGTACACTGACTCGGCCATCGCCAAGCTGATTGCAGGATTGAAGACCCACGGCCTGCTCGACACCTCCTTGGTCGCCGTCATGGCCGACCACGGAGAAGCATTCGGCGAGCACGGCGAGAATCATCACGGCATCTTTCCCTACGACGAAACCATTCATGTGCCGTTACTGGTCAAGGTTCCCGGGCAACACACTTCGATGACGGTTGCAACCCGGGTTGGGCTGGTGGACGTCGCCCCTACAATACTTCAGGCAGCGCACCTGCCGGTTCCGTCTGCCATGCAGGGTGAGTCTCTTCTGCGCTTTACCAAACCGAAGGCCGCGGATGCCGGCGCTCCCAACACGGATTCGACTTCGCAGCACCCTGTGTATGCGGAAAGCAGCTATGGCCACCTTTCTTTCGGCTGGAGCAAATTGCAGGCGTGGCGAACGTCGAAGTATCTGTACATTGAAGCTCCCGAGCGTGAGTTGTATGACGAATCGGCAGACCCCGGCTCAGCGAACAACTTAGCCTCCGATTCCAAGGCCATCGCGGATACCGCTTCGGCCCAAGTCGCGGACGTCTATCAAAAGACCAAAGGAGGCTCCCCGGAAAGAAGACAGCTCGACATGGAGCAATCCGAAAGTTTGCACGCGCTCGGTTACCTGAGTTCCTCCTCGGGAACTGCGGTTGATGGAGAGAGTAAAGGAGGTCCAGATCCCAAACAAAAAATTGGCATCGCCAATCTCCTCTATCAGGCACTGATCGAGACCGAGCAGGAGCGGTTTCGGGAGGCCGTACCAATCTTGGAACAGGTATTGAAGGAGGAACCGAACACGACGATAGCCTTGCTGCAATTGGGCCGAGCCTACATGGCTTTGAAGCAGTACCCGCAAGCGGTGGCACCTCTCCGGAAACTGGTAGAGAAGAAACCCGACGACGCCTTCGGCCGGTACGAATTGGGTTGTGCCTTGGTCAAAACCGGCAACTGGGACGAGGCAGCGCCACAGTTTGAAGCCGCCGTGTCTGAGATGAACGGTTCCGCGATGATGCACTTCTACTTAGCTCTCGTTTATCAGCGCACATCGCGCGTGCCCGAGGCACAGAGCGAGTTTCAGAGCGCTGTGCGAATTGCCCCGGATAATTTCCCGGCGAACCTGCTCCTCGGCCGCCTGTTCATTGCGCAGGAGAAACCAACAGCTGCCCTGCCCTATTTGCGCAAGGCTGCCAAGCTTCGACCCGACGCAATCGATGCGCACAGTTTCCTGGCGGACGCATACGGACAGTTAGGTCAACAAGAAGATGCCAACCAAGAACTCATTGAAGCTGAACGAATCCGCTCCCACGGCGGTTCCAGACTCGGTACGCCTACCGAAGACATGGATGATGGTAAGAAGCAGTGAGGTGCGGCCGGTAGAAGTTCAACTCGTCGTAGAAGACGCCGTCTCAGCCTTTATCTTGCGCAAAATCAGTGCGTAGCCTTTGGCCTTTGTATCTTTCTCTAAGGACATGAACTGATCTCGGCCGGCTGCTTTGTGCCCAGCTCTTACTTCGACCCGGGACAGTTCCAGTCGAGCGTTGAATTCGTAACCAGCGAACCCGAGTTTCCTGGCCTGGGCAACAAGGCCGGAAAGTTTTTTGTCGGCGTCTGCCAGCCTTCCAGAAGCCGCTTGAACCATCGCGTTCGCGATTGCAACCTCAAGGCCCGCCGACGAATTGACTGCCTTTGCCGAAGGAGCCGCATGTTCGGCGGCGACTCGGGCCTCCGACACTTTGTTCTCCGCCAGCAGGGCTTTCGCGAGGACGGCATTCGCGATGTCTTCATTCTCGACGGATTTGGCCTTAGTGAATTGAGCAGCGGCATCGCGCGCTAGCTTCTGGGCTTCTGCCGGGTGACCTTCCTCCAGCGTCAACTGGGCCAACGAAAGCACGGTATCGGCAACTTGATCGGGATTCCCCATCTCCTTGCGGATTCGGAGTGCATCTTCCAACTTGGCGCGGGCTTCCGCCAATTTGTCCTGCTCCTCCAACACGCGCCCCCATCCCGTCAACACGAAACCGAAGCCGCGCTTGTAGCCGGTTTCCTCATCCAGTTTGTAGGCTCGTTCATAACACTGCAGGGCTCCGGGTAAATCGCCCAAATCATCGAGCAGATTGCCAAGGTTGCCTAGAGTCGCGCCCATGCCGCGCTTATCGCCAATCTCGGTAAATACCTGCAGCGCTTCCTCTTGTTTTCCCCGCGCCGCGGACATCTCTCCCAGATCCTGCAGCACGTTTCCAATATTGCTGAGACCCGCCGCCACGCCCGCCATTACGCCGGTCTCGCGATTGATTCGCACCACCTCTTCATAGCTGGCCCGCGCTTGTTGCAGATGCCCTTGATCCTTCTGGAGGTGACCGATCGCGTTGAGGGAGCGGGCAGCACATTTCTGGAAGCCGTGGGCGCGACACATGGTGAGTGACTGGTTCAGCGTGGTGCGCGCACCTTCCAGGTCTCCCTTGTCTGACAACAAATCACCGATGAGATTAGTCGCGACGGCGGTGCTGCGGTAATCTCCGGAGTTTGCGAACAGTGTCTTTGACTCATTCAAGGCTTCCGCAGCCTTGTCGAATTGCCCGAGTCGATCCCAATCCCAGCCTTCTTCCGAGCGTGCCTGTGCAACAATGAAGCGTGCGCCCTGGGCACGACCCCGGGTCGCGGCGCGCGCCGCCGCTTGCTGCGATTGCCCGAAGTCTCCCGTCTTCTCGGCGCTCCACGATTCCTGCAAATCGATGCGGGGATCAGCACCCTCCCCTAGAGGTAGGCGACGCAACGAGGCCAGCGTCAGCAGAGAATCTTTGCCCTGACCCGCGGAGGACTGTGCCGCGGCAAGGCTCAGGCCATAGTCCAAATTATCGGGAAAGGTCCGTGCCAGCGTGCCGTAGATGTCGACCGCTTTCTGCCACTCGTGATTCGCTTCCCGGTAACGTCCCTCGGCGACCAGTCGCTCCTCGGTCGAAAGTTGTGCGGAGAGATCGAAAGCCAGCTTGGTTTCCTGTTGTGCTTTTGCGTCATAGCCAAGCGCGGACCAGGCTTGCGCCAATGCCGAGTGCGCCATGGGAAACTGAGGATCGGCGGCCACCGCCTTCAGCAGCAGATCACGAGCCGCCACAGCTTCGAAGACTCGCAGCTTAGCCAGGCCTTCCGCGAACAGACGAGCAGCCTGCACGCTCGACGGCATGGATGCCCTGACTTGCACAGTCTGCTCACCCGCCAAGACTCCCGCTTGCAGCCTTTGACGAAGGCGTGCCCCAGCGTCAGAAGCCACATCGAAAAGGTCGGCTTCGCTGCCACTGACCGCTTCCTCGGCGATCGTTTCGCCCGCCCGCGTATCTTGCAGGCGAAGATCAAGCCGGATTCGGCCCTTGGCTTTTTCTCCAATGGCTGTGTAGGAGCCGAGAACCACAAAGTCGGCGCCGATCGCGGTCCTTACTCGTGCGAGCGACTCCTTCGCCAGGGACTCCGTATCTTTCAGAGACAAGTCGAGCTTGGCCTGCGAAATCTGCTCTCCAGAGACCATTCGCAGGCGCTCTCCCGCCGCTAGTTCAGTGTTGAGCATTTCCGAGAGAGCGGTGGAGAGCCACGCTTGCTGCGAATCGGGCGAGAGATTGCGGAACCCCATGACAGCCACGCAGGGGCGCGGCTTGATTGCCGTAGCGGACGAGTCCACCTCGCGCACCTGGGTCTTGGAGCGCTGTCCCGCCCGGTAAGGATACCCACCAGCCCCGGCACCCACCATAAGCGCCAAAGCAAGCGCTCCCCACAAGAGCGTCGACCTTGGCGAGGTCTTCTCTATCACGACGCGAGAGCGTTCCTGCGCCGCGATCACGATGTTAGCCGGCACAGGTTCAACGGTCTTCGCGGATTCAGCTTGTTCGTGGGAGGCCGGAATAGTAACCGGAGCAAGGAAACGGTAGCCACGGCGAGGAACCGTCTCAATGAAACGAGGATTGTCGGCCGAGTCGCCCAGAGCCAGACGAAGCTTCTTGATGGCGGTATTCAGCCCGTCATCGAATTCAACATAGGTGTCGGCGGTCCAGAGCTTCTGCCGGATCTCGTCGCGTGTGACGGTTTCCCCCGGACGCTCCAGAAGCAAGGCCAACACCTGGAACGGCTGATCCTGAAGCCTGACTCGAATACCCGCCCTGGTGAGCACGCGCTCCTCAAAGTGAGCTTCGAATAGCCCAAAACGCGCGACCTTCGCCTTCGGCGTGGAAAGATTCCCCACAACTTCACCCCAAGCTAGCTCGAAATTCTAGCACGGCTAGTACAGGAACTTCGCTAAACGATTGATCCGCAATACATTGCCCGGTCAGACGAAGTTTCGAAGTAGATCCTTTGATCAATTCAACGGACTGCCGTAATAGTGACCAGAACGCCGCCGCCGTTTCGGAGGACGAGCAATGAGATTGGAGAATCGCACGCGGATCACGATCGAAACTGAGCGCACTCTGATCCTGGCGGGCAAGCATTCCGTCCGTGGGTGGTGCCACAAATGTGGCACAGAGGTCGAGTTTCTGCCGTCCTTGCAGGCCGTGCACTTGTTGGAAGGTTCAAAAGACCTAAGAAGACGGGTCACGGCAGAAGTTCATCTGAATCGCGCCAAAGATGAACTGCTGATCTGTCTCAAGTCGTTGTTTCGCTTCCTGCAGGCCGCGAGCGGCCAATCTGGCTCGTAGCCAACGTAACTGGGGAATCCGTAATCAGGAGGATCGTGTCATGAAAAGGCATCTCACTCTCATTATCTTTGTTTTATGCATTGCAAGGGGAGCACGGGCCTCTGCACAGGCCGCTTACGACGTAACTCTCCTGGGCGTCCAGAACAGCTTCGGACTGTCCAATGCTTCCGGGTTGAATCGATGGGGACAGATCATTGGGCAGGACTCGAGCGCGTTCAATCCGCAGGCGCAGCTATGGACGCCGACAACAGCGAACGGTACGACCGGCACGCTGTACGGGCTCAACTCCGCGTCTGGCTTTCCCGCCGGGGCGTCTTCCAGTTGGGCAACTGGAATCAATGATCGCGGACAAGTCGTCGGCTCCGCCTACACACCGGGCCAGGGCGACGGCAACCAAACGCAAACATGGATGTGGCGACCCAGTCCGCTTAACGACCTCAAAGGTACGGCTTTGAACGGAACCAGGGGAAAAGCAGTCACTTTCCCGCTGTTCACTATCCCAAGCCTCGGCACCGGGGCCGAGTACAACGGCTCCATCAACAACAGTGGCACCATCGCCGCCTATGGCATGTACTACCATCCGCTGTTGTTCTCGCCGAGTCCGGCAAATTCGTTGACCGGCAACTGGACCTACGAGCCCAATTATTGCGCTCCACCGTCAGCCATCAATGACGCAGGGCAAATTGCCGGCGGGACTTGCGAAAGTGCGACGGAGAACGTGCCCTACGTGCATAGCGGAGCGTTTCCGATGGCGGCCAGCGATTTGCTCAATTCTCCGCTCTGGGAACAGCCACCCACTCCGAACGGCATCGGCGCCGTCAGTGGCCTGAACAAGAACGGACACATGTCAATCTCGGCCGCGTCTGGCACGGTGGCGCAGATTCGCGCATACCTCTATAGGAATGGAACCGCCATCGACGTCAGCGGCGGGCAAGATACCCGGGCGTACGGCCTCAATCGGTATGACCAGGTCGTCGGAGCGATCTCTGCAACTAGCCACGCGTCTCTGTTCGAAAACGGCATGGTCATCGACCTCAACACGGTGATCACGCCACCGGATCCTCCCGTAGGCTATTGGCTCAAATCCGCCATCAGGATCAACGATGTCGGACAGATTCTCTGCAATGGCCTCTACTTCAACGGAGGACCATACGGAACCCAAGCTGCGTTTCTGCTTACTCCTGCGGTAAAGAACCCGACCGCCCAGATCACAGTAGTGAAGGGTGCGATCACTCAGTCCGGCAATCAGTACAAGCAAACCGTCACGCTGACCAACAACGGCAAGAACATCGCCGGTCCAATTTCTTTGGTGCTGGACGGGCTCGCATCTGGAATCACTCTGACCCACCTTACCGGCACGACCGTGTACACCGGCCCGGTCGGCAGTCAGTACACCAACATCAGAACGGGCGGCTTCGCGCAAGGAACCACCATCACCGCCACGATTGTGCTCTCGAATCCGTCACACCTGCCCATCAGCTATACCGCGCGCATTTTGGCAGGTCCGGCCCCCCGATAGACCAGCGCGTTTCGAATGCGCGCATCAACGCCCTGGGAACTGAACTACTCAACACGCTCGCTCAAGAAGCCTGAGCTCGCACTTCAAGGAGAATCGTCGTGAAAAAATTGACCATAGGAATTCTGTGTCTACTCATCAGCCTCAGCGGAGTGCTGATGGCGCAATCGCAATCAGCAAATGCGTCACCCATAAAAGCCAGCGTCGTGCCGAACCTGGTCAGGTTTAGCGGAACCGCGAATGACCTCAACAGCAAACCACTCAGCGGCGTAGTGGGCATCACCTTCGCGTTGTACAAAGACCAGCTTGGCGGAACGCCGCTGTGGCTTGAGGTCCAAAATGTTTCGGCGGACAAGAACGGCCATTACAGTGTCTAGCTGGGAGCGACGAAAACGCAGGGCGTGCCGTCCGAATTGTTTACATCTGGAGAGGCGAAGTGGCTGGGGGTTCAAGTCGAGGGCCAAGCTGAGCAGGCCCGCGTATTACTATTCAGCGTTCCGTATGCTCTGAAGGCTGCTGACGCGGAGACCATTGGTGGATTGCCGCCCTCGGCGTTTGTGTTGGCGACGCCCGCGAACAACGCGAGTGCAACAGTCCCGACGACCGACGGCACGAGTACAACCGCACCACCGCCAGCGAATCCTGCGGTGACCGGAAAAGGAACTGTCAACGTCCTTCCGCTCTGGGACACGACCAGCGACATCGTCAATTCCGCTGTCGTCCAGTCGGGCACCGGAGCCACAGCAAAGATCGGCATCAACACCACGGCGCCAACCGCCACACTGGACGTTAAAGGATCGAGCACGATCCGGGGCGTGCTGGGACTTCCTTCGACCGGAACTGCTACGGCCACCGCGGGAAGGAATTCACAGCCGTTGAGCTTCGCCGCTTCGGCGTTCAACAGCGGTACGAGTGCTGCTGTGAACCAGACTTTCCGCTGGCAGGCAGAGTCCTCCGGCAACAACAGCGCGGCTCCCTCGGGAACAATGAACCTGCTGTATGGTTCGGGTACCACGACGCCCGCGGAAACCGGATTGAAGATCGGCAGCACGGGAATCCTCACCTTCGCCTCAGGCCAAACATTTCCCGGAGCGGGGACTATCACAGGAGTGACTGCCGGCACCGACCTTACGGGCGGAGGAACGACCGGCAAGATCACACTGAATCTCGACACGACCAAGGTTCCGTTGCTGGCCTCGGCCAACATCTTCAACGCGAGTCAGACCGTGAAAGGCAATCTGACCTTGAGCGGGGCCGGCACAGGCGTCGTCTTCGGCGACGGCACCAAGCAGACCACTGCCGGAGGCGGCACGATCACCGGAGTCACCGCCGGCAATGGGCTCAGCGGTGGCGGAACGACGGGGAATGTCACGCTCAGCCTCAACACAACTACGACCGATGCCCGCTACGCGCAGCTCGGTGCGGTCAACGCCTTCACCAAGAACAACAGCTTTGCAGGCACGGTGGGCGTGGGCACGACGACTCCCTCGGCTCCTCTGGATGTAGAAGCGCCGGCATCAGCGCCAATCGGCATTCTCGGAGCCACCAGCAGCACGACATTCTTTGCGGCCGCGGTCCTCGGTCACGCCACCGGAACCACCGGCGAAACGCGTGGCGTTTACGGCGCCTCTGACAGCGTCTCGGGTATCGGAGTTCACGGCATCGGAGCCACGGGCGGTCAGTTCGAGACGGGCAATGGAAACATATTCATCGGCCGCGGGCAAGGCAATACGCGTGTCACGATTGACTCCCTCGGAAACACCGCGACCGGCGGAGCCATTTCAGCCGGAGGCGCAATATCGGCCGGAGGCGCGATCAGTGCAGGGGCCGGCTTCTCGACGAGTGTGAGTGGAGGAACGACGGCGGTGTTCGCCAGCACCGACACGGGCACAGGCGTTTTCGGTGCGGGCGGAATCGGAGTGCTGGGAGACAGCACGAACGGTGATGGCGTTCACGGCATCAACGGCTCCGGCGCATCGGGAGTTGCCGGCATCAACAACGGCAACGGCCAGGGCGTCTACGGAGTCGCAATGGGCAGCTCAGGACAAGGTGTGCACGGAGAGAGTTTTGCCAGCGGTGGAGCGAACGGATATGGCCCCGATGGCGTCGATGGCATCACGCATAGCGCCAACGGATCTGGAGTCGCAGGAGTCAATTTCGCCACCGGCGGCGTTGCCGTGTATGGTGTGTCAACCGACAATGGCTTCGGCTTTGCGACGCCCAGCAACGTCCAGCAAGCCCGCAGTATGGGAGGCTGGGTCAAGGCCATGGTTTTTGTGGATCCGTTCACCTCCAACGGGACCGCGATCACTCGTTGTTATAACTCCCAGGGAAGTGGAGGCACGATATGGGATCCGCCATGCGGATTCAACATCATCCACGAGTTGCAGGGCCAAGACCTGATCGACTTCGGCTATGAGGTCGACGACCGCTACATTTCGGTCACCGCTTTTGGCGGCACCGGAGCAACGGCGTGCATGCTCGATCCTCACAACACGTGCCTTGCCGCCGGCTTCTTTCCATTGTCCAACAGCCAGGTGCTCATTTCCACCTCCAGCAGCCTTAGTTTGATCGACACTGCCTTCTGGATCATTTTGTACTAAGTGTCGATCGTGATTGACGCGGAGAAAAGTAAGCGGGCCCCCCAAACAAGCGACGGCGCCCTCACCGGAGGGCGCCTTTGTCGATCTGCGCGCTTGTCGTCGTCTGGATTTCTTCGCCATTAGACAAAGTTCCTGCAATGTCCGTCCCTTTACCAGCAACGTCGAGACGAAACGGGATCACGGTTTCGTCGATCGTGACCGTGGCATCCCAGCGGCCTTCAAACGATGTTGTCTGCGCTTGCAGCATGCTCAAACTGAAACCAGCGAGCACGAGGCTAATCAGAATTCTCGATGTCTTCTTCATGGTGTATTCCTTTTTTGTTCGGTGGATTGAATCGTCAGTGTCTTGCCCCGATTTACAGGAGCGGGAACGTGAGTTTCGAGTTGGGCTTGCCTGGCATAATCCTTCCACTCGCTGGGCAAGCCCGGTTTCGTTTCCAACAAGATCTCGAGGATCGCGCGGCGGTCCTGTTTGCTGAGTTTGGCGAAATCAGCCGACTGGTCCTTGCCGGTGAGCACTTCCAGCAAACGGTGATACACGAATTGCTTTGCCGGACCGGGCAGGCTGTCGAACGATTCCGAGTAAATGAGATAGCTGCAGGGATACTTGAAAATCCGTTTCCGGAGATCGAAGTCGCGGAGCGATCGTCCGCTGGAATCTCACGAACCACGTGATTGAAACTCTTCCGCGAACCTGGAGTCCCCTTTGATCGATTCGGAAATGGGCGCTTCGTTAGTGAAAAGCAGATAACGCAGCAACTCTTCGGCAGGCCGCTCGTAATGCTCCCGTGCGGCGTCCGACAGTGATTCAGGAGCCCGGCCGGTTTCGCGATTCTTCGTTGCCTCCGAATACAGCGCCAATCTGGTCTGATAATTGATAAGGGTGATCAGATTGTGCATTTGCGTCTGATGAGCCAGCACCAGATGGCGACAACATCGCTGGTGCCGGAGGGATAGGAAGATTGGTCGAAGGGACCTGCGGGAGTCGCGGCGGTATCGCCGGATACTGCTTTCGTTTGGACCGCTGGGCTCGAATCGCGAATCACTCGGTTGCCCATGTGGATCCAATCGCGCCGCAGCGCCGTCAGAAATGCTCAGTTTCGCAGCGAAGGCTTGTCTAGCGCAGCTTTCAGGGATTCGAACGTTCGCTTCTGATATGGCTCTGCATTCTTCCGGGTGAACATAGGCTCCACCGTCTGAATGTATCCCCGCGCGGCTTCGTAGTTGCGACGGCGATATGCGATTTCAGCCAGCCGTAGAGCTACGCCGGCTCCCCAATCGGGATCGCCGGAGAGTTGCGCCACTGCCGGCACGTCGATTTCTTGCAAGAGCCCGCCTGCCTCATCCAATCTACCTAGGCCGATCAGACAGCCGGCCAGAGTATCCGCGGTCGCTCCCGTAAGTCCGGCGCGAGCTCCAAACGCTTTCGTCGATGTCTCGTAGGCTTTGCGCGCGTTGGATTCACCTTCGCGATAGCGCCCCGCGCGACATTGTGCCAGAGCCGCGTCGGAAAGCGGGGCCACGGCAAAGAATGAAAGCGGGCCTTGCTTGTGCACCGCACGTTCGTGGATGGCCAAGTCGTCTCGGATTGCATCGTCCCACAGTTCAAGGCTGCCTTCCGACTGGGCCCGCGTGGTTAACACCTGCATGGTGAGTTCGTGGTCCGGACCCATCCGGGAAACGAACTCGGGATAGATCGCCGTTGCCTCCTGCACCGCTTCTGCGTGTTTGTTCTGAATCATGAAAGCCTGCGCCAGATTCAGGCGCGCTCGCAGCACGTGAGGACTGTCCGCCCCTGCTACCCGCGTGAAGGCCGCGATGAGCTCGCGGAATGTCTGCTCCGCCTTCGCTCCCTCACCCAGGCGGATGTAGGAAAACCCAAGCCTCTGCTTGAAGGTCAGGCGCGCGCTCTCGTCGAACTCGGGAAGAACTTCTGCCCGGTCCGCGGCCGCCTGGAAATTCTCCGCGGCAGACTTTGCATTGTTCTCAATTAACGCGATCATTCCCTGCGCAGACGATAGCCAGACCGGTACCTCAGGCCGCGGATGCGCCAGCCTTGCGATGAGCGCTTTTTGCTGTTCGAGAAGGGATTTGGCGAGCCCGAGCGAACCACTCTCATAACTCCGGGCTTCCAGCGTGCAACGCTGCAGTTGAACGATGATTGCGTCCTGCGACAACTCGCCGTCCACTTGCTTAAACAGAGCTGCTGCGCGGTCATACTCCCGTCGAGCATCCGGATAGTCCGTACGGTTATCCAGCGCCTTGGCAATCGTCTCGTGGAGACGCGCCGCCACCACCGGTTCATCTTTGAACTTGAGGTCGATTCCGGGCGACGCCTGTTGGATTGCGTCCATCAGCGACTCGCTGGATTTGCCACTCACAAATGGATTGCCGCGCCCCAGCAGATCGTCGGAGAGAAAGCGGTTGATGGAGCTGGCTATCGCGGTCTGTCGGTTGGCGTTGTCGCGTTCGCGCGCTGCTCTCCGGTAGAGGGCAAAGCTAACTCCCAGTCCAGCGGCCAAGGCCACAACCGCCAACACAACCCACGGTCTGCGTGCGCGGGTTTCGGCCAATCTGCGCTCGGCAATCTGGGCCCGCAGTCGCGCCGCTTCTAACTCCTCGCGCCTGACGCGGCGTGGCTCCAGGTTGACCAACCGCTCCACCAGGTCCGCCGCGCTGCTGAGTCTCTTGCCCGGATCGCCGCAGGCCGCGTCCGCAATATCCTCGCGCAGCAATGGATCCTCAATCTCCGCCTCCCAGCCCGGCGCAAGCGGCCTGCGAAAATCCCCCACCGTCAACTGATAGAGCATGACTCCGAGCGCGTAGACATCCGCACTTGCGCTTGGAGATTGCCCCGCCAGAACCTCAGGCGCCAAATACATCAGGGTTCCGGTCATCAGTTGGGAATCGAGCCCCGCCGTCTGCGTGAATCCAAGGTTCGTGATTCCCAACGACTGGAGCCGCGACGGATCGAACAGGGAAGCGCTCCCAAAATCCGCGACCTTGATCTGCCACTCTGCATCCCTTCCCGGCACAACCAGTACGTTGGCGGGCTTCAAGTCTTTGTGCAGCACGCCGATGCCATGCGCGGCGGCCACGGCTTTGGCCACGTCAACCAGCAATTGCAGCCGGGTCTCAAGTGGAATTCCGGCCAGGCCTCCTTGCCTTTCAGCCCACTCCGCCAGGTTCGCCCCGGCATACTCGCTCTCCAGAAAAAAGGGAGAACTCTCGAAATTCCATTCCAGGATACGGACAAACTCCGGCCGCTCCCCCAACGATTCCCGCAAGAACCGTGAGACCGTTATTTCACGCTTCAGGCCCTTCAGGCGGATCGCGTCGGCTGCAAACTTGAACACCCTCTGTTCGCGCGTCTTAGGATTTTCGGCCAGCCATACCTCGCTCGACCCCGAGACATCCATGGGCCGCGAGAGCCGCCACTGCTCCCGCCCGGGAACTGCATCGCCTGCCTTGAACCCAAGCTCGGGTCCGGCCCCTGCCGCTACTGTCTTGCAGTACACCGGCACCGCCAGCCGGTACCCCACACGCGGCACCGTCACAATCACCGGATGGTCTTCGTCCCCCATGGCCTTGCGAAGCTTGGAGACGGCTGTGGCCAACGAACCGTCCACCACCATCACATCCGGCCACACAGACTCCAGCAACTCCTCCTTAGTCACGACCTCGCCGGCATGAAGAAGAAGTTGCAGCAGCAGGTCCAGGGGCTTCGATTCCAGATCGATCGGCCGACCCTTCACCCGCAACTGCCGCCCCAACTCATCAAATTCGTAATCAGCAAAACGCCACAGGCGGCCGGAAGTCTCTGCAGCTTCTCCTGCAGTTCCTTTGTAATTCATAGAGTTAGCCAAGCTTTAGAGTTCTTGAGAATTCCGTAAGGACATAACAGTGGGGGATCGTGCAGACTGTCCGCCTAACGGCCCCGGTAAGCGGAAACATTGTCCCACGAACCGGTCCGCCGAGCACGCAGATTTTGGGGAATCCAGTGCTTTGAGGAGAATTCTCATGAAGCAACATCGCAGCACACTTCCGCTGATCGGGTTGGCGCTATTGGTCGCCGTTACCGCCGCTAGCGCCCAAACCTATACCGTACTGCACACCTATCCAACCGGTGCAGGCTCCACCAGCGGCATCGCGTTCCCGCAAATAATGTCGCAAGGCCGCGACGGCAACCTTTACGGCACCGTCTACAATGCCGGCGCTAAGCACGTGGGATCGGTGTTCAAGATCACGACCGGCGGCACCTGGACGAGCATCTACGATTTCTGCCCCCTTACCTCGTGCACCGATGGCTCTTATCCCATGGGTGGAGTGACTCTCGGCTTCGACGGAAATCTTCACGGGACTACCCAGAGCGGTGGCTCCGCCAATGCAGGAACTGTGTTCAAGCTCTCCCCCAGCGGAACCTTGGCGACCCAGCACAGCTTCGTCAACGGCCCCGACGACAGCGTCCCCGTTTTCGCAACTCTCCAGGGGCAGGACGGCAACACCTACGGAGTTTCCGTCGGGCAGTACAACACCCAATACGGTGCGTTCTTCAAGGTCTCCGCATCAGGTGCGTTCACTGTCCTTCACGACTTCACTTACACCGACGGCGCCTACCCCACTCTTCCCACGCAAGGAACCGACGGCAATTTCTATGGCACCGCGGTCCTCGGTGGCAGCAAGGGATTGGGCGTCGTGTACAAGATTACTGCCGCCGGCAAGATCACGGTGCTCCACAACTTTACTGGCTATCCTAGCGACGGAACTTATCCCAAGGGAATGCTGGTCCAGGGCAACGATGGCAGTTTCTATGGAACCACTTACCAAGGTGGCTCCAACAACAACGGATCGGTCTTCAAGATTACTCCGTCCGGAGTTCTTACGATGATCCACAGCTTCGTCTATAAGTCTCCTTCGTTTGACGGACAGCTTCCGTGGGCGGGCCTGACCCTGGGAACGGACGGCAATTTTTACGGAACAACCGGGGCAGGTGGCACCAAGAATGACGGTACCCTATTCAAGATTACCCCTTCTGGCACTGAGACCGTTCTCTACAATTTCTGCGATCCCTCATGCAATGGCTACTACCCCGGGACTCCCATGGTGCTCGGCACCGACGGGAACTTCTACGGAAACACGAACGGCAACTCGCTGGGCGGAGCCGTGTTCTACCGCTTGAGCGTGGGCTTGAAACCGCTGGTCCACCTCGTCAACTGGAGCGGCCGTGTAGGAAAAACCGTTGAGATGATCGGACAAGGGTTCACAGGCACAACCCAGGTGTCGTTCAATGGAAAGCCTGCTGCCTTTACCAATGTGTCAGACAAGTACATGACCGCTGTCGTTCCTGACGGAGCGACCACCGGGTACGTAACGGTCACGACCTTTACAACCTCGTACAAGAGCGACCGGAAGTTCCTGGTCACGCCGCAGATCACGAGTGTTAGTCCCGCCAGCGCTAAGGTGGGCGATTCGCTGACCATCGCCGGAGTCAGCTTCACTCAAACGACGAAAGTCTCAATCGGCGGCAAGACCGCCACCTTCACCGTCGACTCCGACGACCAGATCACCGCCACCGTGCCCGCCGGTGCAAAAACCGGTGGGAAGATCGGCGTCACCACTCCTGGTGGGACCGCGGCCAGCCCCGCAACCTTTGCCGTCGTACCCTCCATCGCCAGCTTCAGCCCGACCAGCGGGCCGGTGGGAACATCGGTCTCGATCTCCGGAAACAGTTTCACCGGTGCCACGAAGGTCACGTTTGGAGGCGTCCCTGCAACCAGCTTCCAGGTCATCAACGACACACAATTGGGTGCCCTCGTGCCCACGGGCGCAGCCACCGGACCCATCGCGATTACGACCGCCGGAGGCACGGGAACCAGCGCAACCAATTTCACCGTTGCTCCGTAGTCGGCATGCCCTATCTCAACAACGAAGTGCCGTTGGGTGGAATCGGAGATGAGCCACACAATCGCATCGTCGGTGGCGGTCATGTATGCCAGTGGGCGGGCGCTGCGCGAGAACAGAATGGGACAAAACTCTGAGCATCCTCAACGCTCGCTACGAAACAGATAGCGCTGGCCGTAAGACACCTGCTTCTCAACTATCACTTATGGACGGGTGCTTATAGCGGAACCACTGGGGTTGGGAATGTCATCGCGAGTCTGAATCGCGAGGAAGACTTTTAGTCCATAGCGATCTTGCCTGGCTCAGCAAGGTGCGACTACACAGAACTGGCCGCATCCCGTGTTTCAGAATTGGCAGCTGCGTCCGCTTTGACCCGAGAGCGGTGGCGACCTGGTTGCGTAAGATGTAGCACTTAGTCGATTGGAAAAATGCGCATCCCTACGATGCTCCAACGGCTCATCACATCATTGATACTGTCGTCGGGGACATTCGATCACGTCCCGGTACCAATCCGGCTAGCTTCCTCGAAGCCCGTTTCTGGATAGCTTTGCCGCCTTTTCATGCTGTGAAAATGTGTCGGCGGCATCCACATTCCTGCTTGAACACTCCTGATTCCGTATGGCACTGTACTCGCACACTGCGTGGGGGGGGAACTGTGAACAAAAATTACCGACGGTTCAGGCTGGCGTATTTAGTCGTTTCAGTGCTACTCGTCTTTGCGTCGAGCGCGGCGCGCGCGGATGTGACCGGCTCGATTACGGGCGTGGTTCGTGATCGTGCCCAGGCAGTGGTTACGGGCGCTCGAGTCAGAGTCACAAACATACAGACCAACCTTAGCCAGGAAGCCACCTCGGCCGCCGACGGCTCGTACCACTTCCTTGCCTTACCCGCGGGGAGCTACAGGATCGCTGCAACTGCCGCTGGCTTCCGACCTTATGCCGCGAGCGACATCACGGTTCAAGTGAACGATCAACTCAGGATCGATATCACGCTGCAAGTCGGCACGGTGAAGGAGGAGGTTAGCGTTGCCGCGGACGTTACGCGCGTGGAGACCGAGAGCACGCAGCTTGGGGACGTGATTGATTCACAAAAGATGCTTGCACTGCCGCTGAATGGCCGCAGTTATCTCGATTTGTTAGGCCTGCAGGCCGGCGTGGCGCCGACGACGGCCGGGACAATTGGTGGCGACCGGCCGGTTTCGGGCTATATTTCAAACGCGGGCAACATTTCGGTGAACGGCCAGCGCGAGACGGCCAACGCGTTTCTGGTGAATGGCGGCGACGTCAGCGAAGGACGAAATCTTGGGGCCGGGCTGGTTCCCAATCTCGATTCCGTCGAAGAATTTCGGCTCATCACCAACAGCTTCGACGCGGAATACGGAAAATTCAGTGGCGCCGTGATGAACGCGATCACCAAATCAGGCACGAACCGTTTCCACGGTGACGTGTTCGAGTTCCTGCGTAACGACAAACTGGACGCCCAGAACTACTTCTTCTCCGGCCAGCCCAAGTCCGAGCTGCGCCAGAATCAGTTCGGTTTTACAGCGGGAGGTCCGTTCTGGAAAGACAAGCTCTTCTGGTTTACGGATTATCAAGGAACGAGGATACTGCGAGCGGCTGAGGTCAGTAATGTAGCGGTGCCGACTGCTAACCAACTGCTGGGCCAGTTCGATCCTTCGGAATTGACTGGGACGGTCGACCCAGCTCCGACGAGCAATCCCGACGGATATTGTCCAGCGTCGGCTGCGCCCTGCAATGACTGGCCTACCACGCTGTCAAACAGATTGGGCTATACCGTTTTGAGCGCCGAGCCTTACAGTTTCGACGGATGCAATAGCACGAACTACACTTCCACAACGGCCACTCCTTCTGCTTGCGTGTTCCCCGGAGGCCTGATTCCTTCAACCGCGTGGTCCGCGCCCGCGTCCGGAATTCTCCCGTTCATCCCGGGTCCTAACAACGCCAATGGCACATACTCGGACAACCGTCAAAAGAATCGGATTACTGACAACAAAATCGGAGAGCGGGTCGACTTCAATAACCGGAAAACGGGCAACTGGTCTTTCTATTATCACCTTGACGACTCTACGATAAACAGCGCCCTGCCCAGCGGCGGCGCAAGCGTGCCTGGCTTCCCGGCTGTGACGCCAACGCGCGCGCAAGAGTTCGTTATCAGTAACAATAAAACCATCGGAACGACCGCTGTGAACGAGGCGCGGATTACCTTCTTCCGCACGGCTACCCACTTGAACAACCCGAGCGGTGGCAAGGCGCCGCTGGCCTCTCTTGGCTTCATGACCGGCGCCGGGACTCTCGGCATCATTCCCGATGCTACGCCTGGATTTGCAGAGTACGTTCCCCAGGTTTATTTCAACAACTTTGCTATCGGCACTCCGTCTCTAATCACATTCCAGCCCAACAACACCTACACGGTGTCGGACGGGTTTTCCAAATCGATGGGCAGACATACGCTCAAGTTCGGCGGAGAGTTGCGCTATCTGCAGGTGAACGAACGAAACTTAGCCAGCCAGGATGGTGCTTTTATTTTCGATGGCACAGTGACCGGCAACGATTTCGCCGACTACCTGCTGGGAGCGCCTACGGGAGCCGGCGGTGGCTACACCCAGGCAGCGTTGCAACTCCTGGATTCGCGCACGCGCTATGGCGGCGCCTATGTGCAAGACTCATGGAAAGCAACTCCCAATCTGACGCTGAATTTGGGCGTTCGCTGGGAAGTCAGCATGCCGTGGTACGACACACAAGGAAAGATCCAAACCTGGGTAAAAGGTCAGCAGTCGACGGTCTTTCCAAATTCCCCCCAAGGCCTCGTATATCCCGGAGACCAAGGTATTCCCAAGACGCTGGCCCCGACCCGATACAACAAATTCGGACCGCGCTTAGGTCTCGCTTACTCTCCGAGCTTTAGCGACGGAGTGTTGGGCAAAGTTTTCGGCGGACCGGGCAAATCCAGCATCCGTGCCTCGTATGGCTTGTACTACACGTCGGTCGAGGACTTGAATCTCTTCTACGAAGTGGGAGACGCTCCCTTCGGCTTGTACTGGACCAGTCCAGGTGCCGTTGACTTTGCCGAGCCCTTCCGAAATCGGCTGGACGGAGGCACCGACGGCGAGGGGCAGCGTTTCCCGTTCACCGTGCCGACTCCGGGCAGCCCGTCAAACAAGACGCTCGACTTCTCGGTTTACGAGCCGCTGTCCTATTTCCCGGGATACGACATTCATAACACGCTCCCCTACGCCGAGCACTTCAATTTGTCGTTCCAGCGTGAGTTGAGCACCTCCACCGTGCTGACTGTGTCCTACGTGGGCACTGAGGGTCACAGGCTCATCGCGCAGACCGAGGCTAACCCGGGCGACGCCGCGTTGTGTAGGCAGCTTGTCGCGCAGGGGGCCCCTTGCGGTCCGAACGCTGAGCAGGACACGTTCACTGTCGGCGCGAATACGATTTACGGTACCAGGGATACTCTTTTAAATCCGAACTACTGCCCGTCAGCCGGATCCCTTTGTTTTGGTTTTGGCAACACCTTCACCAAGCTGGTTGCGAATTCCGCGTATCACGCTGGGGAGGTGACAGTCCAGCGTAAAGCGGGTGATGTAACCTTCCTGGCTGCGTACACGATTGCGAAAGCCATTGATGATTCCTCTGCCTTTGGCGAGTTGATCAACTTCTCAAATGCCAAACTCAGCCGTGGCCTCTCGTCGTCGGACGTGCACCAGAACTTTGTGGTCAGCTATGGATGGGAAATGCCGTTCTATAAGATTTTCCATGGCTTGCCAAGGCTTACGAAAGGATGGCAAGTGCAGGGCATTACCCGATTCTCGACGGGATTTCCAATCCAGATGGGTCAAGGGAATCCCGTATCCGGGCCGCTGTGTGCGCAGCTGGACCCGACGACGGGGGCGCCGCTGTGCGTGGGGGATGCCTCGATGGTCGGCAGCCCGTCCACCGATATGCCGAATCTCGTGGGACCGATTCACATCCAAAACCCACGCAGTGCCTCTCACACATATTTTGACCAGAGCGCATTTACCGCAACTGCCTGCGCTCTGACATACCCAAATGGGCCGGGGACGGCGGGGGTTTTGACGGGTACTGATTGCGGATCTTTCGGGACAGCGAACCGTCGATTCTTCCACGGCCCGGGATTCAACAACACCGATCTGGGGATAACGAAGATGATTCCCCTCAATGAAGCAATGCATTTCGAGATTCGAGGGGAATTCTTCAATATCTTCAACCACGCGCAATTCGACAATCCGAGCGGGGACATCAGCAGTGACACCTTCGGTGTCGTCACGAGTGCCCGCGATGCGCGCATCGGTCAGCTCAGTGCAAAATTTGTCTGGTGATATCGAAAAGCAACGGTTCGGGCGAAGCTGAATTCGCTTCGCCCGCAGCCTTTGGCTTCCCCCGCGATCAACGGAAATTGGTCTTGCCACCAGACGACACATGCTAGGCTTTGACCATGATGGTCCGGCTGCTTTTGCTGTGCATGATCGCGGCGCCGTGCTTTGCGCAAACGGCTGAAACCTACCGCCGGCAGGCCATCGAAGAGTCCCGGCAAAAATCCTGGGACGAGGCTGTCGCGCACTATCGCAAGGCTTTGGAGCTTGAGCCCAACGACGCCCTCACTCATTACAATTTAGCCCTCGCGCTGAAATACAAAGGCGACACTGCGCAAGCGATCGAAGAATTCGAGACGGCGCTTCGCCTCAAGCCGAAATGGGCCGATGCGCAATACGGATTGGGCGCCGCCAGGTACGACCTTCACGATCAACCTGCCGCCGCAAAGGAACTGCAGGCTGCCATAAGGCTCGACCCCGCAAACGCCGCGGCACATCGCCTGCTGGCGCGCATTTACCTGGAGCAAAACAATCCCTCGTCCGCCGAGACTGAACTTCAGCGAGCGATCGCATCGAAGCCCTCACCCGAACTTTACACCGAGTTGGGGCTGGCCGAAGGACAGCTTGCCAATCTTCCCGCTGCAGCGGTCGCGTTTCGCCGCGCCCTCCAGTTGAATCCGCGGCTTACGACGGCGCACATGCTTCTGGGTGTCACGCTGCGCCGCCAAGGCGATCACGCTGCCGCCTTAGCGGAATTCCGCAAAGCGGTGGCTGCCGATCCTAGGGATCCCCGAGCACAATTCAATCTTGGAAAGGAACTGAAAGCTGGCGGCCAGTTGGAAGAAGCCATCGCGGTCTTCCAGCGCGCCATCGAGTTGAAACCTGACTACGAAGACGCGCATTACAACCTCGGGATCGCCTTGCGTGCCCAGGGTCAGACCGAAGCAGGACAAAAGGAACTGAACGACATCAGCGGGCTACGGCGGTTCCGTGCGCGCCTGGCGGAGGCGAAATTGCTTACCCTTCAGGGCGTAGGCGCACTGCAGGACCAAAAACTGAACGACGCTCTTGGTTTCTTTCAAAAAGCCATTGAAAAAGGTCCGGAGTTGCCGACCGGCTATTACTACCTAGGCCTCACGTGGGAGCGGATGGAGGACACCAAACAGGCCTTGACGGCGTTCGAGAAAGCACTGGAACTGAAGCCGGACTATGCACAGGCCCACTCGAGCCTCGGCTTGTTGTACTGGCGCCAGAACGAGCACGCGCACGCACTCGAGGAATTCCGGCAGGCAACCATGTGCGATTCCGACCTGGCAGAGGCGCACTATAACCTCGGTTTGGCCCTCGCGCAACTAGGCAAATTGGACGAAGGCATCAGCGAACTGAACGAAGCCATCAGTCTCAATTCAAAGTACACCGACGCACGGGTTCAGTTGGGATTGGCGCTCAGCCAGAAAAACGACACCAACAGCGCTACTAATGTATTCCGTGAGCTGGTACGACGCGACCCGAACTTCGCGGAGGGTCACAACAATCTCGGATTGGTGCTGTTGCAGGCCGGCAACGTTCGGGCAGCACAGAAAGAGTTTGTCGATGCGGTGCGTCTTAAACCGAGGTACGCGGAAGCACACTACAATCTGGCGTTGGTGCTACAACAGGAAGGAAATGATGCAGAATCGCGAGCAGAATTCAACAAAGCCTATGAGATTGCGCCGGAGTTGAAAGACGCGCCGCACCCATAACCCTCAGCCCCCTGCCACGAACTGGACTTAGCTAGCCAGAGCGCAATGGAGGCGTCCAAGAAAATTCACCTTCAATTTATGCCACTCGAGTCAGCGCTCAAAGCAAGCGCAAGTGCAGCGGCGGCTGCCAGCAGCACGATTGGCGCAATCTCCACGGATCGGCCGAAGGCCGGATTCCTAATATGCGCTAGCCAGAAGTCGGCTTCTGGGAAGTTTCATCAGATCGGTAGGACGATGGCCCTGAATCCTTCGCTCTGAAAACGATGCTAGGACACGCGCCGCAACACGCTTGCATAGGAATGTCAACCAGCCATTTCTTTACGCGTATCGTCGGCCTTTTCATCAACGAGACCTCAGCAAAACAGCTGCCCCTGTGGAGACGACTCCAATTCGATCGGCTTGCCGCATTCCGCGTCATCGTTCCCTGTGTGATTGATCCGCGTACTCACCGGATAGCATCGCATCAGCCCCGCGTCTTACCGCATGTGTGGACGCTACAGACTCTCGCGTAGGAAGCAGATCATCGAGGAACACTACGCTGAATCAGTTCCGAGAAACTCTTTTGTTCCGTCAACCGCGGAAGAATCCCAACTCTCGCAAAAACCGGCACAACCGGACTCCATCGTAGCGCCGCATTGGCAAGTGATTTACCTTTTTTTTAAAACCCCAAGAAGATTCGCCGGCGCATACCCTAAGGTCTGATCTGCCATGCGTTGCTCTACAGAGGGATCGACGACGGGATCAGGCGCGATGCAGCGCCGGCGTGCGAGATTCATGCGAAGATATTTCTTCCATACTCCTGGCGAAATTTCTTTGTGATCCATCTTGGGCCAGAGTTCGGCGATCCACCACGGCCCATGCAGGGACTCGTGTTGATTTCGCGTCAGTGGGTCGGGTGCAACGTAGGGTGGCTTTCCTCCGAGGATGTCTGCCTTGCGGGTCTGATCCATGCGAAGGCCAGCGGCTTCGGCCTCAGCGACCATCCATCTCAGGGCGATCTTCGACAACTGGCTTTCGGACTCGGGATAGCTGCCCCCAACATCCGAATGCACGCCAGCAAACCAAACTTCTTTCAGATCTTGCTGAGTATCGTGCGGCGCACCAAATAAGTTCTGGCGAAAGAATGCCCTGCGTTCATCGATCGACAGAGCATGCCGAATAATGTGCAGGTCGGGGTTATGCGTCGCCTTCGTGCCGGGAAAGTGAGCTACGTTGTATATCCAGCCTACCGAACTGACAGTATCCCAGAGCCCGAGAAAGTAAGGCTTGCATTCCTGTGAGAACGTCTTTTTGAAATCGGCAGCCACTCCGAAATCAATCTTCTTGTTCTTGATCATTCGTATGGAATACGGGATCAATCCTTCATTGTCCTCGCGCAACAGGCCGATCAAGTGGAGCATTCCACACAGGGCTCTGGCGGTGTAGGCACCTCGACTAAAGCCAAACATGTAGACCACATCATCCGGCTGATACGTCCGCATCAGAAATTGATAGGCATCGGCAATGTTGTCGGAGATGCCGTAGCCGAAGGCGAGGCCAATGACCTTCGTCCACCACCTGCCAAGCGCGGTCAGTGCATTTCGCGCCCCCATGGTCCCAACTCCAGGATGGTAGTAGGCAACTTGAGATGAATCATGGACCAGCATCTTGTACAGCTTCACGACGTTCGATTTACTGGCGGCGAATTCGTTGCCAGTTCCATCACAGCAGATCACAATAGTTTTCGCCATCGTTCACCTCGTCGCCAGTTCCATCGCCACTGCCACATGGTGCGTGGAGGCTGGCTCACCACTGATCGGGTTACAACTTCGCTGTCGCATCCGCCACAGCGTCACGCAAGGCGCTGCGAAAGAACATTAGTCCCGTGACGTGTCCGGCGGGGAGCCAGCGCAGAGCGCTTCCGGACCAGTACTGGTGCAGGCGCTCGATCTCGTTGGCGAGAATATAGCCGTCTCTCTTGCATCCCACCACAACTGCGGCGTCGGCCCGCATGGGCGGCGCTTGACGAGTCACATCGGCAGGCTCAATCAGACGATGCAGGCGCTCCCTCGCGGCTAGCTGCTGCCCCGAATCGTTTGCCAGAGCTTCCAGATTCACACTCCATGAGAGCAAGCCGATGGTATAGATGGGAGCTGCTGAGGCACCTGTGGCTAAAGGAGCGCATGCGAGCGGAAATGGACAAACCGCCGCCGTGATTGCGGCCATGTGTCCACCCATGCTGTATCCCGCTACCGTGAGCTTCCCGTAGGAACCGCGCAGATACTCTAATAACGCGCGCGCTTCCCAGACCGATGCCAGGTTCATCAGCGCGTGGTCGCTGAAAGTGGAAAGCGATGCCGATGAATCTGTGCGGCGGCGCCCGTAGAATGGGTTCTCCAGGAGATACAGGTCCAGACCGCGATTGACGAGGGGTCCGAAAACACGCTCCCGCATTTTGTACCCTTCATCCCGAGAGGCAGCAAGGATCACGCATCCGGCGGTATTCCCGGCCTTCAACCAGGCGCGTACGTACACAGTTCTGGCCTCCGCGGGAAGCAGATCCATGGGAGATGTGAATTTGCCATCGCGCTGAACCGGGTCGATCGAATGGTCTCCAGTGGACCAATCGACGGAGATCGGGCCAGGCGGTTGAGCGAACGAAGCCCGCCGGACAAGGTCAGCCAGCAGGGTCTCGTCTCCCCAGCCTTGCGAAAACAATTTCTCCCGGCATGCCAGCCGCGCCGCGATCACATCAAGCGGGTGAACTCCAGCTCTGATCCCGCTGAGGACCTGCCGCCACCTCCCCATCGAATCCACTCCTGAGTTAGAACCTCTTTAAGAAAGCGATCAAAGCGTGCTTGTCTGCATCACTCAGACCAGGCTCCCCACCGCTGAATTTACCAGTTCCGAAATAATGGCCGCGGTTCACAATGAGGTCGGGACACTTGCTGAGTTCGAGCATCTGATCGACCAGGTTTGCGAAGACTTTTTCCGCGTCTTCATCCGTCGCGTTGGGCGGTAGCTTCTGTAGGTCGCTGCTGATTCGGAGCACCAGGTCCAGGAGCTTTGTGTCGTGTTCCAGACGCTCAGCAGGATCTTTGCTCTCAGTAAGAGGATTGATATTGGCGAGCAGCCCGATTGGCGTACCTTTCGGGATGGGCCCGATCCGAATGATCTTGTCCTTGTCGTCGAGTACCCAGGGGAAAAAGCGAGCGATGCCACGGAGTTTCTGCAAGGCGTCGGGTAGATATCCGTAAGAAATCTTAAGGTAACTCGTTTTGGTGGTCCGGTCGATCTTGCCGGGAATTTTGTCGCCGAGGAGTTCGTCCTTGTCGCGCAACTCCGGCCAGAGCATCTGATGAATTGAATCTTCGAAAGATCTCAGTCGCCCTTCGACCGATGGCTCGTAGTCGAACTTCCCGACACTGTTGTTCAGCAGGAAAGGCGCGGTTGACCACAGGCTCACCAGCGATGGAGGCCGCGTGTAGCCCCGGCCACCGGCAGGCATCACATAAGTCTTAGGTTCGCCCGTGTAGGGATGGTACCAAGTGATCGTTCCCACCGAGGGGAGATCTTTGTAGGACTGGGAGGAAAAGTTGTCCCAAATATTTCCGCCGAGCGCGTTGGTCGCAAGGGGACTGCAAGCATTGGTCTGCAGCAGCGTCACCGGCACTCTGAGCTCGGTCGACAGGTAGTTCCCATCCAGGAAGTCGGAGGCCATGACGATGGTTTTCATCTTGTCTCTGAAATCAGACGTCTTGGTCCAATCCCAATACTTGTTCCAGCAGTCAAGATAATCCTTCCCTGCGCAACCCGACGGATCGAGGCCGGGAAGTGGCGCGGGCGGCAACTTGCTCGAGTGACAACGCGCACAGCGCTCGGCAAAGACTTCCTTTCCGCGAGGGACCAGCGCTTCATCTTTCTTCAAGTATTCGGCGCCGCCCGGAGCATCTTTCAGAGGATGGGGCTCCGTAGTTTTCAGAAAGAAGAGCGCGGTCGCCGGAGTCTGTGCTTCTGTAGCGGCAAAGTATGCTGAATTTGTTCGTGCAACGGAAATCTCGATAGGAGTGATGGGCTTGCCACCGAGAAGAGGGTTGAAGTGGAGCAGCCACTCTTCGCTGAAAGTGCCGATGTTCAGGTAGACCCGATTGAGCGCACCCAAAGCTCCGACCGAATCAGAACCATCCTTCAGTACGCGCGGCGTCCAAACCTTATCTGGCGCAGAATAGAACTCGGTAAGCCAACCATTGGGCACGTATTCATTGAACTGCTTGTTGTTTCTTTGGCCGCCGGCAAGAGTCTCCTGGCCCCACCGCTTCGAGTGTTGCAGGCGTTCTTTCAGTAGGTAGACCGCATTCATGGTGCGAGGGTTGTTGATGTTGTCCGAGGACACGAAGGAAGTATCGAGACTTCCCGGCCGCGAGGTATGGAAGAGTTGCCACGCAAAGTTGTCTTGCTCGCCTTGCCAGTAAAAGATCCTCTGAATCCAAAAGTACTGGGCACCGACGTTGGAGCTCAGATTCTCCCATTTCGGATTGTTTGGGTCTGCGGGAGGCTTGACTGGGTTCGGTCCAACATGGCAAAAACCGCAAGACATTCCGACGCGATACGGTCGCACTAGATTCTTGTCGTTGTAGTACTTGGGATCGGTGTAGTACCTTTCCGGATCCCAGTGCTTGGCTGCTTTCTCGTCAAAATCCGGATTGGGGAACAGGCGCAGCCCCACGATACCCGTTTCGTAGCCGTAAAAAGATCCGACCGGAAAGTCTTTACCATTGAGTTTTGAGCCGCGAGATCCGGTTCGAACGCCGGGATACTTCTGCTCATTTTCGAAGTGATCAGGCTGGCAATTCGCCCGCCGCTTGTCCAACCAGAGGCCCCACCTTTCAGGATCGGGACCCTGGGCCTGCTCGAAACAGGGATCGTTCACCAGTCCGAGGTACTCCCAGCGATGGTCTCGACTGAAATTAGGATCGATCTTCTGCAACTCTGGGTGCGAGGAGAGGATCTTAAGAAAGTCGAGTGCGCCAGCGCTGGAGTATATCAACTTGTCCCAAAGGCGGTCGTTGCCTGCTGTCCACACGATCCAGGTGTTGCGACCTTTGATTTCGTCCGCTGATAGTTGCAGGCCTCCGTCCATGTCACGGAAGTCGTCCTCATCTGCTGCGGGGAAACTGGAAGCATCTCTGCCCGCGAGGAGCGCCTCGTCTTTTACGTGACCCGGTCTCGGTGTCTTCCACCAGTGGAGGAGAACGGCAGCGCCGATCAGGAGCAGCAGAGCGACAAAAGCCTTGAGTAGCAAGCGGATCAGTTTACGCATCCCAGTTTCCTCCCACGTCTTGCATTGCGAATCAGCGTCAGCGAATCTTGAATCTCGCGCCGCCAGAATTCACTGGCCGGCGGCGGCGCCAAATTGCAGACAAAAATGGATCAGGGGCTTGTTTGCCCAGTAAACACGTCCCAGGTAGAACCCCGGTCCAATCAACCGAATTTCGTCGCGGATCCAGTGGGCCACGAGGGACGTCTCCGAGTAGTCAAGGACAATGCATTCTTTCTTGTCCAGCCAGCTTGTGCCCTTGTACACCTTCGCAATAATGGCGTTGAGGCCAAGCAGCAAGATCCGGTTCCTCAGCAATCCTTTTTGAGCATCGAACGTTTTACCCTGCCAGGCAAACAGGCTGACGAATTCGGCGATCTCCGGGCTGAATCTGGTACCCGAAGCTATGATCGCGGTACCTTTTGCCGAACCGTCAGGAATGTCCCCTGCAGGACTTGCGGAGAAAAGAGAATCCAAGTTCGCGTCTGACATTTGCAACAGCTGTGGCACATCGTAAGCCATATTTAAAGACTCCTTCATCTCTGTCGCAACCAACAGAGTCAAGTTCCTGCAGAATGATGTTGGCGAAGACGTCCAAACTCAGGACAAGCTGATTTCGTCTCCGCTTCGTCTGATCGTGTTGCTCCCCAGCCGAGTGCGAATCCCACTCGGCACACCCAGCCTTCAATGGCCGCCGAGTATAACGTCGGCTGCCTTTTCGCCAATCATGTAGATGGCGCTCACAATAAAAACGCCTGGAATCTTCGGGAAGACGGAGGCATCCACCACTCGCAGTCCAGTGGTTCCGTGGACTCGGAAATCGCTCGTCAGAACTCCATTCTTGTCTCTAGGACCTATGGCACAGGTACAAGAGGCATGATGTCCCCAAGCATTGTTGCGAATATAGCTTCGTAACTCGTCGTCCGTCTGAAGATGGTCCCCTGGAAATTCTTCCGACACCAATTGCTGCTCTTTGAATCCGGCCATGAGCGACCTCACAAATCGAACACCATCAACCACGGCCGCCAAGTCTTGATCGCCGCCCTCCTCAAAATAGCGAAAATTCACGCAGGGTGTGTCCCGAGGGTCCGCGGAGCGCAGGGTCACCGTCCCGGCATGGTTTCTAGTGTGCGCCTTGAGCACGACCCAGCTCAGGTAGTTGAGGTCTTTGGCAAACAGATGGGAGTAGTTGGCCTGATATCCCTGGAAGTTTGCCAGTAGAGCCATGCAGAACAGATCCGGAGGCCCCTCCGCAACCGGAGAGCGTTTGAAAAACGAAAGAACTGATCCGTTCGTCGAGTAGATTCCAGAGCGGGAGAGATTCCACTCCTCAAATTGCGGATCACCCGGACAGAATGTGACTCCCTTGTAGATATGCCATTCGGGCGAGTTTATCCGATTGCCAACAGAAACTTCGTAGCGGTCCTGGAGATTCGTGCCGACGCCGGGGAGATCAACGAGCACGTCGATTCCCAAACGCTGCAATTCTTCACGCGGTCCAATCCCGGACAACATCAGCAGTTGTGGAGTATTGAAGGCTCCGCCGGCGAGAATGACTTCCTGGGACGCGTAGATCTGATTGAGAACCCCCGATTCTTCGGCTGGTTCGCAGCTCGCCCGGTAGAGCTTTTCACCCTGAAGATACTCCACACCGATGGCTCGTCTGTTTCCGTCGAAGAGAACCTTCGAGGCAAGTGCATTCAGTTCGACTCTCAGGTTGGGATACTTGCGAGCGGTTTCCAGGATGAACTCGCGAGATCCAGTGCGCGCATGATTCTGTGTGCTGAGCGGAAGATAGCGGGAGCCAGTGGAGTCCTTTTTTACCTGGCGCCAGTCATTCGGGTCGCCCCAGCTTTCCAGGAACCAGCCTATGCGTTCGGCGATGTTGCCCGAGCGAATGAGGGCGCTCTCTCCGCAATCCACCAAGGTTCGAAAGAGATCCGCATCGTCGAGCAATTCGGCTACTGGAATTGCCTTTTCCGTGTTCAACCATCCGCTCCAGCCATGGCGGGAAGGATTGAACCCCAACTTGGATAGCCAGCGATGCAGGGGGCGATGGTGGCAATTTTCGAGCCGCTCAAAATACGCACGCATCTTTTGCGGCTGCCAGCTGGAATCCTGGGTGAGCTCGGCTATATATTCCCAGTCCGAGTTGTGGGGATAAACAAATATCTGGGCGTTGTGAGCGGTGCAACCTCCGAGTGTCCCGGCTCGCGGATAAAGGACTCCACCTTGCTCTTCACAGTACTTCGGATCCAGCCGTTGCTGGCCCTCGTCGGAGTAATGACGGACATAGAAGTCCCACTTCATTCCGCGATTTTCGGAGGCGAAAGCGTGGAAGGCAGGAACGTCGTAGTCAGCAGGCAAGCGATTGGCATCAGGACGAATGGAATCGCCGCCCTTGAGTTCACGAGGATCCCCACCGGCTTCGAGCAACACAACGGATCGCCCCGCCTGTGCAAGACGGGATGCCACGGTGCCTCCCCCGGCTCCCGAGCCTATAACGACGTATTCGCAATCCGCTCTGCTTGGCGCGGTAGAACTCATCCCTAACATTCCTCGTGCACTCGAGTCACAGAGTCTTCAGGTACTCGATAATTTCCTTCTTCTGTTGATCCGACAGCGCGGTCCCAAACAAATGGCCCGAGTCGCTGTTGCCCGGTTTTGTGGTGTCGAACGGAGTGAAGTGGAGGCCTTTCTCGTGCGGCAGGTCAGAGACGAAGCCGATATCCCGGGTGTTGAGCAGGTTGTTGCCGCGGTAAAAAGTGGTTGGCCGCTGTGCCGGTGTTTTCAAGAGATCACCGATCGTTGGGACAGAACCGTTGTGGAGGTAAGGCCCACGAACCCAAATACGATCCAGGGACTGTGCAATGTAGCCACTGCTGTTCCTCGTGTTGGCGAATTCGCGATCGGTGCCAATCTCGGCAAGCGGAATCAGCGTTCCAGTGCGTTTGCCGTCGGGCGCATGGCACGATCCGCAGTGCTGACCAAACAGCACCTTGCCGGTATCGACGAGTGCTCCGTCCCACGCCAGCGGATACTGGGGAGCTTTGAAGTTCTTGACCCAGACTGTGAGAGGCCTCAATTCCGCTTTCGAGAGATGGCCATCAGAATGAGGGTCCTGGCTGTGCTGCTGGAGGGCGGCATCGAGCAAAACCAAGTTCTGGCTGAGAAGCTTCTGCTTGGTACGCGGGATCAGAACATACCGGTAGAGCAAGCTGTCGATCAAGGTCAGCTTGGTGGCACTATTGATCTCTGCCATGATCTCGGTCGAGTTGAAGCGCGGGTCCTGGGCGCATTGCCGGAAGAACGTGAGCAATGCCTGAACGTCCACGGCGCGGCCGGGAATCACGGGGACGACTTCGGGACCTTCGTCCGGTCCAGAGCGATAAGAAGCAGCGTGGCACAGGGCACAATTTCCGGCCACGCGAATGTACCCAACCGTCTTCTTGGAAAAGCCCGCCGGCATCTCCTTGCCCTCTTCCCACGACATGCCCAGCGATACATAGCCACCGTTACCGGGCATGTACTCGGGAAACATGCGGGGCAGTGCCAGCCAGATCCAGTAAGGAATACCGGCATCACGCTCGGCTCCGACAGAGCCATAAAGAAAGTTGTCCCTTTGATCTGCGGTGATCCATGCGGGCTGGGGCATCTCCCGCCGCAAGTTGCTCCAGGCGCTGATACTGACGATGACAATGACGAGCGCAGCGATCAAGAAGACATTTCGCGTTGTTCGTCTCTTCATATCCATCTCGCTTCGTTCAGAAAGTCTTCAGGTACTCCACGAGCGCCCATTTGTCCCCTTCGGGCAGTTCGGTACCATAGGCCGCGCCGGTATGTCCGCCATTGCCATTGCCCGGTTCCCGCGTATTGAACGGAAACAACTTCTGGCCGTCCTGATCAGGAGCATCAGACACGAAGCCTACGTTCTTGGGGTCGAAAACATCATCGCCACGATAGAAGCTCGCGATGCGCTCCTTTTCGGGCTTGAGCAGTTCCCAAAGATTCGGGACCGACCCGTTATGCAGATAGGGCGCGCGCAGCCAGATTCCATCGAGCGGAGAATTGGCATACCCCGGCTGCTTGCGAAAGTGGCCGAAACGCTGGGGATAGGGCGGGGCAAATCCCCAGTCCTTTTCAAATCCGGCATAAAGAGTGCTTTGGTTCACCGCCAGCACCCATGTGTAGGAATCCAGGCGCCACCGGTCTGTACCGATTTTTTCGATGGGGACGACAGTGCCCACTAGTTCCGTGGGTTGTGGCGGGTCATGACGAAATGGAGCTTCGCGTGTGCCGTGGCAGCGCGCGCAGTATTCCTCGTAGACACGTTGGCCCTTCGCTGCCAGCGGGCCATCGATCTGGTAGGGATAGGTTGGCGGCTTCGCCGTTTCCAGCCACTTCGCAGTGCGTACGACGCGGGCAACATCCAAAGTCGGAGGGTACGCTCCCGTGCCGAAAGCGGCGGATAAATTGCGCTCATCCACTGAAGTATTGTTTCCGTCCCAGTGGAGTTGCATCCCCTTTCTTGGGCCCTGATACCAGATTGAAGGAAAGTCGACGTTGCCGACCAGTTCTTTGGGATCGGCATACTTATCCATGGGGAAATTCAGAAGCGCCTTGGGCGCGTTAAACGTATCAACGCGTCCGGGCCCCCATGAGTCCTTGTTGATGAAGCTCAGCCGCTGGCCGAGAATTAGCAACTGGTCTCGCATCAGATAAGCCGCGAGATACTTGAAGATCAGCCGGTTGATCAGGTCTGGCTTACCGGCTCGGCGATGGGGATCGTCTTGCATCTTGCTGATCTGATCCAGCAAACGTTGTGGAGTAAACTTTTGATCGGTGGGGATGGTGGTTAGAAATTTTCCCCACGCCCCCAAGTCAAACGTATGCGCCGGCATTCCCGGGACGATGTGAGGAACTGCTCCCGGAGCATCCCGAAACGTGCCCGTGTGGCATGAGGCGCAATTGAGGTAGACAACATCAATTCCTCGAAACTTGCGCATGGACATGCCGACAGGCAGGTCGTACCGCGGGTCCTTGCCCGGCTCATAGATCATCCCAAAGGCGGAGTATCCGCGGCCGGGTTGCTTGTCGGGCAGATACTCGGGAAAGAGTTCAGGGAGAGCAACCCAGAACCAGTATGGAATGCCGTTCGTCCGCTCGCCGCCCGTCGATCCATATTCAAAGTGAAGAACATCATCGGCGTATTCGACCGGGCGATCTGTGGTGAACCGTACCGCCATATAGACCACGACCACCAACAGCAGAGTTGCCGCAGACACGAAAGCGAACTTGAACCAAAGGCGCCACCGCCTGGCAGGGAGCGCGGGCGCTTCGTCATCGAAGTATGATCCCAGTCTCTTCGCTATACCTGCTTGCTCGCGGCGAGATCGTTCTGGTGCACTCGCGGCGCGGCTCCTGACACTTGCTGGATAGACGCTCTTCCGCACTTCCGTCAGCAACCCGTGCGGTTCAAGCCCGCGTGCGGCGACTGGGCTGAAATGCAAAGCCTCTTGATCGATTTGGATCTCTTCTTCGAAGCGGATTTCGGCTATCGGGACAAAAGGGGCTCGCGAATCTCCAACCCGCTGGACTTCGATCCGAACCAGCGCGTGCCGTGCCACGGCTCTCGTGAGGCCATCCTCGCGCGCAGCACCATCCTGTGGGAGGCCGGGCGTCTCCATATCCGGCACAAGACGAATCCATATGTCATCCTTACCGTCGTCGATTCGGTAAGGCACGTCGGCGTAGTAGACATTTCTGAAATAGTCGAACTGGTGGAGGCCATACATCCCGCCACCCAGCGCGAGGTTCAGTAGCAACTTCCACAAGCGGTCTCCACCCGCCGTGGACAAGAGATCGAGGCTGTCGCCAGACTGCCCATGGAGATCGATCTCATCAGGAGGTGATGAAGAAATGCGGAGGGCGATACTTGGTGCGTCCGGAATCCGGTCAGCGAACCAGACGGGAGCCCCCTTCTTCATCACTCCCATGCCCATGCGGATCAAAGCCGCTCCCTCGAGCCGATCCGCTGCGAGTGCCAGGCTTGCGTCCTGTGGATGTAATGATCGAACTGTGCCCTGAAATACTCTGCCATCCGGGTGAAAGGTACGTGCGTTGCGAAGGACGCCGCTCACAAAGCCGAAGAAGGCTGACGCCATGCGAGCCACTAGCCGCGGATGGTCAATTTCCGGCCCGAGTCGCGAGTCCTTATTCCAGGCTGAAAGCGTCCACAAAAAGCCGCCGAAGTCGGTGACCGAAAACGCCAGCGCTAAAGGGCCAGGAAGGATTTGCTTGTACCAGAGAACCGCCATGATCGCGGGCACAAGCGGCCGATCGAGCAGAGAGGCGAAGACGAAACCCTGCGCATTCAGGCGGCCAGCGACTACATACAGCATGCCCAAACCGCCGACCAGCAGCCCGGCCAACCTCAGAAAGTTCGCGCCTTGCGCTGTGAGTTCGGGCAACTGGAACAGCCGCGCTGCCCAATAGGGAGCGATGAGAATAACTGTTCCCAACAGCATGTCCAGCCACCCAAAGGACTCCACCGAGCGGGCAGCGCGGGTTTGCGCTTCGGCGTTGAAAAGGCGCCGGAACATCTCGCCGAGAGTGGGTGTCATTTTCGGATTTCCCCTACGGACTCTTCTTCCGTGATGACTGTATATAAATGCTGTTCTTGGGAATCTGCATCTATACCACTAGTGAGAGTTGCTGGCAAATCGTTTCAGCGGCGAAAGTCACGAATAGACCAGGTCGCACCTTGTAAAGCCCTGTCGGCCAGTGGTATGACCAAGTAGCCTAGTGACTCATGCGGAGAAGACCGTATCACCATGCCCGGCGAACTCTTCCGCATGACTGTTGAAACATCGCGCTAGCACTCAAAATCCCCAAGCACGGCGAAATAGACGGCGTCGGTAGTGGCAGATTCAGCCACTACCCGGCGTCGCATTCCTTGAGTACGCGATCGATGTTGTGGTACTGTCCGCAAGTTCCTCCCTTTCTACCGCTCAGGAACTCACCGCTGGGATGCTCATGTTGTGGGGAGTAGTCCGCACGATGGTATATTCGCTGGTTTCCGACTGCCGTGGGGCATAGCTGGGGAGCGCGGCGAGCATCGTCCGCCCTGCTGATTCTAACGATGCATCGCCCTCAGGATTGCCCGGCATTGTCTCAGAGGCACCCTGTTAACGCTCGTCAATTGGGAATGAAAACAGGATCCTCGGCTGCTGCTCACTTGTACAAGCGTTGGTTATCAAGAGTTGACGACACGCTGACAATCTGCCAAGATTCAGCTCGCTTCGGCAACTGTTAGGCTGTCAATCCCAGACGTTGAAGCAGGGGGAGTGGCGATCTGCCCACTCAGTAAATTTTCACCCCGAGCCAGAAGGCTGTTCGAGTGACCCCTGGGGCCATCATTACGACCGAAGGTAGTGTCAGCAGTCCCACGGTCCTCCGAGGACTGTTGGGAAGCTTGATCGACTCTGAATATTCGCAACCTCTATGTCTGCCCAGACGAGAGTCCTATCAATCCGGGGGGGAACTATGAAGTGCAAAAGCTTGATTTTGAAGTTCGGTTTGTCGGCCGCAATGTGCAGTCTTTCGATCGCGGCGCTAACGCAGACCATACCGGTGACTGCAGCAACCACTGCGAAGAGCGCAGTACCGCGATCAATCAATTACAGCGGGATACTCAAGAACTCCGATGGCAAAACGGTGACAACAGTCACCGGTGTCACCTTCTTGTTATACAAAGACGACCAGGGAGGCGCTCCCCTTTGGCTGGAGACTCAGAATGTAACTCCCGACAGGATGGGGCACTATTCTGTGCAACTCGGGACAACTACTGTCAACGGGTTGCCCTCAGACTTGTTCGTGTCGGGAGAGGCACGCTGGCTGGCTGTGCAGGTCGTCCACGATGCAGAGCAAGCACGTGTCTTGCTCGTCGCGGTGCCGTATGCGATGAAGGCTGCTGACGCGGAGACGGTTGGCGGATTGCCGCCTTCGGCATTTGTAATGGCTGCGCCCGTTGTGGCCGGGGGGCAATCGGCGGCGGCTGGAACTTCGCAGGGTACTGGCGTATCGCCGGCGCTCGGCGGCACCGGCACGCTCAACTTTGTTCCGCTCTGGACGCCGAACGGCAGCACGCTGGGAAACTCCGCCATTTTCCAGGTCGGAACTTCGCCCACCGCAAAAATCGGCATCAATCTGGCATCTCCAGTTAACGCGCTCGAAGTGCAGGGCACGGGGATGGTGCATGGCCAATTCACGATGCCTTCGGCGGGCGTCGCGACGGCTTCGGCGGGCAAAAAATCTTATCCCCTGAACCTGCGAGCTGCGTCCTACAACAGCAGCACCAAGGCATCGGTCTTGCAAAACTTTCTGTGGGAGGCGGAGCCTTCCGGCAACAACAGTGCCAACCCGAGCGGCACGCTGAATCTTCTCTTCGCCGCGGGCAGCGCTTCCCCGGCTGAGACCGGATTGAAAATCGCCAGCAACGGTCATATCACTTTCGCTTCTGGCCAGACATTTCCGGGAACGGGGACGATCACCGGCGTCACTGCCGGAACCGGTCTCACTGGCGGGGGCACAACAGGCACAGTTACGCTCAACGTGGACTCAACCAAGGTGCCGTTTCTGAACATTGCGAATACCTTCTCGACCACTCAAACGGCCTCTTCCGACGGTGGAGTAGGCTTCGTCGGCGAGTCCAACAGCAGTTATGGCTTGTATGGATTGTCGAGCAGTGGTTACGGCGTAGTGGGTGTTTCGAGCACTGGACCGGGCTCCTATGGCGGGTCCGGTAGTAGTTATGGCGTGTATGGATCGTCGACCAGTAGTGACGCTGTACATGCCATTTCGAGCACCGGAACGGGTGTATACGCCCAGTCCAGCAGCGGTTATGGCGTGTATGGATCGTCGCCCAGTAACTACGCCGTAGTGGGCGTTACTACCTCGGGCAACGGCGTGTACGGACAGGTCAGCGTCGCCCCCCAGGCTGGCACGATAGGGCGTACCCTCGATTCCAGTGGCAACTGGGGAATGTATGCGTTTGGAAATATTGGCGCCACAGGAACCAAGTCCTCCGTCGTCCCCGTCGACAATGGCACGCGCCAGGTGGCCCTCTACGCGGTCGAATCTCCGGACGTCTGGTTCGAGGACTACGGCTCGGGACGGCTCGTTTCCGGCGTCGCGACCGTAAAAATCGATCCGGCATATGCCCAAACCGTAAACACCGGCGTGGAGTATCACGTCTTCCTGACCCCTGACGGCGACTGCGAGGGCCTCTACGTGACCGCCAGGACAGCAACCGGCTTCGAAGTGCGCGAACTGCATCAGGGTAAGTCGAACGTGGCCTTCGATTACCGGGTCATTGCCCGCCGGCGCGGCTATGAAACCAAGCGGCTGGCGGATGTGACCAATGCGACTCCGAGGTCAACAATCGAGACCCCGCTCCCGGGGTATGCCGGGTCGGCTGCCGGAACTGCCACCGTAAAGTAACGGAGGCTCTCAAAACGCCGCACCAAGTGGTGGTTCCATGTCCGGCTCTGGGAAACACACACCCTTCACCCGTTGCGGCGCAACTCACCTAATGTGACCTCATTCGTCATTTCTAGGGCCGGATAGCTGTTGAAAAATCCCCATTTTCACTCACTGACCATCGAGCGGAGTTTGGAGCGCTATCGCCTTGGTTACGTCAAAAATTAGATCCACTCCGCGGCAAGTCCCACATGAACAAACATTGTTGACTGTGATTTCTGTCACAGAACCTAGTTGAGCTACGCACTACGGTTTGTTCGAGTTCAAATTCAACGAGGTGGAGTCCAGTTCCTCTACCCACTTCGATCGGAGGTGCGTCTCCCATGACCTCCGAAGTCCATGTTTCGATCAAAGCAGGTCACATCATTGATGTCGCACTTCACGATGAAATCAAGTGCCGCGCTTACGGACTCTACGATCAGCGCCACACGGTTGACGGCCGAGATCCCAAAGACATGCTGCGGTAACAACTGCCTCTTGTGGTCTACGCGGCAACCCAGCTTGACCAGTACGCCAAGGGCGAGGTAGGGGCCACGAAGGCCGTCAGAGCGGCTCGCGTCTACCTGCGCGCTCAGGTTCCTTTATCGGTTGAGCGTGATGGAAACTGGCGCACGCCGCTTTTGCTGGCATCCGGCCGCTTACATTTGTGCGCAATGAATTGTTTTTGGATGTGGGCGTGTGCATCCTTGGGTCGCCCAATGGTCTCGGGATCTGCCGAGAACTCAGCATTGCAGTATTCACACACGCCAAGCACCGGAATGTTGTTCTCTCGTTTGACGATCCTAAACTTGCGTTTCGCAGCTCTGACACAGACGGATGTTGCTCCATCAGTGTTGCAAGACTCCGCGGGGTGGGCGGCGTCTTGAACATAGAAGGTCTGAAGCAATTCCCCCTGTTCTACCAGGCGATTGATCGTTTCCACGTTTTGCAGTGCGACGTGCATGGCCGCCCTCCTTGGCGCAAATCGAGTGCATCCTGCTTGGTGACCCGAGAAGGCGGACGTAACTCCGCCTCCTCGTGCCTAACCAACTCAGAGTGTCTCTTAAGCGCTCACGAGTTCGCGCTGCTGGAGGGTCGAGGTGACAACGTCAAAGGTATGAACCTGGGGTGTTCCCTCGATAAATCTTGCCAGCGTCTTCAACACTTGCGGATAGCTGTTGGCGTTATAGTTGTCCGCATCTTTCTTGTTTTCCCACAGACTGATCGCGGTTACATCAACTCCGCCGGGACCGGCGAAAGTGATCTCGTCCTTAAAGCCATTCTGTTTACGCAGCAAAGGCAGGACGTCTTTTTCAAAAGCTCGGGTGTAATCGGACAGCAGATTCGACTTCAGATGGAAAGAGACATTGCGTGCAAACATATATGGAACCTCCTAAGAGTTGTAGTCGCTAAGAGGAGAGAACTTCAGATGGGCTGACTTAGTTTCAGGAAACCTGAAAGAGGAGAAGGGTGCTCGCTCAATTGAAATAGTGCACTTATGTGGCCTTTTGCCTCGACGCGTAAGGTATTGCTTCCAAAACAGATCTGACTGCTACGGAGTCTAGTCCGCCGTGTGCTTTTGGCAGAAAGCGAGCCAAAACGGCAACCCCTGTTGCCCTCGGACAACTCAACGATGGCGTAACTGTCGCAAAATCTCTATTGGACTCATCATCCCGGAAAAAGGCGAGGGAAAGCGCACGCTTGTGAAATGGCCTGATTACAGCAACTCTAGGTCCGGCGCTCCCGAGATGGCGGAAACACTGGTGATCCTTCAAGCGAAAAGCACAAGATGTCACTCCGTCTCCCCGACCACCCGGAACCGCCTGGTCTTTTGATCGGGAAACAGAAACTCGTAAACTCGACGGGAATTGTATGTTCCCTTGTGCTCGTCTTTAGCGACCTTTGCCTTATAGTCGCCGAGCGCCAACAACCAGCGGTCCCCGGTGGCCACCAACTCATAATTCTTTCCATCGATAATCGCGTTCACCTTTTGCTCGCCGTGAGTGCCGAAGAATGACTTGCTGACATGAACGTTGATGGTGTAGGCAGTCGGTTTGGGGTCTTCCTTGGCCCAAGCGAACGCGGATAAGGACAGCAATAAAGCAATTATGACCTTCTTCACGGTGTCCTCGCTTCTCTGTTCGCGAATGAACTGCAATACTTCGTATCTTAGCCGTTCTGAGGTCCGTGGAACATGATGCAGGTCACAGGCTGAGGTAATAGTTGGTGAAATATCCCCATTTCACTTCAGAATCCTCCGCTGGTTTTGAGTCCGGCCGCAAGGAAGGATTGAGCAAGCAGAGGAGAAGTTGAAGTCGAAGTTCATATTCCCTCCGGGATGCATC